>Ga0209641_10000445_pt1 | contig 37762 bp, 29 predicted proteins | sample RifCSP16_1_FD_184022 | JGI IMG/M metagenome (GOLD analysis project Ga0209641, IMG submission 184022) | Soil microbial communities from Rifle, Colorado - Rifle CSP2_sed 16_1 (SPAdes) (version 2) | ecosystem: Environmental > Terrestrial > Deep subsurface > Rock core/Sediment | place: Rifle... | reverse complement strand
AGTCCTATCGCAACCTGTAGGAGGATGCAACAGTGTATCGCGCCTAAGCTGTGGTCGGTGGGGTGGGCGCCCACCCCACCGCCGCTCCAGGTGTCAACTGTCGCTGTCAAGCGTCGCCTCAAGTGATCTGGTATCTGTCGGCACGCAGAGCGTGATCCGCTTGGAGATGAGTCTCCAGCCTGTTGCGAAATTCGGCAGGCAGGGCGACGACACTCAGGCAGGTATCGCACCGCCTATGTCGTGTTGGGCTTGACTCCCCTTTACGCGGCCAGGCCTTGCGACCGCCGTAGCACTCAACAGTGGATCAATAAGTAGCCTCTTTGGAGTTAGTATGGCAAGGAAGCAACCAGACAAGGATACGAGTGCTGTCAAGGTCGCTGCAATTGCCGCACTTGCCACAGTTGCCGTAGCAGTCATTACCGGCATATTCGCTCTGCTGCAACGTCCAAATCCGACACCAACGACACCGCAACCGACTGCCACATCACCATCGCAGACCAACGCTTACTTCGATTATTCAGTGAAGGTATTGGCAAAGGAAATAGAGCTGCCTATTCCAAATGCCAAAGTCACAATCGAGATAATAAGCCAAGCACCCTTAGGCGAACTGACTGATTCCGACGGCATTGCGAGGTTCTTCATTGATACAGGTCAAGGGGGACAGCCGGCCAGACTCATTGTTCAAGCAACTGGATTTAGATTGCACAAGCAAAATATCGACTTGAGGCAGGGCGTGTTGCCCGTTGTAGTTCAGATTGAACAAGCGGCCACTGTGCCGACTCCGACTGCAACAGCGACTCCCATACCTCCAACTGCAACGGTGACTCCCACACCTCCGACTGCAACGGTGACTTTCAAGAAATTCATTGTAAAAGCAGATGACGGCTGGCAAGACACAGGCATAGTCACTTCAGTAGAAGGAAAACTAACCATCACGTACTTGTCAGGCACATGGTCGAACTGCCCTGCTTTTGGTTGCCCCTATGTAGACGCAAGCGGTGTTCGTGACAAGGAAGGGTGCATTAACTGCCCTGATAATGTTCTGCTCAATTGTAGCCATGCGGCTCTAATCGCAATGGTCAATGACATTGTTTACTGTGTGGGTAACAATCTTTCTGTCGTCATCACGCAGTCTGGAAGTCTCCGATTGAGAATCAACGACAAAGTGCTCAATGACAATAGAGGCAGCATTACAGTTAGCATTACCGTGGAATAACATTGCGGCAAGCAGTATTCAATGCGAGATTCACTGAAGTGTCGCGCACCAATGCCAAACATCCGGACGTCGACCAGGCCACCCTCGTAGCTTTTTGGCGTTGTCGGTTGCCGCAGTTGGAAAGTGGCTTCACTTCGCGCGCGGTGTCGGCGTGGTCGACCTACTGTAGCGCTCTCTGATTTCATGGCATTATGTGCTGGATGACGGATGATCCGTTACACTCGAAATATGGAGAGGAGCTGACAGATGATCCGTTACACACCTTAAAACGGGCGTCGCCATAGCATGAAAAGCCTTGTAAAACAAGGGGATTCTGTGTAGCACATCATCCGTCAGTCCGAGTCATATTGGTTCGTGTAACGCATCAGCCGTCAGTTTTTGTGTAACGCATCATCCGTCAGTCAGCAATTATGACTCTACATCTTCCTTGTCGGTCATTGATAGATAATCTGAGCGAAGATGAGCTTCGCAATATCGCTATCCAATTATCATAGGGGCGCGGGCTAACACCGCATGGTGTGTCGTGAACCCTCTGTGTCTATAATGTGTTGGACACTGACTGCCTCTAATTTAGTGTAGGGCGGAAGGTATGTGCAGCGTGTCTTGCCCCCAACGTAGTCTCGCGCGTCACGGCGGCGCGTGACCCCACCGTTAGTGCGCGCACTCCGCCCACAGCCGATTGTGAGGAATTGAGGTAAGATTATGGGCAGGAGGGCAACATGGATACTCCAATCGTAGACAAAGTAATCGAACAACTCAAGGCTCTGCCACATGAACTACAGTGGCGCGTGCTGGAGTTCACACGCGCACTGGCTCTCTCGACTCCGCACGGTGTCCCAGGTCAACAACTGCTGCGCTTTGCCGGCAGCATACCGGCAGATGATGTACGCCTAATGAGCGAAGCGATCGAGCAAGGCTGCGAACAGATTGACACCCATGAGTGGTAGATACCTGTTGGACACCAACATTGTCATAGCTCTGCTCGCAGATGAGGCGGCTGTTAAGGATAGCCTTGCGAAGGCTGACGAGGTCTTTGTTTCCAGCATCGTCATCGGGGAATTATGCTTCGGTGCACGCAAGTCGGAACGAATACTGGAGAACCTGGCCCGCATTGACGAGTTTGCCGCCAACAATGTGGTGCTGGGGTGCGACACCGACACAGCGCGTCAATATGGCGAAATCAAGAATGCCTTGCGTCTCAAGGGGCGTCCGCTACCGGAAAACGACATCTGGATCGCTGCCGTTGCACTTCAGTACAGCCTCATGCTGGTCACGCGCGATACGCATTTCGATGAAATCGACCATCTCAAAGTAGCGGTCTGGTAAAACGGGCAGCGCGCGCTAACCAGTCGTTGCTCGCACCTAACCCGACAATATCACAATATCACAATATCACATTTAGGCTCAAGCCGCCGTCCCCGGCGGCGTTGGCCGCGCCGAGGACAGCGCGACGAGCCGAAGTTTAGGCACGCTGTATCATGGACGTCAGGTTTCCCGATGGGACGGTCGTGATGGCCTGCTCGCTGGCTGAGCGGCGCGAGAACAATCCGGATCGAGACTTCGGACTCTACTTGGATCCGGCGTGGCGGCCGACTTGGGACGCGGAACTAATCGACTGGCCAGACCTTGGGCTTCCGGCGAATCCAACCGTGGCGGCTACTCAGATCGTGAAGGCATTCGCCCGTGCAAGGCGGGGTGATCGAGTCGAGATCGGGTGCCTCTTCGGCCGCGGTCGCACTGGGACCGTGTTGGCCTGTATGGCTATCCTTGCGGGGGTGGCGGCGGAAGACGCGGTCGCGTGGGTTCGAGCGAACTATCACGCCAAAGCAGTGGAGACAGACGACCAATCGCGGTGGGTACTCTGGTTTGCTCGAATGCACAATCGTTATGGGGAGTAAGCCCAAGCTGCCGAAGAAGTAGGTCTGGTGCTACTTCCGGAACCTGGGACGGGCTGAGACCCGCGCCGAAAGGCGTGGATGAGCCACCGTAGCGGTATCTGGAGTAAGAGATGACCATGACCCACCATTCGCGTAATCGCCACAGGTAATCGCCAATTACTCTGGCAACCGCCAGATGTGGTGGGGTACAACAAGCTGGCACAGATTACACCCGCCATAGGTGGCGTTTTCTGAAGTGCGCTTGTCAGATATAGCCATTAGTCGAATGGTGGGCCATGAGAAAACGATTTGCCGTCTGTATTGACAACAAAGGATATGAAGCGTCGCTGATTCCGAGAAGAATCTACGAGATCATCCCTGACGAACAAGCGGAACAGGATGACTTGGTTCGCCTCATTGATGAAAGTGGCGAAGATTACCTCTACCACGTAAGCCACTTTGTTTTTATCGAGCTGCCGGAAGAAGTCGAGCGAGTGTTGGTTGCTGCATAGAGCCTCTCGGCGCAAGACGGAGGCGGCCGGGAACGCCGATGAGGACGGAAGATTCCGTGATTGACGCAATTCCCACCGTCGCTGAAGTCGATCGGATCGCGGCGCTCGGCGATCCGGTGATCCGCAACCTGCAGATCACGCAGTGCTACCACGAGCTGTCGGCGGCGCTCGCGGAGCGAACCGGCCCCAGCGCGAATTGGTGCACGTTCGCGACCTGGGCCTCCAAGCAGGCCGGGCAGACGATTCGCAAAGAGGATCTCGCGCGGACGCTGGAAAATGCGCTTGACACGGCGCCGGCGGCGACGCAGGCCGCCGGGAACGTCGCCGCATCCGCGCAGCGCATCGGCGCGAAGCGCGACGCCGGCGAGATTCAAGAATCCGTCTGGGATGTGTTGAACCCCGCCGCGGTGATCGATCGCGCGAGTGACGCGGTGGGCAGGGGCAACCAGAAGGTGTTCCAAGAGATCGGGCACGAGTTTGCCCGCTTTTTCTCGACATGCCTGCACGACGTGGCGTTTGACATCGGCAAGATCGCTCGCTTCTGCGACGAACTGCGTCCCGGCGACCCGCCCGACGGTCAGCGCTACCTGCGCCAGGCTTTCACCCGTGTCTATCAGTCTTTCTTCGAAAGCGACGCCAAGACGCGCGCCGAGCTCCTGCTGCTGGCCAACGTCGAAATCGGGCTTCACGAGCAGACGCGCCTGCAGCCTGAAATTGCGGAAGCGCTCGACGCCGCGTTTGTCGATCCCAAGCAGTTCACGCGCCGCCTGATCAAGGCCATTTTCCCCTACCGTGGCTGGCTGGCCCGCCTGCGGTTGTTCTTCATGCGGCTGCTCGGCGGGCCGACGCCGTTCGACGCGGCGATCGACGTGCTCGTCGTGGTCGCGCGGCAGCAGGCGCGCCTGATCATCACCGAGCACATGATGACGATCGGCCTGTCGCGCGGCAGGCGGCTGCGGCTGGGCGACGATTTGAGCGCCGAGTTTCCCGCCTCGCTCAAGCAGCTTACAAACCCCGATCTGCGCGCCCTGCTCGAGCGGGTTGACCCGACACCCGACAGCCCTCGCGAAACCGGCGCCGTCGATTGGGCCGACCTGCCCGAACGGCTGCACTTCATCGTCGACCTGTTCCGCTGCTATCACGAATCGCGCGATCTGTTCGAGCGGCCCTTCACTCTCGATCAGGTAGCCGCGCTGAAAGCCGGCCGGCTGCCCGGCGGTCGGCTGTGAGCTCCGGGGCCTCATAGTATTCCAACGATTTCCGCTTTGTCTTTTACGATGTCCATGTCCAAAAAAGACAAAAGCCTCTTGGCAATGACCTACTCTCCCAGGGGGTTGCCCCCCAAGTACCATCGGCGCTGGCGGGCTTAACTGCCGGGTTCGGGATGGGACCGGGTGTACCCCCGCCGCTCGGATCACCAAGAGACTTTTGTTGCGAAAGGATATTCAGTTGTTACTGATCACCGACAACTGATTACTGATAACTGAATGAACGCTCGAGCTCCAACTTCTCCGCACCACGCTGACGTGAGTGAAGCCCTCGACCGTTAGTACGGCTTAGCTCAACGCATTACTGCGCTTACACCTGCCGCCTATCAAACCGGTAGTCTACCGGCGGTCTTACCCCTTTGCTTGCGCTCAGGGTGGGGGATCTTATCTTGGGGCGAGTTTCCCACTTAGATGCATTCAGCGGTTATCTCTGCCAGACTTGGCTACCCAGCGGTGCCGCTGGCGCGACAACTGGCACACCAGAGGTCTGTCCACCCCGGTCCTCTCGTACTAAGGGCAGCTCCCCTCAAATCCCCTACGCCCACAGCGGATAGAGACCGACCTGTCTCACGACGGTCTGAACCCAGCTCACGTACCGCTTTAACGGGCGAACAGCCCGACCCTTGGGACCTTGTCCAGCCCCAGGATGCGATGAGCCGACATCGAGGTGCCGAGCGAAGCCGTCGCTATGGACGCTTGGGCTTCACCAGCCTGTTATCCCCGGGGTAGCTTTTATCCGGTAAGTTACGGCCCTTCCACTCAGATCCGTAAGATCACTAAGCCCCACTTTCGTGTCTGCTCGGCGTGTTGGCCTTGCAGTCAAGCTCCCTTATGCCTTTGCACTCTCTGGCTGGTTTCCATTCAGCCTGAGGGAACCTTTGGGCGCCTCCGGTACCTTTTAGGAGGCGACCGCCCCAGTCAAACTGCCCACCTGGCACGGTCCCTCGGCCGGTTCACGGCGCGAGGTTAGGGCCAAGACTCCATCAGGGTGGTATTTCACTGGTGGCTCCACCGAGGCTAGCGCCCCAGCTTCACAGCCTCCCACCTATCCTACACAGACAAAGCCCTAACGCAATGCCAAGCTGCAGTAAAGCTCCACGGGGTCTTTTTGTCCTGCTGCGGGTAACGCGCATCTTTACACGTATTTCAATTTCGCCGGGTCCCTCGTTGAGACAGTGCCCAAGTCGTTACGCCATTCGTGCGGGTCGGAACTTCGCGCATCTCCCGTATTTCTACGGGCGCAGACTATATCTTGATCTCGTCCCACGAATACTTGCGTATGCCGGATGAATTCATCTCCGATACAAGGTGCACAATCTGGCTGAAGCCCTCCTCCCTCAAATGCTGCCGATCAAACATCAATCGGCATATCTGAGCGAAGCGATCGAAGTCTCGCCGCTTCCCAGACAGGAGCGGAAATTGTTCGAAGTGAGGAATCACTCTCTCAACCAGATCTCGGATACTTCGCACCTCGTATTTGAGCGTTCGGTCGGACCTATCCGGTCGGATACTGCCACAGCCAAAGTGTTTTTGCAGCATCTCCAGCACCTCAGCCCGATCACTGTTTTGGCTAACCGAAAAGCTCGGTCGAATCTCCCAACCAAAACGGTGACGCTGGCTGCGGTTGATGGAAACGCAGAAACATCCTTCGCCGTCGACGTATCCCGTCAGATAGGCATTGACATCCATCGGCACATGCTCGTGGCAGAGATCCCGGCGTTTGATGGTGGTCACAGTCTGGTGCATCGGCCACCATCTCGGCTTACGCCTCAGTCGTTACGGGGTCAATCCTTGCAGACGCAAGGACGACTTCCCACGGTATTACCCATCTCTTGAGCACGGCGTCCTCGTAGCGCCGCAACGAGCGTGGGCTTCACCGTTATTAGCCGGTACGGGCAGTTGACTCTACCCGACAAGGAATTTCGCTACCTTAGGACGGTTATAGTTACCGCCGCCGTTCACCGGGGCTTCGGTTCGAAGCTTTGCTCCCCGAAGGGAGCTGACCTCTCCCCTTAACCTTCCGGCACTGGGCAGGCGTCAGCCCCTATACATCGCCTTGCGGCTTAGCAGAGACCTGTGGTTTTGTTAACCAGTCGCTCGGGCCACTTCTCTGCGGCCTCCCGACGCTCCACCGGATTGATTTCACGTCAGGAGGCACTCCTTCTCCCGAAGTTACGGAGTCATGTTGCCTAGTTCCTTAACGAAGGTTCTCCCGATCGCCTGAGTCTATTCGACTCGCCTACCAGTGTCGGTTTGCGGTACGGACACCCGGGCTTCAACGCTTAGGGGCTTTTCTCGGCAGCAGGGCTCAGCCACTTCCGGCTCAGGGCACTGCCATCACCCCTCGGCTCGGCCGGTCTTTTGTCCCCGGCCTCAACGCCTACGGGCTTAGCACCCACACGACCAATCGTGGGCTGGCCTACCCTACTGCGTCCCCCCATCGCTCGACCCAAGTGGTACAGGAATGTTAACCTGTTGTCCATCGCCTACGCTTTTCAGCCTCGGCTTAGGCCCGACTAACCCGACGCGGATTGACCTTCCGTCGGAAACCTTAGGCATACGGCGAACACGGTTCTCGCGTGTTTTACGCTACTCATTCCGGCATTCTCGCTTCCGCACGCTCCACCCGTCCTTTCGATCGAGCTTCGACGCGGTGCGGAACGCTCCCCTACCACACCCCCCACCTGCTCCCCCCGTAAACGGGGGGAGTGAGAGGGGGGCGTCCGTGGCTTCGGTGGCAGGTTTAAGCCCCGTTACATTTTCCGCGCAGGATCGCTTGACCAGTGAGCTGTTACGCACTCTTTAAAGGATGGCTGCTTCTGAGCCAACCTCCTGGCTGTCTGAGCAATCCCACATCGTTTCCCACTTAACCTGCACTTAAGGACCTTAGCCGGCGGTCTGGGTTGTTTCCCTCTCGACTACGGATCTCATCATTCGCAGTCCGACTCCCGTGCTCTGGAGTTACGGCATTCGGAGTTTGGTTTGGTTCGGTCGGCGGTAAGCCCCCTAGCCAATCCAGTGCTCTACCTCCGTAACTGAACGCACGAGGCTAGCCCTAAAGCTATTTCGGGGAGAACAAGCTATCTCCAGGTTCGTTTGGCATATCACCGCTACCCACAGCTCATCCCCCAATTTTGCAATATTGGTAGGTTCGGGCCTCCACGAGGGGTTAGCCTCGCTTCACCCTGGCCATGGGTAGATCACCTGGTTTCGTGTCTACTCCGTGCCACTCGACGCCCTATTCAGACTCGCTTTCGCTTCGGCTCCGGGTGTGACTCCCTTAACCTTGCGACACAGAGTAACTCGCCGGATCATTCTCCGAAAGGCACGCCGTCAGGCCTTCCCCGCGAACGGGGCATAGCCCTTCGACTGTTTGTAAGCATACGGTTTCAGGTTCTATTTCACTCGGCTAACAGCCGTACTTTTCACCTTTCCCTCACGGTACTTGTTCACTATCGGTCGCCAAGAGTATTTAGCCTTGGGAGGTGGGCCTCCCGGATTCCCACAGGATTAGCGTGCCCCGTGGTACTCAGGAACACCGACGGAGTCCGGATTCTTTCGTCTACGGGACTGTCACCCTCTCTGGTCGGCCTTTCCAGTGCCGTTCGACTAGAAACCGGATTGATAACTCCCTGCCTTGCGGCAGTCGGGTCCTACAACCCCTGCACAGCCGAAGCCGTACAGGTTTGGGCTGCTCCCCTTTCGCTCGCCACTACTCGGGGAATAGTCTCTTTTCCTGAGGGTACTAAGATGTTTCAGTTCCCCTCGTTCCCCCCGGACCGCCTATGGATTCAGCGGCCGGTGCCCAGGGTTGAGCCTGGGCGGGTTTCCCCATTCGGGCATCCCCGGATAAACGCCTGCACACGGCTACCCGAGGCTTATCGCAGTGTACCGCGCCCTTCTTCGGCTCTTGGCGCCAAGGCATCCACCGTACGCTCTTAGTAGCTTAACTCACACGTGATGCGGAGAAATTGAAGTTCTCGCGTTCTATTCAGTTATTAAGGTGCTCGCAGGTGCTCGCAGTTCACTCTCTGCGCCAGCGTCTGCCGCTGGCGGCTGGCTCCCTCGGCGAGAGCCACCCGCCAACCGCACACGGTTCGGACACAGACGAAGCGACCCGGCATATCGCCGGGTCGCCCAGACCGCCGATATGACCAGGGACTACCTATTCAGTTCCAACCACCGCATCGATTTCGCGAATCAGATGAACCCTTCCCTCAAACGGGTGATCGAGAGCGCCCGACACTTTTGGATGGAGCCGAGGGGATTCGAACCCCTGACCTCCTCCGTGCAAGGGAGGCGCTCTCCCAACTAAGCTACGGCCCCGCTGCGCAGCGTGCTCATGCGCCGGTGAGCTGGTGGGCCTTTCTGGACTCGAACCAGAGACCTTCCCCTTATCAGAGGGATGCTCTAACCGGCTGAGCTAAAGGCCCGTCGTTTGAAAAGAGCACACTTCAACAACTGAGAAGTGATAGGAACGGCGCGGCTCGGAAAAGTGGGCACACCGCTGGCCCAATTGACCTGGGAATATCGACGCTCGACCGTGGCCGATGCGTCAGACTCCCTAGAAAGGAGGTGATCCAGCCGCAGCTTCCGCTACAGCTACCTTGTTACGACTTCGTCCCAGTCACCGATCCCACCTTAGACGGCTGCCTCCTTGCGGTTAGCACACCGGCTTCAGGTGTTACCAGCTCCCATGACGTGACGGGCGGTGTGTACAAGCCCCGGGAACGTATTCACCGCACTATGGCTGACGCGCGGTTACTAGCAACTCCGACTTCATGCAGGCGGGTTGCAGCCTGCAATCCGAACTGAGACCGGCTTTTAGGATTGGCTCCGCCTCGCGGCTTGGCAACCTATTGTACCGGCCATTGTAGCGTGTGTGTAGCCCCGGATATAAAGGCCATGCTGACTTGACGTCATCCCCGCCTTCCTCCGGTTTACGACCGGCAGTCTCGCCAGACACATGTAACTGACGACAGGGGTTGCGCTCGTTACAGGACTTAACCTAACACCTCACGGCACGAGCTGACGACAGCCATGCAGCACCTGTGCAGGCTCCCCGAAGGGTCGTTCCGCTTTCGCTTCACTACTACCTGCATGTCAAACCCGGGTAAGGTTCTTCGCGTAGCATCGAATTAAACCACACGCTCCGCTGCTTGTGCGGGGCCCCGTCAATTCCTTTGAGTTTTAACCTTGCGGCCGTAGTCCCCAGGTGGGATGCTTAACGCGTTGGCTTCGGCACCGATGGGGTCAATACCACCGACACCCAGCATCCATCGTTTACGGCTAGGACTACCGGGGTTTCTAATCCCGTTCGCTCCCCTAGCTTTCGCGTCTCAGTGTCAGAAACAGGCCAGGAGGCCGCCTTCGCCACTGGTGTTCCTCCCGATATCTACGCATTTCACCACTACACCGGGAATTCCACCTCCCTCTCCTGCCCTCCAGTCTCGCAGTATTGAACGGCCTCTCCCAGTTAAGCCGGGAGATTTGACGTCCAACTTACGAAACCACCTGCACGCGCTTTACACCCAGTGAATCCGGATAACGCTTGCACCCTACGTTTTACCGCGGCTGCTGGCACGTAGTCAGCCGGTACTTATTCCTGAGGTACAGTCCTTGCTCGTCCCTCAGAAAAGGGCTTTACGACCCGAAGGCCTTCATCGCCCACGCGGCGTTGCTGGTTCAGGCTTTCGCCCATTGACCAATATTCCTCACTGCTGCCTCCCGTAGGAGTCTGGCCCGTGTGTCAGTGCCAGTGTGGGGGATCACCCTCTCAGGCCCCCTACCCGTCGTCGCCTTGGTAGGCCATTACCCTACCAACGAGCTGATGGGCCGCAGGCCCCTCCCGAAGCACTCCCCGAAGGGAGCTTTCATCTCGCGATCACATGGGGTATTAGCGGTCCTTTCGGACCGTTATTCCCCACTTCGGGGCAGGTACCTACGTGTTACTCACCCGTCCGCCACTGAAGTACCCCCGAAGGGGCCTCTTCGTTCGACTTGCATGTGTTAGGCACGCCGCCAGCGTTCATCCTGAGCCAGGATCAAACTCTCCGTCAAGTACGTGAAGTGATCCGAAGACCACTTGTTATTGACGAGGTTCCGAACTGCGCTGTGTTCCTATCACTTTTCAGTTGTTAAAGTGCTTCACGCTCTGTGTCCAGAGCGGGCGGATTCTACCACTCCGCCGATTCCTTGTCAAGGGACAAAAACGCCGATGATCGACATCGGCGCAGCGCAACCGTCCTTCTTGTACACTACGGTGTGCGGTTACGTTGCGCTATGTCTCCCTTGAGGATTCAGTTGTTTGATCTTTCCGGCAACCTCAAGCCGGACGAGATCGCATCCCATTGGATGCTTATATTATAACGATCGCTCGACGGATTGTCAAGACCGAATTTCTGGCGATTGCACACATCTCGCGCTCTCCGCGCCAGCCACTCGCTCCCCCGGCCAGCAATCTGCGCGATCCTGCAAACCGGCGCGACTATGGTTACTCCGGCAAAACGGGCCAGCTTCGACGAAGCCGGCCCGCTGCCTGTCCCAGGCTGGGGGTGAGGGATTCGAACCCCCCCATACGGATCCAGAGTCCGCTGTCCTGCCGGCTAGACGAACCCCCAGCGCGAGCGACCCTGATTCTACCACGCCTGCGAGGGTGTGGCAAGGTCGATACCGGCCATTTGCCGATTTGACGGATAATCAGTCTCTAGAGTAAAATGTGCCTGATCTTCGCAGGCGCGGAGGATGCGCTCGATGACCGAGAAGGTGCTGGTAGTCGAAGACGACAACTCGATTGCCACGCTCACCCGATTGCAGCTCGAATCTAAGGGATACGTGGTCACCGTTGCCCATAACGGCACGGAAGGCCTGCGCCTGGCGTACGCCTGGCAGCCTGACTTGGTCATCCTGGATATCATGATGCCCGATATGGACGGCTGGACGGTCTGTCAGCGCCTGCGCGAAATGAGCGACGTCCCTATCGTCTTCGTCACGGCGGTCGGCCAGGAGCGCAATATCGTGCGCGGGCTGCAGCTCGGCGCAGACGACTACATCGTCAAGCCCTTCAGCACCAAGGAGTTGCTCGCCCGCATCGAGGCCGTTCTGCGCAGGCGCGGTCGCGAGCCGACCGAGCTGCCTCAGCACTACACGAACCGATGGCTGAGCGTCGATATGGAGACGCGTCAGGTCAAAGTCGACAGCCAGGTGATCGAGCTGTCGCCCATCGAGTTCCGGTTACTCGCCACACTGATTCGCAACGAAGGCAAGGTGCTCACGCATCAGTTCTTGCTCGAGCAAGTCTGGGGTCCCACGTATAAAGACGAAAGACATTACCTCAAACTGTATATTTGGTACCTGCGCCAGAAGCTCGAAAAGGATCCGAACCATCCCCTGCTATTCCTCACCGAGCGCGGCGTCGGCTACCGGCTGGCGCGTGCGGGCGAGCCGGAAGTTTGAATCGGGTTTAAGCAACCTCCGAGTCACCACCCACTCGCCGCGAACAGTGCCGACAGCAAGCTGGCCCGCTCGGCCGGCGTGAGCGGCCGCGGCTGAGCGTAATGTTCGCGGATAAAGGTCAACACCTCCAGGCTGAACACCCGATTGTCGTAAATCACATACCGATCCAGCAATCCCTGGCGCTGGCCCGCCGTTGCCGACTGGTCGAAAAATAAGTTGCCCAGGCCCCAGTGAATCACCGCGCCACTCGCAAAATCGAAGCCCTGTGGATGGTGAGCCTGGCTGCCACTCACGATCGCCGCGCCAAGCTCTGCGGCCTGGCGAAACTCCAGTGCCTGTTGATAGGTAGGCTCGTAGGTATAGAACTCCCAGTATTGTATGGTCAGCACCGGCAGAGCGCCTTGCGCGCGTAGTTCGTCGATCTGCGGCTTGACCTTAGCGAAATCGATCCCGCCACCCTCGCGACAAGGATACGAGCCGGGCGACAAATCAGTGGCCCAGTCGATATCGGGGCCGTTGGGATTGCAGCCGACGAAGCCGATCAGGTTGCCGTGATCTTCGATGGTGATCGGTCGAGCCGCGTCGGCCAGATTGTAACCGCCGCCGAAGTATGGGATGTTATTCTGCACATAGAGATCGAGCGTGTACGAGAAGGGCATGCTGCCCCAATCGTTCAGATGGTTGCCAGTATTCTCGATCACGTCCACACCCAGGCTGGTGAGCAGGTCAAAATACTTAGGGTTAGAGCAGAACACAACCGAGCCGGTGCCGAGAATCGGCGCCGGGCAGTTTGGGGTGAACGACACTTCGTTGCTGACGTGAAGAATATCGACTTCTTCCAGCCAGGGCCGGATGTGCTCCGCCGGCCACAGCACGCCGTTCTGCTCCATCATCCACGCCAGATCGCGGGTGAGCGCGGTGACGCCCGTCATGCCCAGGATCGTCATGCGTGACTCGTCGCGATTGGTGTATGCCTCACCGAACGCCGCCTGCAGCTTCGCCGCCGCATTCAGGTCGCCGCTCAACACGACGTCCGTGACCAATGGATAAGCCGCCAGGTCGAGGTTGCGCCTCAGCGGTGAGCGGCCGTCGACGTACAACACCTTCAGACGCGGATCCAACTCGTCGAACGGGACGATTCCCCACGCATCGCGGTCAGCCCATAGAGCATCGGCGATCCGATCGGCCTCGAGCACTTCGACTGCGCCGGGCGCTGCCTCACCCAGGCGCGCGCTCAGCGCAGCGTAGGTGCTCTGCGTCATGTGGAGCGGACTGTGCTGCGCGCCAGACGCTCCCTTCCAGGATACTTCCACCTCGACCCAGGTGGCTTCGTCGGCGACCGTCGGAAACGCGGCTGCCAGGGCGAACACCTGCCGGCCAAGCACCGGCAAGCCGGCGGGGATGCTGTAGCCGACTCTCACGCTCGCGCCGGACGCGTCTGAAACAAGGAAGAAATCATTCGGAAGCGCAGCTAACGTCTCGTCGAGGTGCGCCTTGAGGCCAGAAGGGAGCCACGGGACGACGTACACGCCAATCGGAACCGGCGTCGGCGTCGGCGAGAGTGTCGGTTCGGGTGTAGCGGTCGGCGCTTCGGTGGGAATGGGTGCTGCCGGCAGGGCAGGCGTTGGATCGCTCAATGCGCACGCGCAGGCGAAAGCGGCGAGCGCGAGAAGGGCAGTCGCGGTGCGTATCATGATCACTTTACGCGCCGTTTGGCGCAGCGCGGGATTGTAGCATCACGGCAAGCACGTGACAAGGATGGGGAGGAGCGTGATTGGTAATTGGGGATTGGGGATTGGGAGGTTATGGTCCGGCAGGCTGGATGTGTTCGGCGATGTAGGCGATCGCTTCATTGACGGTGGGCACGATGACTTCGCAAGGCCCGGCGAGCACCTCGGCTTTCGGCCCGCCGGAAGATACGCCGAGCGCGCGCAGCCGCACACTGACGCCGTGCTTCCCCAGCAGATCGACCGCGCCCGCAGCCGCATGCAGGCCGGGCGTCGCATCTTCCACGACCCACAAGTCGACTGGCTGCTCGATCATGCGCGACATGAGCGGCACCGATTCACCTTCAGATACGAGCCGGTACGCCGCCTCCAGAGACTCGGATTCGCGGCAGGATATGGCGCTCAGGATAGCGGCCAGCGCCTGCACCGGCGCAGGTTTGGTAAGATACTCCACCTTCGAGCCGACGCGGCGGGCCAGCCACTGCATGCGACCCATCCCGATCAGGGGAAGGTCGCTCAAGTCGACGAGCCGCAGCGCAAGCTCGGCCTCTGGAGAATAGCCGACCGGCGCGCGATCGGCGTTGCCCAGCCAATCCAGCACGTCGGTGGGCGGGAGGCTGGGACGTGACGTGTAAACGCAAACGTGCACGCCGGCGCGCGACATCAGATCCAGCAGCGTCGCCCGCGCCGAAGCGCTCAACGCAGCCCGATCTTCGTCAAACAGCAATGAACGCAGATCGAAGCGCGGGCGCCTGCGGTAGATTTCCTCGAACATCGCCGAGCCTAAGACGTGCTCTTGAAACATCTGGGTGACCGGCGCACTGGCGAAGTCATACGGATCGCCCAGCAGCTTGGAAAAGGCCACGGCCAGGCTTGCACGCGTGGGATCGGATAGAGGCAGAGCGCTCAGCACGTGGGCCAGCGCGCCCATCGCGCGCTCGGCAGGCCGGCCGGACCAGTCGTCCGTGGCGGCGATCCACTCCCGATAGTCGACGGGACCGATCGTGACTGATCGAAACTGCGACAGAAAGTCGTCGAATGACGCGGCCGCCAGCGCCAGATCGGAATTCTCTCTTAGCCCGGCCGTGATCAGGATGCCGATCGCCAGCGGGCAGATGTCCCACTCGTTCGTGAAGCCGTGCGCGTGGAACACCTCGATCGCCGCCGCATCGGGCGCGCGATCGCCCTGCCCCATCATTTGACTGTAGTGATTGATCGTGGCGGCGACGCCGGCGCGATAGCCACGGTCGTCCACCAGCACGCCGTCGACGTCGAGGAGCAGGATATTCACACGCGCCTCGTCTGCGCCCGGGCAACGATTGCGTCGATGCCATCGCGCACGCACCGCTCGATTAAATCAACGATCTGTTCCAAGGTGACTTCCACCTCCACGCCTGGATCGGGAATGTCAAACGACTGGCCGATCGCCTCGGAGAGCAGCATGGTGCGCGCTCGCGCCTCGGGGTAGTGCTCGGCGATCCAATCGCAGTGTTCAGCCGCCATGGCCAAAATCAGATCGGCCCGCGCCACTTCGTCGGGCGTGACGTGATGTGGCGTATGAGTGAAGCCGGGCGCGCCGCGCTGGCGGATGACCTGGATCACACGCGTATCGGGCGGCTTGCCTTCTTGGGCACGCGTCGTGCCCGCGCTGGTGACGCGGAACCTTCCATCGCAATGCGCCTCGAGCTGCTTGCGGAGCAGTCCCTCGGCTATCGGCGAGCGGCAGTAGTTGCCGTTGCACAGGCACAGGATCGTCTTCGCGCCGTTAGACCCAGTTGCCATCATGCTTCACTGCCGAGGAGAGCTATACTACTCATGGCCATAAACTGCGCCTCTTGGTCATTCCCGCACGCTTTAGGCGGGAATCCAGCAACCCTATCGGCATAGAGTACCCATCGTCCAACTGGATGCCCGACAACAGCATTCGGGCATGACAGTGGCCGTCACAGTAACGCTAACAAAAGCGCACATTGTGCCCGTGCTGAGCATAGGGATGGCTGGCATAGGGATGGCTGGCATAGGGATGCCAGCCCTACGTTCCCGACAAGAATGAGCTAATGAGAAGCTGATTGTAGCACAGTCAGGCGCATTTCTGATTGAGCCGATCCAGGCGATGAGCCAGTTCGGCCTTCAGGCGATCGCGCGCATATCCGGCCGGCAGCCTGCGTGCGATCCGGATAGCCCGGCGCGTCCACGCGCGAGCGCGATCCGGGTCGACCTCACGCCATTCGTAATGCTTCGCCAGCTCGACGCATGCCTCGGCGCCCTCCCACGTCTGCGACGCACTGAGAGCCTCCCATACACCGAGTGCCTCCGCGTGCCGCGCCGTGCGCTTGAGCAGAAAGCTGAGCCGGTGAAGCGCACGCGTCTGGGTCTCCAGATCCGGGCGCGCCGCAAGACAAGCTCGCAGAGCCGCTTCGGCCTCGGCGACCCGGCCGGAATCATCGTGCCACTTACCCAGCGCCAGCCAGTCGCCGGCGACCAGCGTCCCGTTCGCTGCGCCGGAGCCACCCCGTGACGATGCGGCAAACAGGGTCATCAGCCGCGTCGAAAGCGATACCATCGACAGGACGTCGACGGCGTTGTGGTACAGGACGCGCGGCATCTCGCTGGCGTCGCCTGAGCGGATATAGTCAATATACATATAGGGAATCTCGGAGCCGTCCACGTCGTCCTGCTCGCGCCATACGTCGAGGATATCTCGCTCAAGCGTCTTCAGGCGGCACGACTCCAGCCGCCCGCGCCACACGCGCCGCGCAGGCGTGAGCAGGTCGAGGTGCGGCGCGCGCAGGATGCGCGGCCGCATGCGCGCCAACTGGAAGCGGGACGCCAGAAGGGGCACGTCGAAACCGCGGCCGTTGAACGAGACGAGCGCGTCGAACGTGTCGAGCCAATCGGCCAGCGCGTGCAGCATAGCCGGCTCTTCGCCGGGCGTGCGAAGAAAGAACTGGCGCAGGACGAAAGTTGGAGATTGGAGATTGGAGATTGGAAATTGGAGGTTGGAGGTTGGAGGTTGGAGGTTGGAAGTTGGAGTTTGAAGTTTGGAGTTTGAAGTTTGAGATTTGAGATTTGGATTTTGAAAGGCTCCGACGCCGACGAGGAACGCAAACGTGCCCGTGCCGCCCGACAGGCCGGTGGTCTCCGTGTCCAGAAACGCGACTCGGCTGAGATCGACGTTTTCAAAAGCAGGCTCGTTGCCAATCTGCGCCGCGATCGACGGCGACAAACTCAGCACGTCGCCCAGCGCGTGGCTGCCGTGTGAATGATCGACGGCGTAGGTTTCTTCGTGGACGAAGGCCGCGCCGAGCGGCGTGTCAATCAGATAGCCGTCGACGAGCGACTCGATGCTCCCCGGCTGGCGGCCTCCGCGCTCGCGACGAGGCGGCTGAATTTCCGCAGCGCCCTTCTGGACGCCGAGCCGGCGGAGTTTTGCGCGCAGATCGGTGGACATAGGCAACGGATGTCGAACGGATAAACGGATGAAGACGCCATGATTATATCCTCGGTGTGAAGATGTCACAATTTTGACCCGGCCATTTCTCAGCCGCCGCGATTGCCTTCCAGGTACAGGAACACCTCAATCAGGTAGCAGGCCCTGCCTCCCGCCGCGTGCGCGTCATCCATTGCCCTTTCGATCAGAAAGAACCCCCAGCCTCGAGTCCAGCGCCGGCTGACACGGTTCGCGTTAGAAACCAGTACGCGAATGGACACCCGCGCGCCGGGCTGATGCAGGGTGTTGCAGCGTTGCATCGCGTTCAGTGCAGCATCGGCCACGATCGCCTTGAGCCGCTCCAGTTGCGCCGAAGGCAGGTGAAGATCGCTCACGGCCTGGGTGACCCCTGCCGCGGCCAGGCTCTCGCTGCCGGGCTTGCCGGTCAAACTGAATTCGGCGAGCGTCCGCCAGGCGCGATCGTTAGAAGTTGTGCCATCGTTTTGTGCCATGCCGGTCTCGCGCCGAGACTCAAGCGGCGAGGCCCGAGTGCGCCCGGACCTCGCCGCTGAAATTCGAGACTTCCGAAGTCTTACTATTATTTGACGCTGAAGAACTGGATCATGCCCATCTCGGCGTGATCTTTTCCCGTCGCGGGGTCGGGCACGTGGCACAGCGCCACATAGCCGCCCGCCGACAAGTCGAGATTCACCCAGCTAGTCTGGCCCGGCCCTATGGCAGCCACCCCGCCTACAGCTGCATTCTCGACCGGCGGTTCATCTTCATACGTCTGCATGAACGCCATGACATCGTCCAGCGTCTTGCCGGGCAGCAACTTCAAGATGAAGACCTCGTGCGGCTGCGGGCCTTGATTGGTCACCTTCCACGTCAGTCGGCCCGCCTTGATCTCCGCCGGCATCTCGAAGCGGAAGTCTTTCAGGACGATCGACACATCGGACTTCGGTTCCTGCACGACAGCCTGGCTTTTGCGCGCGACGACCTGGATCGGCTTGAGCATGCCTTTGGCCACGTGCGGCACGCCGTCTTCGCCGGAGACCAAACACAACATCACATATTGGCCTTCGGTCAGGTCGAGCACAGCCTGCTCATGATGATTCGGCGCCGCAAGGCCGACACCGCCGGCCAGGGTCACCAGCGGTAGCGCTGCTTCGGGGCCTTGCTGGAGCGCGGCCTCGAGCTGCTCAAGCGTCACGCCATCGTTGAGCCGGACCAGTTGCACCTGATGGTCCTCGTGGCCGACGTTCTCCAGCTTAAGCGAGACCCGGCCGGCTTCAATCTGGTCGGGCGCGTCGAACGAGAAGTCGGCGGCCTTGATGGTGACTTCGGGGATCGGCGCCGGCGGCGTCTGGCAGGCGCTGAGGATCATGAGCGCTCCCACGAGCGCAGCGATTGCAGCAATGAGTCGGTTAAGTGGTTGCATGGTGAGTTCTCCTTCATGGATAGCGCGGCTTTTGAGTCGGGGGGCGGCGCGCATTGCGCAGATAGTGATGAGACTGTTGCCGCAGCGGCTATGGAACCGCTTCGTAGACGCCCGGGATATCCGTTGCTCTCTGGAAGCACGTGTCGCTGATCACGGCAATTTGGATGCCATCGCCCTCTAGGAGACGAACCTCATAGATGCCGACATCGCTGCCGCAAGAGAGCCCCGTGGCGTTTGAGATCTCCTTGACGCGTATTTGCGAGCCATCGAATGCATAGGTATTTGCGATAGGCGGCATGCTATCAAGGCTGCTCAGGCTGAACCCTACGTGCCAGGTTCCGTCATCGTAGAATCGAATGTATGAGCCACGCCGATGCCGCCACGTTCCGATGAGATCCTTGGCCTGAGCTGCAAGCGTGAAGGGAAGTGGAGCTGTGGCGGTGGGAGACGCGGACGTTCCTGTAGCCGTGGGAGGCGAGGGCGTTTCTGTGGCGGTGGGAGGCACGGATGTTCCTGTAGCGGTAGGAGGCGCGGACGTTTCCGTGGCTGTGGAGGGCGCAGGGGAGGGTGGCCGGCTTGTGCACCCCGCGACGGTCACTATGAGCAGGATGAGGCCAAGGGTCTGATTGCGTGTTCTGTAGTTAGTCATTCGATCACTCCTCGCCCTCGCTATCCGTTCGCGCCGCAGTTGAACTGAGACGCGAACGGATGGTGCTGCGTGCCCGAGCTTTTTTAGACAGACACGCGACTACTTGAGCCGGACCGCCAGACCGTGCGGGTCGGCGCCTTCGACGCCGCTCACGATGTGCGTGATGGGGGCGATGGCCTGCAGCACGCCCCGCTGTCCATTCCGCTCGACCCGCATGATGCCTACACCGGGCGTGCTGCCGACGGCGTTGTTCACGCCGGAGACGTTGGCCGTGAGCGGGTTGGGCCCACGCAGCGCGATGAACACCCGGTTGCCACTGGGCGAGATGGCCATCAGGTCCGGCGCCGGATCGCCGCTTACCGCGCCGGCCAGGTCAATCTCGTTGACCACCGCGCTGCTCGCCGTGTCCACGACGACGATCCGATTGGCAGCCCGGTCGGCGACCCATAGGAAGCCGCCCTGTTTGGTCAGCACTGCGCCGTGAGAGTCAACGAAGCCCCGGGCGTCGTGGCTAAAGACGAGTGTCGGCGCCGGCGTGTTGGGTGGACTGGGTGCGGTCGTGAAGCCGCTCAGGGGGAAGGCATACAGGTCGGATTCGAGTGGGTTGGCCGCCGTCCCGCCACCGGCGTTGATGTACATCTTGCCGCCCGTTTCGGCGCCGCCGCAGCCATTCGGGTGGATGGTCGCCTTGTCATACTCGGCGACGATAGCCATCGGCGTGACGGTGCTGTCCACGACGAACAGACCCCCGCCGCGCAATGTCACAAATGTGAAGCGGCTGGTCGCATCAATAATCGGGCAGATCGGGGCATTGTCCGGCCGCAAGATAGCATCCTGGCAGGCCGTCCCACTGGGCGTGGTGCACGTCGCCAGGTTAAGCGTGGCCGCGCCGTCCAGCGTGAACGTGTTCGTCGCATAGTTCGTGTTGATGCGCTGCAGGAGCTTTCCGTTTTGATTTGCCACGACGACATACGTCTGGTCGGGGGAAGGGAACGCGGCGTGAGCCTGCGCGCCGACATCCAGGCACGCGATTGGGGCGCGTGTCGCCGCGTCCATGAACAGCACGTGGCCCGTTGCGACGAACGCCAAGACAGCGTGCGAGTGAGCCGCGTTGAAAAGCATCATGTGCGGCCGGCGGGGCGCAGTGCCGGTCTGCGCCAGGCACAGGCTGCGGGCCGCGCCACCGAGGTCGATCACCTCAGGCGCCGCTATGGCCGCGTCCTGGCCGGTGAGCGTGTTGCCCTGATAGGTATACAGTGTGCCGCCGCCGTCGGCCGTCGTGTCTGACTGGTCGATAGCCCAGACTTCGTAAGCGGCCTCGTCGGCGACAGCCGGCCGACCGACCAGGGCAACCACACTGGCCGTAACCAGGGCCAGCAGCAGACTGATGGCGAAAACCATCTTACTGTTCATTGGGACAACCTCCTTGTGGCGATCGCCGACAGCACCGCCAAAATCGTTATATCGGTTGGCCGTTGCATTGCAAACCTCCTCGTACTGAATCAGAGACTGTCCGAATCATGGGAGCCGTTTTCAGTGGCTCAGTTGTGGCCCATTAAATGACAAAATCATCCTCCCTAGGTAACGGTAAGTGAGACAATAACTGAGACAAAAAGTGCTACAATTGTCGTGTCCTCATAGCCCAATCAGTTTGTCCTTTTGCTGTTGAGGAGGACACGATGGATGTCGGAGCCTCGTTCGGCGCGTGGCTGCGGCAGCGCCGCAGGGCGCTCGACCTGACGCAGGACGCCCTCGCCCAGCGGGTGGGGTGCTCGGTGGCGACCATCCGCAAAATCGAGGCCGACGAGCGCCGGCCCTCCCGCCAGATCGCGGAACTACTGGCCGAGGTTCTGGAAATTGCGCCCGATGAACGCGACACCTTCATGAAAGTGTCGCGCGGCGAACGGCGCGTCGACCGCCTGGCTCCTCCCATACAGACCACTCGACTACGTGACCTTGCAACGGCCGGACTACTCGACTACACGACCGCCCGACCACGCGACAACCTGCCGACACCCCCCACACCGCTGATTGGCCGCGAGCCGGAGCTGATCGAGATGGCCCGGCTGCTGCGCAATCCGCAATGCCGGCTGCTGACGCTGGCCGGGCCGGGCGGTATCGGCAAGACGCGCCTGGCGATCGAAGCGGCTTACCATCAGCGTGAGGCATTTGCCGACGGCGCGCATTTCGTGTCGCTCGCGCCGATCCGTTCAGCCGAGTTCATCATCCCGGCGATTGCCGAAGCGATCGAGTTCGCGTTTTACGGCGCGGAGGATCCGAAGGCGCACTTGCTCAATTACCTGAGCGGGAAAGCGCTGCTGCTGGTGCTGGACAATCTGGAGCATCTCCTCGAAGGCGTCGCGTTACTCGCCGAGATTCTTGAGCGTGGACCGGCGGTGAAACTCCTGGCCACCTCCCGCGAACGGCTGAACCTGCACGGAGAGTGGGTGCTCGACATCCAGGGGTTGCCGTTTCCCGACGAGGCAGGCAGCGCCGAAGTCGAGGGCTACAGCGCCGGGGCGTTATTCGTGCAGACCGCGCGCCGCGCGCACGTCAATTTCGTGTTGGCTGCAGAGGAACGCCCTGCCGTGGCGCGCATCTGCCGGTTGGTCGAGGGGATGCCGCTGGGGATTGAGCTGGCGGCCGCCTGGGTGCGGGTGCTCTCGTGCCGGGAAATTGCGCAGGAGATCGAGCGCAACCTGGACTTCCTGGCCGTGTCTGTGCGGGATGTGCCCGCGCGGCATCACTCCATCCGGGCGGCGTTTGACCACTCGTGGAATCTGCTCTCGGCAGAGGAGCAGCGCGCGATGCGGCAGTTGTCCATCTTCCGGGGTGGCTTTCGGCGAGAGGCGGCCGAGCAGGTGGCGGGAGCAACCCTCCCGCTGTTATCGGCGTTGGTAGACAAGTCGCTGCTGCGCCGGACGGAGGCGGGGCGCTACGACCTGCACGAACTGGTGCGGCAATACGCCGCCGCGCAACTCCAAGCCGACCCACAAGACGAATTCGCGACATGCGAGCGGTTCAGTTATTACTATGCGGTGTGGCTCCAGCGGCAGAAGGGGCAGATTCTGAGTCTGAAGCAGCCTGAGACGTTAGCTGAGATGGGCGCAGAGATTGACAACCTGCAGCTGGCCTGGGACTGGATGGTCGCACACCGGCAACTGGCCCACATCAAACAGTCGCTGCACAGCCTGTGGTTATTTCATGAAATCCGGAGTCGGTACCAGGAAGGCGAGGCCCTCTTCCGGCAAGCGGTGGAGGCGCTCCAAACCTCGGATGAAGCGGGGACAAGTGCCGAGCGTTCCATGGTGCTCGGGCAGGTGTTGGCGCAGCAAGCCTGGTTCTGCCTTCGCCTCGGCCAGCACGAGCAGGCTCGCGATCTCTTACAGCTAAGCCTCAGCCTGCTCCGCTCAGGAGCCGACCAGGCCGCGCTGGCAGATACGCTTGACCATCTGGGGATTGCGGACCTTCTGCAGGGCAACTTTCCGAGCGCGCGTCAATATTTGCAGGAGAGCCTCGCGCTGAATCGGGCGCTTAACCGCCAATCGGAGGCTAACGTCTGCCTGACCTTGTTGGGCTACATCTGCCAGGTACAGGGGGCGTACGGGGAGGCTTATCAGTTGTTAAGCGAAAGCCTCACCGCGTTCCGGGTTATCGGCGACCCGGATGCGATGGCCTTTTGCCTGCAAATCCTCAGCAGGACGGCCACCGTCCTGGGCAAACACGCCGAAGCCCAGCGGCTGTTGGACGAAAGTCGGGAGATTTACCGGGCACTCAATAATAAATGGGGGATAGGGAACACGCTCATCAGTTTGGGCCAGATGGCTCTCACCCTGGGGGAAGCCACACCGGCCGAGAGCCTGTTCCGCGAGAGTCTGGCACTGTTCACAGAGATCGGCGACCGGCGGAGCGTCGCGTACGCGCTCGATCATCTGGGAAGGGCGCTCAGCGAGCAGGGCGCTGATCATGAAGCACGGTATTGCTTCCTTGACAGTTTCAAGGTGGCTGTGGAGGTGCAAGCCGTTTCCGTCGCCCTGGACACGCTGGTGGGGCTTGCCGCTGTCCAAGCGAAGGAATGGGCGACTGAGCATGCGCTTGAGCTGCTGACCTACGTCTTGGGTCATCCTTCCAGCAGCCGGCAAACGAAAGACCGGGCCGAGCGGCTGCGCGCCGAACTGGAGTCCCAACTTTCTCCACAGCAGATTGCAGCGGCCCAGGTGCGGGCGCAGGACAGAACCTTCGAGGCAATTGTGGCCGAAATTCTTGGGGCTTAGAACCTATCAGAGGTGAGCGATGAAAGTCCTGGCCGTCGACATCGGCACCGGTACTCAGGATATCCTCCTCTACGACAGCGACCGAGAGATCGAGAACTGCCTGAAGCTCGTCATGCCTTCGGCGACGATGCGCGTCGCGCGCCAGGTGAAGCAGGCGACGCGCGAAGGCCGGCCGGTTCTGCTCACCGGCGTGACGATGGGCGGCGGGCCGAGCGCCTGGGCGACGCTCGATCACGTCCGCGCCGGTTACCCTGTGTACGCGACGCCCGAGGCCGCGCGCACGTTCGACGACGAGCTGGAGAAGGTCGAGCAGCAGGGCATCAAAGTGATCGGCGACGACGAAGCCCGGCGGCTCGACGGCGACGTCATCCGCGTCGAGATGCGCGATTTCGACTTCGACGCCATCCGATCAGCCTTCGACGCGTTTGGCGTCGACCTGCAGCCCGACGCGCTGGCGCTGGCCGTCTTCGATCACGGCAACGCCCCGCCCGGCTACTCCGACCGGCAGTTCCGCTTCGACTACCTCGAAGCGCGAATCCGCGCCCAAAACCGGCTGTCGGCCTTCGCCTTCAGGCGCGGCGATCTACCCGAGCACTTGACCCGCCTGCAAGCCGTCGAAGCGACGGCGAGCTTCGACGGCCCGTTGATGCTGATGGACACCGCGCCCGCCGCCGTGCTCGGCGCGCTGCTCGATCCGAAGGTCGCTGCGCACCCTCGGCTGCTGACTGTGAACGTTGGCAACTTCCACGTGCTGGCCTTTCGCCTCGGGTCAGGCGGCGTCGAGGGCGTATTCGAGCACCACACCGGCGAGATCGACCTGCCGCAGCTCGACGGCTTCATCGACAAGCTGATCGACGGCACGCTCCAGCACCGCGACGTGTTCGACACGATGGGGCACGGCGCGCTCGTCTTCGATCCGGTGCCGATGCCCACGTTGAACGGCGAGCCGATTTTCGTCTCGGTCACCGGCCCGCGACGATCGATCATGCGTGAATCGAAGCACAAACCGTACTTCGCCGTGCCCTACGGCGACATGATGATCGCCGGATGCTTCGGCATGCTGCGCGCGTTCGCCGACGTGTATCCCGAGCACGGGGAGACAATACTCTCTTCGCTGAACGGATCGCCGCGCGGCGCGCCGTGGGATTACCTGTGACCGAGTGGCGTTCACCGCCGCACGTGGAAAGAATCCACCATGGAGACACGGAGAGCGCAAAACACCACGTTCGCCAGGCCATCGAGAATGTGCGGCGCGGCGTGACGTTTGACAGTCACGGCTGGGACGGATGATACGTTGCCGTCGCAGTGGATTCGGGGTAGTATTAGAGGGGTGTCGCTCTCTGACTCCTGGAGGCGGGAACTTGAGGCAAGTTATCATTCATCGCGGTGAAGACGATTACTGGGTGGTTGAGTGCCCTAGCCTTCCTGGCTGCATCAGCCAAGGTCGAACGAAGGAAGAAGCCATCGCCAATATATGTGAAGCCATTGAAGGATACATCGCTGTTCTGGAAGAAGATCGCCTGCCCGTACCCGAGGAACGATTTGAAGCACTGGTCGTTGCGGTATGAGCCAGTTACCTCGCCTCACAGGCAACGTTAGGCCCGAGTCAGCAACAGGAGGGAATACAATAGCTCTGCAAATCTCGGGAACGATTAAGGGGAAGCAAATCGAGTTGGAAGACGATGCTGGATTGCCCTTCGGATCGCCGGTGGTCGTCAGAATTGAGCCTAAGCCGCTTAGCCCAGAGGCCAAGCGCCGTCTGGTCGACACGCTGTGCGGTTCGTGGGCAGATGACGCCAGTCTCCGCGAGATATTCGCCGAGATTGAGCAGCGCCGTGCGACAACTCCGCCTCGCGCAATAGATTTCCATGTGGCATCTTGACACTAACATCGTCGTAGCGTATCTGAATGGCAACCTCGAAAACATCGAGACGCTGAGATTGGAAGATTGGCTTGCGTAATCCGACGTGCGTTAACGAGGACAGTGTGGCCATCATCAACCCCGACGATATTGTCATCACCATACCGAAACGAGATCGTCTCATCGACCCTCAAGCCTCACCTCGCCCCCAACGCCGGCCGGATTGGCTGAAAGTCCGTGCGCCGAGCGGCGAGACGTACGAGAACCTCAAGCGTCTCATGCGGGTCAAAACGCTGCACACTGTGTGCGAGGAAGCGCTGTGCCCAAACATCGGCGAATGCTGGGGGCGCGGCACGGCGACTTTCCTGATGATGGGCGACGTGTGCACGCGCTCGTGCGGCTTCTGCGACGTCAAGACCGGCCGGCCCGCGCCGCTCGACTGGGACGAGCCGCGCCGCGTGGCCGAAGCCGTGCGCGCCATGAGCCTGCATCACGTCGTGATCACCTCGGTCAACCGCGACGAGCGCAAAGACGGCGGCGCGCCGATCTTCGCCCTCGTCATCCGAGAAGTGCGCCAGTTGCAGCCGGGCTGCACGATCGAGGTCTTGATCCCCGATTTCAAAGGCAGCCTCGACGCGCTGAAGACCGTCGTCGACGAGCAGCCGGACATCCTCAACCACAACGTGGAAACCGTGCCGCGCCTGTTCAAGAAAGTCCAGCCGCAGGATCGCTACGAGTGGGCGATGGCGACGCTGGGCAACGCCAAGAAGCTCAACCCCGCCCAGATCACGAAGAGCGGCATCATGGTCGGGCTGGGCGAGACGGACGAGGAAGTGATCGAGGTCATGCGCGATCTCGCCGCCCTGGGCATGGATATCCTCACCGTCGGCCAATATCTCCAGCCGAGCAAAAAACATCTGCCCGTCGAGCGCTTCGTGACACCGCAGCAGTTCGCCGAATACAAGCGCCTCGGGATCGAGATGGGCTTTCGCTGGGTCGAGTCCGGACCGCTCGTCCGGTCGTCGTATAATGCGGATCGGCAGGCGCGCGAGTTGAAGGTCGCCGCGTAGACGAGGCAGGCATGAGTGACAGCATCGACCTTCTTGACGTTGTGGCTCTGATCGAAGAGTTGCCCCAGCGCAAGTTGCGCCGTGGGCAAGTCGGCACGGTCGTCGAACTGCTCGCGCCGGATGTGTTTGAAGTCGAGTTCAGCGACAATGAAGGGCGCACGTTTGCCAGTCTGGCGCTGCGTGCTGACCAGTTGATCGTGTTGCACGAGCAGCCTGTTGAAGCCTGACGCAACCCTCGCCTGATTGCCACACGGAAAAGTCGCTCCGCGCAACCCCTTGCTCGACAACCGCTTCGATCCGTTCGAGAAGTTCGGGCGGCCGTGGCCAGCGGGCGAATACGCGTGGCAGTTTGAGACGTTCCGGGCGTGAGGTCGCGCCGTTCAGCTCGGCTCTGCCGAGTCCCGGAGCACAGCGGAGGCTGCCCCGGCCCGTTTCGACCGGGCCGAGGCGGCTAGCATTTCGAAGGTGATACTGTTCAGCCGGGCGCGCAGCTCGTCGCACAGCGTGCGCCAGATAGGAGACACGGCGCACGTTGCATCGAGCGGGCAGTCGCTGGGACGGCGAGTGCAGCGGTTAAGCGCGATCGGACCGTCGATAGCCTCGATGACTTCGAGCATCGTGATCTCGCTCGCCGGGCGCGCCAGGCGCACACCGCCTTTCACCCCCCGGCGCGTTGTCACAATGCCCTCGGCCGCGAGGCGTGAGAAAATCTTGGTGAGGAAAGCCGCAGGGATATCCTGCCGGCCGGCAATCGCCTCCGAGAATGCACGCTCGTCGTCTGAAAGCATCGCCAGGTCCAGCACGGCGCGAACAGCGTAATCGGACTGTCGAGTGATCTCCATAGCACACTCCTGACAAAGCGGACAAGAAGAGTCAGGAGCAGCATAGTCCAGTCGAAGCGGCCGGGACAGTGACAGACATCACGGCTGAAAGCGATACACATCACTGCGAACCCAGGTACTCATTGTACGTGCCAGGATACTCGGCGATGACGCCGTCTCTCAACTCGACCAGCCGGCCCGCGTACCGATCGACGAAGTAACGGTCGTGCGAGACGGCCAGCACCGTGCCCTCGAAGTCGTCGAGCGCCGACTCGAGCACCTCCGCCGAAGCAATATCGAGGTTGTTCGTCGGCTCGTCGAGCAGCAGGAAGTTTGCCCCGCTCAGCATCAGCAGCGCCAGTTGCAGCCGGCTGCGCTCGCCGCCCGACAGGTCGGCCACACGTTGGCGTGTCTGATGGTATGAGTACAGGAACTTGAGCAGGAAAGCTACGGCCGCTTCCTCGCTCATCGGTTTGGCGCGGCGGACAGCATCGATCAGCGTCTGCGAGAAGTCCAGCGTCTCGTGATGCTGGGCATAGTAACCGATCTGCACACTGGGGCCGACGGCAATCTCGCCCCTGTCGGGCGTTTCCTGTCCCAGGATCGCCCGCAGCAGCAACGACTTGCCTGCGGCGTTCGGCCCCACCAGCGCGACGCGCTCGCCGTGCCGGATGAGCAGGCTCACGTCGCGAAGGACGGTGTTCGCGCCGAATGCCTTGGAGAGGCGCTTGATCTCCAGCACCTTGCTGCTGCCGCGCCAGCCGTCAAGCTCCAGCCCGATGCGCTTGCGCTCCAACACGGGACGATCGATCTTGTCCATCTTCTCGATGCGCGTGAGGATATTCTTGCCGCGCCGGATCAGCTTGGGATTGTCGTAGGTGCGCCCCCACACCAGCAGGCGCTTGGCCGCCGTATCGAGGCGCCTGATCTCGCGCTGCTGTACCTGGTACAGTTGCTGCTGCCGCGCCAGGCGCATCTCCTTGTCGAATGCGAACTCCGAATAGCCGCCGGGATACACCTGGATGCGCCCACCTTCCAGGTCGGCGATCTCGTCGACGACGCGATCCAGCAGGTAGCGGTCGTGCGATACGATGACCACCGCGCCTGGATAGCTCTGGATGAACTTCTCGAGAAAGACCTTACCGTTCAGGTCGAGGTGGTTGTCCGGCTCGTCGAGCAGGAGCAAATCGGGCTGGGCGACGAGCAGCCGCGCCAGACCGACGAGTTTCCTCTGCCCGCCGCTCAACATGGTGGTGTATGTGTGAAGGTCCGCTTCGTCAAACCCGAGGCCGGCCAGCGTATCGCGCACGCGCTGCTCGAATGTCGCTCCTGCAAGCGCGTCGTAGCGCGCATGCAGCTCGGCCTGCTGGTCGAGCGCACGGGCGAGTCTCTTCGCATCGCCGTACACGGTCGGGTCAGAGAGGCGCGCCTCGATGCGCTGAAGCCCGGCTTCGATTCGCGCCAGCTCAGGCACGGCGGTCATCGCCTCCGCGAGCGCCGTCTTGTCAGGAGCGAGAACGGGTTCCTGAGCCAGGTAGCCGATCGTCAAACCCCTGGCGCGGGTCAGCGTTCCGGCATCGGGCGCGTATTCTCCGGCGATGAGCTTCAGCAGCGACGACTTGCCCACGCCGTTCGGCCCGACCAGGCCGATCACGCGGTCGGCGTGAATCTCGAGCGATAAGCCGGAGAGGATCGGCCGGCCTGCTAAGCTCAGCGACACGTCGACGAGATTGACTGCGATCACGAGGGCCTCCGCAAAAAAAAGACCGCAGGCGGTGCGCCTGCGGTCCGAGCGTCGAAGTGCAGTTACGTCAACCGGTCACCAGGCGCAATACGACAAAGACGTGCGACGACCCAGCCACGCAGCGTGCGCTGAACCATCCAGGACAGGTAGACCACGTAAGACTCCATCGCTCGGCTCGCATGCTGCTTATCGACGGCGCCGATTATACACGCCTTCTTTGAGATAATCAACGACGCCATCCGCGCCGAGGAAGCGCTCCAGCGCAGCGAGCAGAGGCTCGCGGCGCGGCGGCTGAACGATGACGGGTGTGTCACGCGCGGTTGTGTAGATCGCTTCGGCGGCGTCGAACGCGGCGCGAGGACGCGCGGCCGCGCGTGCAGCCGCCGACATCCGGGCCAGCGTTTGCCCGTGATCCGACAGCCAACTGCGAAGCACGCCGACGATGCGATCAGGCTCTTCCGCCAGAACGCCGGCTCCCGCGTCGACCAGATACGTGACGTTCTCTTCCTCTTGCGTTGGGATGAAGCCGCTGAGGATCGTCGGCAGCTCACGGGCCAGCGCCTCGGCCACGGTCGTCGGGCCGGCCTTGCTGATCAATACGTCGGCGGCATTCATCAGCGACGGAATCTCTTGTGTGAATCCATAGATTCGCGTCGGGATCGGCCACTCCGTTTCTGCAAATTGCTTCCTGAGCTTCTCGTTGCGGCCGGCGACGACGATCATCTGCACGTCAAGTCCCGAGAAGCCGATGGCGCGGACGATCTCGCCCAGGTTGCCCAGACCGTCCCCGCCGCCCATGAGCAGCACGGCGCGCTTGTCCACCTGAAGACCCAGCCGGGCGCGCGCGGCCGGGCGCGGCTCGATCGGTTCGGCAAACTGCGGCCGAATCGGCATGCCGGTCACCCGTATCTTCTGGGCAGGAACGCCATGCTGGATCGCGTAGCCCCGGCTGGTTGTGGTGGGAACGAGCATGCTGTCTGTTCCCGGATCGCACCACAGGGCGTGTACGACGATCAGGTCGGATACCATCGTGATGAAGGGTAGACGCCGGCCTGTGCGATGCATGGCCCACAGGCATGGGTAGACGAACAGGGGATGGACGGCCACAATCGCATCGACCGGCTGCGCGACGATGTCCAGCACAGCCGAGCGCACGAACGGCCAGGTGGACTTCATGAGGCGCTTGGCGCGGACGGCGTCGTTCAGCACCCGCCAGGCCATGCCGTAACCATCGCCGCCCAGCTTGACCTGGAGGGGATACGTCGTTTCGATGAGTACGAATGGAAAGGGTGCAAAGTCGCGCAGACCGTCGGCGACTCGCGGCTCGACGGCATCTCCGTATAGTTGCTTGAGCGTCTGCGCGATCGCATCGGCGACCGCGCCATGACCACCGCCGGTCTTCGCCATGAGCAGCATGATACGCAGCGGTTTGTTCATTGTTAACCTCGGATCGATCGAGCTGCACTCCCGTGGGGCGCAGCGATTATACCATGTCAAACCGGCCAGAACGCCTGGCCGATTAGCACCACGGTACCATCCGCCCTCGGTCGATTCTAACCATACTGTTGTGCACAAATCGGCCAATCTGGTTTATCATGTGGCTGTCGGTATGGGATACCGAGCCACGGGCAAAAGCCCCACATTCATTAGAAAGGAGATATAACCATGTTGTTCGCGCCGCGTGAAGAGGGACAGGGATTGGTGGAGTATGCGCTGATTCTCGTTCTGGTGGCCATCGTGGTGATCGTCATCCTGGCGGTCCTCGGTCCGGCCATCGGCAACATCTTCTCCCAAATCGTCACCGCCGTCTAGTCCCGCCGCTTCACAACCACGCCAAAGCCCGCCTCCGAAGCACTGGAGGCGGGTTTTGCTTTGGAACCCGGTGAGTGTAACGAGCGCGGCCTTCGCAAGACTAGAATGTGGATGAAGGCGGGCGACCGCAAGCGTCGCCCGCTGTTAATCTCCGCGTAAGGGTCTGCGATATAATTGAGCCAGAAAACGTCAGGGAGGATGCCATGCTAAACAGCTTGCTGGGCCGCCGCGAGCAGGAGGGCGTCGTGCGTAAGATGGGTCGCCTGCCCCCCGGCCAGTCGCTCACGCAGAAATTCCCGGTGCTGCACTACGGGCCGGTCCCTCCATTCAACCCGGCGACGTGGGACTTTCGCGTATTCGGTCTGGTCGAAGAAGAGAAGCGCTGGACTTGGGAGGAGTTCAATCAACTGCCCCGCCGCAAGATCGCCATGGACATTCACTGCGTCACGCGCTGGAGCAAGTTCGACACAGAGTGGGAGGGCGTCCACATCCAGGACTTGATCGACCAGGGCACCATCAAGCCCAAACCCGAAGCCAGGTTCATCATGCAGCACTGCGAGTATGGCTTCACCGTGAATATTCCCATCGAGCTGGCGCTGGGCGACCAGTTCATCATGGCGACGCACTTTAACGGCCAGCCGCTCGACGCCGAGCACGGCTATCCGCTGCGCGGTGTGGCCGGGGCGCTGCCCGGCAGGCCCATGGACGCGAACGATCGGTACTTCTGGAAGGGAGGTAAATGGCTGCGCGGGCTGGAGTTCATAGCCAAGGATCGTCCCGGCTTCTGGGAACAGGCCGGCTACTCGATGACGGCAAATATTTGGAAGGAAGAACGATTCGGGTGGTGAACACAAAGTGACCGGCACCTTTGAGGTGCCGGTCACTTTTCAGGCTGTATGCGCCGCACCTTGAGTCGCAGGCCGTCTCTGCCCACCACCTGCACAGGCGCGCCATCCTCCACTGCACCATCTTCCGCAACGGCCCGCCAGCGCTCTCCCTGCACGAACACGAGCCCTTCCGGTTTGAGATCGCCGCGCGCGACGCCGGTCGAACCGATGAGCGCCTCCCCGCCGAACGCGGGTTTGGCCAGTTGAGCGCGCAGTCCCTTCACGACGATAAAGCCGAAGAACGCGGCTGCACCCACTCCCAGACCGATCGCCAGAGGAAGCGACAGCCGTCCGAACTGCTCCGCTCCAGGCTCGCTGAACAGAACCAGCAGGCCGGCGACGAGAGTGCCTGCCGCGACCGCGGTCAACACCCCGTGCGTAGGTGAGGTGAGGTCGTAGATAAAGAGTGCGAAAGCGATCACGATCAGGGCGAGGCCGAACCAGTTCACCGGAATCACGCCCAGTCCATACAGCGCCAACGCCAGGCACACGACGCCGATGAAGCCTGCTACCCAGCCGCCGGGGTTCGACAACTCGATCAGGATTGCCTGTATGCCGATGAACAGCAGAATCGCCAAGACATTTGGGTCGATCACCCGATTCAAGAGCTGCTCGAACCAGGACATCTCAAGCGTTTGAATCTGCGCTCCGGCCGTGTTCAGCGTCACCGGGCGATTGGCCACCTCGACGGTGAACCCGTCCAGTTGCCGCAGCAGGTCAGGCTCATCGACTGCCACGAAGTCGATCAGAGCGGCCGCCAGCGCCTCGTGCGCGTGGACTGCCTTGGCCTCTTCGATCATCGCCTCCGCGAGCGACGTAGCCTGCTCGCCGCGTCGACCGGTGAGCGCGCGCGCCAGGGCGCGAATGTCTTGCTTGACTTTCTGCTCGAGCGTCTCGCCGATATCTTGCCCTTCACCGCCGACCGGGCTGGCTGCGCCGATCGTCGTCTCCGGCGCCATCGCCGCGACGTGAGCCGCGAGTGTGATGAGGGTGCCGGCCGAGGCGGCCGCCGCGCCGCGCGGCGAGACGTACACCACGAGCGGCACGTCGCTGGCGCGCATGATCTCCACGAGCTGCTGCATCAGGTTAATCTGACCACCCGGCGTGTCGAGCACGATTAAGAGGGCTTCTGCGCCATCTCGCTCGGCCGCGGCGATGCTGCGCTCGATGTGCGTGGCCCACACCGGCGTGAGGGGACCCTGCAACACGATGCGATACACGCGCGGCGCTTCATCCTGCGCCGCCGTGGCCACCGTCGCCACTAACACGGTGAGCAAGCTGCATATAAACAACCCGAGTATGCGCCGTATCATCGCCAGCCTCAATCATATACATTATATCCCCAATTGCCCGCGACGGGTCTCACGGCCCTGTACGCCCTGGCGGAATGGGAGTACAATGCAGTCAGACCCGTTTTAGATAGCAAGGAGGCATACATGTTAGACGCACTCTTCAGTTCGGGCGGCCTGGTGCTGCTGTCTCTCCTCATTCTGCTGGTCGTGATCCTCACGGCGGCGATCAAGATCCTCCCGGAATGGGAGCGCGGCGTAATTCTGCGCCTGGGTCGCCTGTCGAGCGTGAAGGGGCCGGGACTGGTCGTGATCATCCCGTTCATCGACAGGCTCATACGCGTCAGCATTCGTGTGGTGACGCTGGACGTGCCGCAGCAGCGGGTGATCACGCTCGACAACGTGACGATCGAAGTGGACGCCGTCGTGTTCTACCGCGTCGTCGATCCCGCAAAGTCCGTCGTGGCCGTGGAGGACTTCCGGCGCGCCTCTTTCTTCGTCACGCAGACGACGCTGCGCAACGTGATCGGTCAATCAGAGATGGACGAGCTGCTGGCACGCCGCGAGCGCATCAATGAGAAACTGCAGGTCATCATCGACGAGGCCACCGAGCCGTGGGGCGTCAAGGTCGGCGCCGTCGAGGTGAGAGACGTCCGATTGCCCGACACGATGCAGCGTGCGATGGCCGCGCAGGCCGAGGCGGAACGCGTGAAGCGCGCCAAGGTCATTCACGCCGAGGGTGAATACCAGGCGGCGCAGCGGCTCGCCGAAGCCGCCGGCCGCATGGCCGAGCAGCCGGCCGCCCTCCAGCTGCGCTACCTGCAAACGCTGACCGAGATCGCAGCCGAGAAAAACTCGACGATCATATTCCCTCTGCCACTCGAATACTTGAAGGGGTTTGAAAGGCTGCTCGGCGAAAAGCCGAAATAGACCAGCCGCCATCCGCGAAGCGTCTCGCACCTTCGAGCGGGATGCTTCGCTACTCACTGAGGCGCTGAGAGGTTGAGAACGCTGATAAATATGGCGCGATGCTAGGCCGGCGTCGGGGTGTCGCCGGTGGCCGGCGATGGGTGTTGCGGCTTGCCGCCGGCGATCCGCCACCACAATCCGTCGACGATCGGCGACCACTCCCTCGGCAGGGGCACGCCCGCCAGGGCATGGTCGTCCTGGATCGATTTGTGGATCTCCGCAGTAACAACGCGAGGCAAGACTCGCAGCGCGGCGACGATCAGCAGAGGCGCATAGATCAGCGCGAGGCAGCACGCGATAGATTCGCCAGGCCCGAGCACAGTGAGCAGGGGAAGCGCGCCTACGGCAAGCGCGTTCCAGGCTGCGTGGACCACTGCCGCGCGTCCCAGGCCGCGCCACAGTGCGCGCCGGTCACCCGACAGTCGCGCCCGCGCGTAACCCGCGCCGGTCAACCCGGTTGTGCCGCAGTGTGCGACCAGGGTAGCCAGGCGCACCCACATCAACACGAGCACCGCAAAACTACCCACACCGTCGAGGATAAAGAACGCGCTCTCCAGAAAGCCGAACCCCAGGCCGATGGACCTACCCAGCAAAAGGCCCGGTGCTGAGCATTCCCCAGGCAAACGCCACAAACACGGCCCACTCGTGGACCCGCATGCGTATGGCCTGCGATGGCTCTGCGGGAGGCCATGCGCGCTCGACCCTGGCGCCAATCCAGCGGGAGATCCACACTGCGCCTGCGCCCGCTACGGCGAATCCGATCGACGTTGCCACCAGCATCGCCGGCCCGACGCCGATCAACATTTCGTCTTTCGTCTGCGCTTCGGCGCATCGGACCGGTCGCCGTTCGGTTCGTGGCTCGACTTGCTGTTGCCTTTATCTTCCGCCGATTTGCCGGCTTTCTCCATCCGCTCGGCGATCTCCTTGAGGCGCGCCTCGACGCGGCCATGCACCGAGTCAGGAGGAAACTTCCCTTTTGCGCCGCGCTTGCCCGCCTTGACACCTGTTAGCAGCTCGATGCCTTCGTCGACGGTGCTGACTGCCCAGATGTGGAAGCGACCCTTGTCGATCGCCTGGACGACGTCTTCGCGCAGCATGAGGTTTTTCACGTTGGTGGCCGGTATCATCACGCCCTGCTCGCCGGTCAGCCCGCGCTCGTGGCACAGGTCGAAGAAACCTTCCACCTTGTGCGTCACTCCGCCGATGGCCTGCACTCGCCCGTGCTGATCGACCGATCCCGTCACGGCGATGTCCTGCCGGATGGGCAGGCCGGACAGGCTAGACAGGAGCGCGTACAGTTCAGTGCTCGACGCGCTGTCGCCGTCGACGTCGCTGTACGACTGCTCGAAGACCAGGCTCGCGCTCAGCGTGAGCGGGCGCTCGACGGCGTATTGGCTGCCCAGATACCCCTGCAGGATCAAGACGCCCTTGTCGTGAATGCGGCCGCTCAATTTGACTTCACGCTCGATGTTGATGACGCCCGCCCGGCCCAGGTACGTCCGCGCGCTGATGCGCGACGGCAGCGCGAACGCATGATCGCCGGCGATGCGCACAGATAATCCATTGATCTGGCCGACGATCGCCCCCTGTGTGGCGATCGTAATCGTGCCGTCGAGAATCAAGCGGCGCGACTGCTGCTCGATTTGATCGGCGCGCTGGCGCGCTTCGCGAATCGCCGTGCTCACGTCGCCGAGCGTCACGACGTCGCGGCCTGCTTTGCCGGCCCAGTACGACGCTTCGCGGACCACGTTCGCCACTTCGCCGAAGCGCGTGCTGAGCTTGTCTTGATCCTCGGCCAGCCACGAGCCGTATTCGACGACATACGCCACGGCGCCCCGATCCAACGGGCGCAGGCTCTCTTCGTCGCAGCGCGCCCGGATGAACATCGCGTAGGCGTGCTCGTTTTCCGGCGTGCGATCCATCTCCGGCGCGAAGTCTGCTTTCACCTTGAACAGCTTCTGGAAATCCTCGTCGACCGCGTAGAGGAAGTAGTACAGGCTGGGGCTGCCCAGCATAATCACCTTCACGTCGAGCGGAATCGGTTCAGGCTCAAGCGTGCGAGTTGAGAACATCTGAAACTGAGTGCCCGGATCGTCGATCTGCACCTGGCCACTGTCGAGGGCGCGCTTCAACGCCGCCCACCCGATCGGGTCGTTGAGCACATCCTTGGCGCGCAGGACGAGGTAGCCGCCGTTCGCGCGGTGCAGCGCGCCCGACCGCAGCATAGTGAAGTCCATGACCGTCCCGCCGAAGCGCACGTCGCGCTCGATGCGGCCGATCAGGTTCATGAAGGAGGGATTGCGCTCGTTCACTACCGGCGCACCGACCGTGCGCGCGTGATCGACCAGGACATTCACCTGGTAGCGCAGGCGCGCGGACGGGCCGCGCAGCGGATCGGGGGGTTGAGGCTGCTGCTGTTGATTGGGGCTGAACTCCCCGATGTGGTCGATGATGTCCCGGCGCACTTCCTCGAGATACTCGGCGACCTCTGGACAGTCGGCCTGGTAGCGCTCGATCAGCGCATCCACGACGTGCCCGGCGACGTTAGCCGCCACCTGGCGGTCAAGCTCGGCCACGGCCTCTTGAGCCTCCTTCTCGTAGATACGCACCTTGCGCACCGAATCGGCCAGAATCTGCTGCAGGTCCATACCCGTCTGTTCCATCTGCTGCCGCTGATCGGGCGGCAGGCCGGCGAGCGCTTCGATCGGCGCCGGCTTCCCGTCCACGAGCGGCGCGATCAGCAGGCCGCCGGGCGTGCGCACGATGGCGTAATTGCGCTGTGCCGCCGCCGATTCCAGCTCGTGATACGCCGCCTGCTGCTTTTCGTCGAGCTCGCGCGATACCCGGGCGCGCGCCTGATGGTACTCCTCGGACTCAAACGCGCGCGGCACATCAGTTTCCAGATGGCCGACCAGCGACTGCATATCTTGCCGGAACGCGTTCGCCCGTCCGGGTGGCAGCCGCATCGCGCGCGGCTTGTAGGGATCGACGAAGTTGTGCACGTACACCCAGTCGTCGGGGACCTTCCCGCGGGTAGCCTTGTCAGACAGAAAGCGCTCGATAGTGGTGGCGCGACCGCTGCCGCCCGGCCCCAATACGAATATGTTGAAGCCCGGCCCGCCGACGTCGATGCCGAAGTCGATAGCGCGCGTCGCGCGCGGCTGCCCGAAAATGTCGGTGGCCGCCGGCAGCTCAGCCGTCGTCCCGAAGGTGAATCGATTTGGCGGGCATGCCCGGCGGGCTTGCTTCACGGTCAGTTTCTTGATGGCCACTGCATACCTCCCCTATCGGTGGCGGGCGACCCTTCGGCTTCGCTCACCTGTGCCTGCGCCACAGGTGCAGGCAGGGCAGGTGTCGACCAACAACAACGCCCCCAGACGGCGTAGGGTCCGGGGGCGTCCAGTCAACCGGCAACCTCGTTCTATCGCCCGCCGATGTGCATCGGCATGATGACGTGGGT
>Ga0209641_10000437_pt1 | contig 38027 bp, 58 predicted proteins | sample RifCSP16_1_FD_184022 | JGI IMG/M metagenome (GOLD analysis project Ga0209641, IMG submission 184022) | Soil microbial communities from Rifle, Colorado - Rifle CSP2_sed 16_1 (SPAdes) (version 2) | ecosystem: Environmental > Terrestrial > Deep subsurface > Rock core/Sediment | place: Rifle... | reverse complement strand
GAACCCTAATATGGCAATTACGGAATTAGATTCTTTAGAACACGATACAATAACTGGAACAGCCAATTCTCTTGTTCAAATAGATTCAACTCATTTTATCCTTGCATATACGGGTGCTGATGCAGATGGCTTTATTAAAACCTTCTCTATTGATGGCTCTTACGTTATCACGGAACTGGGTTCTTTGAATCATGATACAACCACTGGTCGTAACAATTCTCTTGTTAAAATAGATTCAACTCATTTCATCCTTGCATATAGTGGAACAAACTTTGACTTTCGTGGATTTATTAAAACCTTCTCTATTGATGGGAGTTATAATATAACGCAAATTGATTCCCTACAGCATGATACAGTAATCGCTACGGATAATTCTCTTGTTCAAATAGATTCAACTCATTTCATACTGGCGTACGCTGGGAGTGGAATCGGTGGATATATTAAAACATTTTCTATAGACGGTTCTTACAACATCACCGAAATAGATTCTTTGAATCATGATACAACTGGAGCAGGTAACTCTCTTGTTAAAATAGATTCAACTCATTTTATATTAGCTTATGCTGGGCCCGATACAGATGGCTTTATTAAAACCTTTTCTATCGATGGCTCTTACGTTATCACGGAACTGGGTTCTCTAGAACACGATACAGCGAGGGGAGCAGGTAACTCTCTTGTTCAAATAGATTCAACTCATTTTATATTAGCTTATATTGGGCCTGATACAGATGGATTTATTAAAACCTTCTCTATTGATGGGAGTTACAATATAACGCAACTGGGTTCTCTAGAACACGATACAGTCAATACTAACAATAATTCTCTTGCTCAAATAGACGCTACTCATTTTATGGTAGCGTATCAAGGAGTTGACGGCGATGGCTTTATTAAGACGTTTTTAGTGGAATCAGTAGCACCAAGTTTATTTAATGTAACTATGGTAGATTAAATATAATCAAATAATATGGCAACAGATTACCTAAGCTCCGTTACCGCACCTTTAGGGAGCAGGGAACGGACAAAACAACTTATCCAGTCGTCAACATTAGCAGCTCAAGAGGCGGCAAGAGTTGCTGGTTTGGGAAAATTCCTGCCAGGAGCAGTAGTCGAAGGAGATAATATCAGGACTACGGATATTGGGCAGCAATTCCTTCGTGGAGAAAGTCCCCAAGTAGTTACAAAGCCCATAGCTCCCGTAGCAAGTCCTAGTCCCATAATGCAATCTTTTTCTCCTAGAGGCACGGGTATGCCTTTAACACCTCGTCAAAGGCTAGAACAGAACCTAATGGATGCTTATAAAGCTCCATCGCAAACCTCGGAGTTTAATCGTTTACAACAAGAGAAGTTGGGCGGATTAAAAGCTAAAATAGGGACATTTGATGAAGAAATAGGTAAGGCAAGAGATCTACTTTCTGACCTAGATCGTAGAATTAGAGGTGGATTGAACCGAGAAGAAGCCCGATTGGCTCCTATGGAGCTTATCACGGGCCGCCAGGCTGAATTGCAGAGGCAAGGATCGCTAGAGCGTTCTGATACCCAAGCTGTGCTAGAAAGCCTTCAGAGGGGCAGAGAAGCCGCAGAGGGGCAGTATGGGTTGACTAGGCAGGATATATTGACCGAGCTTGGATTACGACAACAGGATATAGATAGACCTATTGAATTAGGGCAGCAAGAACTTGCTTTACAAGAAAAGTTTTGGAGCGAACCCTACCAGCTTCCTAATGGAGCTTTAGTGCAGAAAAACTCTCTCACGGGAGAGGTAAGAGGATTACCCGATACTGGGGCGGGTGGAGCTGCTTCTGATTCATGGAGTGAGCCCTTTAGATTGGCTACTGGTGAATTAGCCCAACGAAATCTTGTTACAGGAGAAATACGGCGACTAGGGAGAGAGCCGGAGGGAGGTAACACGGGCGCAGGAAGTGAGACAAGCACTGTGTCTAACCAATACACTGATGATCTATCAAGAAAAGTTCTTGATTCTGTTGAGGAGCTTCTTCCGAGAATTAACAGTCTTTCTTTTGGTAGAGGGGCTATAGCTCAAAAAAATACTCCTGGGTGGTTGGAATGGACACAAAGTGGGGATTTTAGGAATATGCGAGCTGATCTAATTACTTTATCTGCTCTCATTTCCTTCAAAGAACTCCAGGAAATGCGTAATGCTTCCAAAACGGGTGGTGCTTTAGGGCAAGTTGCTATTAGGGAGCTTGAATTGCTTGAATCTACCCTAGGAGCACTCAAACAAGAACAAGATCCAGCAAATGCCAGAAAGAATATGGAAAAGATTAGAAAAAACATACTTCTTTGGAATGTGGCAACAAAATTAGGAAACGCTGGGATACAAATTCCTGGAAACTTTATAGAAAACTATGTTGTGAGCCAAGCCAATAGAAATGAAACAATTTCCCCAGAAGAAGTATTGTCTGCTTACCAATCACAGGGAGGCACGATAAGTGGAGGTAATACAGGACAGACTTCAAGCGGACTTAAATATGAGATAATCCCTTAGTATGGCAATTATACGATTCGAAAACGGAACAAAAGTAAACTTTGAAGGAAATCCTACTCCACAGGATGTAGAAGAGGTTGCACGAAACTTAAACATACAAAGCACGCAACAACCTGGAGTGTTGGAAGATATGCAGACTCGACAGCAAGGGCAACGGCCCCAATCTTTTGGAGCGCGAGCGAACCAAGTTGTACGAAACATAAATAAATTCTCGGGTAAAGCTGCTCTAGGTACAGCAAAGTTCCTGACAGAATCAGAACGTGGTTTTGGTGAATCTTTAGCTGGTGCAGCAGTTGAAATGGGTGCCGGAGGAGTTAAAAAGAGATTTGAGGAAGGACAAAAACAAGAACAAGCACTTACGGGGCAACTCACGCAACGGTTATTAGAAAACATTAAGAAAAATCGTGCAGAAGGAAAAGATACTACGGCGATGGAGAATCAGCTTAAGAGGATAGCTCAAGAGCAAGGGATAGATTACAAAGATATTAACCCATTAGCTTCCAAATCAGAAAAACAGATCCTTGGTGAAGCTGTAGGAGTGTTGGGCGATATTCTTATTGCAGGTTCTTTTGGTTCTGCCGCAAAGGGAGCAAAAACAGGGAAACTGCTTACAAAAACTCCTACACTTATAAAAGCTGCAGGTAAACTTGGTATTAGTACTACAATACCGCAAATCACCAAAGCCACTGCGAAAAGCACGTTACAAGCCGTTGGGCAAGGTGCGGCTAGAGGTTTTCTGGAACATGCGCCCATTGGGGCTGCTTTCGGGTTATCTTCTGCATTGAAAGATGAAGAAGATCTTGGAGGTATTGTCAAAAGAACCCTTTTGGGAGGTGCAATTTCTGGCACCATTGGTGCTGCAATAGGAGGTTTTGTGGGTAGGAAGAATCTCGCCCCTGAAGTAATGAGGCGAAAAGCAGTAGAACAATACCAACGCGGACTAAATGCTACTAAAGAAAAGTTTAAGGAAAAAGGGGAACGTATAATCCCAGAATTATTAGAAGAACGTTGGTGGGGAACTCGTAAGAAGCTTTTGGAAAAAGCAGAGAAAGGAGTGCGTTTATCACTTGATGAGTACCGTCAATTAGGCGAATTAAAGGGTGCTATGGAGTTGCAGGGGCTAGTAGGACAAATAGATGATGAGATAGCCAGATTTTCCCAAGGAGGAAGAATTGGTACAGAAAGAGTTGTTGCTATTAACAACGTTTTAGAAAATCAAGTGAAAGCTAGGGCTAAATGGGCTGGAAGTATGGGGATTGATCAAAACTCTTCTCGGGCTATACAAAGTGCACATTCAGATATTATTAAAGAACTCCGCGCAAAAGGGATAAATGATTTTGCTGATGCCTTGGAAAATAACGTGGATTTACGATTGATGAATTCTTTAGATGAGTACCAGAGGCATCTTACAACTTTGGCCCAGGATTATATGCCAAAGCCTATTTCGGTAAATGCACAAAAGGTAAAGGCATTGCAGAATATTAAAACAGACTTACTTTCTCTGAATGTCTTTAACGATGTCGGGAAAAATCCTACAGCATACGCACAGGATGTCAGAGAACTTGCTTCTCAATATGGCCAGCAACTTTATGATACGAGGCGATCTCTTCAGACCATTTCGGATAACCAAACGCTTTCCCAAGTAAAAAAGGTTGATGCTTCTATTAGGGAACTTTTGAATACCCAATATCCTGAATATTCTGCTATAAACAAAGTATACCATCGTTCTTCGGAACTTTATGATATCTTAAACGAAACAGCGAAAAGGAAAGGTGGTAGAGGGCTAGTGAGTCTCATGCGATCTGTCCTCTTTTCCGGTGGAGGTAGTATTGGGGCACAAATAGCAGGACTTCCAGGAGCTATACTAGGAAGCACAGGAGCTATTGCTTTAGGAGAGATGTTTAATAGCACTTGGTATAATACGTTTAACGCCGTACAGAAAGCGAAGATAGCTGATCGTATAGCCCAGTATGGGATAGATAGGGCACCACAGATTATAAACTATCTCCAAAAAGTAGGGGTAAAGGGAGTTTTTGAGCTTGATTTATTGGGAGATTAATTATCTTTATTTAAATGCTAACAGCATGGAACAGTTATCTGAATTAGCTAAAGCAGGTGAAGTAGGAGTATCAATAGTCCTCGTGATTGCAATTGTTGTCATTGTAAGAGATGTTTTAAAAATGATTAAAAACCACATGGAACATAATACTGAAGCTCTTAATAGACAATCTGTAAAGATGGAGGAGTTTATTGATGTTATTAAGGAGGCAATGATTCAGAAATAATGCTTGGGATAGGGGGGGAGTGATGTTTCTTACTGGAGAGAGGTGCCAAAAGTGCCGAGGCAATATCAACCGCAATCAGGATATCTACGGAATGTTTGACGAGTGTCTCCAATGTGGGACATTGCGCCACATCGGAGGGCAAAACCGCATTTCGGGCTTGAGCAAGTTTCTCATGAAAGATCTTCCCAAGATCCCAACATGCAAATTCTGTCCTACGTGCCGCCATCAGTTGACTAGCAAGGGTTCTTGTACTGCTTGCCAACGCAGCGCAAGGAAACATGCAACACCCAGGGTGCACGTTTACCACCAGGGTTATCAATAACGGGAGCATTGTAGCTCCTGACAGAAGAGGGGGGAAATACAGTATGTAAAGTACCCCCTCTCAATTGACAAGTAGATTGTAAACATGGACTGCAAATCTACCAAATATCTCCAGAATCTACACCAAAACAATGAAATTCTGCATTGAGTGCCACAACGAAAGAACGGAGAGTATACGGGATATTTTCTGCTTGGAGTGCAAAAAGAAGATGCTGGAGGAGAGTAAATTAACAAAGGTTGAAAAAGAGAAAATAAAAGAAAACTTATGTTCGACATTAATACAATCGGAAAAGGAGGAGTCAGAGACAACCCCGATAAGCGGGACTACAGAGCAGAAGTAGTCATGGGTGCTGTCCCACTGCCAGAGCGATTTTCAGTGGAAGATGTAATAGGCAAGCTCAAAGTAGAGCATCAGGGAAAATCTGGTTCTTGTGTCGCTCAAGCATGGGCGAAATACGTTGAAGCTCTTAATAAAAAAGAGACAAATGGATTCACCGATTTATCTGCAAAAGACATCTACTCCCTTATCTATATTCCAGAGTTATCAGGTGGCGCTTATATCAGAGATGGAGCTAAGAAGCTGGTAAGTTCAGGAGTATTGCTCGAGCAAGATATGCCTTCTTACGAGGGTGGAAATCCACCGAGCGAAGCATACATGAGGAACCGTCCGCTCATTACTGAAGAAGTACAAGAAAAAGGCATGGCATACCTTGCTAAGTCCTATGTCCGTCTGCCTTCTAGCTCGTTTGAAGGGGTCAAACAAGCCATATACCAGAACCTAGGGTGCATTATCGGCTTCTATGGCGACAACCCTGGCTGGACGCAATTTGGTGGCATAATACGCCCCCCACAGCACAATGACTGGGCCCATGTCGTGTACGCAGTAGGGTTTGATAATGACAAAATCAAATTCATCAATTCATGGGGCGAGGAATGGGGTACAAACGGATATGGGTACGTAGGACAAGATTACTTCAGGACAGATAACAATGGGTACGCGTATTGGGTATTCAATCCGTGGACAATTATGGACTTGCCAAATGGGACGTACCCTCATCTGAAGCACCAGATATTGCAAGCAACAGAATTATTAAAAAGGTTGGCGGAACAAGTAAAAAACTTATTAAGCAAGAAAAAATAATATGACACTACTACGTGACGGAAAAAAAGAAGTATTGGTTACAAGACTAAAATCATTGGCGTGGAGATTGGGTATGATGGTTGTCGCGGGAGGAATTGCTTTCTTCCTAGATAATCTGGATGTCTTTGCATTCAATCCTACCGTAACAGCGTTGCTTGGATTGGTATTAGGAGAAGTTTCAAAGCAGATAAACAGTGAATTAAACAAGCCTGCGGTACAATAGCTTATTCGTACATGGACAAAATTCCTGCTCATAGTAGGGGTGCTGGCAGTTGTGAGTCCTACATTTGCAGGATATATATACCAGGAAGCACCCGTTGGCTACGGGGATATAGCTCTTACCCAAGAATACATCCCATACCAGCCGACTCGGACATTAGCGGTTAAAATAGAGCTTCCTCCTCGATTAAGCAAGGAAGAGAACATTGCAATCATTACCAAGTACGCTGCTATCTACGGAATACCAGTAGAGCAATTCCTTGCAGTAGCACAATGTGAAAGCGGGTTCAACAATTACGCAGTAGGTGATAAATCAAAAGGATACTCTTATGGGCTTTTTCAAATCCATTACCCTGCTCACAAAATCGGGAAAGCACTCGCATTTAATTCAGAATGGAGTACGAGATGGGCTGCAAAGAAGTGGCTGGAAAACCCGAGAATATGGAGTTGCTATAAACTGTTAGGATATAGCTAATGATTGAAGGACATGTTAAAGTAATGTATATGTTATATACAAAAACATGTCAAGAATGCAAAATAGAATTTGTAAAACATTCTGATTGGAAAAAGAAATATTGGGAGAAAAGGATATTCTGTTTACGTAAATGTTATCAAGCTGCAAATGATAAGAAATGGGAACAAATTCTCTGTAAATTCTGTAAAAAAAGTTTCTCTGCCCTCAAAAATGATAGAAGAACATACTGTTCTGCAAGTTGCAGATCAAAGGATGGAAATTTTGGAGCTTCAGAAAAACATCAAAACTGGAAAGGAGATGAAGTGGGATATTGGGGAGTCCATAAATGGATAGCAAGAAATTGGGGAAATTCTACCAAATGTGAGAAATGCGGAAGGGATGCATTGAAAGGAAGACAAATAAATTGGGCAAATAAAACAGGGAAGTATTTAAGGGATAGAAATGATTGGTTAAGATTATGTCGTTTATGCCATGCAAGATTTGATAAGTTTGGTTTTTTGGCTCACAAAAGAGATCAGAATGGAAAGAATAATGGTTTTTATGGAAGACATCATTCAGAGGAAACAAAAAAGAAAATTAGTGCTGCGAATAAGGGAAGAAAGAAGTTACGTTCCCACAAGATCTACCTCTAAGCATACTTGCTTTTTCTGTGGGGATGGTATTATAGGAGGGATTAGATCAAGAAACTTTACCGGAGTACGCCAACAGTATGATATAGGATGCTTTGAGTTGTTGAAAAAGTTGATGGTTGAAAATACAAAGGTCATGCCGAAAAAATTAACAGATTACTTACAAATATGATTTACAACCAAGACGAAACACCAGAAGTAGAAACACCAGTAGAGCCGACAGATACACCAGAAGAAGAAGTAGCAGAATAACTAAAAGAGTGCTAAAATATCATTTGGTATTATGCGCAGAAATCCCTTGCGAAAGCAGGGGGTTTTTGTTTTTTGTGGGGGGTTGTAAGATGTTGGGAGATGAGGGGGGCTTGACAAGGAGTTATAGTGGGTATATAATAGGGGTATGGATAAAGAAACAAAATGTGAAGGATATAACTGTGAAAATTGTGAGTTTGGTTGCAATAATTAAGGAACTCCCCGCTTAGGGGGAGTTTTAGTATGGAATCAATACATTTCCAAGAAATTAATAGTCTTAGGGAAAAGAGATGGAGTTATAATAGAATTGGAGTTAAGTTAGGAATTTCAAAACAGAGAGTACACCAAATATACAAAGGATATAAGGGTCTCCCATGGACTAAAAAAAGAAAAAGGAAGGAAACCGTAGAAAAACTAGGTGGTGTTTGTATTATTTGTGGATCAAAAGAAAATATTATGATACATCACTTAGATAATGTAAACAACAATAAATTAGAAGCATTAACTCTTCTGTGCAAAAAACACCACGCAGAAGAACATATTTTTCTTTATAGAAATGGAGGAATGGAAGTAGATTATTCAAAAGGACAGAAGGGACACTTTGTGTCTTGTGCTTTCTGTAAGGTAAATAAATTTTGGGTAACGCCAAGTGGCTTGGATCTTAAAAGAGGAAAATATTGTTCTAGAAGTTGTGCAAACAGATCAAAAAATGGGGGAAAAATACATGGAAAAGTGTATACCTATAAAGCTTACCATTGCCGCTGTATTCTTTGTAAGAAAGCCCATAATGACTATCAGAAGATGTATATGAGAAAGAGAAAAATATTAGCTAGACACTAAAATATCTGTGGAGAAGTGAACTTGACAAGGTATTTGGGTATTGTACGGTTGAATAGGAGCCCTAAAAAGCTCCATCGAGGAATCTTGCTGATGTGGAAGGGTCGGCTCCGGCTGACCCTCTCCCTCGGCAAGCAAAGTCGAAATTATAAATAAACAAAAAACATATGAAACAAGAATACAAAATTGAGGCATTCAAAGATACTTTCGATGGGGAAAAAACGGATGTTTTTGCAAGACATATTATTATGGAAGAAAAAGAGCTAAAAAAATATGTTTTTGATTTTGTCAAATATCATTCAGCTGAAAAATTTAATGTATGGATGAAGGTAGAAGTATAACCCAAGAAGATTTAGCACCCACCTTTAAATGGATTGCAGACCAGAAGAAAAAGTTTGCGAAAATGCCAGTAGAGGAAATAGACCCGAAGGCATACGCACTTGTAGAAGACATTGAAAGGTATGCAATTCTAAAAAACAGAGAATTAGCAGCAGAAGAAATTGTATGACCGGAGAAGAAATAGAAATTCTTATTAGGCAAGACCGTGAGAATCTCGATAGAGGATTGCTCACACCAGAGGAAGCGCATCGAAGATTGGTAGCGCTAACAATCAAAAAAATTGTTGCAAAGTATTCAGAATAAACCATTATGTCCTACTACCCCGCCCTCGTCCCCATGTACTCATAATGGGCATGGGGCAGGGTACTAGGATTCACACATGAAAAAACTCATTAAAGAAGTAGATAAGGAGCGCGGGATCGTGCAGATCACCACGTTCGACGAGAGATGGTACGCCAAATCCGCCCAAAACAAAGAGACAGGACTGCCCTATTATCTTTTTGTGCCCTCTGTGACGTGGATAGCGGGGTTTTACCCAAAAGGCATAGCATTCTACAAGTGGCTGGCAGATAAGGGCTGGGACGAATCAGAGGCAATCAAGCAGGCGGCTGGAGATAAAGGTTCGAAGGTTCACCTTGCCCTCGAAGATTTGCTCGCAGGAGAGGAAGTTAAAATTGATTCCCAGTACATGAATAAAAGTACGGGATTATTGGAAGAATTAAAGCCCGAAGAATACGAGGCGCTTTTATCTTTTGCAGAATGGTTCAAGGAGACAAAGCCGGAAATCATCTCAAGCGAGATCGTTCTCTTTTCAGAGAAGCACGGATACGCGGGCACGGTAGACTTCATTTGCAGAATAGATGGCAAGCTGTACATCGTGGATTTTAAGACTGGACAAAGCATCTGGCCAGAATACGAATTACAGGTTTCAGCGTATAAGGAAGCACTAAAAGAGACAAAGATTGACGCGATTAAGGAAGGTGAAGAAGTAGGGCTGGCTATACTACGGGTGGGATACCGAAGGAACAAACACGCCTACAAGTTCACCGAGGTAGAAGATAAGTTTGATCTGTTTTTAGCAGCAAAGAAAATCTGGGCTAACGAAACAGCAGGGCAAGCTCCATCTCAAAAGGATTATCCAATGGCGCTGTCTTTGGGACTGAAAAAGGTTGAAGAAGAAAAACCTACTAAAAAAGAAAAAAAATAGCATGGAAAATATAAAAATGAAAGTTGAGGCATTAAAGGCAAGCGGAGCCAAGTTTGATCTACCCTGGCTTCAGCTTGGAATTAAGCAGGATTCAGGAGGAGTAAAGGCAACCGGAAAACATCTTGTGAAAATCCTAGAGGAACCAGTAGAAGGAAAAGATACAGATCCTATCACCGGAAAAGAGCGAGATGTGTTTTTGTTTTTACTAGAAGAAGCAGGTGCTCAAAAAAAGTGGAAACTCCCTATTTTTGATAAAGATGGGAGTCCACACTACCTTTTATCAAGATTCGAGAATATCCCTGTAGGAGCTACACTTTCCTTAGAAATGAAGCGTAAAGGAATGAAAAACTACATTGAGGTCGGTTATCCCGTAGAAAATGAAGAGGAAATCCCAATAATTGAGGATGAAAAAGGAGCACCAGATAATATTCCTTTCTAATGCAAAAAATAAAAGAAAAACTAAATAAATTCAGAAAATCTTGGAGGGTTCCGAGTAATTCTAAAAAGGGGGTTTTCTATCGAGTAGATATAATGAATAATGGGAGCATGGCGTGCACTTGTGATGCGGGATCGCACCACCGGCCCTGTAGGCATAAAAGAAGAATTCTAAACAAACTAAAAGGGATTACCTATGGAGGAGAAAACTATCAACCTGTTGTACATCAAAGTTAGTTTTGGTAAAGAAGAGGTCAAAACCCTTTATGAGCTTGGAGATAGTTTCGAAATCAAAAGCAATGTGGTGATAGTGAAAAAAGAGATACGGGACAATCAAGACGGGACAGTGGATATTGTATACGTCGCAAAACCGTTGAGTGTGGAGATTGTGAACGAGTAAACAGCTAAATTGACAGCTTTTCTTGTGTGTGCAATAATTAAAGCATACCAATATGCAAAACAAATTTAAAGTTATAGATGAAAGTGGAGATCGGAAGTATTTCACAATTGTCCCAAACTATATCGTAAATCATTCCACCCCCTACGAGCAAGCAATTTATCTATACATGAAACGGGTTGCTGGCGAGGGTGGTACTTGCTGGACTTCTGCCCAAGAGATAGCTCAAAAACTCGGTTGCTCTAGAAACACAATAGCAAAATACAGAAACAAACTCTTAAAAAGAGGGTGGATTCAGGTTGTTGGAATAAAAAAAACAGGGGCGACGAACCAACCCACGCCAGAATATAAAATAGTTGATCTTTGGAATCTAAACAATAAATTTTATCAAGACAAACATAAGGGTTCAATAATTGACACCTTACCAGAAAACCCCCAAAAGATGGTGGGAAGCCATCAACTGGTGACATCAAAGGTGTCACGTAGTGTGCATAAAGAAGAACCCTCTGAAGAAGAACATAATGAGCTTTCGAAGACGAAAGACTCTTTTACTCCATTAGAAGAAGAAATTATAGCAATCGATGATGACGGGGTTCCTCTTACCAGAAAGGGGAAGATGAGTAACCCCCGTAATTTGGTAGCCCAGCGTTTACAAAGGGAATATAACGCCAAAGTCCAAAAGACCACCGGCATTAAAACCGACTACGGGGGAGCGTTCGGGGGGTATACCATGCTGTGCAGTATTCTGAAAAAACGGCCCGAAAAAGAAGTGGGAGAATTGCTGGACTGGTATTTAACCACCGAGAAATTTGAGAAATTCCCCCAGTTAATGGCAGCACTTTCTGCAAATACCCTAATGTTATTTGACCAAGACACAAAAATACCATCATGACGCTTCAAGAGCTCAACGACCAATTGCAAAAGGCGGAGAACGAACTAAAAGAGGCAGAGCAGACCGATGAGTTTGAGCGTATTCTTAGAGAATACAAGGGCGAGGATGAGATTATCAGTTTTGCGAAATATCGAGAGCTTGCTGGAGAAGAAAAGAGAGGAGGGGTTGGAAAGAGTGGTATTCCTTTTTTAGATTCCCTTATTGAGGAATTTTCAGAAGGAGATTTGGTGGTTGTTACCGCGCCGACAGGACAAGGAAAAACCACCCTTTGCCAGACCATTACGAGGAATCTTTCGAAAGATAAGGTGCGATCTTTATGGTTTTCGTATGAGGTTCCCGAACGCCAGCTTATTGCAAAATTCGGAGATAGTTTACCGGACGGTTACTTGCCAAAAGTCCTTTTAGACAGGAATCTTAGCTGGGTGGAGCGCAAGATCGTGGAGGCGATTGTGAAGTTTCAGACAAGGGTTGTGTTTATAGATCATTTGCATTATCTTATCCCAATGAAAGAAATGCGCCAGCCGAGTTTGGAGATAGGGCAGGTTGTACGAAATTTGAAAATCATTTGCAAAAAATATAACATCGTTATTTTTCTGATATGTCACCTTACTAAAACAAAATTTGATGAGGCGATTACGCTCGATGATATTCGGGATTCTAGTTTTATAGCTCAAGAAGCAGATTTTGTAATTACTTTGCAAAGAAGTTTAGCGGAACAATCCAGAAAGCAAATGCGGGAAGAGGGAATAGTGTTTTTGAATAATGCTACGCTATCTGTAGCGAAGAATAGGCGCACGGGGCGGCTGGGGAATAGAAAGGTCGCGTTGGTAAATGGATTTTTCGAAGAAGTGACGTATGCATACGATTGAAAAACAGTTTAATTATGTCTATTTGTTAATGAAGCGACTAATTCTGAAAGCGAGAGAGTGGGACAAGACGGGTGATTGGGATGCAAAAGATAAGCAATTAGATGAAGATTATCGAATATGGAAGGAGAAATTAAATGTATCATCTGCGGATCCAGCAATTATAAGCTCCGGAAAAGAGATGACACAATTGAGCTTTACGACGAAGAATGCGACCGAGTAGTTTTTGAAATACCAGAAGATGAAATTATCACACCCATTCAGCCAGAAGACAAGAGTGCTTTTCCTCTTTCATCGGAGTTGCAGTCGATGTAAGCGAAGCGATAGGGGGTGGGAAGGGGATCATATTTTCGGGAGGATAAGTAATTCACCGCTCAATTTCAGTCCATTATGTCCCAAATGCCATGCAGAAAAAGCAAGGGCAGGTTGGAGGGGGAAGCTAGAGCAATTGAAATGGACGGCAGATTATTTGGCAAAGCAGGAGTATCAGATTACGGAGAAAGACAAGAAGTTTTTAGCGAGTATCTAATCTTATGAAGAAAAATGTAAAACAAAAAATAGAGTGGATTCATAATGAACATAATGAATTTTTAGAGGGAAAAGGTTTTCATATTTCTTACAACCCAGATACTAGAATAACGGTCCTAGGTGACATCTTAGATGACTTCCTGTCCAAGATTACTGGTGGAATGGTAGGAGGAGAGGAAACAGCATTCTTTTCTAGTCGGGAAAACAAGTATTTTGTTCTCAGTGGAGATTTTCGTAGGGAGTATGAAAAAGCTTTTTCTCTTGGGTATGCTGCATGTAAGAGGGTGTATTTGAAGCATAAAAAGCTCCATCAATCTCCTGCAAGCGAAGATTTCAAAATTAAAGTCGCATGATAGCTATGAAGAAAATAATAAGCAGAATTAAATATTGGCTATCTAAAAGTTATCTTGAAAAACATATAAAGATATTACAGATACAAAGGGTATTTGTACCATTAGATGGGAAGATTTCAGAAGAAATAAGAAGAGAATATGAATTAAGAACGATGGCAATAGATTTAGCGGATGAACTTATTAGAAGCAAGGCAATTATTGTTGAAGAAGAAGATGAGTTTTCAACCCAAAATAAGATAGTAAGAATAAAACTAAGATATTGGCTTTAACTTCGTTTCGTAGAATCTAAAGTCGCATGATAGCAATAATCATTGGCATCCTATGGCTCGCCGGTGTCATCTTCACCTTTTGGGTGGTAGTAGTGAGTGATGACGACGATGGGCCGTGGGCGGGGTAAAAATAACAAAACACAACGAAAAAAATATGAAACAAGAAACAATAAAGGTCAATTCTAGGGTTCTGAAGTTTCGAGCGTGGGATAAGGCGAGAAAGAAAATGTATTCTGGCGAAGAAATTATCGGGCCGAGAGAAGAAATTGGAGTATTGTTAGGTTTGCCTCCTAGCTTCAGGCTAAATGAGTTTTTCGAGAAATTAGGCACGACACTTGTATTTCAGCAATTCACAGGATTGTTAGATAAAAACGGCAAAGAGATTTACGAGGGGGATATCGTGAAAGTTGCGCCGCTATACCCTTCGGACGTAGAGCGCACTTTAGTTGTTGAGTGGGATGCTGGCTTTATATTACCCGATGGAAATCATGAGCCGTTTTATCTTAGAAAGATGGAAGGTGCCGAGACTGAAGTCATTGGTAATATCTACGAAAACCCAGAGTTGTTGAAATGACCATCACGCTTCTTGGCAACCCTCTATGACGAACAAACAAAAAGGTAATTATTACCAGCTAAAAACCCGAAAGTGGTATGAGAAGGAAGGATACGACGTGTACCCTCTTGAGATGGCTCGTTCTATCTTTACTCCCAAGGGCATGGTATACGTCAAAAAAGACATCCTGGCTTCTGATTTGGTTGCTGTAAATGGAGAGGAGATGGTATTTATACAGTCAAAAACGAATAAGAACGACGTGGCAGCAGGAGTCAAGGAATTTCACAAGTATAAGTTTCCGACGGATTGTTCCCACATTAAAAAGGTCGTTGTGCGGTGGGAGGTAAGAGCGAAAGAGCCGACGGTGAGGGAGGTGGAATAATAGAATAATAAGCGAAAATTTATATGACATCAAAAGAATGGAACACACAATTTATCGAGAAATTGAATAAGGGCAATAATATATATATGGCTCTTGTAACCAATCCTGATTTTGAAAATGGTACGGGTTTGTCTATCGCAACCGCAGAACCAAATGGAAGAGAGATACCTTTTGCCACATCAGAAGGTATGAAAAGAGCAATGATTGAGGGCATGAGAAGTTATGTAGCAGATTATGATAAGGGTAAATTGGAGTTATGAAATAACAAATATGAAAGTTCCAAATTATTTCACAACGATAAAAGAACTTCATGATTTTGTAATTGAAAAGAAGCCAAAAATTTTGGTGATGGAAAGGAAATGTAAATTGCGTAAAATACCTGAATTTAATCCAGTTAATATAAAAGGACGATTTTTTGGATATTGGATAAACTTCGCTGGTATCCCTATTAAATACAAAAAGGTATGAATGAACTTATCTATTGGGTAATTCTCACCTATTGACAAGTTTTCTTTAATAATATATAATACAGGCATGCGAAAGCAAATGAGGAAAGGGAGAAGGTGATTCAAATGGGAGACGGAGGGCATGGTTCTGGAAGCCAGGGGTCTGGTGGTGGCACGGGTCAGGGACCCAGGAGCGGCGGACCTCGCGGCAAGTAGAGTAGCGAGATCTGCTCAACCATAAGGCTCCGATTTCGTGGGAAGTCGGAGCCTTATTATATTTAAATATGTACAAAATTCCTTTTTATTCGAATACAAGAGATAATACGCATTGCGTTCAAGCTTGTTTAAAATCAACGCTGAAGTTTTATTTCCCACAAAAAGATTATTCCTTTGCGTATTTAGATCGTGTTACGGCACACAAAAAGGGATTATGGACATGGGATTTTGCACTTCTTTTATTTTTTGCAAAACTTAAATTCGAAACGATCCAAATTTCAGATTTCAATTTGAAACGGTTCAGCCAAGAAGGAGAAAGTTTCCTTAAGAAAATATGGGATAAAGAAGTGTACGAAACCCAAAAGCGTTACTCCGACTTTGGAGCTGAACAAAAACTTGCGAAAAAAGTTATGCAGGAAAAACGCATAAAACTTCTGAAACGACCAGCCAATTTAAAAGATATACGTTCATTTTTTAGAGATGGTTTTGTTCTGATTGTTCCTATTAATCCTTTTACTCTAGAGGGTAAAAAGATATATAGTTCTCATATTGTTGTTATTACCGATATTGATAAAAAAGAAATTACATTCCATGATCCTGGTTTGCCCCCACAAAAAAACAGAAAAGTCCCCGTGTCGCTTTTTTTGAAAGCAATGCAAGATCCAGATAAAAAATCTGCAAGTATTATTGCCACAAGATTATTATAGGAATATAATAAATACATGAAGGTTTTATTCGATTATGTCCTTCTAAGAGAGGACAAAAAAAAGAGAGATGAGGGCATTATTCTTTCTGATGTATCTAACCTTAAATCGGCAGAGGGGATAGTAGAGGAAGCTGGAGTAGATTGTCAGGTAAAGAGGGGTGATAAGGTATTATTTAACGCCTTTGCGATCAAGGAAGTTGAGTACAAAAATGGGAAATGTTTTATAATAAAAGAGAAGGATATTTTTGCTATTTTATGAAAGAATTGCATATCGTAGCTCTAACCGAAGAAGAGGTGCTGAATAAATTCTGGAATACTCATTTGGAAAAAGCTACGTCCCATAGAATCAATATAAAAATTTGGGATAATATGGGGCCAGATGAGGTTGCAGGTTTAGCTCAAGTCCCAATGGGGAACAATCAGCTTCCAGGGACAATAGAAGTTAAAGTTAAAGATGCTTTGAAAGAAGAAAAAGAGAAGCTAAAAAGTCAGGAACGTATTTTAGATGCTATCTCTGAAATGAAAAAACATGCATAAATCTATTCTTTTTGCAGAAGACGCGAGGAATTCTCTTCAAAAGGGTGTAGATAAGGTTGCAGATACGGTAAAACAGACCTTAGGACCTAGAGGGAAGGCTGTGGTATTCCAGCGCGGGAAATCCATATTTTCTTTAGATGGAGTTACGGTAGCAAAACAAATCAATTTAAAAGATAAGGTAGAGCAGATGGGGGCAGAATTGGTGATAGATGTAGCTCAAGAAACTGATAAGGAAGCGGGGGACGGCACTACCACGGCCACGATATTGGTACAAAATATCCTTTCCCAGGGCTTGAAGGCTCTAACCGCAGGTGTAGATCACACCAAGCTCAAAAAGGGCATGGACATGGCTTTAAATGTGTGTAGGAGCGAAATTAAACGCCTGTCTAAACCTATAAAGACAAAAAAGGAGATTTCGGATGTTGCGACCATATCTTCAAGGGAGCGTGAGATAGGTGATAGGGTAGCTGATATTGTAGATAAATTAGGAAAAGACGCTGTTATATCCGTACAAGAAGATACGGTTTTAGGTGTCCATACAGAGTTTGTGGAAGGTATGAGGTTGGAAAGAGGCTATCTGGCCCCACATTTTATAACACATCCAGAACAAGCAGAAGCTATTTTGGAAGATCCGTATATTTTACTTACATCAAGTGTGGTATCGATGAACAATCAAATTTATAGTTTGCTTCAAAAAATATACTCTACAGAGAAAAAGACTTTATTGGTAATAGCAGATACGGTGAAAGGGGAAGCTTTAGCTACGTTGGTTGTGAATAAATTGCAAGGACGATTGAATATTTGTGTAGTGAATACTCCAGGCATGGGAGACGATAAGCGAGAGCAATTAGAAGATTTCGCAGTTCTTACAGGAGCTACGGTGATCTCGGAAGATAAAGCGATGAGAGTGGAAGATGCGGAGTTGGAACACTTGGGCCGCGCTGATCGAGTAGTAATAGGTAGAGATTCCACGGTGATTATAGGTGGTAGGGGAAAAGCGAAGGGGCTGAAAAATCGTATTTCTTTGATCGAAAACTCTATTAAAGAGGAGAAATCTGATTATGAAAGGGAATTGCTGCAAGCAAGAGTAGCAAGGTTAAAAGGAGGTGTAGCCGTAATTCACGTAGGTACCATTTCAGAGCAAGAAAATATGGAAAAGAGATACCGTATTGAAGACGCGGTAAAATCCGCTAAATCTGCTTTAGAAGAGGGCGTAGTTCCAGGAGCAGGTATGGCCCTATGGCAATGCGCTAAAGAGATAGAAAAGTGCATGGCGAAGGAAACTGATTTCTCTTTTCGCATGGGTTTGGCAATAGTGAAAGAAGCGGTAAAAGAACCAGCTCGTCTTATTATCAAGAACACAGGAGAAAGCCCAGATGTCATTCTTTATCAAGCAGAACAAAAAGGCATGGGGTATAATTCGGCAACAGGAGAATTTTGTAATCTCTTAGAGGCAGGAGTGTTGGATGCTGCTAAGGTAGTACGGGTTGCCTTAGAAAACGCAGTAAGTGTAGTAAGTATGTTTCTTATTACAGAGGCGGTAATTGTAGATGAGGAGGAAGAAAAGAAATGATTAATATTATCCCTTACGAAAAGAACGCCAAAAAGCATCCTGACAAACAGCTCTTACAAATAGCAAAGAGCATAAAGGAGTTCGGGTGGCAACAACCCATTGTGGTGGATAAGGTGGGGGTGATTATCGTAGGTCATGGCAGATGGTTTGCTTGGCAGAAGTTTGGCAAAGAGCTTGATTTAAAAGAGCCGTGGATTGAGAAAGCCGAGGATTTGACCGAGGAGCAGGTGAAGGCATATAGATTGGCTGATAATAAGCTCAACGAGTCAGAGTGGGATATGGACTTGGTACTTCCTGAATTGCGGGGGCTATCTGATGAGATGCTTGATCTTACGGGGTTTGACCGAGATTTGCTTATAGAGCCAGACGAGAAAGACGACATAGTACCTGAAAACGCCCCTACAAGGGCAAAATTGGGCGATGTGTGGGCTTTAGGCAGGCATAGAGTGATGTGTGGGGATTCAACCAAAAAGGAGGATGTGGAGAAGCTGATGGATGGCAAGAAAGCGGACTGTGTAGTAACTGACCCACCTTGCAGGAGAAGGGAATTATAGGTGGCTTGGGGAGAATGTTGGCTATAGAGGACTGCATAACTGGATTGAAAGAGTGCTTGGAAAACCCGATACTTGTGAACATTGTGGAGTTGGTGAGTTAAAGGGACATCAAATTCATTGGGCTGATAAATCTGGGCAATACAAACGAGAACTATCTGACTGGTTAAGGTTATGTGTACAATGCCATAAACTATATGACACCGGAAACAAAGCCGAAAAAATCTAACCCAAAAGGAGCAGGCAGAAAGTTATTTGATGGAAAGGATGAACAAGCTATTATTCGGAAATTAGAGCAGGTTTGGGCTATGGGCGGAAGCGATGAAGAAGCGGCCTTTTACGCGGAAATATCTAAAGCATCATTAAGTGAGTATTTGTCAAGGACTCCCGAAATATCCGAACGCAAGGAGGCTTTGAAGGAAAAACCTATACTAAAAGCAAGGCAAACTGTTATAAAAGACTTAGATACTCCAAGTACAGCACAATGGTATTTAGAGAGGAAAAGGAAGAATGAATTTGGCGTGAGAGAACAGTTGGGAGAGGTAAGCGATCTGCATCTTCATTTCCACAAATCAGAAAAGGTAATTCAAATTGTAAATATTGCGGAAGATGAGCTAAGGAAAGAACTAGAAAGAAATGCGCAACATATTCAAGAAAACTAAAGAAGCCATAAAGGAATTAAAGCCAAGGCAAAAGACAGAGTTTCTGCCGGATTTAACCCAGAAAGAATTAGATGATTTGACAAAGTCTTTGTGGAAGAAGTTTTTTAGTAAAGTAGAACATGGATCAGGAGAAGTATAGACTAACCGAGCGGGTAAAAGGCCAGCAGAAAGCACTCGAAAGAGAACGGGAATTGCACAAGGATAATCCCAATGAGGCTATGGCTAAAGATTTAGCAGACCACATGGATTCTTACCCGTTCTTTTGCGAAACATGCTGGGAAGATTTTACGGCGCCCGCTTATAAGACTATACACAGACTATATGGGGATTGGATAGCTGTGTTATGGGGAGAGCATGAGAAGTGCGGCCAAGAGAGTTATAGGCATGGCACTCATCGAGATTATGACCCTTATTACAGTCGATCTGATGTGGTGAATGAAGCGCGTAACCAATATGCGCAAGATACTCTACAGGCTGATGACTATGGGTTTAAGAGTTTCTATGGGGAACCGTGGGGAGAGCATCAAGAGCGTATGGCAAAGAAAGCAGAAAGGATATTTAACGTAGAGAAGGATTTTGGTTTTAGTGGAAAGTCATTGAAATCACAAGAGAGGCTAAGGAAAATACAAAGAAATGCCTGAAGTAAAGCTAGAAAATTATTCACTTCCTTTCTTCATTATCCAGAACGGTATTAAGAATGAGAAAGATGAGCCTTTGGAGTTCAAAGATCATCTTTTTTTGTTTGATATCTTACGGGACTATTCTCCTGTACAGATAGTGAAGAAATGTGCTCAAGTGGGATTATCCGTGTCTATGAACCTCAAGACTTTTTTCATGGCGGATAAGATGGGTTTGAGTACAATATATACCATGCCTTCGGATTCTGATGTGGAAGAGTTTGTCAAAACTAAAACAGATAAGATATTCCAAGCTAATGAGGTAATCAGAAAACGTATCCGGTTAGATAATGTAGGGCTAAAACAAATAGGCAATGTTTTTATATATTTTAAGGGTACTCGTTCAAAGGCGGCGCCAATCTCTACAACTACCGATACTTTGATGCATGATGAGTTGGATCGTTCTGATTTGAATATTATTGAGCAGTATACTTCCCGTATATCTTCTTCAAAGTTTAAGCGCACTTGGTATTTTTCTAATCCTTCTCTAAAGGGTGTGGGAGTAGATAACTACTGGAAGAAATCAGATAAGAAAGAGTGGTTTATAACTTGTTTAGGTTGTAATGCAAAACAATACTTGACGTATGAAAGGAATGTATCGGAGCTTCAAGGTGTATTTATTTGTGGAGAATGCGGCAAAGAACTGACGTATGAAGAACGGCGCAGAGGGAAATGGGAGAAGACGGGGATAGGGGAAGTATCCGGCTATCATATTTCTCAACTTATGGCTACATGGGTTACTGCTAAGGAGTTGATCGTTGCTAAAGAAGAAAAAGGTGTTGAGTATTTTATGAACTTTGTGCTTGGTGAGCCGTATGCCCCAGGAGAAGGAAGAGATTTCCGCACCATAATAACTGATGATTGGACGAGTAAATCTTTAGATGTTCCGCCTTTATATATGGGTGTGGACGTGGGGGCGGAGAAACACTGGGTTTTAGGCAATAAAGATGGTATATTTAAGATAGGAAAGTGCAAGTCGAGAGAGGAGCTAGAGGATGTTATTAGGAAGTATAATCCCATTACCGTAATGGATTCTGGGCCAGAGCGTACATGGGCAGAAGAGTTTCGAAAAAAGTTTCCTAAGATATTTCTAGCTTTTTACCGGCAAGACAAAAACATAGCGCAGATCATTCAGTGGGGAGGAGATAAAGGAAATTTTGAAGATGTAAAGAACTGGGGTTATGTATGGATAGACCGTAATAGAGTGATTGATGGAACGGTACATGATATGCAGAGAGGAGAGATTATGTTTGACTTGCCTAAAGAGGAGTTAGAGAAGATGATTCAACACTGGGAAACAATGTCGCGTATACAAGAAGATACTCCATTGGGGACTAAAAGGTATGTATGGGTTACAAGTACAGGAGTGAACCATTGGGCTTCAGCGCTATGGTTTTATTGGATCGCTCGTAAGAGAAGCGGGATAGCAACGGAGATATTGAAAGAGCCAAGCTTCTTACAGCCAAGATCTGTTGTAGTTAATACGCCAGAGGGACAGAAGCTTGAAGATCTAGAACAAATTATGGAAGAGGCTAAATATGACTATTGATCCTATGTTTGAGAAATTTGCAAAGAAATGGGGATTAGAAACATCTCAAATAAGGACTGTGTTTGAAATGGTGCAAGGGAATGGAGGGAAATATGGCAAGACCCATAGGCAACTAGAAACTTTCTACATTAACCTTTCGACTAGGCAAATAAGGTATTTTTATAGGTCATGCAAGCTTGCTTTACGATATGGATCTAAGGAAGAAATAGGTGGGGAAAACTATATAAAGCTTGTGGAAAAGGCCTCTTAAATTCGGCACGTTTTTTGGTGTTTTAGCTTTAAAAGTAGGTCTCTTATTAGGAGGCTTTTTTGTTTTTTGGGAAAATAAGAATACCAAGATTATACCTATGTCTACGAAATTAGACTCCCTACAACCTCAAGAGAGAGCGGCATTAGTGGAAAATCGATGGAACGAATCGTCTACTTTGTGGTCTAAGGTGGAAAGCACTTTTAAAAAGAACAAAGGAATATGGGCAAACCAACCTGAATGGTTAGCTTATGTGCCGAATAAACGTTCAAAAGTACGGGATAACCGTACTTTCCTAGCGGTAGAATCGGTCATAAACAACCTTACGGGTCGTCCTTCCAAGCCAAATGTCATTCCAGCTAATGAAACAAATGAAGCAGGGTTATTGGCAGAGGATATGCAGGACTTCTTATTGGCTAAATATACTGATTTAAGTATCAAAGAGAAGATGAGGAGGGCCTTGCGATTTCTATTCTTTTCTAAGGTAATAGTGTTAAAGATATTTTGGAATCCTGTGCTAGATGATTTTGATATTCGAGTTGTAGACTCAAGGAATGTACGTCTTCCGAAAAGCGCAAACTCTATGTTTGAAGCGGAATTTGCTATTGAAAGGATACCGGAAAAGCCTGTGATGGAATTGATTGAGATGTTTCCAGAAAAAGAGAAAGAGATTTTAAAGAAAGTGGGCTATTCAAAAGAACGCTTATTGGTAGAAAACCTTACGGTTGAGTATAGGGAAGCTTGGATTGAGGATTGTGTGATCTATGAGTTGCAGGGTATGGAGATGGGATATGAACCTCATCCTTATTGGGATTGGGATGGCTTGCAGGTTACCAAAAATGAGCAAACGAAGCTTAAGTATATGGATGAAGATTCCCGCAAGGTAGAGTTGAAGCGTTTAAGACAAAAAAATGATTATCGCAAGGGTTCGGCTACTAAATATGAGCAATATCTTTTCAACCATTTTGATCGGCCATTGGTTCCCTATATTTTTGGGACAATTCTAAATATTGAAGATAGTCCGATCGGAGAAACTTCCTTAATTGAACAGGTGAATCCTCTACAAGAAGAAGTGGATAAGCGTAAACGCCAGATTTCAGATAATGCAGAGACAATGAATGGGGTTTATAAGGTAGATACGAGGTTTACTACTATTTCCAAGGCCGATGCACAAGCCGCAAAGTCCGATCCTAGGGGGATTTGGTATGGAGATGGGGTAAGAGAAGGAGTAACTATTGAAACGGGTAAGGAATTGCCCTCTTTTATCCTTAATGAGTTAGAACATTCTATACGAGAGATAGATAACATATTTGGTACAAATACCACATTTAGAGGAGAAGGAGGCTCGCAGGAAACAGCAACAGGTAGAGCTATTTTACGAGAACAGAACTTTCAGCGATTAGATGAGATTGTTGGTTTGGTAGATTTTATTCATTACCAGATTTACAACTGGATGTTCCAAATGGTTAAGGTGAAATACACGGAAAGCCATTATGTAAAACCAATAGGAGCTGAAGGAGCTAAGCGCGTAATATCAATTACCCAGGATGATTTAACAGACGGTATTGAAATCAAGATTATCCCAGGTCAGATAATGCCAGAAGACCGATTGTTTAAGGCGGAAAGGGCAAAAGAAGAAGCTATAGCGGGTCTTATTACACCTCTTCAATACTTTAAGGAGACAGAGCGTGATAATCCTATGCAATTAGCTAAAGAATTGGAGATGTATAAGATAAATCCATTTGCAATTCTTGATATGTCTCAAGAGGACTTAGCTAAGATACAGCAGGCCCTACAATTATTCCAAGGGGTGCAACAGGCTATGCAACCCCCTCAACAAGAAGGGGCACCAGTAAAGGGAGTATCTCAAGCAGAAAAACAAGATCCCAAGGCGCAAGAGATGGGACAGTTGCGACAGCAGGCAGAGGATTTGATGGCAAGCCAGGAATTCCAGCAAATGCCACCAGATCAACAACAAGAAGTCATGGCTCAAATCCGTGAGCAGTTACAAAATGTAATGAGTTCTGCAGGAATATAATATGCCTTTCAAATCACAAGCACAAAGAAGATATTTGTATGCAAAACATCCTGAAGTTGCCAAAGAGTTTGCAGAGAAAACTTCAGATATTAAGAGTTTGCCCGAATATAAAGAAAGTCCTATTAAAAAAGAATTAAAAAAAAGATTAAGAAAATAATATGTCTAATTAAATAATTATGGATACATATACAAAAGCAGTAGATGCTTTGCATAAAGCAAAAAACGTTGGAAAGATGATGGGTGGAAAGATGCTTTCTGGAATGAAGGGTTTAAAGATGGATCCTACGCAAATGGTGAAGGAAATGAGTGGTGCTGCAATGGGTGGTGCTAGCAAAGCTTTAAGATTAAGAGAAGGTGCCGTAAAAGGTGCTTTAAGGGGTGCACTTATAGGTGGTGCTGGTCGTGCGATAGGTATGGCTGGTAAAAAAGTAAAAGAAATGGTTGCCCCAAAACCGTTAAAAGGACAAAAGGAATCAATTAAATCTAAGGTGTCGAAAAGAAATGAACTTATTCAACATATGATTGAGCAAACAAAGTAATGAACTTAAACATAGCAATGCATAGGGACGCAAATCATGTTCCTATCCAAGATGTAGACGGAGTATTGGTTAAAAAGACCATCACGTTTGCCGGAGCTACCACAGACGCTATCGGAGATGATGGTGGGGCCAACGATCCTTTTACTATTTTTACTGTTACGGGAGTGGTGATCGTGAGATTGCTTGCTGTATGTACCACACTTCTTACTGGAGATACGGCAACACTCCAAATCGGGACTTCTACAACAGCAAATTTGTTTATAGCGGAAACGACTGCAACGGAAATTGACGCAAATGAGATATGGCATGATGCTACTCCAGATGCGGCAACCGAGTTAGCTTCAGTGATGTCTGCTTCAAGGATTTTAGCAAACGGACAAGACGTTATTGGAACAGTGGGAACGGCAGATATTTTGACAGGTGTGATAGATTTTTATCTGTTTGTAAGGCCAGTGAGTGATGATGCGAATGTAGTACCAGCAGCATAATAAAGTAATTGCACCAAGCGGCTTGAATCAGTCGTAAGACCAAGAGGAGAGATGGCAGTGCACAAACGTATGGAAGAGAATGTAGGAGGTCAAGAGGGCTTAGAAGTAGAGAATTCGCCAGAAGGCGGAGAAGAACTCGAAAGCCCTCAACCCGAAGATAAAGGTGAGGAGACACCTCAAGGCGAGAAGGTAAGTATCGCAGGGAAAGAATATACCCTCGAAGAACTCCAACAACTCGCCCAAAAAGCAGATCAGTATGATCAACTTCTCCCAGATTATACGCGCAAGGCACAGGAACTTGCAAAACACAACAAGCCACCAGAGCAAAAAGATATAGCACCTTATGAGAAAGAAGATTGGGTTCCAAAAGACTATAAGGAGTTAGCCCAAGCGTTTCGTGTCGCGGAAGAGCGTGGCATGAAAAGAGCTTTGGGAACCTTAGAGGGACAACAAAGGCAATCACAAGAAATTAAAGAGGGAGTAGAGCAATTTGTTGAAACAGCCAAACAAGAATTTGAAGCGTTTGACGAAGAAGACTTCTTTGATTATGTGAACCGTCATAAGTTTCCCGTAAATACAGTCCAGGATTTATATTCAGTCTTCTCTGCTTACAAGGAACAAGGAAATAATGTTCCAACTCGCAGGAGAACAGAAAGAGTGAGTGCTCCAAAAGTAGGAGGGAATTCTACGGGACCAAATCTATCTGACTTGAGAGGTAGCAATATTCTTGATGGTGCTCTTGAGGCATATAGAAGATTAACTAATAAATAGATGCCAAGGGGCGTATTTTCTAGAAAACCTTGGTCTGCTTATCTAAACCATGAAGAAAGAAGGAGAAAGATAAGTAGAGTCATGAAAGGTAATAAAAATGCACTTGGTTATCGGCATACTCCCGAAGGAATTGAGAAGATAAGGCAAGCTTCTATTAAAAGAGGGGCAACTCTAGCAGGAAAGTATTGGTTTGAAAAAAGAGGTCTTGGAACTCCTAACTGGAAAGGTGGAATAAGGAAAAAGAAGAACGAAAGAAACGACTCCGCTTATCACAAATGGGTAAGTGACGTAAAAAAGAGAGATAGGAATACTTGCCAAATGAAAGGCTCTGATTGTTCTGGGTATAACACGGTTCATCATGTAAGGCCTTGGATACAATACCCAGAAGATAGATATAAGGTAATAAATGGCATTACACTATGCCAGTTCCATCACCCCAGAAAAAGGGTAGATGAACAAAGGCTGATACCATTCTTTCAAGGTTTGGTAGGGTCAAGTGAAATAACTTGACATTCAGTGATACAGTAAATACGATCACGAGGGAGCATATCGTTCCTTCTGTTTCTGATACGATTTTGAAGGGCAATGTCGGACTTGTGCGTGCTTTGAGCAATTCAAAGTCGTGGAGGTCTGGTTATCGTTTTGATGTGCCAATCAAGTATCAGAAATCTACTGTTGGAGGCATCGTGGGAGTAGGTGGAACTCTTGATACTACGAGGACGGTTACAAGAGTAAAGATGCAGTTTCAGCCTCAAAGACTTCATAAGCCAGTTGTGGTTGACGACATTGAGATTGCGGTGAATGAAGGAGAAGAAAGAGTATTGGCATTGCTTGCCACAGAAATGGATTCAGTCGCTCAAGACTTAACAGATGATCTGGGAACGTATTTCTATACGGGCACAGGGGCTTCTGGTTCGTCTTTCGATTCGATCTTGAACGCGGCAGATGATGCTACTAACTTCTCCACCTATGGGAGCTTGTCGCGCTCAACATACGCAACTTTGAACGCTTCGTACACAGCTTCTGTTGGAGCTTTAGCTTTGACTGACTTGGCTACTTCATACGATGAAGTTCATATTGGTTCAGAAAAGCCTACGGTAATCTTGACCACAAGATCAATCTGGTCTGATTATGAGGCCTTGCTTCAGCCAACCGTAAGAGCTGGGTATCAGATGGGAGGTTATCCTCAGATGGGGAGAACGGGTGCTCCTACTACTAGAGAAGCATTGAGGGGAGATATTGGATTCGATTCTGTTTGGTTTCGTGGAACTCCGGTAGTAGCAGATGAAAAGTGTACCACCCAAAAAATCTTCATGGTGAATGAGAAGCACTTTTCTTTCTACGGACTTGATTATCCTGCAAGTCTTGGATATGAGAAATTTAACACCGGAGGAAAGAATATCGATGGTCCGCAGAACATTCCTATCCCGAAAGGATTCAACTGGTCTGGTCTTATTAGAGGTCAGAATCAACCAGCAGAGGTAGGACACTTCTATTTTGTTGGAAACTTCTTCTCTGATAATCCAAGGTACTTAGCACAACTTACAGGAGTAAGTTAATAGTAAATAAACTAACAAAGTTCGCCTTTGACTGGGGGATGGGGGAGTGGGAACTCCCTCATCTACCCAAGAGGGAAACTTACAAAAGAACTATGGGAAAAGCAAGAGATTATATTCCAGCATTAAGGTATGGCAATAGACTTTACCCCGAAGATTTGGCTATTGGGAATCCTTGGGCCAATTATTGGTATGTTGATAGAGATAACGGCAGTGATTCAACCAATAATGGTTCAGCAGCAGATAAACCAACTCAAACAATTCAGCAAGCGGTAACGAATGCTGGTAGAGGAGATGTCATTTTTGTCAGAGCCAGAGCAATGGATACGGGAGCTACCGACCCCGTAAGCTACACAGAAAACATAGTCATTCCAGCCGATAAAGATGGATTGTCCATTATTGGTATAGGAATGGGGAGAACTCAAGGAGGACTTCCTCAATTAAAAGTCGGGACGACTACTACTCAAGCATTGCTGACCATCAGAGCCCCTGGGTGTTATATCGCGAATCTTGGTTTTAACGGTGCCGGAGCTACTGGGGGAGGAATACTGCTTGACGATGACGGTTCAACTAAAACAGCTTTTGGAACGACAATAGAAAATTGCCATTTCAAGAACTGTGTAGGAACGACTGCGAATAATGCTGCTACTGGTGGAGCAATCCAGTGGGCTGCGGCGGGCAATTCCTGGCAGGTTCTTATTAGAGGTAACAGATTCTACAAGAATGTAGGAGATGTGGTTCTCTTGGGAACAAGTGGAAGCGTACCACAGGATGTAGTAATTGAGCACAATATCTTTTCTGGTCCAGGTTCTAGCGTAGATTGTAATCTTTATCTGGCGGGTGGTTCAGGAATGAATGGAGTTGTAATCGATAGTAATATTTTTCAACAATTACCAGCACTTGGTGGTACAAATGATAGGTTCATTGATGCTACTGGATGTGTCGGTATGCTTACTAGAAATATGTTTGGGGCTTTGGTTTCGGAGGGTTCTTCGGAAAAAACCTTTGAAGCTGCAGGAACAGGAGCTAAAATCCCTACCACAATGCATATGGCCGGTAACTATGGGCAGTTCGAAACTGGCGTAGGTGCAGGACTAATATCTGGAGAGATATTTGCCTAATCTTATGGGTAGCTCAAAAGGAACAACTAATAAATCGAAAAATATGGAATACGAGAAGATTTTGGGCGAGTGCCACGACGGACAGGATTACAAACTACTGATGGAAGATGGCTCGATTAAGATAGTTGCTAAATCAGAAGTAGATGAGGTTGATAAACCTAAAAGAGGACGACCAAAGAAGAAAGAAGACGAAGAAAACGAAGACGAATAGTAAGAAAACCCTGGGTCATCTTTTCTTATAAGCGAACGAGTTTATGGGATGAAAGGTCGGGCTTGGGGAATACAAAAGCAACAATGAAAAAATGAATCAAATAACGTTCCAGAGTATTTTCTCTACACCAACTGCGCCTGAATCCAAACTGAACGCGCATGGACAGACACCAGATGGAAGAGTTTGGGAATACCTTAAGGCCACGGAAGCAATTTCGCAGTACATGGTAGTTTCCAACCCAGCCAACACTGATGTTGATACCGTGTCTTCAAGCACAAATGGGGACTCCCAAGTTGTGTTTATCACAGAAGCTTCAGCAGGTTGGACAGTAGGGGATTACCAAGATCACTGGGTGATCGTGGATGACGGGACAGGAGAGGGACAGTTGGGCAAAATCAAAGACAATACCGTAGACACATTAGAGTTGTTTGTGGATTATGCCTTTGGTACGGCCTTAGCTGTCGCCGATTCTGACATTGTTATTCGCCATGAACCGGACGCAGAAAAGGTAGCTATTACTACGCTTGTTACTCCATTAAAAGGAGTAGCTCAAGTAGCATTTGCTTCCGCAGACTACGGCTGGTTCCTTAAAAGAGGTATCGGAGGCGTACTTGCTGGTGAGGTTATCACTATCAATGTGTCTCTTACCCCTGGCGATGACACGGAAGGAACAGCAGAGATTGGAGATACGACGAAAGGATTGTTTGACGAAGCATACATCGGAAGATGTTTGGTTGCCAATACAACCGCAGACAAAGCGGCATTGGTGGATGTTTGTATTTTGTGAAAACATATACAGCATTTGTCAACTAGAGAAGATAAGCATTAAAGACTTAGGGCTTCTCTGGGGGTTGCTAACCTAAGTCGCCCCCAGAGAGGATAAAAATATGGAACATCCTCTAAAGGGAAGAAAGCAGACCTTTGAACATATAGAAAGAAGAAATATGGCACGAGTGAAGAATGGAACGACTTCTAAAGAAACAGCACCTCGTGGAGAAAAACACTTTGCTTGGAAGGGGAATAAAGTAGGATACGTAGGACTGCATATGTAGGTTAAAAGACAGTTTGGTTTTCCTGAATTATGCCATGAGTGCGGAAAGAGTGGGAAGTATAATCTTAAAAGGAATGGAGTGAAAGTTTGGTCTATCCATTGGGCAAATCGGAGCCATAAGTATCTAAGAGATTTAACGGATTGGACAGCATTATGTATTCCATGCCACAGAAAGCATGATGGGTTAACTGGTTCAAAGCATCCCGAAGAACAAAAAAAGAAGATAAGCGAAGGATTGAAACTCGCTTACAGAGAAGGTAGAAGAAAAGGTTCACATTATAAGTTATTAACAACTTAAATCCATGAGCATCGAAGAAATAAAGTCCGCAGAGCAGACCGAGTTAGAGCGGCAAACCGCAGAACAAGAGCGTACCTTAGTGGTATTCAAGAACATTGACAAAGAGAGTTTTACCCATTCTTATAGAGGAATTTCGATTACAGTAGCTGCCGATCATCAGCTTACAACGAACACCTTGGAAGCAACTCATTTGGCTAAACATTTGGCTAGGAAGATACTATCTCGTGCAAAGCGAAAAGAAGTCGGATTGAATAAACAAGATATAGCATTTAAAGAAGAAGATGTGACCAGCCTGATGCAAACAATGCTAGTTCCTTTAGAAGAGAATTCTAATACGAGAAATACTTTGCCAAAATATACGGATACAAAACAGCCGGATAACGAGCCTGTAAAGGAAGTTAGCAGAAAAGATGTAATCAAGGAGCTGGAAACCAGGGGAGTAAAGGTTGATATGGCAAAATCTAAAGAGGAGCTTCTTGTTCAGTTGCTTGAACTTGAAGCACAAGCGAAATGAAATGGGACACCAGAGAGATCAAAAATATCACCGAAGAAGAATTTATAGGGAAGTATGACGGAGTAGAGATACGGGTAAAACCAGGAGAATCCAGATTCCTTCCTGTGCATATTGCAGAGCATATTGCAAAACAGCTTTCTTCTTTGATGGAGAGACAAATGAAGGATAAGGAGGGAGTGAAGCCAGAGGATATACAGATGAATCTTGAAAGCCGTATCTTAGGCCCGAAATTGGCAACTGCTAATGAAGATAGAATTCTTTCTACGAAGGAGGAAATTGAAAAACACGAAAAGGAATATGCAGAATTGAAAAGAGAAGAAATTGTGAAAAAAGAAACTTTAATGCAAGAAGCAATAACTGAAAATCATGATGCCTTTTTATGAAGAATGGAAAAAGGAGCTAGATGTAGTAGTGCAAGGGCTTCTGAAAAAGTTTCAAGAGAAGTATGAGGAGGCTTTTAAGGAAATTTTAGCTGATACTGTTGCAAAGAAAATACAGCTTGAGGCAGAGTTGAAAAAGCAGGAAGAAGTCAAGAAACAAAACGATGCTTTTCTTGTCTCTTTCGAGCAGGTAAAAGAATCTGTGCAAAGGAAAAAGGAGCAGGAATCCAAGATTGATACCTTACTTGAACAAAAGACGAAAGTGCTTGTTGAAAAGCAAAGTGAGATTGAGAAGATTGAAGAAAAGGAACGACTCCTCGCTAAAGAGGAAGAAGAAATGGCAAAGCAACGACTAATTATGAAGGGCGAAACTGCTCAATTAGAAGAAAAAAGGCGTTCTTTGAAAAAGATAATGGAACAGATACAGGGATAAATGGCAAACGAAGTTAATAAAAGAGATGATAACCGAGTTACGGTTATTTCTGGGATAGAGAATGATGTGGATCAGGACATAAAGATGGCTCGTATTGACCCTACGAGTAAGGGTATATTGGTTCACCTTGCTGGTGTGGATGGAGCGGCTTCTTCTCCCCAAACAGTAGATAGCGGGCAAAAGAACGTAACAACTGCAGGTACACAAGTCCAGGTGACCGCAGATACGGGAGCAGGTACCATTGTAGTAAAGGCAAAAGATGGCAATACGGGAGAGATTTATGTTGGGGATTCTGCGGTAAGTTCATCAGACGGATTTGTTTTAGCTGCTGGAGATGGATTAGCTTTAAATGTAGATGATTTCTCCCAGGTATACATTGATTCTTCGGTTGATGGTGAAGGGGTATCATTTTTTCTAGTGAAATTTTAGTATGTTAAACGCCATATATTATCCAAAGGGTGGAGCTGGGGGAGGTGCCCCGACTGGGGCAACTTATGTAGTAATATCACTTAACGGGGATTTGAGTGCGGAAAGAGTTTTAGCAGCTGGTGATGGAATTAGTTTAACGGATGGTGGAGCAAATGGGAACATAACGATAAGTTTAGCGAATTCTTTTATGGGTCGAATATATGCCCATATGGGATCATAATTATGGCAGATGCATATAAAATATTAGCTCAATCCAGTCCTTCTGCTACTACTTTAACGGATGCATATACGGTTCCAGCATCCACAGAGGCAAGTATTAGTTCTGTGGTTGTGTGTAATAGATCTGCTACCGCTACAACGTTTCGTATTTCTGTCGCTGCAAATGGGGCAGCAGACACGAACGCACAATATCTTTATTACGATATTCCTATTCCTGGGAATGATACCTTTGTAGCTACCATTGGGATTACTTTGGATGCTTCGGATATTATTCGTGTTTATGCGACATTGGCAACATTATCATTTAATATATTTGGGATTGAAATAACCTAGTATGGCTCAAGGTTTTATTAGAGAAGGGGAATCTGCCGCAACCGCTACCACTCAAGGAATTGTAGAGCTTGCTACTGCAGCAGAAACGACAACAGGAACTGATGCGACTCGTGCGGTAACTCCGGATGGATTAGCGGGATCAGAATACGGAGAACGCGCTGTGCAGATGGTTATATTTGAATTCACTACTAGCTGCTCTACGGGAGATGGTAAATTCTATTTCCATGTAGATTCAAGGTTAGCAGGAATGGATCTGGTAGATGTCCATGCGCAGGTTGTTACTGCTGGGACTACAGGGACAATGGATATTCAAATCGCAAATGTTACCCAGGCGGCAGATATGCTTTCGACAAAGATAACTATTGATTCTGGGGAAACTGGTTCTGATACTGCGGCAACTCCAGCGGTGATTGATACGAATAATGACGACGTCGCAGAAAATGATTTATTGAGAGTTGATATTGATGTTATCCATACCACTGCTGCAAAAGGTCTTATTGTAACTTTAGGATTTAGGCTTCCTTAATATGGGGAAGAAAGGAATGAAGAACAGAGAAATTTCAGACAAAATAGATGGAGTATTCCGATTCAGAGAAGAAGAATTGCGAAAATTATCTCCTTTATGGGGTGATTCTACGATTACACAGGAGCAATATGTGAAACTTTCAGGTATCTTATCTTCAGTACATTCATATTTCCTTGCAAAAACAGGAGCAGATCCTGATTTAGCGGAGTATCCAGATATTGATGCAATAACTGGGTTGCCAAAATACAAAGCAGAGAAAAAGATACGATTAACTGGTCAAGAGGCCCTAGATTCAAGAAAAAGAGCAATAAAAAAAGTAGTTGGTGATTATATAATTTTATATGGTGCTATCCACCAAAAAGTAAAAGATATATTTACAATGACAGTAAGCCCAACTCAATTAGATTCAACGATTAGAAATTTGGTTTTCAATTCAGTTGGTGAAAATACACAAATTAAAAACCCACAATGCGTATTAGTATCTGTAGCAAAAAATGATTATAACTATGAAGAAATTTTACTGTAATGCCTAGAGGAATTGTAAAACCTTATACTGATTGGAAAAAGGCAACCTATGCATTTGATTCAACTTATATTGATGTTGATTGTTCTGCTTTAGTATCTGCGGGGGCGACGATGGTACAGGTGTATCTTGGTTCAACGGGTAATCCTACTGTTGGGATACGTAAAAATGGTTCAACACAAGATATTCTTTTTGACTTAAATGCTTCGCAGTACGGGATTGCATGGGTTGCTTTGGATGCAAACAGGATATTTGAATTGAAATCTGACGAGGCAATAGGAAATGTGTATATCATATCTGAAACTGATGCAGATGTTACTGGATTAGATCCTTGGGTTGAACAAACTCCGACTACGGGTTCATGGCAACAGGTTAATTCTGCATCTGTTCCAGATAATGCTGTGGGAGTATTCGTTATGCGTATAAATAAAAATGTTACTTTTGCAAGACAGATAGCAGTACGCCACGGAGACTCAACAGATGCTCGGCAAGCTAATTGGGATATACCGGATAAATGTGGTACAGCGTCTCTTGTTGGACAAAATGCTTCTGGTGAGTTTGGTGCTTACAGGGAAGATGCTGATGCAGACATATATGTTACTGGTTATCTTTCTTCTGATGCTACAGGGCACACAGAGAAGGTGAATGCGACAGATATAAGCCAGGCGACTACGGGTGCATTTACGGATTTGGATTTGACTGCGAATACTTCTGGGACTGCGGATTATGCGATTATAGAACTTACGAACACATCTGCTGCCGCGAATGGATTGCTTCGAGAAAATGGAGGTGTGCAAAACTTAACCCAGAAACAGATTGCTGCAAATGATACAAGAGTAATATGCGTAGGGATGGATGGAGGGCAAGGTATTGAATACTTTATTGGGAATGTAAGCGTAGATTTTTATTTAAGGTCGTACGGAGGAATTGAACCTAGTTTTGTACCAAAAGCAGTAATGTATTAAAAGAATGGCTGAAAAAGAAATTACTATTGCAATTAGTCGCCATAGGGGTCTTGCTCCAAAAGCTTTTGAGGAAACATACCCGAGCTATGGGAATCAAGATCAAGCTGGGGATATGCGGAATATTTCTTTGCTTGATCCTAACGTAATGACCCAGGGGCCAGGTATGGCAGAGCTTACCAATGGGGATCAGGGAGGAGTAGTAACCACTTTAATGAGGGGTATTTTAAGGCAAGCTGTAACATCCAATGTATCCTATGCCTTTGGAGGGGCTAAGTTATACCAGTTTTCTGCCTCTACAGTAAGTTCTGGCGGTTCTCCTTCGTGGCCCCGTACTGTTTCAGATGATGGAGCGGAGGTTGGAGAAGATATAGCTCATTATCAGAGCGCATTATATTACTCATACAACCAAACGGGAAGCATAGGGACTATCGGGAGATATGATTTGGCAAGTACATTTGATGATGACTATTGGGATTCTGGTACTCCTGCCGCAGCAGATTTGCAATCCGCACCGCACCAAATGGTAAATGGAGGAGATGATGTACTTTACATAGCGAATGGAAGATACATTGCTTCTTTAGACGGCACCACAGGAAACGATCAAGCTTTGGATTTTCCCCAGAATACACAGACAGCTTCTGTTACTTGGAATAATAATAGATTGATTGCTGCAGTAAACCGGCCAGCCATTTCAGGAGTAAATCAAAACCTTTCTTCTGTGTATAAATGGAATGGGGTTGATGCTTCTTGGGAAGGGCAACCTATTGAGATAAATGGTAGACTAGGAGCTTTGTATACCAAAAACGGGGTAACTTTCGTATGGTACGAGGGTTTTCTGGACGGTGTAGTGAAGCTCATATTCGGCCTTTTAGCGGGGGGAAGGGTACAACCCTTGAGAACCTTTTCTGGTTCTTTGCCTCTATATTATCAGGTAGGAGAATTGTTTGACTATATTGTGTGGCTTTCTTCTGGTAGGTTGTTCGCTTATGGGCCATTAGGAGGTGAAATCGAAGTTGATCTATTTCAGCTTATGTCTCCCCAATATACAAATACAGCAGGAGGAATCGCTTCACCTTTTGGAGAGATGTTGATAGCTTCTAATGACGGCGGATCTAACTATTCTTTGGAAAGAGAATCTGGATACGCTACGGATTCATACTACAAAACTATGTTATTTGAGCCTTCGCTCGGATCTTTAAAAAGTATTCTGGATAGATTGGAAATACAGTGTAATAAGCTAGCCACGGGAGCAAGGGTGGATTTGGATTTAGTGGACAACAAAGGGAATACGTTATGGTCTGATAGCCTTTCCTTCACATCTGATGGCGCGGTAACGAAGAAAGTATTCTTCCCTCGCGCGCATGGAGAAAATATGAGATTGGAATATGACTTCAGCGCGGGTTCCTCGACAAACCCCGTTGAAATTAAGAAGACATTATTACAAGGTAAAAATGTAGCTTTTGGATAATATGCTTACTCGTGGAGAAAAAAAAGAAATCAGTTTATTCCTTAACGGTAGCCATCTAGTTACTTTTGAGTATTCTGATGGAGAAATTACTATGTCCGAAAGAACGAATATAGATACTATGGATTCTGAAACATTTAAGAGCCTTTTTAATATATTAAATACATTGGTGAGGAGTATTGAAGAAAGATCACGATTCCCTCGTTCTGAATACAGTTTAGAATATAAGAAAAAGAACGGGAAATATGAAGCCAAACTTAAAATGGGCTTAATCACAGTTATGGATGCTGAATATGTTAAAAGTACAGGAATTGTTACTTTTCAGCCGAGAGTAGAAATAACTTTAAAAATGTCCGACTTTCTGCTCTTTTTTGGAGTATTAGAAATGATCGGCATAGAAATGGAAAGATATTAATATGACATATTCATCTCTCCAGCAACGTTTCCTCGATTTGTCCCGCAATACAAACACAACCCCAGTAAATAATGATACATTGGGGCAACAGCTTATCAATGAAAGCCAGCATTTGATTTTGTCTTTGTTTAATTGGCCATTCTTGGAGGATACGGCCAATCTGACCTCGGTAGCATCCCAGGAGGCCTATGAACTGCCCATAAATCTGCGCAATAATCAAGTAACTGCGGTTAGGTTTGAACAAAGCTCCTCTTTAGTTTATAGGCCAAAACCAGTGCAATCTCCACAATTCTGGGAATATTTACAGTCTTTGGCTACTTCAGATTCTGATGTTACTGAATATTATTATGTTCAAGAGAATCAGTTATTGCTTTACCCAAAACCCGCTACTGCTTCCAAAACCATACGGGTGAGATTTAAGAAGATTGCTACGGATATGACCCGTGAGGATTACACCACGGGTACAATATCTGATCTTACTAACGGAGATGATGATGTTACCGGAGGGAGCACCACATGGACTGCCGGAATGGTGGGTATGTATTTGAGAATAACCAAAGCTTCTGCCGCAGGAGCAGGAGACGGGTTCTGGTATGAGATAGAATCAAGATCAGCTAACACGGCTATTGTATTGGTAAAGAATTACGCAGGAACTACCCTGGCCGCAGCTTCAGCAGCTTACACGATAGGAGAACTGCCTTTAATACCAGAACCTTATCATAATCTGCTGGTCTGGCGGCCCCAGATGGTCTATTACATGCAGAACGCGGAAGATATGGGACGAGCACAGAGATTCGCTATGATTTATGACGGAGGACATGAAATGGGTATAGCACCGCAAACAGGGGGGCTTCTTAAGAGAATGATGGATGCTTATTCGGGAACTCAAGAAGGAATGTATTTGGAACCTTTAGACATATCTGAACCTACTCCTGGGATGGTGAATTTAACTAACCATGATTGGATAGGCGAAGGTTGGTAATCATGCCTGATATATTTAAGAAAATTGTACAAGAAGTATCAAGGAACGAGACGTTTGAGCAACTTCTTCGCAGGATTGGGTTTGGACAAGAATTTATTGATCCTTATGTGAATGGACAACCAATTGAACAATATGTAGAAACAGTTGTTACTGAATCGCCAGTTATATCGAATGCGATAATTATAAAGTCTGCTTGCATTGTGTCGTTTGATAGCGCAACTGCCGTTGCCACAGGAGATGGTACATTTGCCTTTACCGTACCAGCACAACTGGACGGAATGAATTTAGTAGACGTTGTTTGTTCAGTGAATGATAAAGGAGTTACAGGGGCTACCGATATTCAGATTAGGAGAAGAAGGGCTGGAAGCAACGCAGATATGCTTACCACCAAAATTACCATTGGAGATGAGTTTTTCGCCACAGATGAAGGAGTGAACGCTAGTAATGATGACGTGGCGACAGGCGACCAAATTTATGTGGACGTGGATGCAGTACATTCGGGCACAGCACCGAATGGATTATCAACGGTATTAACTTTTCAAGAACCCTAATATGGCAATTACGGAATTAGATTCTTTAGAACACGATACAATAACTGGAACAGCCAATTCTCTTGTTCAAATAGATTCAACTCATTTTATTCTAGCGTACGCTGGAAGCGGTAGCGATGGTTTCATTAAAACATTTTCTATAGACGGTTCATACAATATAACAGAAATAGAC
>Ga0209641_10000435_pt1 | contig 38136 bp, 38 predicted proteins | sample RifCSP16_1_FD_184022 | JGI IMG/M metagenome (GOLD analysis project Ga0209641, IMG submission 184022) | Soil microbial communities from Rifle, Colorado - Rifle CSP2_sed 16_1 (SPAdes) (version 2) | ecosystem: Environmental > Terrestrial > Deep subsurface > Rock core/Sediment | place: Rifle... | reverse complement strand
CAAAAAAGTAATGTATAGGTAAACCAACCAGTAAATAACTTTTTAAGCGTCTTCACACTCAAATTTTACCACGAAATCTGAAGAAGTTTATCTATTCTCGGCTTAAAGTAATCCGGAAGCTCGGAAAAGGTTTTAAGTTCCTTTTTTGTAAACCATCTAACTTCATCCTGATCTTCTAAAGGCTTTGCGTTTCCGAATTTCCATCGACAGAGAAAACATAATCCTATTACATGATGGCCGCTTATCCTATAAAATCCGTCGCTCCAAAAATATTGTACATTATCCTCTATTTCAATTCCGACCTCTTCTTTCACTTCTTTTTTCAATGCTTCCTCGATAACCCCATCTCCTTCATCTGCATCAACTTTGCCACCCGGAACTGACCAGGCGCCCGGTGCTTGGAAATCTGTACTACTTCTCTTTGCAAAAAGGATTCTCCCATCCTTTTGAACAAAAGCAAAAACCGCAACAACGTGAGTATTAATATCTTTTTCTGTAGTTTTTTTATTCACTATTAATATTTTAACTTAAGTACTCTGTAATTCGATAGTTTTCTTTCAACTCTTATCCCGGCCTCGCGAAGTAGAATTGCAGGATGCGAGAGCACACCGTATCCTATAAAAACCGTGTCAACTTTATCCTTAATTTTATGAATTACTTGCATCAATTTATCTGCTCTGTCCTCAGCAGCAGGAATGGAAATTAAGAGTTTCGTTTTGCCGTCCCACCTTCGTAAATCGTAAGGTGTCTTTAGTTCAAAAACATTCTCGTTTCCCATTTGAGTTAATTTTTTCTCTTCAAAATCAATATACTGTAATTCAATCGGCTTGAATTTTAATTCCTCGCTTATTAGAAATTCTAAAGAATTAAGATTTTCTGTCAAAAGTTTCCTTACTTTTCCTAGCTTTCCTTTTATTTCCAGAAAGAGCTTTTGGACGGTTTCGTCGTCGAGTTGTGTTACAGTCTTTACTGTCACACCTTTACCCTCCTCATAAACTGGAACTTTTCTCTCACCCTTGTATAAATACCACGTTGATTCAGTCTCGGTGAAAATAGCTGTGTCTATATTCACTGCGTAATCTGAATTCCATCCGCTCTCTACAAATTCCATAATCAACTCATCGCCATATCTAGATATAGTCCCTCCATATTTACCCTGAATGTAATCATGAACTATTACAGCTAATCCACTTGAATAGTTTCCACTAGCAAAATTATAAATTGAGTCAAAATCTTCCAATAATTTTTTGGGCAAGAAGACAGATTTTTTGGGGTGGGAAAAGCGAACAAATATCTTTTGACCGTCTTTAAAACCTTGTTTTTTTAGAAGCTGGAAAAATTCTTCTCTTGAAGGTAAAGCCTCAAGAATTAGAAGTTTTTCTTTAAACAGCCCTTCCTCCTTCAAAACTTTTAACGAATAAGCTTTAATCCCTATTCTATCTATTTCTGTTTTCCCCTGCATACTTTCTAGCCACCTCTAAAACTTTTTCTACAGCTTTATCAAAAGGTAGACCAAAATTCACAATGAACTCCACTTTCTATCAACCTTCCCACTTGATAAAATTTTTTCCGCCATATCTATCGTCAAACCAGCATACCAACTATCTCTGGCAAAATCCTTCAATTGTTCCTCCGTGTGGGCATCAGCTCCACCGCTTTCTAGTTTATGATATCTATTAATTATTTTTTGCAATATTGCTCTTTGTCTCATAAATTCATCTTTTATATCGTCATAAAATCCATAGACTGTTTCAGCTCCATCAATTCTATCCTCTCTTAATAATTTCTCCATTGAAGTTTCATCGCACTTACTGATTTCCGTAAACCAGTGGGCAAAGAAAGCCAAACCACCCGCCTTTCTGATAAGCTTTACACAATCGTCCAGATTTATCCGATAAAGATAGTCAACATATACACCCTTAATATAAGAGTCGTCGCTTAAGAAAAGTACATAAGGATATTGGCTCTCTCCTCTCTGCATCATCAGATCATATTTAATTCTTAACTCCTCATTTTTATCAGCATCCTGTTCCATCTTCTTTCTTAATTTTTCAATTAGTTCAAGATTTTCCTCCTTTGACTTAATTGCTTGAACAATATGTGGCCTTCCAACTGCTTCCCCCTTTGAAGCTTTTAAACAATCCTCTTCTATTAGATTAAATCCTAACCCGTTAAGTTTTTTGACCATATGACTCATTCTCTCCCGCCTTGCTTCCTGCGCCATTTCACAGTGCTTAATTAAATCTCTATTGAAGGGGTCAACAAATAAACCCACTATATGAGGACTAAATTTATCCTCTAATAACTCTTTAATTACTTTATCTTTCGGTAAACTATCGTGATCCGTAAACGCCACAACACCTATATTATTTTCTCCACATATATCTAATACTTGTCTATGCGTAAGAAAACCATCAGATGTTTTTGTGTGACAATGGAGTGTTTGATATCTTTTCATTGTGTGTGAATTAGTTTATATAAAGTAATTCCGCCGACTTCCCATTCCCCTTCTACCTTACTCCAGCCGAAATTGGCTACTTCGGTTTTCGGATTATGAACAGGGTCACATTTTTCCTTTGGCATTTCACAAACTACAAAAAGATTATCAGCAAGAGTTTTTTCGTAATTTAAAGCGTCGATGTCGTAAACCGGCTCTCCCCATTTCTCAAGAAAAAATTGATACCCGTCTTCATAATTTCTCTCCGCAATTACTGCCAAATTAAACTTTTGACCACGGGCTTCACCTTTAATTTTTTCGGCAACCTCTATTGCTCTTTGCATTTGCCTATTTGGCGGATATTTTAATGGGTTTCCGACCAAATTGGTAGTTATTGCATAAATGAAAAAGATTGTTATGATAATTTTCCAGTACGATTTAAAATTATCCAAAATATATTGCGTTATTCCCCCGGCCAATATAAAAGGAGCTGTAAAGAAAAATCCATAATAGTGATCATATATGTGTTGTTTATAAAGACCTAAGCCGACATACGCCGTTAATAACCAGATTATCAGTAAAAAATAAGGTGATAAATTGGCATTTTCAATTTTTTCCCAAAGATAATTCCAATATTTTTTATCTTTAATATTTATTTTTCTTTTTGAGAAAAGTTCGCGAATTAAAATCCATAAAGTAAAAAATAGAATTCCGTAGGTGAATAGCCAAGTCAAATCCACATTTTTTGCTCCCAGAAGCGAGGAAGTGGAATCATTCATAACCTCGGATAATTTTGGAATAGACTTCCAAGGAAGTGCGGAAACAGTTGTTTGTCTTTGGGTAAAAAACTGCTTAACCGCATTAAAGTTCATGAAATTGTGACGAAGGTCGAATATTAAAAGAGGTAACATTAGGATAGTAAGTGCACCTATTCCAAATGTTGAATATTTGAGAAAATTCCGTTTCAATGATCGGTGATCAGTGATTTGTAATCTGTTAATTTTTAAAAAAGTTAATAAACAGAAAAGTCCAACTACCGGAACTAATAGTAGTCCTAAATAGTGAGACTGTAAAACAAATGCAATCGATACCGCTGTGACTACTATCCATTTAAATTTGCCTTCCATCCACCATTTCCAAATTGAATAAATAGTCAAAAGCGAGAAAAATGGCATGATGTTGGGATTCCAGGAAGATTTGGAAAAATTAATTACTACGGGGGAAACAGCATATAAGGCAGCTGAACCAAGTGCTGCTACGTTAATCGAAAATGGACTCGTCCCGCGAAACCTTGGCGAAGTGGGAAACCAACCTCGAACTACAAACCAAACAAACCACATTGTAAATACTCCCAATAACGCAATCATAACGCTAGGTCCAGCGGGATTGAAACCCGCCAGAAGAAGCGCGGGTGCCATCATGTAGTAATAAATTGGCCCTAAATACATATTTCCGATCGAAGTTCCTGGGCCAATTAAAATAGGATCAAAATTGACAAGAAGTCGTCGGACAATAATCGCGTCTCTTCCTTCGTCTCCCAAGAATGTCATATACTCATCAATTCTGTAAAGCCTGAAAAATGCCCCAATTATAAGAATTACTGCCAACCAAAATGCTTCGAGACGATTTTCTTTAACCCATTTTGTAATTTGTGATTTGTAATTTGTAATTAGATCTATCATCGAAGTTTTCGCCACAATTTAAAAAGATCAACGAAGCTGTTAATTATTACATTCAAATCTGCACCCGTTCCTTTTCCTCCCGTATGAGGATAATGATGAACACCAATCTCAACAATTTTAAAACCGTACTTTTGGGCTTTAATTAAAAATTCACTTGATATAAATGCTCCTCTTTCGGATTCAAGTTTAGGAACAGTATCGATAACCTTTTTCCTAATTAATTTAAATCCACAGTCAATGTCTTTTACTTTTAATCTAAATAGTATTCGGACAACCAACTGCCATAACCATGTGTTTAGCTTGCGCAACAAAGAAACTGCTCTCTTTAAATAAAAACCGGCGACAATGTCAGCGCTTGAAGATTTTTGCTTTTTTATTAGCTTTGGAAGTTCAGAGATATCAAACTGTCCATCAGCATCGGTAAAAGCAATCCAAGAATATTTAGAGCTGTAAAATCCTGATTTTAGGGCTCCTCCGTAACCTTTATTTAGTTGATGTGTAATTATTCTTAAGTTTTTATACTTAGGCTTAAGCTTTTTTAAAACTTCACCCGTTTTATCCCTACTTCCGTCATTAATAACAATTATTTCGTATTTTTCTGCAAGCTTGGGAACTACTCTAAAAGCATCCCTTACAGTCTTTTCAATTTTAGACTCCAAGTTATAAGTCGGAAAAAACACCGAAATTTCTTTAATCAAGTATTTCATGATCAAATTCTACACCAATGGTCATAGACTATCCATTTGAGTTATCAATCTTGTTTAAGAACTTTAAACGTTATATCATTTTGTCAAATGGCATCCAAAATTAAGACTATTATCGCAATTGCTTTAATCTCGGTTATCCCTACTTTATTAATTTGGCTTCCTTTCTTTTTGAGAATACCAAGGGTTTTGGGGATTCCATTACCGCGCGAGGGTATGGCAACAATCGTTGCCAACTACGACGGCCCTTTATTTTTGGTCGTCGCAAAAACTTTTTATAATCCTGAGCTTATGGGTAACTTTGAATTTGGACTTCCTGCCCAATACTACGCGGCTCACTTTCCTCTATTTCCAGCTTTAATAAAATTATTTTCACCACTTATTGGATATGTTTATTCTATGCTATTTCTAACCGTAACAATCTCCATTCTCGCAATCTACTTTTTTTATCTATTCATCCAAGACTATGTCGAAAAAAAGAATACCTTATGGTTAACTGCTGTTTTTGCGGTTTTCCCTGCGCGTTTTTTAATAGTTCGGTCCGTTGGCTCATCTGAACCTTTATTTCTTGCAGGAATAATTGCTTCGATGTACTACTTTAAACAAAGAAAGTATCTATTAGCTGGGATTTGGGGGCTAGTTGCACAGCTGACAAAATCTCCGGCAATAATTCTTGTTCTTGCCTATGCGGCATTTATCTTCTTACCAAAATTCAAGCTTGCAGCAATCTCTACAATTTCAAAAGTTTCATCATCTTTTGATTTCAAAAAAATTAGCTCTATAACACTAATTCCTTTCGCACTTTTGGGTGTTTTTATACTTTATAAAGTAAGATTAAATGACTTTCTCGCCTATTTCCATTCGGGAGATAACATCCACCTTTTCTTTCCCCCTTTTCAAATTTTTGACTATAGTCAACCTTGGGTAGGTACATTCTGGTTAGAAGAAATTATTTTTGTCTATCTTTTCGGGCTACTGGGACTAATAAAACTTATCGAAATGAAAGAGCGGGAACTTGCATGGTTTGTGGGTTTATTCTTTGCGTCCATTCTTTTCGTTTCGCATCGGGATCTTATCCGATATTCCCTTCCGATAGTCCCATTTTTATTGATGGCTTTTTCGGATACAATCATCAAAAAAGAATTCAAATATGTGATGTTGATCTTAATAATCCCAATTTATCTTTTTTCTCTTGCTTATATTTCCCAAAACGTAATGCCAATCTCCGACTGGTCACCGCTTTTATAAGTTAATCTGTTAACGAGTGTTTTCCAATCGCTTCACGACTAATAATTAAATGTCTGAATATTCGCCTGCCCGGTGGTGGAGGTTAAAAGGACCGTTATTGCGTTTGGAAGGGACCAATTGTCAACACTGTAACACGTTACATCTTCCCCCAAGACCAAAATGTCCAGAACCAAACTGCCCGCCAAGAAACGCGCTAGGTCAATCAGAAATTATATATGAAGCATCTTCGCCAGCGTTTGATAGTCAAACTACTTCTTCCTGAATATTTTCGCTAAATTCCATGTTTTCCAAATGAAGAGATTATACATCACGTAATTGTACGAAAGTACCAACGGCATTGCTACCAAAATTCCCAGCTGTCTTATTAGTCTTGTATCTCCAAGAACTAAAACCATTATACCAATTACAATAAATTGTATGACTATGGCACCAACAGTTGATAAGTTAAACGCTAAAAATTTTTTGATTATTGCGAAGAACCCTGTAATTTTCTTTTCTTTGAATGTCCAGATGTTGTTAAATATAAAATTATTAATAATCGCGAGCTCAGCCGCAAAAGCGGCTGCCCATGCTGAAGATTCGGCTATAAACGCTAAGGGTGTGTTTCTCAAACCTATAAAAACATTCGCCAGACTTAACGTGACACTAGTGCCCGCAAATAACTCCAGTGCTATCGCATTAACCAGGTACCCGACAAACCCAACCGTGCCAAACTTTATAAACCTTTGTTTATCTTTTATTCCTAAAATGATCGCGACTTTAAACGTCGCGATCATTTCTTTGGTATTGAATTTAGATTTTTCTTGAGTTCTTGAAGCAAACTCCAATGGAACTTCAACCGTCTTTTTGGAGTTTTTAATAGCCTGATAAAGTAAGTCAACTTTGTGTGCAAATCTACCAGGTTCCATCAAGTTATCCAAATCCATATTTTCTAAAACGCCTTTAACTCTTGTCAATCTGAAACCCGTAGTCAAATCATGAATTTTCGGCTTAAGAAGTACGATCCTTATAAATAAATTGCCAAAATAACTTATTGCTTTTCGAAATAAAGCCCACTCTTTAGGAATTGAACCGCCCTGAATATAACGGGAGCCTATAACGTAATCTGCTCCTTGAAGATACGCTTCGACCATCGGTTTAACAAATCTCGGCGGATGCTGAAAATCCGCATCCATTTCCATTACAGCGTCTGCACCCAACTCTTTCATCGCATACTTAAATCCATTAATATACGCCCAGCCCAACCCCGATCTGTCACCCTGCTGGATTACGTGGACATTATTACGCGTTTTCGAAGCTTCTTTTACAATCTCTTCGGTTCTGTCCTTAGAATGGTTATCTACAACCAGAAGATGCATCTCGGCATTAATTTTCGGAAATTCACCATCAACCAACTCCCTAATCATTTTGCTGATGTTATCCTCCTCATTCCAAGCCGGCATTACAACTACTATTTTTTCCATCTTCTCAATCGTAACAGATTGTGAAAACGAAAAACAAGGGGGTTATTCATATCTTATTGCCTCAATAGGTGGGAGTTTGGCGGCGCGGCGGGCGGGAAAAACGCCGAAAAATATTCCTATTCCTGAAGAAACAAAAAGAGATATAAGAACTGCTAATAAATTAATGGACGCCGGGAAAAACTGCCTGACTCCAAGAACAATAAAAGATGCCAGAATAAGTCCCAGAAGACCTCCAAAAACTGAAAGTAAAACCGCCTCGGCTAAAAATTGGCTTAATATATCCCTTTCTGTTGCCCCAACCGCGCGCCTTATTCCAACTTCTTTCGTCCGCTCCGTAACCGTTGCATACATAATGTTCATGATTCCAATTCCTCCAACCAGTAAAGATATTGAACCAATGGCAATCAAAACGCCGTTTACAATATTAAATATCTGGTTAATTGTTGATAAAAGTTCCGACTGCTCCGTAACAGTGAAATCGTCTGTCTCATAACGCTTGAGTAGAATCTCCTTAGCCTTCTCTTTTACAACTTCAATATCTCCCTCATCCCTTGTTCCCAAATATATCGTAAAAAAAGTTTCATCGGGGTTTAATGTACCAAACGTAGTTCGATAAGGAACAACTGCCGCATTATCCTGCTCTCTGTCACCCTTTTTCTTATAGACTCCCATTACTTTAAACCTTTGGTCTGAAACTCTTATGGTTTTTCCAACTGCATCTTGAGGTGCCTCGTAAAGATTGGTAGCCAATGATTCTCCCAAAACCGCTTTTTTTGCCCTTCCCAAAACATCGCCCTTTGTAAAGAATTCACCTTCCAAAATCTCCAAATTTAAAATTTTAAAAGAATCCTCGCTACTGCCCATCAAATAACCCAACTTTCGCTCACCCTCGCTCTCTATAACGCTACTCTTCATAAAAAGAGGAACTACATAATCAGCCTCCTGAATGCGAGTTAAGTTGGTGTAGTCTTTTTCATCAAAATTTGCTCCTCCGGCAAAACCGGCTCCGAAATTACCCAAACCCCCACCCTCTTCGCTTGACGAGATATTTCCCGGGAAAATAATTATTAAGTTGGCTCCCAAGCTCTCGAATTGTTGTGCCAAATAATTTTTAAGTCCAAGTCCCAAAGCAATTAAAAGTACGACCGACAAAACCCCGATCATTATTCCAAGTGAAGTTAGAAAAGTTCTGATTTTACTCCTTTTAAAGTCAGCCATAGCCGCTTTAAATAAATCGAGGTAGCCGTTTTGTATTTTCATACCCTATAAATATTTCTTCACAATTTTCCCGTCCCTGATATAAATCTCTCTTTTGGTTCTTGCCGCCACTTCCTTCTCGTGAGTAACCAAAATGACCGTAACTCCGAAATCCTTATTCAAACTTTCCAAAATATTCAAAATTTCATCTCCAGTTTTACTGTCTAAATTTCCAGTCGGCTCGTCGGCCATGATAATTTTGGGTTTCATCATAAGAGCTCTCACTATCGCTACCCTCTGCTGTTGACCGCCTGAAATTTTATTCGGAAAAAAGTCTCGTCTGTCCCAAATCCCGAATTTTTTCAAAAGTTCCTCAACCCTTTCCCTTACATTAAAATCGAGAATTTCCCTCGCATACTTCGTCGGAAGCAGAACATTCTCGAAAACCGTGTACTTATTTATCAAATTAAAAGATTGAAAAACAAAGCCGACTGTCTTATTTCTAATCTTCGAAAGCTCGCTATCAGTAAGCTTTGACACGTCATTTCCATCCAAGAATATTTTTCCAGAAGTGGGGTGCTCCAAAAGTCCGATAAGATACATTAAAGTAGACTTACCGCTTCCTGAAGATCCCAAAATTCCGATAAATTCTTTATCTTTAATCTCTAAATTAATATCGCAGACCGCCTTTACTTCGGTATCTCCCAAAAAATACGATTTACAGACATTTTGAAGCTTAATCATAATAAGCGACTCAAATATCCGAATATTATTTTTATTAGGGTCATTCGGGCGTTTATTAGTGGATTCGGGTCGAGTTAATCAAAAACTATATCTCCCTCTTTAATATCTCCTTTTATCTCGATCTTATCCTCTCCTTCTATCCCCACCTCAATATACGTTTTATTATTTTTCTTTCCAAGTTTCACATACTTTCCTTGAGAATCGCTTTTGACAAATTTTGGCGGAAGATACAAAATACTCTCTTTTTCTGACAGAATAAAACTTGCGTCTCCACTCATTCCTATCCTGTACTTTTTAACATCTAGTTTTCCGTCAAATTTCACTTTTACTTTATAAACCGTTCCCACTTCGCCAGAACGAGGCGTATAACTTATAAAATCAACGTAGCCAGAAAGCTCTTCATCAGGCATGGAATCTAAAATAATTTTCACTTTCTGATCAATGGATAAATCACCCACTTCTGTTTGATCTGCAGAAACGTCAAAATAAATTGTATCAGGATTTATCACTTCAACTTGAGTTTCGGTTACCAAAACATTGACACCCGAAAAGGGGTGTGCCAAAAAAGTCACAATTCCTGCAAAGGGTGATGTTAGGGTGGAATTTCTTAAGTTGTATTCTGCAGCAATATAAGCGTCATAGGCTTCGTCTTTGGCTGCTTCTGCGGCTGTACGAGTATCCTTTTGAGTAAATGTTTCATCACCTGCGTGATCTTTCACTTGGTCGTGAACTTTCTCGACGGTTGCCTCAGCTGCACGTAAAGCTGCTCTTGCTTGTTGAAAAGCTGCGTTTAGAACAGTCGTATCAAGTTTAGCCAAAGCTTGCCCGCGCTTCACTTCGTTTCCTTCAGAAACTCCTACCCAAGAAATTTTCCCTGAAGTAGGAAAGGTAAGTTTTGCGTATTCATCAGCGGAAATTTCTCCCGAAAGTACAAGCTCTTCGGAAACAGTTCCTCTTTCGATTTTCGTTGTTTCAATTTCTTCTTTCTTACCTAAAGCAAACTTCCAGATTAAAAATCCTGCCGACAAAACAATTGCAAGTATTATCAATCTTTTCCTATAAACTAATAATTTCTTAATCAAACTTTTTCCCTGTTTCTCTTTCATATTCAGGCACAAAAAAACACCTTATTGGTGTATTTACGTTCTATCACTAATAATCTTATAGTAAAAATATATTAGGTGCAGCCAAAAAAAGGCAAACCATCCTTCAACTTCCAGTCCTTTTTTCAGAAAAAAACCCCAATCAAAAACCCGGAAGGTACTAACCACAACAAAATATTTAAAACAAAAAGTAAAATATTAACTTTATAGAGGGTTAGATCTAATAGAAAAATTGGTATTAGAATTCCGTCCGACAAAAACTCTCTGGCAAAAATTTGGTCGTTTTTTATGGGGGAAAATTTGTATTTATAGTATAAGGTCGGGCTTATCAGGAGACGATTATTTTCTAACTTAATTGCTTTTTCATCAAACTTAGCATATGGAACCGGAAAACCTGCATAGTAACCACAATCTAAAATTTTTATAAACCCACAGCCTACGCTCATTACTATGACCGATGAAAGAAGACAAAGAGCAACGCCAGTCAGAAAAAAAGCTGACAATACCAAATATTTTTTACTTAATCCCAAATTTTTATTCATTTATATACGATTTTACTCCCTTTCGTTCACCTAAGGAAACTCCACGGACTAAAGTCCGTAGTTTCTTATCGCCAAGAGAGGATTCTTGCTTCATTCCACGAGTCAGACTCGGAGGTTTTCGCAGAGGAATGCAATAAACTATAGTAAGTTGAGCGAGCCACTTTGGCTAATGTATCGGTATATGGGAAGTTTGCCTTATTTTTCCCTCTTTGAAACTAGTAAATCTGCAGACAGCCCAAGGTTTTATCTTTTTCAAACAATAAAATATCTTGACTGTGTTCCTTCAATAAACGTTTGGTATTTTGAGTGGAAACGTTACTGGTCCGAAGCCAAATTACTTTAGGCGGATATCCGTAAATAAGGCTTCTTTCGTTGAAATCAGAGTCTTGAGTTACAATGGTAAAGCCATTATCACGAGCGTAATTCCATATTTCCTCATCAGAAGCCTTCGGTAAATCAAGAAGGTAAACGTGGTTTGATCTTGGAAATAAATCTTCAAGCTCTTTAACCAGCTTGTGCGAGATGTTTTGATCCAAAAGTAACTTCATGGCTTGCGGTAGTTAGAGAATGCTCTCTTTCCGAGGCATAAGACAAAACCGCCCTAATATCCTCTTTGGTTAACTCAGGAAAATCACTTAAAATTTCCTTTTCGCTCATGCCTGAGGCAAGCATCTTTAAAACATCATAAACCGTAATACGCATACCGCGGATAGTAGGTTGTCCACCACGTTTACCCGGTTCGATACTAATTATATCTTTGTAGTTCATAAGCACTATTGTACTAAATAATAAAAAATAAGGCAAATTTGGGAGAGCGAACCTGCCTGCCGGTAGGCAGGGTGCAATGAGCGAACCGCATATACTGTGTTAGGCGAGGGTTGCTGGAGCTTAGCGGAAGCAAAGCGCAGCACCCCCTTGAGTTGAGAGCCCATCTTAATCATATCGGTGAAAAATCTGAATATTTAGAATAATGATTGTTCCAACCAGAAGAAGTACTCTTGCACTCCTGTAGTAAATCACTACTTTTATAAGGAATCTGTCCACATATACTAAGATCATTTCTCCAGTTAGCAGTTGCTCTGTAGCAATCATATAACCAAGAGTTGGATTTTTCACCGTCTATCAATTTATCTTCTATCCAAAAGTATCCTGTCTTTTTATTCTTAGAACGACACAAATTTAAATCGCCTGTTTTAATTGTCATCCATCCATAACAGTGGTCAGGATCATCGTGAAGCTTACAAAAGTCAGAATCATTTTCAAACCAAGCCCTTTCGGCTGCACAAACTGATTTGCGGGTTTCTACAACATCGTTATTAGGTCGTATAGTGTTACCAAATAACTTACTACAATCTACTCCAGCATAGTGAGACCTCAACAATTTCTCGTCGTTACCCTTGCCTCTTTCATTATTCTCTGTCAAAAATAAGTATAAACCAACAAAGATGAGCGTTAGGAATAATACAATTAAAACAGGCTTCTTCATAATATTTATAGCAATCCAGTGATTGATAAAAGCTTCTCTTGTTAAGGCGGGCTCTCAATTTTGGCTAACTAGTGTTTATACGATTTAGAGGTCGTATAAACGTCTTAACTATGATAATATACTATCATGCTGATCCAAAGACTTCAAGAATACATGCGTATTTCAGGATATAGTCCAAAGACAATCAAAGCATACACCTCCTGCGTCAGAAAAATCTACAATCATTTCAAAAGACCCCTCAGTACAATATCCTCCGATGAATTCGGTCATTTCTTGGATAATTTAATAAAAAAAAGAAAATCTGCTTTTACCGTAAATCAGTATCACGCCGCATTTAAGTTTGTCATAACAAAAATATATAAAAAGCCGATTTCTTTCCCATTTCCTTATGCCAAAAGACATAAAAGATTACCCGTTGTTTTACCAAGAACAGAAATACGCAAACTCATTAACTCGATAAAAAATAATAAGCACAAACTCCTTATTTCACTATCCTATGGTGCGGGATTAAGAGTGAGCGAGGTTATAAATCTTAAGGTGAAAGATGTTGATCTGGAAGAGTTAATCATACATCTCAAATCAGCAAAGGGTAATAAGGACAGGATCACGGTCATGCCCTCCACCTTGGTGAATGATTTGAAAAATCTGCTTGCGGGTAAGAAAAAAAATGATTTGGTATTTGAAAGTGAACGCGGAGGAAAATTAAATGTCCGTACCGCACAAAAAGTTTTTTCTAATGCATTAAAAAAGGCGGTCATCACTAAACCCGCAACTTTTCATTCGCTGCGGCATAGTTTTGCTACCCACCTTTTGGAAAATGGTGTTGATGTTCGCTATGTCCAAGAACTTCTAGGTCATGCAAACATCAGAACCACCCAAGTGTATACTAAAGTAACTAATCCAAAACTTAAAAATATAAAAAGTCCATTGCAATGAAAATTGATATTTTGACACTTTTCCCTGAAATGTTTAAGGGACCGTTTGATGAAAGTATTATCAAAAGGGCTCGTGAGAAAGGCTTAGTCGAAGTTAATACCCATAATATTAGAGATTGGGCGCAAGATAAACACAAAATGGTTGACGACAGGCCCTTTGGTGGAGGACCCGGAATGGTTTTGATGGTAGAACCGATTGACCGTGCTCTGCACGAACTGAAGAACGAAAGAACTAAAGAACTAAAGAACCCCACTTCGCTAAAGCTTCGAGAGTCAAGCAAAAAAACCAAATTACTGATTACTAATTATCAATTACCTAAAGTCATCCTCCTCGACGCTGCCGGGAAAACTTTTAATCAGAAGGAAGCAGAAAGATTGGCAAAATACGAACATCTTATTTTAATTTCCGGACATTATAAGGGCATTGACGAGAGGGTAAGGGTACACTTGGTTGACGAAGAAATCTCAATTGGCGATTATGTACTAACCGGCGGAGAACTTCCAGCAATGGTCATAACTGATGCGATAGTCCGATTAGTCCCCGGAGTAATCGGAAAAGAAGAGTCTCTTAAAAAAGAATCTTTTTCAGACTTTGATAGCCCGGGAGTACCAAGGCTTTTAGGCTTTCCACAATACACCAGACCCGAAAATTATAATGATTGGAAAGTCCCCGAAGTATTACTTTCCGGAAATCACAAAGAAATCGAAAAATGGAGAAAGGAAAAAGCTTTCGAAAAAACAAAACAAAAAAGGCCGGATTTACTAAAGTAACTCTTTTATTTTATTTATAGCCTGATATATTGATAGCTTAATTTTAAAGAAAACATTTCCGTCGGACCTTTTTAATATTATTTTGTCAGGCAAAGCGTCCGTTAACCAAACACTCTTTTCCTCATAATCATCATTTTTTATTAGCAATTTTTCGATTGAAGGAACTACGTCAATCCTAAATACCCCTTCCGAGTTGGTGTTTACGTTTTTCGCGCCAGCAATAACTTCAGCTTCTTTTATAGATTTACCTAATTCGTCCACGACTTTCCCACTTAACTCGTTCGGGATAAAGTAGTTCCGAATGACTTCTACGGACGGTTTTTCGGAAGCGTCATCGTACCATAACGAAGTCGTGCCGCCACTTGCTACCCAGTAGTTAATTCCCAATAGTACCTGTTTACTTGATAAAAGCGAAAGCGCTTTTTGTACCCAATCGGCCTGCTGAGACGCGGTCATATAACCGTGAATATCGGGTATAGGAACACCTATTTCGCCTAAAATGACTTTACCATCACTTTTTTCTGCAATTTCCGCAACATCCTTCGACAATTGCTCAGGATCTTCAACATAGTGATCTATTACAACTATTTCACCAAGTGCTTTTGTTGTATCTTTATCCATAATAAGTTTTGCAACATCGGCGTTCATTGAAAAATAGCCTCCCTTTACGTCCTTACCTATCATCTGAAACGACCTATTAGAAATTTCGTACTCCGAAATTAAAAAGTCGCGGAATCCTTGGATATTTCCTGTATCCCTGGGGTCGCCAGAACCTCCGTTCTCGCATTCCGTGCAGGGAGTAAAAATGTCACCATCTTCAAATAAGTCCCGATTCAATAGAATAAAGTCCTCTATTTTATTAGTATGTTCTTCCGGAGATATTCGATGGTAGCCAAACCACCCTTCCCAACCGGAAAAATTTCCTCTAAACCAAACATTTAAACCGTCTTTACGAGCTTCTTTTATCCACTTTTTCATAAAAGGGATAAACTCATCATCGTAAGGCGTCGCGATTGCAACATGGGTTGCTCCAACTCCGGAAATATTTTTAACTTCTCGGGAGATAATTTTTTCAAATTCCGAATCATCCATCTTCTCTCTCGCAAGATCGCGCGATAGCTTCATTGTATCGACCGACTGAATCTGCCAATAAGGATCTTCGTTTCTTGCATAAATAGTCTTTGGGTTTATTAAGTTAAATAAGGTTAATAAAATTAAGAAAGTTACTCTCATAAAAACATAAGTTAGTTCTGCTTACCAAGAACAGGTTTCGCTAAAAATTCACTTCTGTATTCAGGCTTAAGTTGGTAAATATCCGCAAAGGGATAATGATCCACCAATTCATACTTCTTAAAACCATCGGAATCTCTCACTTCTCTGAACACCGCATCATTCAAGTCATGTGTTCTTGTCACTATCCATGTTGCCCATCTATCGGGATTTTCGATGGCATAATCCCAGTAAGCACCTGTCCCCTCATGGATGAATTTTTTCATAGGCAAGCCAGATGAAAATATAATTGCATCGTGGGAAGCTACCGACATTAAAACAAGTCCTTCTTTATCTTTAGCATTATTCTGAAGCCAAGTGCTTACCTCTGACACATTTCTTGCACTTTCGCCGTAAACAGCGTCTTCGATTGTCGCCGCGTCGTTATTTACAAAAGCGAAAAAAATTACCAGACAAAAGATTCCTACAAAAACCCACTTTAGAACTCCAAGCTTATTGATAAGATATGCTGAAAATATTGCAATTGAGGGAAGCATCAAAGCACCATATCGAATATTAAACCAAGTCCTCCCGATGATACCCGGTAAAAAAAGAACAGAATGCCCCAAATAAAGTGCAATGATATTAAAAAAAAGTGGAGCAAGAAGAGAAAACGAGATAACTCTAACCAAAAATTTAATTTTTTTATCTAAAAAAAAGGTAACTGCTCCAGCAAAACCTAACATCGCCGAAAATGTATAACTATTATAAAAAATGGAATAAAAATATGCTTTCGCCGACATCAGAAAATCCCCCTTTGTTGACAATTCTCCGGCTTCTTCAAGCATTTTTTGTTGCGACTGTGCAGAATAAGGGCCATATGCAAAATATAAAGGATCTTTGAAAATTAATAAATTCCAGACAAGCCACATTACTATACCAAAACCCGCCAAAGTCGAATAAAAAATAAAATTCCCCTCGGCCTCGCGTAAACCCCTCTTCCTTATGCTAATAAATGCGACAAGTAGACTAGCGAATATAAAAAGAAACCACCCATCGTATCTTATAAGAGTAGACGACATTACGAATAGTGCTCCTTTAATCAAGTTGAAAATATTATCGTCGTTAACCCAACGGGCGAGAAAGTAAACCCCAGCGGTCATTGTTGCCAAAAGTAAAAGCTCAGTCATGGCGGTTGACTGAAGATATAAAACGTTTATATTGGCAACAAAAATAAATACACCGAAAATCCTCTCAAAAAGCCCTATTTTCAAATTTTTCAAGAAAAGATAAATAAGGCATCCTGTTGCTACAAATGAAAACATTGATTGGATTGCACCGGATAGTCCTGAGTGCCACATAAAGTCACTCCAAATTGTCGGAATCATTAAAATATGAGGAAGCGGAAGCCAAACAGAACCAAGTTGAGCAAGGCCGGGTTTTAAATTTTCGACAACACGCCTACCCATATCCAAATGAGATCTCGCATCGTTATAAGAAAGACCAAGCTTGTTTTCGTAATAAAACAAAAAAGCAAAAACACTTATTAAACTTAAAGTTAAAATAAGAATCGACAGAATATTTTTATCAAAAAATTTCTGTAACTTAATAATTAAAGACTTTGATAATGTAAACTGTAATGTAAACTTGTCCATTTTCGTCACCAAAACTTAATCCCTCTTGGAAGGGTTTTTAACTTATCCATGATTTCCAAGTAAACCTTCAGGTTTTTTCCTTCTTTGCCCCCCTTGAGAACAAACTCTATCTCTGAACCATACCTGAAACTATTCATGCGTAAAATGAAAGTGGTTACCAAAGACATGAGTATCGCGACCATTACCAAATAGAATTGCCAAGGACTAAGCCAATCGCTAAGAAATTCATTATAAAAATAGGATTTAGAGCCATGACTACTCAGAAAATCAATATTTCTTTCATAAGTATATTTTTCCACCTTATGGGACTGGGAAGATAAATACTCAACCTCTACTTCCGGAGGATTAGAACTTGTTGTTATTGCTCCCAAAGTATTCACAGAAAGCGAATAAAAGAACGTGAGAGTAATCATAATCATAAACATTGTATTTTTCCTGAACTTTGAAATAGCTAACCCGACAAAAGGTGCGGTAAATGCGTATGAAGGAACTAGATATCGCGAACCGAACCCCCATCCGCCCCAGGGATCTCCCCACATCGAGTAAAGAATTAAGTTAACTCCGATAACAGAAATAAGAAGAGAAGTCTGTTTTTTCTTTTTTGTTAACTCTACGATACCCAGAATCCCGAAAAGAGTTACTGGGGCATAATATATTATTCCGCGATCCGGACTTAATAAATGTACATATAAACCGTTGGCCAGATTTCTGGTCTTAAAAAAGGTTGCTGCATTTTGTGTATTACCACTTTCTTCAATTGAATCCCCCTCATTATCATCCGGAGTAATACTTCTAACTGGATTCCCTTTACTGTCCATCTCGCGAACGTTCTGGACGGTGCCCGCGAGTTGAAGGGGGGAGCCGTAAGCACTTTTGTTATACCAAAAAAATATTACCAAGGGTAAGATAATTCCTAAAATTCCGAAATATTTCCAAAGATCTACTTTTACTGTTAGTCCGGAACTACGCATTCTGAGAATAATGGCTTCAACTAGGGAATAGATAATTATCGGTAAAAAAAGAAAGAAATTCGGGTAGTCGACCAGTAAACTTAACCCAAACAAAAACCAAATTAATAAATATTTAACAAAACCTCTTCTGGTAAGTAGTAAAAAAGTACTGACAAGAAGTAAAAAGGTTGAAATATGATGTTGATATAAGTTAACCGCATAGGAAAAAGAAGGAGTTGCAAAAAGGAAAGCTAGTGAAGAAAGTGTAGACGTAAGATTCCCAGCACCAAAAAACTTAGCCAGCTTTTGAATAATTAAAGCATTTAAAACCGCAAAGATTATTATCACAAAGAAAGAGCCGACTTGCGACACCCCATACACTTTTCCTAGCAAATAGCCGGGAACAACAATAAAAGAGACACCGGGTGCAAAAAGCGACACATATTTACCGTTGATATAGCCGAGGTCAGGTATAGTGAAACGAGCAATTTCTTTGGAAAAATAAATAGATTTATCCTCTACCAAAGAGTAGGTTAAGGCAAATCTTCCCCGCTCAGGCGATAACTCAAAAGGACCTTCGCTAGTCCATTTATCCGTATTAAGTTGAGTACTATCTGGATTTCCAGACAGTCCCCTAACAGATAATACTAGAATAGCTATACAAAAAATTATTATACCGATATTTTTACTAAGCCACTTCATATTTCTAAAATTCTGTATCTCGTAATATTTAAAAGTCTTTTTGAACTGCAAAGAAATTGGTAAAAACGGTTTCTATTTAAGACAAAATTTTTAAGTAAATACAAACTATACCACCATAACCTAACCACAGGACTCGGCGAGTAATAGATATCGTATTGAATTTTCTTATTTGGCGTAAAATCGCTTTTCAACCCGCCTCCACCTCTTCCAAAATCAATGATTTTATAACCATCCTCTTTTAATTTTTGAATCAACATATAAATCAGCATTTTTCCAGGAATTATATTTTTATATTCCTTTCTGTAAGCCGTATACATGCCGTGATAAATTTTTCTAAAGGCTGTGCCGAAAGTATAAGCAACGGGTTTTTTGTTAAAATACAGAATGTCAATGACGATAAAATTAGCGGCTCTTTTAACCAGCGTTTTAATTAAGATTTTTGCCTCTGGGCGAGAAAAACTTTCCTTCCCCTTTTGGGCTTTTGAACTATATTTGTCAATTTCAAAAATGGTTTTAGCATCTCTTAAAGTAGGTTTTACAATATGTCTTATTTTTATGAACCTTTTATATTTTTTAAAGCTATTTAAGATCTTGCTTTCATTCTTTTTCGACAAAAATCTGAAGCAACTCTCGCCATCTAACGTGAGATATGGATTTACTGAGGAAGGGAGAACAAGAATATTCTTTTTATTTCTAAAAACTTCTGAGGTTTCTCTATCCACCTCTGCCAGATATAAATTTTGATATTTTGAAATTTCTTTAAAAATATCAGTTATCACGCCTGTATCATTTTCTTCTGTCAACAAACTTGATCTATCCAAATACTTGCCTCCAGAATTTCTCAATACGTTTATCGCATAGTGCTTATCCTTAATTAAGGGTAATATTGCAACTATCTTCTCACCCTCACTTAAAACAACTATGTGATAATCCGTCGGATTGAAAGAATTAACATACGACAAAAACCACTTCGATGAATTAAAGAGATGCGGATTATAAGAATCTCGCCATAAGATATCCCAGGCTAGAATAAATTTATCATTAACTTCCCTAATAACTTCTATTTTTGTCATGTTTTCTTTTGCTTTCATTCATTTAGAATTACTTTGCTGTTCACAAAATACTTTTCAGAATTCAATTTAATACCTTTTTTAAATAAAGTTCTTATTTGACTTTGGTAACCTGAAATTAAACCCTTTTTCTCTTTAATATTTTTATCAAACAAATATTTTTCTAATCTATGAACATTCTTAAAATTTTCAGTTTCAGCTTTCTTATCTTTGTAAGGAAAATCATACCAATAAATTAGTTTTTCAAAATTATTAGAGCATGCTTGTCTTACCAAAATATGATCTACGTGTACTCCCAGGCCAAGCGGACAGAAAATTAAAGTGTTCTTATGACCCCCTATTTGAGTCTTAAGTTTTCCTGATATCTTTTCTTCTAAAAGCTTTTCTTTAGAGATATCGCCACTTAGAATGCCAAAGTGGTAAGTTCTGTAAACGTGAATAATCTCAGGTAAAATTCTTCCAAGCATTAGTCTTACTCGCCCAACCTTTCTCTTGCGATATAGAGCCTCTATAAATCCTAAATTAATAGACTTGAGTCCCAATTTTCCTAGTACAAATTTATCTTCTTTTCTTCTTTCTCTATATAAATCTTTTGCACTTTTATGGTTTGTCAAATACAGATGAACCCTTGCGGAAAGTGTATAAGGTTTCGTCGCTCCCTCGGAAAAAACGTTCATGATAGTTACAGGCACTTTTCTCTCGTTTAAATAAAAAATTAGACCTCCGCAAGACAGTATCGCATCATCAAGATGAGGAGAAATAAATAAACAACGAATCTTTTTATCAATAATCTTTTTGGCGATTAAATCGAAACTTTTGTTCATACTAATTGTGTAATGAATTTCTCGTACTTTCGGAAAATATCATTCCAACTATATCTTCTAACGTAAACCCTGGCACTGTTTCCTAAACTTTCTCTCAGGCGACTGTCCGATTCCAGCCTTTCCATTTCTTTGGCAAATAAATCAACACTGAAAGGTTTAATCTTAAGAGCACAATTTTTCGGTAGCCATCTTAAACCTTCGATATCAAAACATATAATTGGTAATCCCCAAGCTGCTGCTTCCAAAGAGACAATAGAAAATGTTTCATACCTGGAGGGAATTACCATAAATAGAGCCTTGTTAAATAAACTATTTTTCTTTCTTCCAATAACCTTTCCGACATATTCAACTTTATTTTTTAAGCCAAACTTTTTGATTAGCGATTTTAGACTCTCAACTTCGCTTTCGGTTCCGCCTCCGGCGATTACCATTTTTACAAGTTTTTTACTGTCCACCTTTTTATATGCTTTCAAAAGTAGGTCTAACCCTTTTTGGTTTATCTCGATTCTACCCAGAAAAAGTATGTGTGTTCTTCTTTTCTTAGAAATGTATTGTGGGATATCTATTCCGTTAGGAATTATTTTTATATTGGCAGACTCATTTACCTTTCTTATATTTATTTCAGTTATGTCATTTAATACAATAAAGTGTTTGTAAAATCTTAAGCCTATTTTCTCAACCAAATGAAAGGGGAGTTTATATTTTCTCCTCATATCTTCACTTGCCAACATGTGTACTAAACCAACAACATTTTTTTTAGTAAAAAGGGGTAAAAAACTAGTTGAGTGTGGTGGGGTAAAACTTTCTATCCAAATATCAAAACTGGTAATTTTTACAAAAATGGGAAGAATAAGATGATAAATTAACTGAGATAGTTTTGGACCCGTCCAACTAAAACCAATCCTTTTATATTTAACTTTTTCGACAAATACATCTTTTGAACCCTTGTATTTTCCGGTTATGACGACAACTTTGTGTCCTTTTTTACTAAACCTCCTTGCTATTTCATGTATGGCATATGCACCGCCGCCTCCATAAAAAGGGTTTTTAATATCGTCATAATTTGAAAATACTATTTTCATTCTTCTACGGAATTCCGGACGTATTGGTAGGACGGTATAACTTGTCTTCCGCCCAAATAACCGACAATTACTCGTTCGAAAGTTTTTGCTGAGTGATCCCAGTTGAAACACCTTGCCCAAAAAAACGCTTCGTCAGATAAATAACTTCTAAATCTCTGGTTAGTGGCCAGTATAAGCATTTTCTGGCTAAGAACTTTTGCGTTTCTCGCCGGAAAAAGTAAACCGGTTCGTCCGTCAAGAACCGAGTCTCTAAGACCATTAATGTCTGATGCAATAACAGGAGTCCCACAAGCATTCGCTTCGATCACAGTAATACCCCAGCCCTCAAATGAAGAGGGTTGTATAGCTGCCCAGCTTACGCCAAATAAACGCGACCTCTCTTCCTCCGTAACTCTACCCGGAAAATGAACTTTTTTCTCGATTCCCAATTTCTGAGCGATTTTTTGAAGTCGAACCAAATCTTCTCCAAAACCAGCAATGGTAAGTTCTGCCACGGGAACCTTGTCAATAAGATCTGAAAAAGCATAGAGTAACGTATCCAAATTTTTCCAAGCCATAAGTCTTCCTAAATAGATAAAGGAAGGAAAGAATGTTTTTGGCATTTTTTTATATAGAGCTAAATCAACTCCAGGAGATATTACTTCTATTTTCTCGGGATTAACCCAGCCCCTATCAACCAAGTCAGCCTTTGAAGAATTAGAAATAGTAATTACCGGTTGGTTTTTGTATACATTAGGCATGAGTTTTGATTCCATGGCTATTGCTATTTTGGATAGCGGAAAAGGCAAATGTTTTCTGAAAACCTCTTGGTGAACGTGATGGATCAAAAGAATTTTTGGGACTTCCACAAAAAGCGGAGTAAAGAAAGGAATACCATTTTCGCAATCAACTACGATATCAAACTTACCTCTTAATTTAAAAAGGTAATACAAAATGGCCAATGGATAAACTGTATAAAATCCACCGCGCCTTATAACCCTGATCCCGTCAACTGTTTCGTTTCTTCTAGCCAATCTATCCCACCCGCAAAAAAAAGTTACCTTATACCCGACCGCCACCCACCTTCTGGCTAACTCGTGTATGTATACCTCAGCCCCACCGTTCCAAACATGTTTGGTGTCTCGCCAATTAAATACTAAAATTCTTAAATTTCCATTTTCGACACTATTGTCTATTTTTATTTCCTCGAGAAGTCCCAATAGATCACTTAGCGTCCTTGAGAATACAAAATATACTTTATTTACGAGTTGAAAGGATTGGAATATAAATCTCCAGTCTATCTTAAGTGGGTAGCCAATCCTTGCTTTACTTAAATGGAAACCGTGTTCGGTTTTTTCCCAAAAGTGTGGCTTAACGACCAACTGCTGAAAAGCAATTACCGCAGATATGCTTGCAAAAACCCAGTAGGCCGGAACAAAGAACACGTATTTGACTAACTCCCACCTCTTTCGCTTTGCACAACCTATCATATAAATGTAAAAGTACATAAAGTTTCCAAAAACTAAACAGGAAACCGCTACGTAATAAATTGGGACTGGGTACAAAGCCTCGATTGTGGGACCAAGGTACGAGTTAAATAAAAAGTAAGATAAAGTTGTTACCCAGAGTAAAGGATTAATAAGTATAAAAATTGTCCTTATTCCTATTATTAAATGGAAAATCAAGGCGTGAATTCCGTGACTTCGAACAAAGCCAATCGGGTCCCTTGTATGAACTAAATATGTTTGAATATAACCTTTTAACCAACGCGAGCGCTGCCGAATCCAACTTTTAATTTTACTATTTGCCTCCTCGTATGTTGTTGAGTCGATTATTGCTGTTTTATATCCTTTTTTGAAAATCCTCACACCTAAATCACAATCTTCTGTAACGTTAAAAGGATCCCAGCCATTTAACTTAGTTAAAAAATTCTTTTTGAAATGGTTACTTGTTCCACCGAGAGGAATAATTGTGTTTATTGATTGAAATCCCGGTAAAATTACATCAAACCATAAAGAATATTCCGACGTAAAAAGACGAGTTAATAAATTCTGGTTTGCGTTATAATAATTTAATTTGGATTGCAAACAGACAACATTATTCGGAAGTTTTTGGAAAGCTAGGTGTGCTTTTTTCAATTGAAGAGGATCTGGCTTATCTTCAGCGTCATAAACTACGACATACTCTCCCACTGCATTAGCCAAGCCATAATTACAGGCTTTGGGTTTCGTCTTAGGCAAGGAATCAGGAACGACAAGTATTTTAAAGAAGGGGGGAAGGTTGAGTTCATAAGCACAATTAATGGTTTCATGATCGTCCTCCTCCAATAACAAAAGTACGTCAAGTTTATCTTTAGGCCAATCCAATTCCTTAATTGCCCCTACAAATTGCGGCAGCACCTTGGCTTCTTTATATAAGGGACAGAGAATTGAATAGATGGGAAGAGTCTGCTCATCTATTTTTGAGATAGTTTTCTGGCTAAATTTAATTTCGGGTGGATTATTTAGACTTCTGAGAAGAATGTATAAACTAAAAATCAGATCTTGCGAATATAGGAACGTTAAAAACGCAATTACGCTTATTATTGAAAGTTTTATATTGATTATTATTCCCATCAGAAACGAAAGACACACTCCTACAAGGAGTACTTTCTGCCAAAGGACAAGAGTCTGGAAAGCGGATTCGGAAAGAGGGAGGCGCGTATGAGTGACGTATTTTTTCCCTTTACGAACAAAGCCCAGGCCTATAGGCGAATTAATACTGATATCAGAAACGATTTCTTGTTTTTCTTCCATTAATTTCAGTAAGTTCTTTACAACCAAAAATCCAGCCTTGGTGGCAAGCCAGATACCAAACGGTATCTGGCAAGTCGGGTACCGTATGGTCTCCGGCAGGCTGGACAGAAAATTCTTTAGATTGAAGTATTATACTATAAGACTAATCGAGGCTCAAAACTACTATTTTTTGAAGTGTCATTTCCCAATTCCCTGCGAAATGAGCTTATCAACGATCTCTTTCCAGGTGCTAAATTTAATTCCTAATTTAGCCTCTGTTATATCAACTTTTAATCCACCAAACTTAGGATAACGATATAAAGAACTACCTGTCTTAGTCAAATGTTCCTCTAAAGAAATAGCCTTCGGGGCATCTTTCACCCCGCGAGTTTTATCAAGTAAATAAGTAACTAGCTCATACGGAGTAGTTATATCCGATGAGCTGGCGTGGAATATTCCCTTATGTCCCTCAATAATAATTTTGTCTATCGCATGGCAAGCCTCGTCGATGTAAGTTATGGAAATTTGCTGATCGGAAAACACCGGATAAAGTTTTCCCGCATCATATAGCTTAAGGAACTTTCTCAAATAATCCAATTTAGCTTCAAAACGAGCCCTGACCGGATAAATTATTCGTAGGATCGTTCCTGAATTACCCAAAACATCACCCACAACCCTTTCTGCCTCGCTCTTTGTGAAACCGTACCAATTCAGTTTTGAGGAATCGGATTCAGGAGGGTGGGTTTCTTCATAAGCTCCGGGATCCTCCAAGCTTCCCGGAAAAACCATATCTGTTGAAATCTGAATAAAATGTATACGCTCTTTGTGGGGTTTTATAGCTTCAGTGAAATTTCTTACTCCTTCAACGTTAACCTGCCAACAATCTCCCTCTTTGTCATCTTTCTCTTCCTCGGCTTTTCCCACATTTGTGAAGGCGGCAAAATTAACAACGGCACTGAAATTATAACTTTCTATTACCGCCTTTATCTCGGATTTATCTGTAATATCAAGTTCAACCTCTTTCGGCAGATGTAAAAAGTTTTTCCTCTGTGAAATCTCCACAAATCTCGAGCCAACTAACCCTTCCGAACCCGTAACTAATATTAAATTTTTCATAACCTACCCATTTTTCGGTTCCCAAACTTCCTCTAACACACAGTTCCACGGAAATTTGTACTCATCTCTTGCGTCAAATATATGAGACTGGAAATTTACTACTAATACTTCTGGTATTGATAAGCATTTCCATCCATGCATGATTCCAGGTGGAATTTTAAGAAGGCGCGGCTTCTCGAAGCCGATAAAAACCGAGTTTACGTGGCCAAAGGTTTCCGAATTTTTTCGTATATCAACCATTACTATTTGTATTTTGCCCCTTGTCACAGTCATTTGATCCGTATGGATCGAGTGTAAATGCCAACACTTAGTAACTCCATAATCCGTTGCACTCTGATAACAATGTGTGGGATAAACAAGATCATTACTCTCAATCCACGGTTCACTCCAAAGTTCAATTATGTCTCCTCTTCCGTCCGGTATTGGATTTAACTCCCTCAAAATAACTCCCTTTATTGTGGGTGGTTTATATATGTTCTGAATTTGAAATTTTTGTCTTTTAAGCCATTCAACGGAAACATAAGAAACGTCTTGCACATCTTTCCCTTTTTTAAATGTTTTCATAATAAAATTATTACTATATCACCGTCTATTTTTGTCCAGTTTTTTCATATAATTCTTCCGCCTTTTTCTTGAACGGTCTCCACCACCAATCGTTCTCTCTATACCATTCTACAGTTTTTGCAAGCCATATATCAAAATCGTACTTTGGCTTCCAGTCTAATTCTCGCCTTATTTTACTCCAATCTATAGTATATCTTCTATCATGGCCGGACCTATCCTTAACAAATTTTAAATAAGTTTTATCCTTGCCAAATATTTTCAATAGTTTTCTCGCTACTTCCAAGTTATTTATGTCGTTAGTCATGCCACCGACTATATATGTTTCGCCAATTTTGCCTTTTTTTAAAACCATATCAATTGCCCTTACATGATCCTCAACATAAATCCAATCCCTGACGTTCTTTCCATCGCCATAAATCGGAAGCTTTTTGTTGTCAACTAGATTAGTGATCATCCGTGGTAGGAATTTTTCAGGATCCTGAAAGGGACCAAAATTATTAGAGGTATTTGTGATGGTTCCTGGAAGACCGTATGTTATAAAGTAAGCTCTAACTAGGTGGTCTGCCGCTGCTTTCGAGGCTGCGTAAGCGCTTCTGGGTGAATAAATCGTCTTTTCGCTAAACTTTTCCTTGCTATTCAGAAGAAGAGATCCGAAAACTTCATCAGTCGATACTAAATGAAATCTTTTGACGTTTTTCTTCAGCGCAACTTCGAGTAATACATTCGTCCCTAATACATTTGTTCTTACAAAAACTGTAGGATCGATTATCGAACGATCGACATGGCTCTCTGCGGCAAAATGAACTACATAGTCAACGCCTTTCATGGCCCCCTCGACCACCTTTACATCACAAATATCACCTTTAATAAATGTATAGTTAGGATTGTCTGCAAAATCTTTGGTCGAAGAAAGATGGCCTGCGTATGTTAACTTATCCAGATTTACAATTTTATCCTTAAGGTATTTCTTTAACCAATATCTTATAAAATTACTACCTATAAATCCTGCTCCCCCAGTTACAAGAAGCTTCATAATTCCATCCTTTTTTTCTTTATGTACTTCAACAATTCTTCCAACTTGCTATTACCAGATTTCTTGGCCCAAAAAAGGTTTGCCAATAATAAAGATTCGAAAGTACCCGCGTCTAGCCAGTATCCCTTAAGTTCGGCCCATTCTAACTCACCTTCATTCAAATAGCGGTTATTTACATCAGTTATCTCTAATTCTCCTCTTCCTGAAGGTTTCAGTTTTTTAATGTAGTCGAAAACCTTGTTGTCATAAATATAGAGGCCCGTGACTGCATACTGTGAGGGAGGCTTTTGAGGCTTCTCAATTATCTCTACAATCTTTCTAACATCGCTCTTGTCAAAACGGGGAACCCCGAATCTTTCGGGGTAAGGAACTTTTTTCAAAAAAATAAGTGCACCCTTTTTAAATTTTGAAACAGAAGAACGTATATCTGAATCAGTCGTATTATCGCCCAATATAACAGTTACCGGCCCCCCGTCTGCGAAGTCCTCGGCCAAGGAAAGTGCATCTGCAATTCCGCCAGAAGGATTTTCCTGATATGCGTACTCTATATGTTTTACGCCAAGCTCTTTGCCATTTTTTAAAACGCTTATGAAGTGTCCGGAGTGAGGACCAGAAGTGACAACTAAAATCTCTTTAACTCCAGCCTGTACAAGCGTCAGAATTGGAAAAAAAATCATCGGCTTATCGAAGACTGGTAGAAGATGTTTGTTAGTAGCATAAGTCAGGGGATACATCCGAGTCCCCAAGCCCCCCGCAAGAACAACTCCTTTCATTATGTTTGCATGATAGCAAATTCCCCAAACTATAGTCAAAACCCTACATTTGTAATATTATACATCTACTATGAAATTGTCTGAACACGATAATCCGGGAAACGATTACAGGCCGGTAATACTAAGCAATAAGCCACCGGAGTTAACACTCCGCGAAAGGATGTGGAAGGAAATGGGATTACCGGGCGATCCGAACAACCCAGCAACCGAAGAAACTCTAGACATATATCCTCGTGCGAGTACTCCGGCAGATTCGACTTTAGAAATAACCAATCAGGCCGACAGTTAACCTTAAATATGCGCGATTCTAATTAATCAACCTTTTATATTCCCCAAGGGTTTAAAAGAAGCAACCGGTTGGGAGGTGTCGGCTGTAGAGAGTGCGGTTACGACTTCGTTGATGTCTTTATATGCAAAGCCCGCTTCTTCAGCAAGTCCCGAAAATGAGGCTGATTTGACATAAATCCCATGTTTTTTCATCTTCTTTTGCAGATCCTCCCCTCGCACCTCTCTCTTGGCTTGTGTTCTACTCATTGTACGACCCGAACCGTGCGCTGTCGAACCAAATGTTTTCTGCATTGCGCCCTCTGTGCCCATTAAAAGATACGACCCTGTTTCCATCGAACCACCCAATATCACAGGCTGGTTTGGGTAGCTTCTAGAAGCACCTTTACGGTGCACCATTACCTCCACCGTTTTCGTTTTTGATTTTTTAGATATTGAATTTATTTGGGATTTGGAATTCGGGATTTGGAATTTTTCCACTTTGGCTATATTATGTGCTACATCATAGACCAAATCCATTTCCAAGTCTTCGGCGGATTTTCCAAAAACATGGGCAAAAACTTCGCGGACTTTATGGGCGATTACTTGGCGATTGCAAAAAGCATTATTAGCAGCAGCTGCCATTGCAGCAAAATACTCTTTGCCTTCGGGGGAACTAATTGGCATACAAGCAAGTTGTCTATCGGGTACTATGATTGCGTACTTTTTCATAGCAGGCTCAAAAGTGTTTAGATAATCTGTCCCAACCTGGTGTCCGAATCCACGACTCCCACAATGAATCATGACAACGACTTGGCCTCTTTGTAAGATACCCAGCTCATCAGCTAAATTCTGGTCAAATATTGTTTCAACTTTCTGTACTTCTAAATAATGATTACCGCTTCCGAGAGTTCCCAATTGATTTATACCCCGTGCTATTGCGCGGTCGGATACAGCTTCCGGATCTGCTTCCTTGATACTACCTTCCTCCTCAATATGTAGCACGTCTTCTTTCCAGCCAAGCCCTTTTTCAACTGCCCACGCCGCTCCCTTAACCATCACATCTTTAAACTCTTTTTTGGACAACCTTATAATTCCGCTACCGCCCACGCCGGTCGGGACTGCGTCAAAAAGCTCATTTACAATTTGTACAATCCTTGGCCGAACTTCCTCTTCAGTTAAATTCGTCGTCAGTAATCTCATTCCACAATTTATGTCGAAACCAATTCCACCCGGTGACAAAATTCCGGTTTTAAGGTCAAATGCGGCAACGCCTCCGATTGGGAAGCCGTAACCCCAGTGGGCATCAGGCATCATTAAAGAAGCACCAACTATCCCGGGGAGCTGGGATACGTTTATACCCTGCTGGACGGCTCCGTCATCCATTTCTTTCAGAAGTTTTTCGGTGGCAACGATTCGAAGAGGAACCCGCATGCCTAACTTATAACTTTTCGGAAGATCCCAAATCCCCTTTTCTATTTCCTTAAACTCGGAAAGAAATTTTGCATCCACAATAATCTATTTTACCATCAATAAATCGTCAGGTTTTTAGGTTCAATTTGATACATCGCTACATAGCAATATAGAATTAACTAAACGTCTAAAATAACTTGGCAATGATAGGTCTTGTCTGGACGTACTTCGATTTTGAAAAGGTGCTTTGTGACCGCTTTGACATCAACTCCTAATTTGTGTTTCTTTCTATCAATCTTCTCTCCACCCAACTTAGCGTCCACTCTCCACCTTCCACCACCCATCTGTTTTACATCGCATAATATATTATTAAACAAAAGCTGTTCCGAATCTTTTATAAATACAAGCTCTTCTAGAAATGAGGAGAGTAGGGCCTCTAAATTTTCGCCTTCTAGCTTTATTTCCTTGACTTCCCGAGCCTTTAAGGATATCAAATCAACCATCGCAGACTCCAGAGCAAGTCCGGCATTTTCAAAAAGTTCGTTGTAGTCCCGTCCGAAGGCTTCAAAAGCAAGATCAGCAGTAGCGATATTTGGAAGAAATCTATATTTCATGAGATAAAGTCCAAATTTCAAAAATCAAATATCAAATGAAGTTCTAAATCTAAATTTTTAAAATTTGTTTGGAACTTGTCATTTGGAATTTAGTTATTCCAACTTTATAGAAATTGGTTAAGTGTGTTTGTCTGCCACACTCGAAGCACCCCAAGAATCCGGTTTTGTCTTTGCCACATAACCATTCCCATTAACCATTCCGACAACCTCTCTAATCATGTCTCTTGTAGGCCCCAATGGTCCTACATCAATGTGGATTTCCAAGTCGTATTTTGCCGGAGAAACAACTTTTCTAATTTCAGGAACAATTACCTGAGCAGTCTGTAAGCTCATTAAAGTCTCTGTGTAAATTTTATCTCTTAAAACCGGGGGGTGGCCATTTCGCTTTTCTTTTCTCCAAAAGTAGCGTGCTCCTCTTCCTATTCTATGGACAATTACAGCGGTCACAAAATCTATTTCGGTTTCGCCGTTACTTTTCCTAGTCTGGCTATCAGTCCCTATAACTAATCGATAGAAACTGTGAGGCTCTTCATCTACAAACGAAGATATCAGTGACACCATGTCCGAGTTGGTCACTACTCCCTTAGTTGGGCTATGAAACTCTCCATTTTGCTTATTCATGCTCAAATTATAGCATACGAATAGCGAAAAAAGTTGCCTTTGGCAATTGCTGCCCGAATGCGCCCTTTCGAATTAATCTTATATATTCGTGTCGCATTTGGTATAATTTTACAACTTGTGAAAAAGAACTTCCCCAAAATTAAAAAGGCCGTGATTGCTGTCGCCGGTTATGGCACACGCTTTCTTCCAGCAAGCAAAAACGTTCCCAAACAGATGTTTCCTATAATTGATAAGCCTATAATTCATCATGTCGTCGACGAGTGTGTTAATTCTGGCATCGAGGACATAATAATAGTAACCCAAGCAGGCCACGGCATAATGGAAGATCATTTTGACACACACGTCGAGCTCGAGCACATCTTGGAAAAAAACGGCAAAAGAGCTTTATTGGAACAGATAAAACATCTTCCGGAAATAGCTAACTTTGCCTACGTCAGACAAAACAAACACCTGCCGTATGGGAATGGAACTCCGCTATTAACAGTTTCCCACCTTATTGACGACGACGAAGCTTTTGTATATATGTTTGGCGACGATCTAACTTTGTCAAAAATACCCGTAGTCAAGCAGTTAATCGATGTCTACGAAAAAGAAAAGCCTTCTGCAGTTTTGGCAGTACAAGAGGTAGACTGGAATCAAATTGGAAAATACGCAAGTATCGAGTACAAAGAACATGCTAAGTACAAATATGATATGAAGATGGGCCACGAAAAACTTCCTCCCAATGAGGCTCCGTCAAATATGGCCCAATTCGGAAGATTTATATTCACTTACGATGTTATCCGTGAGGCAAAAAAAACGCCTCTGGGAAAGGGAAATGAACTTTGGATTATCGATATACTCAATAGACTTGTAGCAAAAGGAGAAAGGGTAATCGCTCAACCAATAGTCGGTGAGTGGATGACAACAGGAGACCCCCTAACCTACATGCAAACACAAGTGAAATTTGCGCTTAAGCGTAAGGACATCGGACGCGAGTTCGCTCACTTTTTGAAAACCCTCAAACTCTGAAAAGTAAACTAAAAACAATTACAATTCCTAAAATTGCAATTGCAAAGTATTCCACAACCACACTGGGATGTAAATCTTTGTGAATATGGTGATGTACCAAACCCCAGACAAAGTAACCCAGGCTAGCAGCAACGACAACAACAAATTGAAATACCCGATCCCATGAGAAAATCATGAAACCGGAAATTGCCGCAATAAGTATGCCCAAAAGGGGAAGGTAATGTCGTAAGTGATGCGTAATCTCCCTCATAATATTGTATTTAAAGTATTTCTCCCACTTTCGCAATTAAAAGTATGGCCAAAATCATTCCCAAAAAAGCAATATGAGCAAATGTTCTTCCTCCAATTCTTGTGATATTTCTCCTGGTAACTATTATTCCGTCAATAATTAACACAACAAGAAGTAAAACCGTGGTAGCCACGGCTACTTCTTTTGTGGATTCAAAAGGAGAAAATAGAATTTGATATCTACCTGCCCTTTCCTGAACTGGTTCTTCCAATGTTATTATCTTCTCAATGCCTTGGGTTGGAGTGACAACCCCAGCAAGATACGGCGGGGTTGGAGTAAATGTCGCTAATGATTGCGGCGTCGGAGTTACCTCGATTTGGGGTTTAGCAGCAACTACAGGAACCTGTGAGGTGGTATCGGAAATATTTGTACCGAAAAACGAAACAATTATTGTAGTATCCACTCCTCCTAAATCTCCCTCAACAACAGCAACGCCTATTTCTTTATATTTACCTGATAGCATATTTTCCCGATGAGAAGGAGAGGCCAACCAAGCCTCTATTGCCGAATTGGGATTAGAGAAGTCACGAGCCAAATTCTCTCCGGCGTACCTATATTTATATCCAACATCGGTAAAAAATGTCCAGGGTTCAGTTCCATCAGGAGCCGTATGAGCCCAATAATCATTGACAAGCATATGCTCACCTTTGAGTCTAGCCGCTTCGGTTAAAAGCACACTCGTAGATAGGCTGGCTACACCATTTTCGGCCCTTTTTTGATTTGTCAGATTAATTACCTCGCTTGTAGGAATATTGGCGGCATATCCCAAAATTCTGATACCAGTCAAAGGAAGAGCATGCAAGATTACCTGATAGAAGATCAAAAAAAGAGCCAAGAGCATTAAAGAGGTCGAGTGTAGTAGTTTTGCCTTGTGATTATTACTATGCCTTGGAAAAAGAAAATGGGATAGCGTAACTGCAACAGTATTCATTTCCTCTTATCTTAAACTTTCGAAGGCACTCTTTCAAGAGAATTCTAAACTCTTTTTGCAATGACTATTAGCCTTTTTGAGTCAGAGAACCCGCTACAGGTGTAAAGAGTGAGTGTTTCATCTTCGGTCGGCGCAATCACCTCAATCTGATTAGGATATACTTCTTTTATCTCCCTAACCTCATATTGGAACCATCCCAAATCGCTTAAGATATATAATTTCACACCTACTTTAATTGATTGAAGTGGTAAAAAGAGTCCCTCTCTCGCATGAGCAAATATAATTTGATTTCCTTTTTCTCCTGGAATTCCAGATCCCGATCCCCAGGCTGCGGTATCGGGAAACACCTCCCAATATCCGTTGACAATATCTGCTTTTTTAACTTCCAAGTCTAAGCTCAATCGTGGAATAATAATTCTTTTGGGAATTTTAGCATCATCAACTTCATCGCTTGAAAGTTTTTCTACCTTTACAGGTTCGCTCTCAAAACTTATGCTTTGAGAACTTGGCGATACTTTTCCTCCCAAAAAAAGTAACATGCCCAAAAATAAAAGTGAAATACCCAGTGTAATCTTAGGTACCGAAGTTACATTCTTCATAAGAAGCTTATTTTACTCTCTCCGAGTCGGAGACTCTACTAGTCGGAAACTTTTTTTTAAAGAAGCAAAGTTTTTTTGAGGGAATAATTCATCAACAACTATCTTACCCCCCAAAGAAATCATGGTAAGGGCAATGAAGAAAAATAGAGCTTGAGCACCTTCACTTGAAGTATCGGATAAACCAATTATTCCAGGACCCCCCGCCTGAGTTGCGGCCGCTTCGGGTAATATCTGTCCTCCTCCTCCGCCGCCGCCGCCCCCACCGCCGCCGCCGCCATTCCCGCCGTTACCGCCATCTTCATCTTTCGGTTCCTCTTTAGGCTCTTCGTCCTTTGGTTTTCCAGGATCAAAACAACAATCTACTTCAACATTACCTAAATTTACAAAGTTTTTAATAAAAACTTCTAAGTCAATGTCCCCTGTTTTTATTGTCACGCTCCCACCAGAATTTCCATTAGCTTGATTTCCTCCTGTTTCCAGGTCCCACAATAGATAATTCTTAATATCTGCGGAGAAATTGGTATAAACATTTAGATCATTTGTAAAATCAGCATTGATATCGTTTATCGATTCACTGCCGTTTCCTGAAATTTTCGCTATTAAAGTTGGATCGCCGCTCCTTACACTAACGGAACTCGTATTTATCGGATCATTTATGAGGTTTACACTGGCATAAATATTTCCCGTTGTGATTGATACGCTTCCGCTAGTATTCCAATTAGCCGAATTTGAACCTGTCGAAGCTGTTCCGTTGATATTATTCATAACTACTGCAGTCTGATTCGAGGTAATAGTTGTACTATTTGAAGAGGCAACATTAATAGCATTTGCCGAATCGCTTCCGTTTCCCGAAATTGTTGCATCTGTAGGAGAGGGACAACAACCTACATTTACAGTCGAAGTGTTTCCACTATTTTCTATCTCTACCTGACTGGCTGCCTCTCCTGTTGTAATCGAGGTATCCCCATTTGTATTTTCAGAAACTGAATTACCGCCCGTATTTGTATTTGTATCAACACTGTTAGAAGTCTCGCCGGCATTAGTTTGTGTTATCGTCGTCTGACTTTCTTGCGTAATATTTACTTCATTTGAAGAACCGGAGCCGTTATCGGTTATCACAAACTCTTCTGCTTTGACAAACGAAATTCCCCTACCCCAAAGTAGAGTTAAAACTAATATTATCGCGATAACCCGTCTTAATTTTGTAAGCATTTGCTCAACGGGCAGTAAGGTCTACTGATATGCTTTAATTGTCCCGGCAGAAGCACCAACTTTGGTCACTTTTCTTCTTTTTCTCAATAAGACTAATATTCCGAGAGGAATAAGAGGTGTAAGCCAAGCCAGATTTATGCGTACCACTTTATTTCCGGCGGTTGGATTACCACCCTGACCATCATCACTTACACCCATTACTGCCTGGACTGACTCTTGGTCATTTCCAAAACTTATACTTCCCGAACCATTACCCGTACTATTTATAAACAACCCTAAAACACTGGTGGCTATTGAAGAACTACTTACCTCAGAATTCCCACTTTGTTGAGCACTACCACTTTCCTGACTATCTCCTTGTGAAGCATTACCTCCTACTCCCCCCAAGCCACCTCCAGAATTTCCTGAATCGTTATTTTCTTTTGTCTGTCCTGGCCCAACAAAATCTCCCAACCAGCTACCGAATACATTAATGACTGTCACGAAGAGTTTACCACCACCGGTAATATTATTGTTTACAAAGTTAACAATACTTGCAATGACGTTTGCATCGCCGGTTGCTATTGAATTATTACCACCTGTATTCATATTAGCATTATTGCCTCCAGTATTTGAACTCAAGTTAACATTGTTTACAATTGTGGCATTGTTTGTCTGCGAGGTAGTGGTATTTGTACTTTGGCTGACATTGGCTGTGTTTGTTGAATCCGCTCCGTTTCCTGAATTTACTGCAGTTATTTCTCCGGACTCACTAACTATAAATTCAAACCCTCCGGACCCTCCATAATTTTGTCCGTCTGCGCCGATTATCCTTCCGATCCAGCGTCCTGCTTCGTTTACCAGAACAAGCCACCAATTGCCTCCGACAAGATTGGTATTGGCAACATTCAGAACTTGTGCAACCAAGTTTGCATCCCCGGTTGTAACAGATGATGCACCGTTTGTATTTTTGTTAACGTCGTTTTCTCCTGTTGTGGCATCTAGAACCAAATTATTTTGAATATCCACATTATTAAACTGTGAGGAAGTTGTGCTACTACTTTGATCTATATTAACTGTGTTAGTCGAATCCGATCCATTAGCCACATTTGTGGCAGTTACCGAACCGACGCAGCAGGCAAGTATGGATCCGTCAGGTAAAATTATGTCTCCTACCAAATCGCCAAAAATGTTAACAACCGCATAGACGACATTACCAACTATATTGGTATTAACCATATTAACTACACTTCCCGACACATTTGCATCACCAGTTGTTATCGTGTTATCACCACCAGTATTCATACTCGTCTTGTTGTCACCAGTATCTGATATTAAATTCATATTGTTTTCTATCAAGGCATCGTTTGTCTGGAAAGTATTATCAGTTAGGTCAATATCGACATCTCCGGTATTAGTTGAACCTTCACCATTCCCGTCATTTTTTACAGTTACGTCAGCGGGAGTGCAACCAGATATACAGGTTGCATTAGCAAGGTCCAAAACATAGTCACCCAGATGATCGTCAGAAATATTGAATTCATAAACGGTCACGGCATCAAGATTCGTATTCACACCGGTAACTATAGTTCCAGTTGTATTTGCATCCCCCGTTGTTATTACGTTATCTCCTCCAGTATTCATAGAGGCTGAATTATCGCCAGTTGTCGTTTCCTGATTCAAATCATTTCCTACGATGGCAGAATTATTCTGAATGGTATTTGTATCGCTTGTTACTCCAACTGACCCTGAATTGGTCGAGCTTGTCCCATTACCCGAATTGACCACCTGAGCTCCGCTTCCCGACCCCGAAACCTGCGGGGATGACGTAAGATTGTTGTTTGCTGTAGTTGAAATGTTTCCGACATTCGTTGCGTCCCCGGTTGCTATCGTAGTTGACCCGGCTTGTCCGTTTTGATTCTGACTCCCTGCTCCGGAGGTCGGAGAGGATAGCGTAGTACTGCTCCCTGAATCTCCACTTGTTGATGCCGTAGAACCCGCACTCTGGTTCGACGATGAGCTTGAATATGTCGTCGGTAAAGGAATGGGGGTAGGTGTCACATACGTCTCATAGGAAGGAGCAGTCGGCGAAGTAGGTGCGGTTGGAGCAGTCGGTGCAGTGGGTTGAGGCGGCGGGGTCGGTTCAGTTGGAGGAGTTTGTGTTTCCGGCGGAGTTAGTTCCGTAGCATCTGGTAGAGGCGTCGGCTCAGCGGGTGCGGTTGGTGATGGGGGAGGGGTTGGTGCTTCCTGTGCTACCAAAGCTAACGGATTTTGCACCAACAATACTAAAGCCATCATAAATGTAGCCAGTAATTTCTTTACTTTAACTTTTCTTCTTACCATATTTGCTAGCCTATCTTTTATTTTTCGTAAAAATCTCAAATCTTGTCCGAATTCATTCCCTTTAGTTTGGTTTATCAGCCTAATTTCTATATTTTCAAAAATAATTTTCATTTGGGCAGATTTTTTATATATTGTGATCTGTTAATTAGTTAATTTTGTAATCTGTGAAACCCGTATAAAATCCGTTTAATCCGTAACTCTGGACAGGTACCGTACGGTACCTGTCTCTGGGCTTCAGGGTGGTCCTCCGAAGTGCGGGAAGACCAACCCCGAGTTCCCAAAGTCTACTTAGCTTGAATTTCCAGACAACAGACCCCACCAAAGGAGCCAGTTGAATCCAAGATCAAATTCGAAATCGAAATCTGGAAGTTCTGGTAAACCCAAACCGCCTTCAATCAAAACGTTAGAGTTGGCCGTGTTTTCAATATCGACCCATGTCGTAGCGTCACCGGTTTCCATAGACGGATCAGCACTGTGACCGGTATTTTTATTTTGATCATTTTCACCGGTTTCAGCTTCTGCGTCGACATCATTACAGGCTTTCTTCTGATAACCGTACCATGGGAAGGATAAATCACCTCCTCCACCCCATGGGAATTGGTAACCATATCCGCAAACGTAGCTGTTGGTTTGGAAAGCAGCTTTAGTATCTAAAAGAGCTGCGCTTATGTCGCTATCTGCGTTATAGCCGTTACCGGCTATTTTTGCAACGACATCCAAAAGACAACCGCAATTAAGATCTGCGAAGTTGAAGTTAGCCAAATTATCAATTCCAACTACGGTAGTTGCGTCGCCTGTTTCCAGGCTAACAGGTCCA
>Ga0209641_10000431_pt1 | contig 38201 bp, 37 predicted proteins | sample RifCSP16_1_FD_184022 | JGI IMG/M metagenome (GOLD analysis project Ga0209641, IMG submission 184022) | Soil microbial communities from Rifle, Colorado - Rifle CSP2_sed 16_1 (SPAdes) (version 2) | ecosystem: Environmental > Terrestrial > Deep subsurface > Rock core/Sediment | place: Rifle... | reverse complement strand
ACAGAAATCCCGTCAGCTTTTCCTTGAACTCCCGCACGCCTACGAACTGGAGGCCGGTCGTCTTGGCCATAATGTTCCCTCCTTTGTGGTCACAACGATGTATCATCTATGCGATCTTCGAGTCGTTCCACAGCGAGTCGGAAGATTCCTGGGTGCCGTGAACCTCGGCGATATTCATCGCGTGATGGGGTTGGTCATCGATACAATAGGATTTGGTTTTGTCCGATCGATCTACATATATCGGATTTGACAAAGGAACTCGATCGCGAGTAAATTTACTCAAGACAATGAGTAATTTGTATTTCGGAGACTCGTTTGTATAAAAGGCCCTTGTTTCAAACATTGCAGTCGAGACTGAAAGAGCCGCGTCGGTTCTTGCAGGTCCTGGCCGGGCCTCGTCAGGCGGGGAAAACGACGCTGGCACGCCAGGCGATGGAGGGGGGTCGAACCCGGTCGCACTATGCGTCGGCGGACGAGCCGACCTTGCAGGACCGCGCCTGGATCGAGCAGCAGTGGGACCTCGGGCGTCTGAAAGCAAAGGACGGAGGGGCCCTGCTTGTCCTCGACGAGGTTCAGAAGGTTCCCGGCTGGTCGGAGGTCGTGAAGCGATTGTGGGACGAGGACACGGCGAAGGGTGTCTCGTTGAAGTGTGTACTGCTGGGTTCTTCGCCTCTGCTGGTGCAGAGAGGGCTGACGGAGAGTCTCGCGGGAAGATTCGAGATCCTCCACGTGACCCACTGGTCGTTCGCCGAAATGCGGGACGCCTTCGGGTGGGACGTGGATCGGTATGTCTATTTCGGGGGATATCCGGGAGCTGCGGCCTTGATCGAGGACCGGCAGCGGTGGGCCCGATACATCGTCGAATCCCTGATCGAGACGACGCTCTCACGGGATATTCTGCTGATGACACGGGTGGACAAGCCGGCGCTCCTGCGACGTCTCTTTCTGCTGGGATGCGATTATTCCGGCCAGATCCTTTCCTACCAGAAAATGCTGGGGCAGTTGCAGGATGCGGGGAATACGACGACCCTGGCGCACTACCTGGAACTGATTGCCGGCGCGGGGATGCTGAAGGGGGTCCCCAAGTTCTCGGGGAAGAAAGTGTTGCAACGGGGATCGAGTCCGAAGCTTCAGGTGCTGAACACGGCTCTGGTGACCTCGCAATCCCGGTTGAGTTACGCGTCTGCCAGGAAGGATCGTGATTATTGGGGACGGCTCGTCGAGTCCTCGGTGGGGGCGCACTTGTTGAACGGCGCGGAAGGAACGATGTTGGAAATATATTATTGGCGCGACCGGGGACACGAGGTCGATTTCGTCCTGCAAAGCGGAGATCGGATCGTACTCGTCGAGGTCAAGAGCGGGCGAGCGAGAGCGGAGTATTCCGGCATGAACGCATTCGCAAAAAACTTTCGACCCTATAGAAGGCTTCTCGTCGGAGGGCAGGGAATTCCGCTGGAGGAGTTTTTGGCAACGCCGATTTTGCATTGGGTGGAGTAATGCACTTCGGGACAACAGGCTATCGGACCTTTTCGGGGGCCTTCGAACAGCCTAATACAACTTGAAGGTTGCGTCCCCCCCGGAAAAGGCCTGGGCGTATACAGCTTAACGGGAGGGTTAGGCGACTTCCAGTTTACGCTTTGATGACCCGACAACCAATTTGACGGGGACTCCAGGTTCAACTCCTGGCCCCGCTGCCAACATGACGGCACAGCAGGAGGGGTACGGTACCCGAAACTCAGGACGGGCCTGTATCCCGCCATGGGCTGGCTCATCCTTATCGCGGTAAAACCATTATGGCTCCGTGTGCCAACGTGGGGTCTGTTCTGGCTATTGGCAGGTGGGATCGCATATACGGTGGGTAGGGAGATGTAGTATTTTCTCGCACCATTTCTCGGCAAACATTTTCCCATTAAGGCGCTTCCTTTCCACCGAAAGCCATTACTAACAATGGCATTGCCTTTCATATAGAGCATCTACGTTCACACCATCCATTGGTGCGAATATTGCAGAAATTTCGCAGAATCTTAGGAGGGCAAGATGAAAGAGATCGGGAAGAACGATTGGTTGATTAATGGGTCCGGTTGGACCGAGGAGGAGGTGCTAAAAGGAAAAATGTGCAAGGAGCCAGAACGGAGGCCGTTAAAAACCATAATGGTCTACCGGATGGATATTAAGAACATGCGGAAAGAACCCATCGGGATACTCATTGAGCGACGAAAATCAGAACGAGAGAATAACGCTGTCGGCATGTTGCGTTTGGCTCGAAAAAAATTTGCCAAAACGGAGGAAGAGTCTAAAAGGATTGTCATCGGTGATTACGTTTGATATCGGCAGGCCATTGTAATGTATAAAACTTGCAAGCTTCGGGAGTAACCTTCCCCCCGATTCTTCGAAACTTTCCATGATTAAAATCCGGACTTGAAATCGCTTCCTTCGCGATGACGGAGACCGCCGGCCTTTGGCCCGGCCCGTGGTATCGTATTTCTGTAGGAGTTCTCGTTCCAGAGCGGGGAGACGTGGGTACCTGCAGGGTTTGTTCCCATCAATCCCGAAGCACATCCCAGGAGCTCGGCGTGTGCCTCAGGTGCATCAGGGAACGTTCTTCCGACGCCCTACCCATTGCCTTGATGGCACATGCCCGCAGCCGGATCGATCATGGATTGCCGATTCAGCCACCCAGGGATCCGGAAGGGATCGCATGCAATCTCTGCGTGAACGAGTGCCATATCCCCGAAGGGCAACCGGGCTACTGCGGCGTTCGGACCAACACCGGAGGAAAGCTGACCGGTGCAACTCCGTCGGAGGGGAAGCTCTCCTGGTATCACGATCCTCTCCCCACGAATTGCGTGGCCGACTGGGTCTGCCCCGGCGGAACGGGTGCCGGCTACCCCAGGTTCGCCCATTGCCGGGGTCCGGAATCCGGGATTGCGAACCTGGCCGTATTTTTCCACGCCTGCTCGTTCGACTGTCTTTTCTGTCAGAACTGGCAGTATCGACTGGGGACCCGTCGTCCGCGGACTACTCCCGTGGCGGCGCTCGTTGACGACGTAGGCGAACGCACCGCCTGCATCTGCTATTTCGGCGGGGACCCGGCGCCACAACTTCCCTTTTCCATCAGGGCCTCCCGGATGGCCCGTGAAAAAAAGAAAGACGCGATCCTCCGTTTCTGCTGGGAGACGAACGGCTCCATGCAGGAGCGTCTGCTGGATGAATTGGTGAACCTCGCGATCGAGTCGGGGGGGTGTATCAAATTCGATCTGAAGGCATGGGATGAAAACCTCCACATCGCCCTGACCGGGGTTACCAACCGAAGGACGCTGGAGAACTTTTCACGGGCAGCAAGATCGGCAAAGAGCCGACCGATCCCGCCTCTCCTTATAGCGAGCACCCTTCTGGTGCCCGGCTACATCGACGAGGAGGAAGTGGGGAAGGTCGCAAAATTCATTGCCTCCATCGACCGGGACATCCCGTATAGTCTCCTCGCCTTTTATCCCCATTTCCGGATGGTCGAACTCGAGCGGACGCCGAGAACCCTCGCGAACAGGTGCTGGCAGGCTGCGAAGGAAGCGGGATTGGAGAGGGTGCGGATAGCGAACGTCCATCTCCTCGCTTAGCCGAAATTGTTCGACGCAACGGTTGCATCAGGCCTGTTCCGGAGGGGCCCGGTCAAACGATAAGGGGGTCGACAGTGACTTCGAATGAGTTCGACGCGTTTCTCTCGGAGGTGCTTCCTCCCTTTGGACTGTGCCCGTCGGCGTACCGCCGCCGCAACATCAGGAGGCGCATCGTCCGCCGGATGGAATCGGCGGGGACCCACGAGTTCCCACGCTACCGGGACCTGGTGCTGCGCGATCCGTCGGAGCGGGAGGCGTTCCGCTCCCTCCTGGTCGTCACGATTTCCCGGTTCTTCCGGAACGCGAGGGTGTTCCAGCTCCTGTCCCGGGAGGTTTTCCCTCGCCTGGCCGCGAAAGGGACACCTGCGGCCATCTGGTCCGCGGGATGCGCCGCCGGGGAAGAGCCGTACTCGCTCCGGATTGCCTGGGAGGAACTGCCCGGAGAGAAGCCGCCCATCCGATTGCTTGCCACCGATATTGACGCGGTGTCCCTGGAGCGCGCTGCGGCAGGATGCTATCCGCAAAGCAGCCTCCGGGAGGTCCCCGACGCGCTCAGGAGGAGATATTTCAACCGGGAGGGCGATTCGTATTGCGTCCGCGAGGAGGTGAGATACTCGGTGTTGTTCCGAAGGATGGACCTGCTGCGCGACGGCTCCCCGGGACGATTCGGCCTGATCCTGTGCCGCAACGCGGCGTTCACCTACTTTGGCCCGGATCAACGACCCCCGGTCGCCGGGAACCTTGCCGCGTCGTTGGAGGAGGGGGGATACCTCGTCCTGGGCAGGACGGAAACCTTGCCCGAAAAGACCGCCGATCTCTTCGAGCCGGCCTTCCCCGCCGAGAGGATCTACAAGTCCGGGAGGGTGCATCAAGATCGACTCAACAGGGCGGCTGGAGGCTCTGAGAGAGCCACGCCCCGCGGAATTCCCCGCGAGGTTTGTGATGAGCATTAACACATCTCGGACCGATTGGAGGGGGGCAGGTCAGTATTTGTATAAAGTACGCAAGTTATGGCCCTCTCCTGCCGATATTGAATATCGTTGTATCTCCTCAACGGTAGGATCTCGATGGCCCGAGAAAAGGGAATGGAGCAGAAGGCCGCCTTGGAGAAGCAGGAGCTTGGTATCCGCCTGCTTTCTTTGATAAACAACGTCCCAGGGATGGTCTACCGGGGACATCCGGACTGGTCGTTGTCCTTTATCGGTGCCGAGGTGGAGCCGGTTACCGGTTATTCCGCCGAGGAGTTCACGAGCGGGGCCGTAAATTGGCCGGGGATCATCCACCCGGATGACCGGGAATGGCTGAAGGAAACCTTCCGGGAAGCGGTTAAGAACCGGTTGAAAATCCTCCGCGTGGAATACCGGATCAGGCACAAGAACGGCGACATCCGGTGGGTCTCCGACAGGCGGCAGATGATGTACAACGAAACCGGTTCCTTCGATTATGTCGACGGGTTGCTTCTCGATATCACGGAGCGCAAGGAAACCGATCGAAAGCTTGCGGAAAGCGAGTACCGGTTTCGCACGATCGCGGATATGGCGGTCAACGGGATGCTCACCGCGGATTCGAGGGGGAACATCGACTTCTTCAACCGCGCCGCGGTGCGCCTCTTCGGATATGCATCCGAAGAGGTCATCGGGAAAAATGTGACGATGCTCATCCCCGAACGATATCGGAACGCGCACAAGGCGGGCCTGGAACAGTACCTGAAGATGGGGGAAACCCGAATCATCGGCAGGACGGTCGAACTGAACGCGCTGAGGAAGGACGGGACCGAATTCCCGATCGAACTCTCCATCGGCACTTGGGGTCCACGGGAGGCCCCATCGTTTTCCGCCATCGTCCGCGACATCACCGACCGGAAGCGGGCCGAGGTCGCCTTGCGGGAATCCGAGAAGAGGTTCCGCGGTATTTTCGATGCCGCCAATGAAGGGATCCTCATCCCCAAGGTGTCCACGAAGAAATTCGTGGAGGCCAACGATGCCATCTGCGAGATGCTCGGATACACCAGAGAAGAACTGCTTCGCTTCGGTGTAGAGGACATCCATCCTGCCCCGGACCTTCCCCATGTCATTGCGGAATTCAACAGACAAAACCGGGGCGAAATACGGGTCGCCGAAAACCTGCCCGTGAAGAGAAAGGATGGCAGCGTATTCTACGCGGATATCAGCGCGAATCCAGTCGAGTTTGGGGGAGAACAGTACCAGATCGGCATATTCCGCGACATCACCGATCGCAAACGGACGGAGGAGGAGCAGCAGATCTTCATGTCCCTCGTTGAGCACAGCACCGATCTCATCGGAATCGCCTCGATGGACGGGAAGGTCTTACACCTGAACAAGGCCGGACAGAAGCTCGTCGGCCTGGACGGCTTGGAAGAAGTCCGGAAAACGGGGATTCAGGACTATTCCATGGAAAAGGACTCCAATACATTGGACAAGATGCTGGGGTCCCTCCACAAAAAAGGGACGTGGACGGGCGAGGCCAGGATCCGGCACTTCAAGACGGGAACTCCGATTCCCATCGAGATGCACGCCTTCGTCATCAAGGACGCGAAGACCGGGCAGCCGATCGCCCTCGCGAACATCTCTCGAGACATCTCGGAGCGGAAAAAACTGGACGAGGAGATGGCGAGGACCGATAAACTGGAATCGATCGGGATCCTGGCGGGGGGGATCGCCCACGACTTCAACAACCTCCTGACGGTGATCTTCGGGAACATCGCGCTGGCCAAGATGTACGCGAACCGCCAGAGCGAGGTTCACAAGCGGCTGGAGGAATCCGAGAAGGCGGCGCAACGGGCGAGAGACCTGACCTATCAGCTGTTGACGTTTTCGAAGGGTGGAGCACCCCTCAAGAAGACGATCTCGCTGCAGGATCTGGTGAAAGAATCGGCCAGCTTTGCCCTGCGGGGATCCAATATCAAGTGCGAATTCTCGTTCCCCGGCGACCTGTGGCCCGTGGAAGCGGACGAGGGACAGATGAGCCAGGTGCTCAACAACCTGATCATCAACGCCGCCCACGCGATGAGCGATGGGGGAACCCTCCAGGTGTACTGCGGAAATGTGATCGTCGATCAGGGTGACCTTCCGCTGGCGAAGGGCAAATACAGTTTGATTTCCATCATGGATCATGGGACCGGGATTCCGAAGGAGCACCTTTCGAAGATCTTCGACCCCTATTTCACGACGAAGAAGAAGGGAAGCGGTCTTGGGCTGTCGACAAGCTATTCCATCGTCAGGAGCCATGGCGGGCATATAACGGTCGAATCCGATCTGGGGATCGGAACGACCTTCAAGATATACCTGCCGGCCTCCGAGGAGGGAAAACGGCTGCTGCGTGCCGAAGAAGAACGGTTTGTCACGGGGAAGGGGAGAATCCTGGTGATGGACGACGAGGAGGCTGTCCGGGAGGTCGCCCGGGGGATGCTGGAGACCCTTGGTTACTCGGTGACGCTGGCGAAAGACGGGACGGAAGCGATTGAAATCTATCAAGCGGCGATGGCGTCCGGGGAGCCATTCGACTCCGTACTTATGGATCTTACGATTCCGGGCGGCATGGGCGGCCAGGAAGCGGTAAAGAGGCTCCGGGAAATCGACCCGAACGTTAGGGCGATCGTTTGCAGCGGATATTCCAACGACACGATCATGGCGAACTATCAAAGATTCGGTTTCCGCGCCGTCGTCCCGAAACCATACCGCCTGACGCAGTTGAGCGGCACAATCAGGGGTGTTCTCTCGGCGCCGCCTTGAAGCTTCTGGTCTTGAAGTCCGGCGCCACGAAGGCACGGATCGAAGAGGCGATGATAGTGCATGTCCTCGCCCAGACGGAACGGATCGGGCTTTACAGGCGATAGGGGCAACCTTTCCTTCATGATGAGGAGGGATTTCGGGTCAGAAGCTGATGGTGAAGCTGATCTCCGGGTAGAAATCGCTGCAGGAATGGTAGGAGCTCTCGTTGCAGTTCAGGTAACTCTCGTAGACCCCCCCCAGACCGAAGTGCGTGTTGGGGCCAACCGGCAGGTATGCCCCCCCACGCACACCCACCGAATTGAGGTCGGAAAGGTTTTCGATGAACACGCGCCGGAAGAACACCCCCACGTAAGGCTGCACCGTGGGAACCTGGGTGAAGACGTATTGCGCACTCGGTGTGAGCTTGTAAATGCCGGGGGTATTGCCGAACCAGGACTCGAAATTCAAACCGAGTCCCAGGCCCTCAAGGACATAATAATTCGCGCCCACCCCCAGGACGAGATAGGACTGGTTGAATGCGGATCCACCCCCGCCGAAGACCGAGAGTTGCGTGCTTCCCTGCCCGAAGGACGTCCCCGCCCCCACCCCCACTTCGGCGGATCCCCGTTGAGGAAGGAAAACCGACATCACCAAGAGGGCGGTGGCCAGTGGAAACCAGAGGACCCCTTTTTTCATGCGGGGGATGGTACCATCGGGACGGAAAGGGTGTCAATGCGACCAGGCGGATGCGGCCATTTTCATGTTCCCTTGATGCCAAGGGCTGCCACGGACCCGAAGGTCGATTCATACAAGTTGTCTTAGCGGAAAGGGTAACCGATCTCCAAGCTGGGTTTGTGACCGTCCAGTGACCAGAATGCAGGAACCTTTGAGAAAATCCCCTCGTCCAGTTGGTCTAAAAACGGGGAGCAGGTCAGCGGAGGTGACTTCGCTGTGAGCAAGCAGGATCGGCCAGCCGATTTCCGCGATTGCAGAGTGCTGTTCATCCTTCCTTGTAATGCTGCCGCATGTGTAGGGAACTATTTTTCCGCGGAAGTCTACAGTATGAGGAACTGGAACACTTGGCGAGAGGCCGATTCCCACCTGAAAGATCTCAGGGAAAAGGGCCTCATCAGGCTTGCGGCCGCTGACAGTTCCACCATTGAAATCCGCCACGATGACCCTCTTGGCGCAATTGTCCTAGAAACGGAAATGCATCGCGTAATCAACCCGACGGGAGAAGATTGGGGAGCGCCTTCCTGGAGATGGTATCGCCCGACAAGAGCCGGCTGTTGGAAAAATCTGGACATACTTACCGATGCAGTTATCAGGGGAGTTCGCAGGGTCTCGGAATTCGGTATCGATAATGTAATCGCTCTTGTGAACCCACGGGCATATTTTCTCGCTCTTGCGGCGGCCGTCGCAGAATGTAACCTTTTGGGGAAATGGATTCTCTTTCGAGTCCCGGCCCATCCTCACCACCTAATTCCTGCTGTGAAGGAGGTGGCCCCGTTTGTCCGGTCGGTTGCTAGTGGAGCGAGAATTAAAGGCGGTATCTATCACGTTCCGCCGCTGTTTCCCTTTTTACAGGAGGAGGGAAAAAAGTACCGTCATATCCTTCCAAAGAGGTGGAAGGAATACGGGAGGATGCCGAGGTTTTCCGATGTGAATAAAAAATGGATGATGCTTGACCAACACCTTCGCGGAATGTCTTCAAATATCCAGGGAGGTTAGGAGTTAGACCCCCTACAGAAGCGCGATGTCGGGTTTTATTACATTGCATAGGTACGCCCATGTTTCTGCGTGACGGCGCCGGTGCTGCCAGTACCCCAGGTTCTAAGTCAGGGCCCTCATATTATTACCGGGCTTGTTTGATCAGGACCGCTGTTCCGGGATAGATGTAGCCATCATCATCTGCCGTGATATCTCTCGAGTCCCTTGGGAATATCCAAGCAAGAGCGCATTCATTTCCGGCGATACCTGTAAGGGCGTCCTGCACCGCCTTGATTCGTTCACCCACAACCTCGTTCTCAAGGTCAGACGGTGGTATGCGTGGAACGATAAAAGCAATCCCTATTAGAGTTTCTCCGCCTTGATGCTCTGAACGGTTTTGTTTGGAATCTTCACAGGCTTCCCCGAGACATTTCCGCACATTCAATTCCATGTCTTGAGTTCGGCTTCCCGCATTCAGCCAACACTGCTTTGCCTCTGCCACATATTTTTTATTTCCAATGCTGAAATACAGGTCACACCGGCCGAGGGCGTTTCTGCGGTCCTTCCGCTTCCTGCTCGAGTACTCTTCGAGAGCTATGCCTCCGGCATTCCATACAGCTCCCGCAAGGGTGCTGATCGATGCGCGCTCGTTATACCACCAGGGGCAATCTTTCCCATCCCAGAACTTGATCATCTTCCTGTTCAGGTATGTCCACTCCCATAGGAGTTTCTCGAGTTTCTTGAGGTGGCCCGGGAATACTTTCTCCGCGGATACTTGCATATTACCTCCCTATTGTTACTTCCTCATTATTCGGCTGACCTTCTTCCAGATTCTTGGACATTCCTAAAGTTATAATTCTCGGCAAAAGCGGTCCTCCAGTCGGTGAAAGCGGAAGTTGGTTTTCTCATGCTGTCGCCTTGGATTGCGATGCCAGTACAAATCCCCAAGCCGATAGAATGCACGAAAAGATGAGACCGGGAATCGAGACCCAGCGCGGAACGGTCCAACCAGCGATTGTGATTTCCCATCCCAGGATCAAGCGCAATATATGTGCCGTAGCGACCACGAAGAACACCGCGCCGCAGACCAGGAAGTATGTCTTCTGACTCATGTGCCGCCTCCAGTCCGAAGGATTCTGCCCCATCTCCAATGATAGGTCTACCCGTATCTTAGTGTAATAAACCTGGAAACGTCTCTATCGGTTATTGGAGCGGAAAGCCGAATGGCCTGCAAACCCCGTGCAAACAACGGACTTCCGAGGGGTGAAATTACCTGATCCGACTGCGATTTTCACATCCCTTGTGTACTGTCTGTGGATTACCCTGTGGAAATTCAGGGCGGTTCTTATCGCGGTTGATCTTTCAACAGACTGCCTAATTTTTAGGCGCTCCATCGAGCCGCAGATTCCGTGGATTGACGTACACAGTCATTGCATGAAGTAACAGCAGAACGCAAACCCGGCGCAAACGGATATTTATTGTCAGTGGACCCCACACAACTCTCATAGTTCTTCTCTCTCTTGCGGACACTCACATGGGACCGGCTTTCCCTGTCGGTGTTGGTTGACGAATTCCACGACGTCCTTGGGAACGAAACGCACCGTTCGGCCGATGCTGATGCTGGGAAGCTCCTTCCGTTTCGCAAGCGTGTATACGAACCACTTGGAGCACGCCAGCATTTTGGCGACCTCCTCCGCACGCAGGAGGCGGATTGGAGGTGTTTCCGTCGCTTTCATCTGAACCCCTTTCCCTCATGTGCTCCTCGGTGATGGGCCCAAGGAAGTGATGACTGCAGTGGACGCAGTGTGACAGGAAGTGACAGTAGGGCGCAAACCCGGTGCAAACGGAATGGACACCCCTTAGGATCTAAGACACCCGCAGCTCAGCGATGATCTCTTCGTGACGGTAACGCTTTTTCAACATGCCTGCTTCCTCCTCGAATCGGTCTGAAAAGCATTAACACATCTCGGATCGATTTGAGGGGGGCAGGTCACCATGATTTTGATAGGACCTTCGGGTTGTCTCAGAGCAGGTCGCAATTTTATTGAACTAGAGGCATGGTGTACCGACCCGGGGAAATGGCCTTCTAACAGCCTAATACAAATTGAAGCTTGCGGCCCACCCAGAAAAGGACTTCGCGTATACAGCTTAACGGGAGGGTTAGGCGACTTTTAGTTTACGCTTTGATGACCCCACAACCAATTTTACGGGGACTCCAGCATGAGCGAGCATGTCGACAAGGGAGTCAATGCTGAAGAGGTGGATCTTCCCTTTGTAAAGGTCGCTGACGCGAGGTTGAGTGACACCGAGAAGTTTTGCGGCCTCTGCTTGTTTCATTCCCTTTGCTTCAATCGTTTTGCGGAGGTGAATCATCAGGGTCGAACGGATCTTCAGGTATTCGGCTTCCTCAGAGGGGAAACCAAGATCCCGAAAAACGTTTCCGCTCGAACGTGTGACCTTCTCTTTCATGAGGCACCTTCCTTTATCCCTGGTCTCGTTGGCTACCGCGTTCCCTAAACAACTGTTTCAACCGTCGCCTGGCCAAATCGATATCACTCGCCGACGTTGCTCGTGATTTCTTCTGAAAGGCGTGAAGCACGTAGATCCCCTCGCTGAACTTCGCGAGGTATAAGACACGATGTTCAACGCGCGTGTGGATTCGGATTTCATAAACTCCTTGGCCAACGCTTGCCATCTGCTTCCAGTCTGGGGGTTCCAACCCCTTCTGGACGAGGTGTAGAAAGTGTCCTGCAAGGCGTCGGGCATCCTCTGGAAACGATCGGACATCGTCGAGCGACGATGCGACCCAGAAGATGGATTTCTCGGACACAAGGTGAGTATACAAATATTTGTATATTTTGTCAACGTCGCCTAAGAACCGGCTGGAGAGAGCACCCACCGGGTTTTTGGGCCCAGTGGGTGTTTTATTTCGAGAAAAAGTTGCTCAAATCTTGTGACCAAATTGTGCCCACGAGGAATCAAAGTCGTTCGAAGCGCTTCGCAACCTATTAAAATCGTTGAGGAAAATTTTGGCCGATTTCCTCAATGAAAAGCGAAAAAGCCAATTAAATCAATAATATCAAGTACTTACGGCCGAAACTCATAACCCGAAGGTCCCAGGTTCAAATCCTGGCCCCGTTACCAGATAAAAACAGGCTGCGGGAAAAACGGGCGGAGGGATCGTCCCTGTTATTCCGCATCCAGAGCCTTCAAGGTGAAGTATTCGATCTGTCCCGGGGGATCGAAAAACACCACCATGAAGGGCAGGGACTTACCCGCCGGGATGTCCCGGTTCACGTTCCTCTCCCCGTATCGCACGCCCAGTAATCCTTCGATCACCGCCCGATTCGCATAACGCAGCATCGTGTTGTCGACCAGGTTTGCGGCGAAGACCGTATTGTACACAAGCGCCTGGTTGTCCTTGCCGATGAGCGTCGCTTGAACGCGGATTCCGCGACTTGGGCCTTTCCCGACGTTTGCGACCGTCCCCTCGATTACGAACAGGTTCCCGCCGATGAGTGTCTTCGCGTAGGACGACTTCAGGTCGCGGATCTCGTAAGCCGGTTTCTCCACGGCGCGCGCCGAATTCCCCGATCCCGACGGCGGGAAAAACTTGCGCAGCAGTTCCTGTGCGGGCTTCGTGTCCCGAAAGAAGAATGCGCCGCCGGCCAGCAGGAGGATGCCCGGTGCGATGAGGAGGAAGATGGTGAGCATGGACGGACCGCGGCGATAGGAAGCCCTGAGTCGCCGTTGAAACGAGGCCATCTCCGCCGCATGCTCTTCCCGGGAGGAATCCGGCTCCGGGGCCTTGTCCGTAACAACTGGCCGAAGGAACAGTTCTTTCAGCCGGGTATCCAACCTTTCGGGGTGTCCGGAAGGGACCATCGCCGCTTCCGGTTCCCCCGCGGGTGCGGCATCCGGCGCGTCCAGAGGCGGAACGGTTTCCATCCAGGGGGTGGGCTGTGCGTGCGTCGGTTCTTCTTCCGGTACGGTATCGCCCGGCTCGAAAGTGGGAACGTTCGCCTGCGCCTCTACCGGAAGTTCCACCTCCGCTGGCACATGCGCTTCCGCAACGGGCTCGGGTTCCGCTTCCGATACGGGTACGATTTCCGATTCCGATTCGATGCTTGCGGAAACCGGTGGAATCGCTTGTTCATCGGGGGGGGAGGAAACCGGCTCGGGCCGGACCGCGCCGGGCACCTCGGGAGCCGGGGAGACCGGTGATGCCTCCGGGTGCCGCACTTCGATGTGCCCGCCGCACTTGCGGCAACGGATGCGGGCCCCTTTCGCATCCTGAAAAAGCGCGTGGTTCATGCGGAAGCGGGCTCCGCAGCCCTCGCACACGATGACCATCGATGACACTGCAAGCTCCTGTCGCAGACGTTAACCCATTATCCGTATAACCCACTCAGTATACTCGCATCAAGACCGGCAGAAACCCTAAATCCCGTGCGCACGGCCAGCGTGACGTCGGCGCGCCTGATCGTGAATCGTTCGGCTTCAGGCCTCTCTACCGCGGATCGTAGTCCGGGAACGGATCGGGTGAGAAGGGGAAACCGCACGGACTGCAAACCCCTTGCAAACAATCCCCTTTTTCACCCAAGGGTCAAAAAAACGAAAAAAGGGAACTTGGCGCGCAGCCAAGTTCCCTTTCATTACTCCCCCGGAGCACCGAAGCATGCCGTGCCGGAAAAACCGTTACCGGTTGGAACCCGCTACTCGCCGAGAATCAGGACCTCTACTCTTCGGTTCTCAAACCGGCCTTTCTCCGTCTTATTATCCCCGACGGGGTTGGCCTTCCCTTTTCCCATCGCCGTGATCCGGTCGGCTTTCACGTCGCCCTTGTCCACGAGGTACTTTTTCACCGCCTGCGCTCTCCGGTCGGAAAGTCCAAGATTGTATTTGTCGCTGCCCTGGTTGTCTGTGTAGCCTTCCACAGAAATCTTGGAGTTCGGGTACTTCTTCACGAAAGCAACGGCTTTCTCCAGCTCCGGGATCGCCGCTTTCCGGATGTCGGACTTGGCCGTGTCGAAGTTGATGTGGAGGGTCAGGCGATCGATCACCTTGGGAGCGGCAGGCGGAGCCTCTTTCACAGGTTCTGGCAGGGGAGGCGGCGGAGGATTCACGATGATCGTCGTCGATGCCGTCCGGGAGCCGCCATCGCCTGTCGCGGTGATCGTATATATCGTGGTGCTGGCGGGGCATACCTGGCGGGTGCCGCTCGGGTCCATGCTACCGATCCCCTGGTCGATCGATGCGCTGGATGCGTTCGTGGACGACCACGACAGCGTGGCACATTTGCCCGCCTCGATGGTGTCCGGATTTGCCGAGAGCTTCACCAACGGCGCTGGTTTGACTTGCTTCGCCTCCCAGCAGGGTGTCGTCTTGGCAAGAAGATCATCGGCGGCCTTGTCCGCTGTCTTGATGAAAGGTTGTGCCGTCTCCCAGGGCTCGGAAGCCTCGTGACGGGCATAATCGAGTTCCACCTTGGCGTTCGCTAGTTCCTTGGGAGCACATTCCTTCGCGCCCATCCGTTCCGCCTTTGCGATCTTTGCCGAGATGCCGTCAAACTGGTCGATCTCGCCCTTCGTCAGTTGGCGGGCACCACAACCCACAGCAAGAAATGCCGCAAGAAGAACCATAACGAAAAGGAAAAGATGTCGATTCCTCATTTCGTGCCTCCCCCCGCCTTTTCGAGCGCCTTGGCGGAATAGGCCTTCGATTCCTTCGTGAAAGTGTTGGCCGCCTTGCAGTCCCCTTCTTCCGCCTCGAGACTCGCCTTGTTGAGGTAGCCTTTCGCCGCGTAGTACTCGAACGGAGTTTTGGCTTCCGCACCGGCGGCCTTCGCCTTGTCCAGCGACTCCCGGGCGTTCTGGATCGCGTTGGCCGTCGCGCAACCGGCAGCCAGACCGGCGATCAGAACAATCGCCATTAAGACAACCCACGGTCGTTTCATCGTACCCCTCCTTTTAAATAGGTTTGCGTCCCTGATGATCCCAATCATCACCGCTCCTGCCGATGAAGGGCGATATCCAGTGCCATTTCACTCTAAGACGGGGTTCTCTTCAAGCGGATTCCCCATGTTTCGTTTTGTCCTTGTCTTCTTCGGACAGCAAGCCAACCTCTGTCGGCTCTTGAGGGCTCTGGACAACCATCCCTGCCTACTCCAACACCTGATATTTGAGGGATCCTCGAACTGGAATTCAAAGGGTTTTATGGACAGGTGGCCCGCCCGAAGGTAACCGTTTCGGGTAAACATCGGAACCGCTTCTTCCGAAAAGATATTTTAGGAAGAGGGTCTGGCCGCGTGGAAAGGGGGATCCGTGATTCGCGAAAGGGAAGGGGATGGCGGGATCTGAATCGAAGAGGGCTACGGTTTACAACAAGCCGGGGGAAGGGGTCCGAAAGATGGAAGCCACCCGGTGGCTGGCCGCACTCTTCTTCTTAATCGTTATGTTCGCTGGCACCTACCTATACAGCAAGAACGGCAAGGCGATTGCAACATTAGGTTTACCTGTCACCGTCGTTGTCGGTGTCGGGGTTCTCTATTGGGTAAAAGCAATGGGCGACAAGGCGGATAGGTACTCCAAGAGAGCCGTCGATGCTAGGCGCGGAGCTGAGGCCGAAGAAGCAGTTGGCAGACTGTTGGGCGAACTCCCGGCGGGGTTTTTCGTCGTGCATGACTTGAAATCTAAGAGAGGGAACATCGACCATATCGTCGTCTCCACGAAAGGGATCCTCACCGTCGAGACGAAGAGCCACAAAGGAGTCGTCAGCTGTGAAGGGGAGGAGTTGAAGCGCGACGGGCAACCCTTCGAAAAGAACGTTATCAAGCAGGCATGGGCGCAGGCATATTTTATCCGTCTTCTTCTCATCAGCCACGGGATATCGGCACCCAACCCGCAACCGGTGCTCCTGTTTGCCAATGCCGATGTACAAGTGCGAAAACCGGTAAGGGGCGTGGAAATCATCAGCAAGCGATATCTTCCCGTCTACCTGAGGCGCTTGCGGACACGCATGACGGCCCAAGAAGCGGAGAAGATTTTCGGTATATTGAGATTATCGCAAACGCAGATGTTCGTTTGATCTCGTCCTGGAACGCCCCCTTCACAGTTAATCCTTGATCTTCCAACGCTTGTATCTTCTCATCCGTCTTCTTGCTGTTTGGGAAATGATACAGTACAACCTGCCGATAATTAAATGTGCCCATTGAAAACTATAAGGGAATAGATAACAGTTGACATTTGTAAGTGTATGCAATAAATTGATAATCAATGTTTTGCAAAATGGACTTCCGGAAGGAATTGGATTATGTTGTAAGTTAGCTTAGGTAATATAAGTGATTACTTTAGACCATAATACTGGCCAACTAATTTAAAAACATGAGGAGGGGATTGATATGTTGGTAAGCAAAAAGATAGAAAGTAATGTCATGTCTTTAAAGTCCCTTCAAGGAAAAATTAAATTCGAATTTTCTGCCCCGGAGGCGAAGGAAGTTTTCTTGGTAGGGAATTTCAACCAGTGGAATACCCAAGCGAATCCGATGAAAAAAGACAAGAATGGAATTTGGAAGGCAACTCTCTCCCTTGAACCGGGAAGATACGAATATCGTTTTATTGCCGACGGCAACTGGGAGAACGATCCTTCTTGTTCTTGCTTCATCGCTAATGAATTCGGAGGCACGAACTGCGTTCGGATTGTAGCGTGAAGGGTTGACCCAATCCCAACTGACAAAGGTCACCTGGTATGAGCTGCGGGCGACCTCGGCGTCAGAGAAGAGAAAAGAAATGCGGTCAAATTGGCAATCGTCGGGATTTTCATGTCCCGCCTCCCACCTCGTGAAGTTCGGTCTCGCGGCGAACCCGCTTCCTTAGACGCCTTCATAATCAATAGTTTGCGTTCGGTTTGGCGCTACTCCTAACTCGCAGGATCCAGGATCGAATCCAACCAACGGTCTCAATTAAATCAATAGGTTATGGGCCAATATGCCCACTTTTATTCATCGGATATAAGACTCCACTTAACCGCCTTACCCGTTGAGGATATCCCCGGCGATTCTTAATGGATTAAATATTTTCTTGTTATCAGGTACTTATGTGCATTTTGCCGTGTTCGTGCCTGCATTTGGACGGGGATTCCGACGTTCCGGCTGCTATTCGCATGGATAGGGTTCGTGGGGTATAATAATTAACCGAAAGGGAAAGACCAAAGGGATAGCGCGATTGGCTCCGGCGACAGGGAACACTTTGGGGCCTCCGTCCTTGGAACAGGATCAGCAGACAGTCGGTCTTGGAGATTCGCCATGCGGGAGAGAAACGGTGTCCGGTACATCATCAAGGTATTCGAGGCGCAGTGGGACCAGCTCCACGACGAAACCGTCAAGCCCTTTTTCGAGCAATTGAAACGGGACACGAACGAGACCTACATGCGGCGCAACGGGGTGCATCATGAGTTGAACGGACATGATGCGTTGTTCAGCTACATCGTCTTCCAGAACGCGGAGGGATTGAAGGATGCTCTTTACCGGTACGACCAGGGGGTGGACCAGCGCAGGAAGATCGCCTATTTTGCCTGCCACGGGAAGCGAGGGGTCATCAGCGCGGTGCAGGACATCAGCCGCCGGCGTCTAAAAAACATACTGGCACCCCTCACGAGTTACGACGGGCTTTACTTCGGAGCCTGCGATTTCGTCAACAGGAAGACGGCCGAGGTGCTGCTCGGTGGCGCGCAATCCACGTGGATCGCCGGATACGAAAGCTGGACTCCATGGCTGGAGGGAATGTTGTGCGACATGATGTTTTTCCGGCTCCTGCTGAGCGGGCGGTTCGTACGTCCGAAGACGAATGCCCGATGGGAGCCGATCAAGCGGCCCGACGAGGTGGCGCGCCGATTGTATGAGCAGTTTCCCCAGGCCATAGACCTTCGTTTTTCGTTATTCTACCGGAAGCCGGAACGGATCTGCTCCACGCTGGAAGAACATTTCGGGAAGGAAAGCGGAGTGTCGTAGTCTTGGCGGAAAGAGTACCCGGTGCCCAGCCGGGGCCTATGACCGTATTGTGACCGTCGGTTCCCTGGAACGTTTCACAACGTTCCGAGGTAGGACCGCTGGACGTACTCGCTTTCCCGGAGCTCCTTTCCCGTGCCGGAGAGCACCGTCCGCCCCGGCTTGCGTTGATATAGTATCCGCGTATTCGGGGAAAGGGAAAAATCGAAGGCATGAACCTGGCCCAACTGCTTTCCGAAACGGCATCCAGACACCCCGACAAACCTGCCATCGTCTTCGAAGGGACGTCCCATTCCTACCGCGCATTCGACCGTCAGGTGGAGCGCTACTCGGCCATGCTCCGGGCGGAGGGCGTCGGGAAAGGGGACCGCGTCGCCATCCAGCTTCCGAAGAGGATGGAGTTCCTCTTCCTCCACTTCGCCATTCTCTCGGTCGGCGCGATCACCCTTCCCCTCAACGTGGATTACCGGGCCGGGGAGGTCGAGTATTTCCTGTCGGACTCCGGAAGCTCTCTCTTCGTCACGGATGGAGAGAGATTCCTGCGGGCTGCGGATGCGATCCGCGGTCTGCGAGGGATCCGGACCCTCCTCGTGGACGGGGCCGTCATGGAAGGGGCGGGCAGCCTGCCGGACCGGCTTGCCCGCGCGCCCGCGACGTTCCATCGGGTCTATCCGGCCGGCGGCGACGACGTGGCCATGATCTGTTACACCTCGGGCACGACCGGCAGGTCCAAGGGTGCGATGATCACGCACCGGAACCTCGTGTCGAACATGCTGGCCCTTTCGGAAGCATGGGAGTGGACGGAGAAGGACGTGCTCCTCCATGTTCTTCCCCTGTTCCACGTGCATGGGTTGAACGTTGCGACGCACGGAAGCCTGTATGCCGGCTCGACCATCGTCCTGCACGAGAAGTTCGAGCCGCAAAGAGCGTGGGAGGCGCTGGAGAAGGAACGGTGCACCCTGCTCATGGGGGTTCCCACGATCTATCAGAGACTCATGAACGAGTGGGAAAAGCTGGAGAGAAAACCGGACCTGCAGAAAATGAGGGTGTTCATCTCCGGCTCCGCGCCGCTTTCCGACGACCTTTTTCACCGGTTCGAGAAGGCCACGGGATTCCGGATCCTGGAGCGCTACGGCATGACCGAGACGGGCATGAACACGTCCAACCGCATCGACCCGGCCCATCGGAAGGCGAAAAGCGTGGGTTTTCCACTGCCGGGCGTTCGAATCCGCGTTGTCGGAAGCGACAGCAAAGACGTCCGCCCGGGGGACGCAGGGGAGGTGTGGGTCCTGGGGAACAACGTGTTCCTGGGGTACCGGGGGATGCCCGATAAGACGCGGGAGTCGTTCGTGGAAGGCTGGTTCCGGTCAGGGGATCTCGGGTACCAGGATCCGAAAGACGGCGGGAGGCTGTACCTGGTCGGCAGGGCGAAAGAGCTGATCATCACCGGCGGTTTCAATGTCTACCCGAAAGAGGTCGAAAACGTCCTCGAAAGCCACGAGGCTGTGAAGGAGTCCGCGGTGGTCGGCCTGCCGGACGAGGAGTTCGGCGAGAAGGTCGCCGCTGTGGTTGTCCTCAAAGACGGTCGGGGGTCCGTCGCGCTGGAGGTCCTCTCCGCGCACTGCAGGGAACGGCTGGCCTCGTACAAGTGTCCCAGGGAGATCGACATCGTCCCGGAGCTCCCGCGAAACGCGATGGGGAAGATCCTGAAGAACCGGATCGTCGAGGATTTACAGGGGAAGGCATTCCGGATCACCTGATCGTTCCACCACCAAGCGCCAGAGATGGACCACGGCGAAGGCAAGTACGAAGTCCGGTCGAGCATTCCGGCCTTCCCGGCGCGACGCCGGAGTTCCAACAGCATCTTCGGCTGCACATTTATGGCTACGACCCGCAAGTTGTATTTTGGAGAGAATATACGATCCCCTGCTAGTGCTTGTGACTGTTTTGTGTCAGGATAATCGGTTTCGTGATAGGAGAAAATGCCCTCGTCCGGTTGGTCAAAATCAGGGGAGCAGGTCAGGATTTCCGTTCCGGATTCTTCCCGGTGGTACAATAGGCGGCGGGAGAAACAGCGAACCTCCCCGATCGAGGGGTGTGGGCGCCATTCCGTAACGCATCGGGGAATGGCAGAGGATGGGATTTCAACCGGAGACGTCCGGCACATGAGGAAAAACGCGGTGCCGGCAGGAGGGTCGGTCATGGCGGACAGGATTCGGAAGGCCCGGTATTTCAAGGTGATGGTTCCCAACAGGGCAGGCGCGTCCGCAAAGGCGTTCTTGGCCCTCGCGGAGGCCCGGGTCAACCTCCTTGCCTTCAGCGGTTTCCCGAGGGGAGGGGGCAAGGCGCAACTCGATTTCGTCCCGGAAAACGTGGCGGCGTTCAAGAGGGCGCTTCGGAAGGCGGGCGTCTCCGTGGGGAAGGGGAAGGTGGTCTTCCTCGTCGAGGGGCCGGACCGGCCGGGAGCCGGATGGAAGGTCGGAGGGGAACTCTCCCAGTCCAGGATCAACATCACGGCGATGCACGCCGTCGTTGCCGGGGGGAAGCGGTACGGAGCGATCCTCTGGGTCAAGCCCAAGGACGTGGCCCGGACGGCGAAGTCGCTCAAAGCATCCTGACCGTCCCGATCCTGATCCCCGTGGCATGAGGGGAGCAATGTACAATCTCGTGAGCTTCGCGGGGATCTTCGTCCTTATGGGCGTCGCTTGGCTACTCTCGGCGGATCGGCGGGTGGTGAACTGGCGGGTCGTCATCTGGGGAACGGGCCTGCAGATTCTGCTCGCCCTCTTCATCTTCGTCGTCCCCGCAGGGTCGAAGGTCTTCGTTTTCATCAACGACGCGGTGGTGAAGGTTCTGGACAGCGCGTCCGCGGGGACCCGCTTCCTCTTCGGGCGCCTTGCCCTCCCGCCGGGAGCGGTGGGGGAGGGGGGAGAGGAGTCCCTGGGGTTCATCCTCGCCTTCCAGGCCCTTCCCACGATCGTCTTCTTCTCGAGCCTGATGGCATCCCTCTACTTCCTGGGGATCATGCCCCGCCTGGTCCGGTTCTTCGCAAGGATCTTCGCGCGGTTCATGCGGATCAGCGGGGCGGAGTCGCTCTCCGTCTCGAGCAACATCTTCGTCGGCGTCGAAGCGAACATGACGGTGCTCCCCCATCTCGGCTCGATGACGCGGTCGGAGTTCTGCACGATCCTTTCGGCGGGGATGGCGACGACGGCCTCGAACGTCCTCGCGCTCTACGTCTACCTCCTCCAGAAACAGTTCCCGGCGATCGCGGGGCACCTCGTGTCGGCATCGTTTCTTTCCGCCGCCTCGGCGATCGTCATGTCGAAGCTGATCCTCCCCGAGACGGAAAAGCCGGCGACCCTGGGCGTCGACGTGAGTCCGCACTATGAACGGGAGTCCTCGATCATCGAGGCGATCATCCACGGGGCGAACGAGGGGATGAAGATGATCGCGGGGATCGCCGCGCTGCTTCTGGCGTTCATGGGGATCGTCGCGCTCGTCGACCTCTTCCTGACGGGGACGGGAGGCCGGATCGACCAGCTGACGGGGCTTTCCATCGACTGGTCCCTCAAGGGGCTGCTCGGGTACCTCTTCTATCCTTTCACGCTTGCGATCGGCGTTCCCTTTTCAGACGCGTTCGAGGTGTCGCGCCTCATCGGGGAGAGGGCGGTCCTGACGGAAGTGAAGTCGTACCAGGACCTGGCCGCGCTCCTTGCCGCCGGGACCCTTTCGTCGCCGCGCTCCGCCGTGATCGCCGCGTACGCGCTCTGCGGCTTCGCCCACGTGGCGTCGCTGGCCATCTTCGTCGGCGGGACGGCCGCACTCGTCCCGCACCGGACGAAGGACCTCTCCGCGGTGGGACTTCGGGCCCTCGCGGCCGCCACGCTCGCGTGCCTGATGACCGCCGCCGTCGCCGGGACGTGCTACACGGGGAGCACGGTACTGTTCGGACGGTAGAAGCGGGGATGCTCCTTACGGAACGACGGGGTCCTTTTCAGTCGTCCTTCTTGATCCGGATCACCTGGCTTACGCCGGGCAGGGCCTCGATCTCCCGCTCGTCGAGAGAGTCGGTGTCCCCGATCACCCCGAGGATGGTACGGTTGGCGCCCGTGGACTGGTGGATGTCGAACCCGTGGTCGGTCAAATATTCCTTGATGGCGTCGAGCGCTTCCTCGGTCGCGTTCTTCTTCGTGATGATCAGCATTCTTCCCGTCCCTCCCTCTGGGACATGATCCGTTCCAGCCGGCGCGACTCATCCACGACCCGTTCGAACATCCGGACGATCGCCCCGTCGTCCAGCGGCCCGGCGTTCGCCTCCTTCATCCGGGAAAAGATCCGCTTCTCCCGTACCGGATCATACACGGGCAGGCCCAGCTTCTTCTTGATTTTTCCGATCTCCAGGGCCAGGCCTGCGCGCTCGTTGAAGATGCGCAACAGTTCGTCGTCGAGCTCGTCGATCCGTTTTCGAATGTCGTTTATGTCCACGCGCACCTCGCGCAAAGGGATCGTCGCCCCCCGGCAATACGCCTTTCAGTGTACGCCATTCACCCCGGTCAGGGTGAGCGTCCGCAAGAGAGGGAAAAACCATGAGGGTTGTGTGGGGTCCACTGGTAATAATTATCCGTTTGGGCCGGGTTTGCGTCCTGCTGTCGCTTCCTGTCCACTTGGCAGAGGGCCTAACCGGAAAAAACACTGATAATACGATGGGATAGACGCGTCCCTGGGGAAATTGTGAGCGCGTGGAGATGTGATAAGCCATCGAATGAGGAACACAGGAACGGCATCGCATCGTATAATTAATAACAAGGGGAAGCCGAACCGAGTACCGGGCGAGGACCGCTGGAATGATATATGCCCAGGGGATTGCCGAATATGCATCCATTCTTGCCGCGATAGGTGGAAAAATCTTTACCGTTGTTACAAGTCTTACAAATCTTGAACCTACCGGGAATTTTATTTTAATCGTTGGTGTCATCGGCTTCTTCTTTTGGTTAGTCGTCTTCAAAATGTAAAAAAATCCATGCGAGTACGGAACATTTCCCGGTCGATATGGAGCAAACCTTACCCGGCGCTTTTTATCGATGAGAACGGGATTACGCACCGCCCGAAGGTCGTAGGATGTCTCCGGTGACTGTCGGGGGCCCACCCCGAAGGTCGATACCGTCGAATCATTTTAACGGAATGAATATCCAATCCCAGGTTGGGGCCTGTGCCCGGATTGTGACCGGATCATGTAGGCGTCTCTACTCTATAGGAACAATTCACGTGTGGGAATACGACGGATCCGTTGGTACTTGGGACGTGGAGGATCCGGTTTCTTTCATTCCGAAGATGTACCGCCCGAGCAGTTCGCGCCACTTCCGGTCCTTCACCGCTCCATCTTCGGCTTCCACTTCCGTGCCAGACGTTGCGCCTCGGCATTCTGGGCAGGCGGCATCTTGGATCCGACAATATCTCTGCTTTTTTCGGCCAGATCCCGGTTCTCTTTCTCCGATGCAGGATATCGCGAGGCTGCAAGGCTGAACCACATATGCGCCAGGACATAGTTCTTCGGGAGGCCTTGGCCTGTGTAGTACATGAGGCCGAGGTTGTGCTGGGCAGCGGCGTATCCCTGCCCTGCCGCCTTGCGATACCACTTCGCCGCCTCGGCGTAGCCCTGCCGCACGCCTTGGCCAGTGTAGTACATGAGGCCGAGGTTGTACTGGGCCTCGGCGAATCCCTGTTCTGCCGCCTTGCGATACCACTCCACCGCCTCGGCGTAGTCCTGCCGCACGCCTTGGCCGTTGAAGTACATGACGCCGAGGTTGTTCTGGGCAGCGGCGTATCCCTGTTCTGCCGCTTTGCGATACCACTCCACCGCCTCGGCGTAGTCCTGCCGCAAGCCTTGGCCATTTTCGTACATGAGGCCCAGGTTGAACTGGGCAGCGGCATTTCCCTGCTCTGCCGCCTTGCGATACCACTTCGCCGCCTCGGCGTAGTTCTGCGGGACGCCCTGGCCATTGTAGTACATGACGCCGAGTTCGTACTGGCCTTTGGCGTATCCCTGCTCTGCCGCCTTGCGATGCCACTTCACCGCCTCGGCGTAGTCCTGCCGCAAGCCTTGACCATTTTCGTACGTGAGGCCGAGGTTGAACTGGCCCTCGGCGAATCCCTGCTCCGCCGCCTTGCGATACCACTTCACCGCCTCGGTGTAGTTCTTCGGGACGCCCAGGCCTGTGTAGTGCATTATACCGAGGTCGTTCTGGCCCTTGGCATATCCCTGCTCCGCCGCCTTGCGATACCACTTCACCGCCTTGGCGTAGTCCTTCGGGACGCCCAGGCCTGTGTAGTGCATCCTGCCGAGTTCATACTGGCCCTTGGCATTTCCCTGCTCCGCCGCCTTGCGATACCACTTCGCCGCCTCGGCGTGGTCCTGCGGGACGCCTTGGCCGTTGTCGTACAAGAGGCCTAGATTGAGCTGGGCTTCGGGTAATCCCTGCTCGGCCAATGGCTTGATGAGGCGATAGGCGGTCTCGTAGTCACCAATATAGTATGCTTTCGTGGCATCCTCGAATGGTTCCGCGACCGCCAGTCCAGTTAGGAGCAAGAAGATGATCAGGATCAAGGCGCCGGAAGGTCTTCGCATATGCCACCCCAATGACGAGGATTGGATTCACACCGAGTGTATAACGCGGGGGAAGTACCCTTCAATCAAGAACCGGGGATAGGATCCAGCGAGCCAAGTTTTTGTCGGAGGAGCGCAAGTGCTCGCATTGCGCAGATCTTCGCGGCGAGTTGTGCTTGCGGAAGCGCAACGGTCTGGCCGGCCCGTCCGGAGACAGCAATGCGGTCGCCGACGCGAGGAATCTGGCTTCTGATGCAGATTTCTTGGTCATTGCAGGCGGGGGCGACCAGGAGGGCGGGTCAATCGCAGTAGACCCTCCCTGGACAGTCCGGTACAATTTCTTCATCCCAATCCTCCGGAGGGTCGGCACTTGGAATTGAAAACGGAAAAATCCCGCGTGGGACTCTGGACAGTCGGTTTTCTCCTGGTGGCGGTGCTGTTGTTTGCCGGCTACACCTGGATCTCCTTGACGTGGAGCTATTCCAAGGGAGAACGCGCCGGCTACATACAGAAGTTTTCCAAAAAGGGGTGGGTCTGCAAGACCTGGGAGGGCGAGCTGGCCATGGTTGCTGTCCCCGGGTCGATGCCCGAGAAATTCTACTTCTCCGTCCGGGAGGATGGGGTGGCAGCACAGATCAACCAGGCCATGGGCCGGCGAATTGTCCTGTATTACGAAGAGCACGTCGGGATCCCCACAAGTTGCTTTGGGGAAACAGGATACTTTGTCAAGAGCGTGAAGGCGATCGAGTAGACATAGGAATGGGGATCCCGATCGCCGGCTAACGCTTGCTTCCTCCGAACAGAGAGCTTAGGACTCGGAATACAGGGAACTTTGAGAAAATCCCCTTGTCCGGTTGGTCAAAAACAGGGGGGCAGGTCATGCTGAACGGCATAGCCGGCACGAAAATGGATTTTTGCTGAGAATGGATTTTTTTCTGTTGATTTTTTCTTGACAGTCTAATGTATATTGTATACAGCATATGTGTTCGCGTGTCCGTTGAACCCGTGTTCGGTGAGGAAGATCCCTTTCTTTTGACGAAGTCAAACGCGCAGTAGTGGCCTACGATCCGGAACAGTTCCTTTCGGCGTTGCGGCGCTGCCGAAGGGTTTCGGCATAATGGGCAACACCGGCGATATCGAAATAAAAACTAAAGGAGAGAGTATGACAACAGGAACGGCGAAGATCCTTTGGACAAAGACCGATGAGGCACCTGCACTGGCGACATACTCCCTGCTTCCCGTCATCCAGGCGTTTACAAAGGGAACCGGCGTTTCCGTTGAATTGAGGGACATCTCTCTTGCGGGCAGAATCATCGCAAACTTTCCCGATTACCTGACCGAGAGCCAGCGAATGCCGGATTATCTGACTCAATTGGGTGAGCTTGCGCTGACTCCGGAGGCCAACATCATCAAGCTGCCCAATATCAGTGCTTCCATTCCTCAGTTGATGGAAGCGATCAAAGAGTTGAGGGCGCACGGCTATAACCTCCCGGACTATCCCGAGGAACCGAAAACCGACGCGGAGAAAGCGCTCCAGGAAAGATTCGCCAAGGTTCTCGGAAGTGCCGTCAACCCGGTTCTACGGCAGGGGAACTCGGATCGCAGAGCGCCGCTCTCGGTGAAAAATTATGCGAAGAAAAATCCGCACAAAATGGGTGCCTGGGCCAGCGATTCCAAATCCCATGTGGCCCATATGAGCGGCGGGGATTTCTACGCCAACGAAAAATCCACCACCATAAAAAAAGCCACCGATGTGAGGATCGAGTTCGTTGCCGGCGATGGAAAGGTCACGGTCCTGAAAAAGAAGCTGGATCTGCTGGAAGGCGAAGTGGTCGATTCGACCGTGATGAATGGTCGCGCCTTGCGGAAGTTCTACGAAGAACAGATGGAAGACGCGAAGAAGAGCGGCGTGCTGCTGTCGCTGCACCTGAAATGCACGATGATGAAGATATCGGATCCAATCATGTTCGGTCAGGCCGTTTCCGTCTACTACAAGGATGTTTTCGAAAAACATGCGGCGGTATTCAAGGAGCTGGGCGTGAACCCGAACAACGCCCTGGGGGATCTTTACGCAAAGATCCAGAAGCTGCCGGAAGCCAAGAGAGCGGAAATCGAAGCGGACATCCAGGAAGTTTACAAAAAACGGCCGCCGCTCGCGATGGTCGACTCCGATAAAGGCATCACGAACCTGCATGTGCCGAACGATATCATCATCGATGCGTCGATGCCGGTCGTTGTCCGTGACTCGGGGAAAATGTGGGGTCCGGACGGGAAGCTTCACGATACGAAGGCGATGATTCCCGACCGGTGCTACGCGACGACGTATCGGACGATCATAGAAGACTGCAAGAAAAACGGAGCGTTCAATCCCGCGACCGTCGGTAGCATTCCGAACGTGGGGCTTATGGCGCAAAAGGCCGAGGAGTACGGTTCCCACGACAAGACGTTCCAGGCCCAAGGGAACGGAACGATCCGCGTGGTCGATGCTTCCGGGGCGACCCTGCTGGAGCAGAAGGTGGAAGAAGGGGATATCTTCAGGATGTGCCAGGTAAAGGATGAGCCGATCCGGGATTGGGTGAAGCTTGCCGTCAAAAGGGCAAGGGCGACCGGGGCACCCACCGTTTTCTGGCATGACAAAAACAGGGCGCACGATGCGCAGATCATCGAAAAGATCAATAAATATCTGAAGGATCACGATACGAAGGGTCTGGAATTCCACATCCTGCCCCCGGTCGAAGCGATGAAATTCTCGCTGGAAAGGTTCCGGGCGGGGAAGGATACGATTTCGGTTACCGGAAACGTATTGCGCGATTATCTCACCGACCTGTTTCCGATCATCGAATTGAGCACCAGCGCGAAAATGCTGTCCGTCGTACCCCTTCTGAAGGGTGGAGGGCTGTTCGAGACGGGGGCCGGCGGCTCGGCGCCCAAACATGTCCAGCAGTTTGTAAAAGAAGGGTATTTGCGATGGGATTCCCTTGGCGAATTTTCGGCGTTTGCGGCATCCTTGGAACATCTGGGAAACACCTTCAAGAATGAAAAGGCCCTCGTCCTGGCAGAGACGCTGGATCAGGCAATCGGGCAGTTGCTGGACAACAAGAAGTCTCCCGCTCGTAAAGTCGGTCTGATCGATAACAGAGGGAGCCATGCTTACATCGGGTTGTATTGGGCGCAGGCGCTGGCCGCACAGACCAAGGATAAGCAGCTGCAGGCGCGTTTCGCTCCGGTGGCGAAACAACTGGTAGAAAATGAGACAAAAATATACGACGAGATGATCGGAGCCCAAAGGAAACCGATGGATATCGGGGGCTACTACGATCCGGATCCGGTAAAGACGTCCAAGGCAATGCGTCCCAGCGCAACCTTCAATGCCATAGTGGACGCTATCGCATAAGATTTGGCATTGCGACATGGGCAGGGTCACCTGACGAGGAAGGCGCTGTCCTCTTGTTCAAGAGGAAGTTTCTTTTTCGCTCGGTCAGCGTCCAGGGTGCGCTCTGCTTCCCCCAAGCGTGTAGGCCTCTCTACTGACGGGATGGGCATTTCCTTTTTCCGGGGACGGCCGGGTTAGGGCCTCGGCGCTGTGCCGCGCGACGCCAGGGGGATAGGCCCTGAAACCGCTCCTCCCGGATCGAAATCTAAAGGGAAATCAGAATGAGTTCTGAGAGGTTGGCGATCGTGTGCGCAAGGAGGAAAGGGGACTCCTATCGGGACTTCGTGCTCGACCAACTGCGGTCCCTGGAGGGCTTGAGCTGCCGATCCATGTTCGGCGGCTACGGTCTCTACCTTGAGACGGACTTCTTCGGCATCCTCCACGATGGGCGCCTCTACTTCAAGACCGACGAAACGACGCGGGCGAACTACCGCAAGCACGGAATGGGTCCCTTCGCGCCAAGCGAGAAGCAGGTCCTCAAGTCGTACTACGAGGTGCCGGAAGAGATCGTCGAGGACCAAGAGCAACTGGCCTCCTGGGCGAGGAAAGCCGCTGCGCGCAGAGGAATGTGGAAGGGGTGATATCTCCATGAAGAAGTCCTTCGGTGCAAAGACGCTCGTTTTTCCCACCCCGGTATGGGTAGTGGGGACGTATGACAAGAACGGGAAACCGAATGCGATGTCCGCCGCCTGGGGCGGGATCTGCTGTTCACGTCCCCCATGCGTGGCGGTCTCCCTCCGGAAAGCCACCTACACGTATGGGAACATTGTAGGGCGAAAGGCGTTCACGATCAGCGTCCCCTCCGAGACCCATGCCCGGGAAGCGGATTACATAGGGATCGTTTCCGGGAAGAATGTTGACAAGTTCCATGCCGCCGGGCTCACTCCCGTCCGGAGTACCCTCGTGGACGCACCGTATGTCGAGGAATTTCCCCTCGTCCTTGAGTGTCGGCTTCTCCATACGTTCGAGATCGGGCTGCACACCCAATTCGTCGGGGAGATTTTGGATATGAAGGCGGAGGAATCCGTGCTCGGCGAGAAGGGACTCCCCGACATCGAGAAGGTGAGGCCGATCCTCTTCGACCCGGAGATCAACACCTACCACGGGGTAGGCAAGCTTCTTGGCCGTGCCTACTCGATCGGCAAAGAGATCGGATAGGGAGGAACCGAATGTCGCTGAAGGAAAAGATCGAGCAGTTCAACGCGTCCCGGAACCGGCCCGCCGATGTCGAGTCGATCCTGGTGAAAGGGGTAGAGGAACTGCGGGCGGCGGGGACGGCCGCCGGCTTGACGGTGGGGGAGCGGGCTCCGGACTTCGCGCTTCCGAACCATCGGGGGGAAACGGTCCGGTTGAGCGAGCGGCTTGCCCGGGGCCCGATCGCCCTCTCCTTTTACCGTGGCGTCTGGTGACCGTACTGCAACCTGGAGCTGGCAGCTCTGGCGAAGGAATTGCCCGCGATCCGGTCCCTTGGCGCCGACCTGATGGCGATCAGCCCGGAACTCCCGGATAACACGCTGACGATGGCGGAGAAACACGCTGTTCCCATCGACATCCTTAGCGACACGACGAGCGAGGTGCTCAAGAAATACCGGCTGTGGTTTATTGTTCCTGCAGACGTCAAGGCGCTCTACCTGGAGAAGTTCGGAATCAACCTGGAGAAATACAATGGGGCGGGGCGGTGGGAACTTCCCGTTCCCGCGACCTACGTGATCGACAAGAACGGCATCATCCGGGCGGGACAGGCGGATCCGAATTATTCCGTCCGCATGGAGCCGGCGGAGGTCGTGGCCGCGATCCGACGAATCGCTTGAAAAAGCCCTACTGGGTCTACATGCTGGAGTGCGCCGGCAGGTTCATTTACACGGGAATAGCGGTCGACCCAGAAGCACGTTTCCGAGAGCACCAGGCCGGGAAGGGATCGCGGTTCACCCGGATGAGGAAACCTCTCTTAATCATCGGCATGCGGCGGTATCCGGACCGGGGGGCGGCCTTGCGCGCCGAACATGCCCTGAAAAAGCTGAAACCCCGCGCCAAAAGAATCTGGGCCGCCGCTCAAAATACTTGAGGTCGCAAATCGCGACCTCAAGCTCGCACGACCCACTCACGACCGGATTTCGGATCAGGGTCCTCCGGGGCGCGGTCGGCGAATGTATAATGGAGAGCATGCGTCTTGGTAATGGAATGCCAGGGACGAGCCAGGCTGCCGGTCCCTCCTATGTGCCCGTCGCGGGGAAGACCTACTCGCTGTTCGGAAACGCCCTCTCGACCGAACCGTATTACGACCGGGTTCGCCGGCTTGCGGATGAACTCCTCCGAACCGTTCCCGGAGAGGAGTCGCTGCTCGCCCTGATCCGGAACGCCGGCGGGAGGAAACGGCTTCTCCCCGGGGCGGCGCGACGAATGGACGGAACGGCAATCTCCTCCGTCCTCCGATCGCTGGGCCATGCCCTCTCTCCTTATACGATGAACGTTCGAACGCACCTGAAAGGCCTGTCGGTACGATCCGTGACGGACCGGAGGCTTTGGACGACGGAAGAGCAGTACCACCTTCACATGATCGAGATCGAGCTGGCGAACCGGGTCCACCGGGACCGCTTCCTGCAGAGCGATTTTCGGATCGCGTTGCTGCCGCACTGTCTCCGGGACTTCCGGAGGGAGTGCCGATCCGTCCCGGGGGATCTCGATGCCGTCTGCGCAGGGTGCTCGGAGATCTGCTTTCTCCACCGCGTCAGCGCACTCCTGCGGGAAGCCGGGGTCCACCCCTACATCTGGAAGAACGCGGAGCTCTCAAGCCTTTTCCGAAGTCTCGAGGGGAGGGGGGCCTTCGGTGTCCTGGGGATCGCGTGCATCCCGGAACTCGCATGGGGGATGCGCGCGTGCATGAAACGGAAGATCCCGGTGGTCGGAATCCCGCTGGATGCGAACCGGTGCATGCGCTGGATGGGCCGGTTCGCGGAGACCTCCGTCAATCTGGAGCGGCTGGGTTATGAAGCCGGTTCCTCGACCTTGACTGCAAAGTAGGTCCCCCGGATCCCGATGGAAGCCACCGGGGTTTCGAAACGTACCGACTCGGGAGCAAGCTTGCCGATGAGTCCCGAGATGTAGGCCAGGGTTCCCTTGGAGAAGCGCGCCAACAGGCCTAGCTTCCCATCGGCGGGCGAGAAGAGGAAGCGTAGGACGACCAGACGGCTTCCCGGCCCCAAGGAGAGGACGGAGTTGTCCCGCAGGATGACGCCGAGCGTCCCGTCGGGACCTGTACTCAAGGTGTCGCCGGCGAGGAGTTTTGTCCCTGCGGCGGCCTGGAAGACCTGCTCCCCGCGGGTGACGGTGGCGATCCCCCCGGAATTCCGCACAACGCCGATGGTCTCCTTTTCGGAAAGGGGGAGGCCCCACACCAGGGCGGGTACCGTCAACATAAGGAATGCGACGAACAGAGTGAGCCTCATGTCTTCCCTCCGGTGTGATGTCAAAGTGCCGATCCTCCTGTTCCCGGATTTCCCCTTCTTGCGTATTCATCATGAAAGAAATATGCCAAGGAGGACGAGAGACGGATACTTATTAAATAACGAAAGGTTAGCGGAAATGAGTGGGGGCAGGAGAGACAAAATTAGGGCAAGAAATCGGGATCAATAAGAGAAAGTGCCAGAAAACGTCACATCAAGGGACCCGAATTTCTCTGCGACATGATCCGGATTGAGGTTTATCTCCATTGAACGACTTCCTTTACCGAGAGGTTCCCAGACTCGGCCGGCGGCTCTTCCGGATGGGGATTTCGGGAAGCTTCGGCCTCGACGAAGCCGGATGCCGCGAGGCGCTTGAACGCATTCAGTACGTTTTCTGGAGCACACGGATGAAAGCGCTTACCGCGGCGCTCCGCGAGGCCCTCGCCCGCGACCGGGAGCGGTACGCGGTTTCTGCGGGCCCGCTTGCCGGCTATTTCCCCGGTGCGATCCGTCGTGCCGCGGAGGGGGCCCTCCGGATGCTGGGCACAGACTACCTCGATGTCTTCCAGCTCTATTGGCTCGGGAAGATGTCCGCCTTCACCGGCGCGGTGCGGGAAGAGATGGTGAAGCTACGCGAAGAGGGAAAGGTCCGCGCGTTGGGGGTTTCGATACACAACCGTCCGCGGGCCGGAAAGCTCGCGGAGGATTCGATCCTCGATCTCCTCATGATCCGCTATAACGCCGCCCACCCGGGAGCGGAGCAGGACATCTTCCCGCGCCTGGCGATGCGCCGCCCCATGGTTGTCGCCTACACAGCCACGGCCTGGCGGCAGTTATTGCGGGCGCCCCGCGGCTGGAAGGGCAGGGTGGCGACGCCGGGCGACTGCTATCGGTTCTGCCTCACGAGCCCATACGTGGATGTGGTCCTCGCGGCGCCCCGCAGCGCAGCCGAGCTGCGAGAGAACCTGGCGGCGGTGGACATGGGCCCGCTTTCCCCCGATGAGATGGGCTTCATGCGGGAGTTCGGGCGGGCGGTCCACGGATAGCGACTCATTCATCCGGTAGGTGCAGGCCGCTACCGCTTTTCTCTTTTGCCGCCTCGCTCTTCATCCCGTTCCGCATCCCGTTCCTTCCCTCGTTGCGGCTGATCGGGCGTCTCCCTCGGTATTTCACGCTTGTTGTCCCCGTCCGGCTTTGCGGGCTGCCGCTCCTGCAACTTTTTCTCTTCCGGTGGTCCCTTCGGCTTCTCTTTCTCCTTGACCCGTTCCGGCGCGGGCTGCGGACGTTCCGGCGCGACCCTTTCCTGTGGGGCAGCCGGGGAACGCCGCTCCGTCGGGGCAGCGGGGGTACGCCGCTCCGCCGGGGCTACCGCAGGCCCCCGCTCCGCGGGACGGACCTGTTGCCGCTCCTTGGTCCTCTCGCTTGCGGGTCTCGCTTTCTCGACTTTCCTTACCTCCAGGGGGCGGGGCTTCGCCTCCGGACGCCTTGCGGACCGGTCTTGTTCCTTTACCAGCGGTCGGGACTCCCTCAGCTCTTTCGCCTCGATCTTCCTGACCGCGGCCGGCGGGCGCTTCGCCTCCGGGATCGACCGTACCACCGGGACGTAGCTCGTTTCCACGGGCTTGATCGGGGGTCTGCCCACCACGATGTCCCTCCGCTGCGCGAAGTTCTCCCTCACGTTCGACACCACGTTTCGGTGGACCGGCTCGTGCCTCCCCGTGACGAACGTGGTCTGATGGACGACGGTGACGCTGTTGGTGACGTTCACGTTCCGGTAGATGTTGGTCACCCGGATACGGTTTATGTCCACGTTCCTGACATTCATGCTGTAGCGGCCGAAGTGGCCGTGCCCGTAATAGATTTCCCTCGGGGCGAGGGGAACCCACGCCACGTAGTCGCCCGTCCTGACCCATCCCACGTATCCTGGTGACCAGAACACATCTCCCCGGGTGGGAGGCACCCAGCACCAGCCGATGCGGGCTACGAATGCCCAGCGGCCGTAATGGTAAGGCGCCCATCCCCAAGGCTCATATCCTATCCAGACGTAATCTCCGCCCCTCCACACCCATCTTCCGTGGCGATAGGGAGCCCAATCGGCGATCACGACGACCGTGGGAGTCCAGACATATCCGTATTCACCGGCGTTTACCCAACGGCCATTCTCATCGAAGTCGCCGGAATACATCCGGAGCTCCCCCGGCAGACGCCGGTAGCCTTCCCCGCGTGCGAGGACGACGCGGTCCCGATCCCGGTTCCACCTTTCCCAGTCGTCGGGAAGAAGCAGCGGGGAATGCTCCGCGTAGCCGTCCGCTCCCAGGGCCAGCATGCTGCCCGCACGGACGGTCGTCGTTCCGGCGTCGTTCTCCGCCAGGACCGATCCCTTGAGCACGGAAACGTCCGTCTCCCCGCCGGGAATGTCGATCCGGAAAGTCGCATTTCCGAAGGCGCGGATGGAGGCGTCGGGGGTGTCGAACTGGAGGACGCTGCGCTTCGGGGCGAGGCTCAGCACGTACGCGTATCCCTGGGCGAGGTAAAACTGGAAGGAGTCGCGGTCCATACGCAGGACCTGCAAGGCCGTGTCCCCGTCAAGGCGGATATGGGCCCCGTTGTTCGTCTGGAGCGCAGCCCGGCTGCTTGCCGGGACCCACAGCTCGTCCCCTTCGACAATGGGCATGTTCACCGAAGCGGGTACCCATTCCCCGGTGTCGGCGATTTTCACCTGCACGTCGCCTTGTTCAATCACTAACCGCATCGCCCCAAGGGATTCCGCCATGGAAATCGACGCGTAAAGCACCACCGCTCCGACGATCGCCATCCATCCGAAAACCTTACCGAATGCCTTCATCCTATTCTCCTATCCACCGGTCCGTCTTATCGTCCGTCTCCGGTTTTTTCAAGGGGGAAGGATTGCTCTTTGCCTTCCTCTGATAGATAAAAACCCGGCGGCACCCCGTTCGTTTCGTGGAAATAGCCACTGTTCAGAACCGGGACAGGGTTCCAAGCCGCCAAAGAGCAAGGATGGCCCCCAGCAGGGCCAGGAAGATCAGGTAGGCGAGCCAGGGCCGCTTCTTCTCGGCGAACGGATCGGCCATGGAGCGCTCCGCGTTCTCGGGAAGCCGGGCGGCAGCGGTGAGCGAAGACCCGAAGGGAATGTTGATCTTCGCACGGGCGTTTACTGCCCAGCCGTTGGCGTCGAGGATGGGGCCCAGGTTCCTCTTCCTGAGCTTGAGCCATGCCAGGAGAACCGAGGGGCACGAGACGATCAGGATCAGCGCCGCGAACAACAGGGGGATCTGCCACCAGGCGAGGCGGAACAGCCCCGCGATGGCGGATGCCAAGGCAGCCCCGATCGCGCCGATCGCCAGCCCGATCGCCGCGAAGATCCCGGCGAACTTGGCTACGTCGAAAGGCGGGGGAGGAGGAGGCACCGGAAGCCCGGCCGCCGTTTTCTCCGCCGCCTGTATCGATCGCAAGGCAGCCGCCTGTTCCGACGCCCGGGACCGGGCCGCCGAGATCTTCTGGAACTGCTCCCCGATCATCCGTGCGACCCTTTTGTAAGGCGCCCAGAAGGCCTGCCGGATGCTTATGGGGTGTTCCACGATGCGGACGATCGTGGCGTCCCAGTCCTGTCCCTTGCGGTCGTAGAAGACGCCGTTTCGCCCGACCATGAGGAAGTCGGAGTCCCCCGCCGTGAACCCCGCGGCGATGGTCATCTTGTTGTCGCCGCCCCGGCGCGTGCACTGGCAGTAGACGAGGCAGACGCGGCTGAAGGTCGCGATCTCCGCGTGCTTGGACACGTCCGCGACGGGCACGCACAGGTCGACGCTGCGCCCGTCCAGGTAAAGGGTGCCAGCCTGGAAGGTAGCTTTTGCCTTGCGTGTGTAGAAATCCCTGAAGGAGACGAAGTTGTTCGCCAGGCGGCGCAGGTCGCGGCAATAACGCAGGAGCTTCTCCACCGAGGCGATTGCGGCGACCTCCGGCTCAACCGCGCTGTCCCGGACGGCGAGGTCCAGGAGTGCCGCTTCACCGTCCTCCGAAAGCAGCTGCCTCACCCTGCCCTCCTCGAGCGCCGTAAGGGCCGTTGCAGGCTTGGCGGCCAGCCAGGCCTCGCAGGGCGCGAAGCGGGCGCATACGATTCCCCATCCCTCGTCGCTCAACGCCTCCGGGGTCCCAAGGACCGGGACAACGACCTCCTCGCGGAAGCGCCGCACCGCGTCGGAATAAGCGGGGTTCAATCCCGCCGTCAGCGGCATGGCTTTGCCGGCCGCGGGCACGGCGACGGGGAACTGCGCCACCGCCTCCACGGTCCCCCCCAGGTTTTCGGCGGACAGCTTCTGGTAATCCGCATCGGCGGGGCCGAGCAGCGGGCCGGAGCGCCCGTCGTACGCCGCGAGCCGGCACCGCTGGAAGTAATCTTCGATCTTAGGTCGTAGGGATTTGAAGATTTCGTATCGGGCCGCGGTGTCGTCTCCAAACGGGAGGACCTCGGGCTTTCGGCCGGCATCCCACCAGTCGCGGAGGGCCTTCGCCTCGCAGTAGAAGCGGCCGATCGTCTCCGTCGTCACCCCCGGCTCCCCGCTGCGGTCGACCTGGCTCCCCAGGCACGCGATCATGTCTTCGATCGCGGCGCGCAGTGCCGGTTCCCAGGCCGCCTGGGCCGGCACGATGCCGTCCCCGTTGAACCGGGCCTGGGAAAAGATCCGCGCGGTGTCGCTTACGTCCTCCAGCGTGATCTCCGACGCATCGGGCTTGTTAAGCGCCCGGAGCACCAGCTTTACCCCGGAGAGGACGGCCCTGCCCTCATCCGTGGATTCGTCGATGGACGAGAGCGGAAGCCGGTCCTGGCGACGGACGAGGAAGTCCGGGTCCATCAGCACCGTCCCCGCCCACGCCGCCGCGGCGATGATCTCCGGCGCCCGTATGTGTCCGTCCGCATCCGAATCGACGAATTCGAGGGTCTTGCGGTCGAATTCGATCCCGGCGACGGGGCAGCTCAAGGCCACCCAAAGCTTCTGGTCCAGGGTTCCCAGGGCCATCAGGTCGGCCCCCGTCTCGAGAAGAACCTGATCGAATCCCCCTGCGCGGAAGAACCGCCACCGGTGGCTTTGAGGGGAGGCGGCAACGGGCGTTTCCGTGGAGGTCACTGTTTTTCTTCCTCCTTGTTTTACTTGAGCACGAATACGACGCGGCTGTCCTTCTGCTTCTCCTTCCTCTCCGGCGCGAGTGTCTTGGGCTCCACCAGGAAGACCCGCTCCGGCTCCACCTGCTTCGATGCGATCAGGTAATCCTTCACGGCCTTGACCCGCCTCTGCGCAAGCCGGCGCAGGTCGTCGTCGGTCACCTGGAGGTGAGTGTACATGAGCTTTTCCATCTCGGGGACGGGGAGGTCCTTGACCAATCCGATGAAGTTGCGGGGCTTGGGGAACTTCTCTTCCCGATAGGCTTTTTTCAGGTACTCGGGGTACTCCTTCGCGTCGACGACGACGTTGTCGAGCAACGGCGCCTCTCCGCCCTTTTTGACGAGGTCCTTCAGCTTCTGGGACCGGACCTTACGGTCGAACAGGATCTGCCGCAACGCCTCCCGGTCCTTCTCCACGTCCACGTGCCCCGCGATCTCCAGCTTCAAGGCGGGCCGGTCGTGCAGCGCCTTGACCAGGTTCTTTAGCTTGGCCTCCGCCGGCACGTCGGGCGCATCCTTGCCGTAGTTGAACTCCAGGTAGCTCAACTCCTCGCCCCCTCCGAACAGCGCCCCCAGGAGGGCGAACGGGGAGGTGGCTGCCTTGACCAGCAGGTTCAAGATGATCTTGACGATGACCCCCCAGAGGCTGAATTTCGGGTCGTCGAGGGAGCCGCTTAAAGGCAGGTCGAGCGAGATCTCCCCCTTCCGGTTCTTGAGCAAGGCCACGGCCAGCCGGACCGGCAGCTTCGTCGCGTCGGGGCTGTCGACGGCGTCGCCGAAGGTGAACTGATCGAGGAAGACGTTGTTGATCGCGTCCAGCTTCCTTTTCACAATCAGGTACTTAAGACTCAAGAAGAGCTTCCCCTTCTCGATCGTGTAGCCGGCGTACCGGCCGGAGTAAGGGGTAAGGGGGCTCAAATCCATGTCCTTGAAATCGATCTTGAGATCCACGAACAGGTCGTTCCGGAGCGGATTGATTTTCCCCGTGATCTCGAGGGGGGCGTAATTCTCGAGCTTCCCCCGCAGGTCGACCTCCGCCATCCGCGTCTCCTCCGAGGACAGGCCGGAGACTCGCCCTCCGATTTCCAGGAGGTTCGCCGAATAGTTGGGTTTTATGAAATGGTCGGTGAAGTTGATCCGCCCTCCTTGAAACGACACCGTTTCTATCGTGACCGGCGTCGGCGGCGCAGCGGTCTCCGGCGGCTTCGCGGCCACGTTGTTGTCCGGGGACGCTGCGGCCGTCTCCCCGGCGGGGGCCTGCCCCTCCTTCTTGACGATCCCCTGCACGTTCAGGGTCCCCTCCGGGGTGACGACCAGGCGCGAGTAGAAGTCCGTAAGCGCCACCTGCCGGATCGCCATGGACAGGGGGGCGGTCGCCACCTTGATCCCGTCCAGGTGAAGCGAATCCCACTTGAGGAAATCCTCCGAGGTTACCTTGTCCACCGTTGACAGGTTTGTAACCGAGGCCTCGCCCGCGTAA
>Ga0209641_10000430_pt1 | contig 38250 bp, 54 predicted proteins | sample RifCSP16_1_FD_184022 | JGI IMG/M metagenome (GOLD analysis project Ga0209641, IMG submission 184022) | Soil microbial communities from Rifle, Colorado - Rifle CSP2_sed 16_1 (SPAdes) (version 2) | ecosystem: Environmental > Terrestrial > Deep subsurface > Rock core/Sediment | place: Rifle... | reverse complement strand
GTCGAGCAAAAATTTTGATACTTAAACTTGGAAGGAGTCACTTATGGGACTACGTGGGCCAAAGGTAAAGCCAAAATCATTGAGAGTGGAAAAGGCTGCTGTGGAGGCAGCGGAGGCAAGTGAATCAATTAAGGAGTTCCTCGCTGATGTTCCAATACCTCCAAAGACCATATCGCCAGAGGCGCTTGCTGAGTGGAAGCGGGCAGTGCCTGAGTTGGTGAAGCGTGGGTGGGTGAGCAAGGTTGATGCGCAGATGGTGGCAAGTTACTGTGAGGCAGTTACAAATGTTGCCCTCCTAGAGCGTAACATCAAGCACCTTCTTCGTGCCGGTAAGGAAGTGAGCGATAGGATGTACACGATGCTGGAACTTGAGCGGCGAGCAGTGCGCGATATGTTGCGGGAGTTCGGGCACACCCCCCACAATCGACGCGAGCGAGCCAAAAAACTTAACAAGGCCGCCGCCGAAGCGGGCGCCACAGATGTCGGAGTTCCGCGCATTAAGACAAAGGCGGAGTCTGCGGAGGAACTTGGAGCTTGGGGGGATTACAAATGAGGGGTGCAAGGAATGAAGTATTGGCCGCATTGAGGCCGCAGTTTGAGAGCACAGCCACAGTGGCGTTACGCGCGGGCGTTACTTCTAGTTGCGCTTTGAAGTTGCTGGCGAAGTTAAGAGCGGAAGGTAAGGCGCAGCGCCGCATCATCCGTCATCCGCTCAATAACTTGCCCAAGATTGTGTATCAGTGGAAGGCGCCATGAGAGATTATGCCGCAATAGCACTTAAGTATGCACGCGATGTCGTCAGCCGAAAGCTGGCAACTTGCGTTTGGGTGAAGGCGGCGTGCGCGCGGCATCTGGATGATTTAACGCGAGCGCAGCGCGACAAGGACTATCCCTTTTACTTTGAGCCGGTTGCGGGAGCGAGGGTGTGCGCGTATATTGAGCGGTTACGCCATGTTAAGGGCATTTGGGCGCGTAATCGCGAGCACCTGGTGCTAGGGCCCTGGCAAGTCTTCATCATCATGTGCGTGTTTGGATGGTTGCGGAAGGAAAATAACTTTCGCCGCTTCATTGTTGTCTATGAGGAAATACCGCGAAAGAACGCGAAGACCACAAAGCTCGCTGGCATAGGATTGTATATGCTAACGGCGGACGGCGAGATTGGCGCGGAGGTCTACAGCGCCGCTACTACTCGCGGTCAAGCCAAGATTGTTTTCAATATCGCAAGGCAAATGGCCGAATTGGACAGCGGTTTACGCGAGCGATTTGCCCTTATCCCCTATACCCATCATCTCATCACCCCACGCGAAGGCGGACGCTTCGAGCCGCTATCGTCGGATGCGCACACGTTGGATGGGCTCAATATCTCCTGCGGGCTGATTGATGAGTTGCACGCGCACAAGACGCGGCAGGTGTATGATGTGATGGATACGGGGACAGGAAGTCGCGGACAGCCGTTGATTTGGTCGATTACTACTGCGGGAGTTTCCGCGAGCGGAATTTGTTACGAGGTCCACCAATACACTAAGCGGGTTCTGAACGCAACTCTCTATCAGCATCCCGAACTTTGCCCAGAGCCGAAGGGAGATGCGGTGGAGGATGATACCTTTTTCGGCATCATCTACACCATCGACAAGGAGGATGATCCGTTTGACCCGCGGGTTTGGGGGAAGGCGAATCCGAATTTGGGGGTGTCGGTGATGCTGGATGACCTTAAGCGCAAGTCCATCGTCGCACAGCGCATTAAGAGCGCAAGGAATAAGTTCCTCACGAAACACCTCGATGTGTGGGTGGGGGCATCGTTCGCCTGGCTCAATTTGGCGGCATGGGAACGGTGCCGGGAAGCGGTTGATTGGTCGGAGTGGGAGGGGGAACCTGCGAAGATAGGGCTGGACTTGGCGAGCAAGATCGACATTGCGGCAAAGGCGCTGTTGTTCTGGCGAGATGTGGATGGGGCGCGACACTATTGGGTGCGGATGAGTTATTATTTGCCGGAGGCGCGGGTGGAGGATAATGAGAATTATGCGATGTGGGCAGAAGCGGATGGGTTGCTGAATTTGTCGCCGGGCGAAGTGATAGACTTTCGCGTTATCGAGCAACACGTGTTGGAGGATGCGGAGCGGTATGAGTTGGCGGAGGTGGGGTATGATCCGGCACAGGCGACGCACTTGGTGAATAACCTGCAGGGGGCAGGCTTAACTACTATTGAAATTCGCCCATCTACGCTAAACTTTAGCGAGCCGATGAAAGAGTTGGAGGCTGCGATCCTCTCTGGGCGATTTCATCATGACGGCGACCCGGTGTTAGCATGGATGGCGGGTAATGTGTCCGCAAAGGAAGATGTGAAGGGTAACATTTATCCGCGCAAGGAAAGTGATGCGGCAAAGATTGACGGGGTTGTTGCGTTGTTGGTGGCGCTGCGTTGTGTGATGTTGTCAGGTGAAGCTGAGAACATTTATGAGACGCGCGGAGTGATTTGAAGTGAGTAAGGAAAAAGAAGAGCCACCTTCTGACCTGCCTAAAGGGTGGGGGTGGGAAGCGTCTTGGTACTTTAAGACGCTGGAGGAAGCGGAGCGAATTGGCGGGAAGTGGTTTCGACGAGGGGGTCACTATTGGGGGGATAACGATAGGCCGAAGGCAGGAGATGATGATGAGTGATGATCCGAAGTTGTACCGAGTGCGGAACACGATTGTGCGGTTGGCGGCTGTGAGCTTGACGATTTGTTCGCTGTTGCCGTTTGCGCTATTGGGGTTGGGGGTGATGTCGGAGGGTGCGGTGGTGACATTGATTGGCGCGACGCTATGGGTTAATGGTAGTGTGTTGTTAGGGTACATGGCGGTGCGCGGGGTGGAGACTGGGATGCCAATAATTTGGCGGCGAGAAGTTTAGCAGTATACTTAAAATATATGCCACACAAAGTGATTTACATAGAGAACGATAACCTGCTTCAGTTGAACGGTTTGAAGAATGAAGCAACAGGGGCATACGTGAATGATGCCGTTGTGACGGGGCGATTAAAGGATGAAACTGGCGCGGATGTGAGCGGGCAGAGTTGGCCTGTGACGTTACAGTATGTCGCCGCCAGTAATGGGAATTACCGAGTGACGTTGGAGGAAACTCTTTCTTTAGTTGTGGGGAAGAAATACGTCGCAGAGGTCACCGCGGTCGGCAATGGTTTAAATGCGAAATTCAAAACGCAATTCATTGCAGTTGAAAGACGTTGAGAGATGGCCACCATCACCATCACGCGTACACAAGTATGCCCCGCAAACAACCATGTTACCCTTGCAGTCTCAGGCGATAGGTCCACAACTATTCGTACCTCGATTGACGAGATGTTGGAGCCTGTAACCCCCTCAGATATTGAAGCTGCAATTAAGGTGCTGCTCAAATTACATTCATCCGGCAAAACTAGGGCACAGATGCGCGCGGCTTTACTCGCAGGGATTACTGTGACAACGGTGAGCGCATGACTGCGGCTGCGTTTGGTGGAATTTCTGGGCTACATTACCCATTGATAATGTATAACGGGTATGGCCAGACTTCATCTGGGAATTTAGATGCGGTCGGTGAGAAGGCAGTTTTCATCGGCAGGATGTACTTAGAAGGCGGTCCTGGGTCGAAGACGATTTCGTCCGCTGGCGGTAAGATTGATTGGAGGACGGCTTCGGGAGTAACCTGGGCAACTGCTGGGAGCACTTTGCGGGTTGGTATTGCTGATGTCGATTTGGTAAATGGCCCTCCTGGTAGGGATGATGGCACATTCGATGTATACAAGGATTTGGTACAGGGAACAGATAGTTTGGCTAACGCTACATGGGTTTCCACCGCGATGGCTACTGGCACGAAAACCATCGCGCATGGCGACTTGGTCGCTATAGTTTTTGAACTCACTGTCAGGAATGGAGCTGATGCTGTTACCGTCAACAAAACTAACAACAACAATGTCACGTACATGCTGCCCTTTGTGTCGAATTTCCTGGGGGGTGTGTGGACTGCTGTTACAGGGGCCCCTTGCGTTGCTGTAACGTTTGATGATGGTACGCTGGGGTTTTTGGATTATGGTTCAGCGCACCAATCAGCAACTAACACTTCCTTTGATGTGAATAGCGCGGCGGATGAAATCTGTTGCATCTTTGAAGTCCCTGGGCCGGTAACTGTAGACGCGTTGTGGGCACGAGCAGGCGAGGATACGGCTGGAGGTGATTTTGAACTAATCCTGTACTCCGATCCACTGGGTACGCCTACTGTCATAGAGACAATAACAATCGATGGGGATACTACTCAACTTTCCGGTGCCGCTGACTTTATGTTTTGTCCATTAACTGCCTTGAGGACTTTGAGCAAGGACACTAAGTACGCCGTAGCTGTACGGCCAACAACCGCAAACAACGTCAATATCCACGTGATAACATTTAATGTGGAAGCTTTTAAGAAGTGTTGGCCCGGTGGGATAAAGACGCAGAAAGGCACTAGAGCGGACCAAACCGGAGCATTCACCGCCAGCACTACAGAAATAGCGTTAGCCGGGGTTAGGATTAGAAGTATAGACGATGGGGCGGGCGGTGCAGGCGGTCTATTGGTACATCCCGGTATGGCAGGAGGAATGCGCGGATGAAAAAGAATCTAGTCAAGGCTGGGTCAGTAGACCAAACGGTCTACATATTCATCCAAAACTCCTCTGTGACTACAGGCGCGGGATTAACCGGGCTCGTCTTCAATTCCGCCGGACTCGTCTGTTACTACGTGCGCCCGCTAGGCAGCGCGACGCAGCTAACGCTTGCTACGCAAACGGTTACTGGTGCGCATAGCGACGGTGGTTTTGTCGAGGTTAGTTCTGCGAATATGCCTGGCGTGTATCGATTGGATTTGTCCGACGCGATTGTTGCTTCGGGCGTCGATAGTGTGGTCCTGGTATTAAAGGGAGCAACTAACATGGCGCCGGTCGTGATGGAAATCCCGCTGGTTGCCATCGACGTTCAGGACGCCGCTGGGCTTGGGCTGTCTCGCGTTGACGCGACCATCAGTAGCCGCGCTACGCAAACGAGTGTCGATGCGGTTGATGACTTCGTGGATACCGAAGTATCAGCAATCAAAGCCAAGACTGACCAGCTGACGTTTACGGTTGCCAACCAGATTGACGCCAGCACGCTATCAATAGCGGATGGGGTCCTTACCGCGGCCAAATTTGCTGCGGGGGCCTTCGACGCCGTGTGGACTGTGGCAACCCGGACGCTAACTGCGTTTGGATTCTCTGTGACGGTTGGAACGAATAGCGACAAGAGCGGCTACACCCTTTCCTCTGCGGGTGTGCAGGCGATTTGGGATGCGCTCACCTCCGCGTTGACGACAGTTGGTAGCATTGGTAAATTACTGGTAGATAACGTCAATGCGACAATCAGTAGCCGCGCCACCCAAACCAGTGTGGATGCGGTTGATGACTTCGTTGATACCGAGGTTGCTGCAATCCTGGCCGCGGTCGATACCGAAGTATCAGCAATCAAAGCCAAGACTGACCAGCTAACCTTTACAACCGCTAACCAGGTTGATGCGAACACGCTGTCAATTGCGAATGGGGTCCTTACCGCAGCAAAGTTCGCCGCTGGCGCCTTCGACGCCGTATGGACTGTCGCGACGCGCACCCTGACTGCGTTTGGCTTCTCGGTTACTGTAGGCACTAACAGCGACAAGAGCGGCTATTCACTCTCATCCGCAGGAGTGCAGGCAATTTGGGATGCCCTTACCTCGGCGCTTACCACGGTTGGGTCAATCGGTAAACTGCTTGTCGATAACGTAAATGCGGCCATCAGCAGCCGCGCATCACAGACAAGTGTCGACACCATTGATGACTTCGTTGATACCGAGGTTGCTTCAATCTTGGGCTTCATTGATACCGAAGTAGGCGCAATCAAGGTCAAGACTGACCAGTTAGTATTCACAGTCGCCAATCAGGTTGATGCGAACGCGCTTGCGGTTGCAGATAAAACTGGGTACCGCCTTTCTGCGACGGGTGTTGATGATATTCTGGATGAGGCGGTGGAGGGCACGCGCACCATGCGCCAGATGCTGCGCGGCTTTGCTTCTGCGCTGTTGTCTAAGTTGAGTGGCGCTGCGACGAGTACCGTTACCATTCGCGACATTGACGACACAAAGAACCGCGTTACGGCAACCGTCGACGCGAGCGGCAACCGTAGTGCGGTGACGCTGGACCTTACCTAGAATGTTTGCTGCCCGTTACTTTGCTGCCCGGTACTTTGCGCCCCGTTACTTTCCGCAAATCGGGTTAGAGGTTATAGGCTGGCTTGTTGCTACAGTACAAGCCCAAGCGGCGTTGACTGTAACAACTTTGAGGGCGGTCGCTGCATTAGCTGCGGAGGAATTACTAAATGCCTTGTAGCGCTAATGACCTGCTGTATGTAGGCAATGATAATTTTATTGAATTGCTTGGGCTGAACAATCCCGCGACCGGGCTTTATGTCAATGACGCTACGGTGGCCTTTCGTCTCTATGAGTTAGATGGAGTGACCGCTGTCAGCACGTCGATTACGCTGTCCTATGTTGCCGCGAGCAACGGGAACTACCGCGGTACCCTCGAGGACACAGTAGCGATGGTGGTAGATAAGCAATATTTAGGTGTGTACACCGCGACTGGGGCGGGCTTGCAAGGCCGTTGGGATAAATTCTTTACTGCTGTTAGGCGCAGGGATTAATGCGGCGCTACCCACACAAGCTTGAGATAGAGGCTGCGACCGAGACCCGCGGCGCTCATGGCAGCGCCATACTGTCTTGGGCATGCGTAGAGACTGCATACGCTCGTGTGCGCCCGTTGACTGCTAACGAGCAGCTGCGAGCCCAACAGATACAGGCGCGCGTCACTCATCTAATTGAGTTGCGTTATACGGCGACCCTGACCCATAAGCACCGGTTGAATTTCTGCGGTCGCATCTTCGAGGTTAAAGGAATGACTATTGTGGATGAGCGCAACCGCTACATAGAAATCATGGCCGAGGAACTTGCGAGCTAACGTCCATGCCATCACCACTATTCGAGGCAAACTTTGCGGACTTCTCCGCCCTGCTGACAAAGCTGGATACGATCGCACGCGCAAGTTTTGTAAGGGAACTGCGCAAAGTCATGAAGCAAGCAGCGAAGCAAGCCAATCAGTATGTCGTACAAAATCTATCAGGGGCGAAAGTGCGTCAGGTGACGGGTAAGACCCGGCGGGCATTTGCTAATGCCAAGGTTAGGGTTATCAGCCGCCGTGCTGTAATTAAGGTTGGCTATGAACCACCTACCCGTGAGGAACTAGAAATCCCTCCTGATGACCCTAATTATTATCCCTACGCTTTGGAATTTGGCCACGATGGGGTGCCGCCGTACCCGTTCATTCGTCCTGCTCTTGATGAGCACCGCGGTGAACTTGCGGCCCTCATATTGACTGAAATGGAACGCATCCTCAAACAAGAACTACGCAGGTTGGGACGTTGACATGGCAGACTTAGAGGCCGCGGTGTATTCTCACCTTATCGCCCAGGCAGGCATCACTGCCTTGGTGAGCCAACGCATTTATCCGGATGCCATTCCGCAAAACGTCGTAAGGCCTTATATTACTTACACAGTGGTTAGCGCGCGACGTCCGCACAACTTCGCCGCGGCAAGTGGCATGGCCGATTACCGGATACAGTTTGATATTTACGCCGCCACGTCAGAGGAGACCCGAGCCATCGCCGAAGCCCTACGTAACGAACTTGACGGATTAAGTGGGACACTCGGAAGTGTTATTGTATCGCTTGCTCGTTTCGCGAATGAGCAACGGTTAAGCGTGAGCCCTAGCAGTGGGGCAGAGTTAGCCTTATCGAGGCGGATTGTAGATTACCTGATATGGCATCGCGAATCTTTACCTACTTTATAGGAGGATAAATCAATGCCAGCTATTACACCTGATTTGGGCCACGGTGCGGCGATTACCCTATCGCTTTCTACAGGCTTTGCATCCAGGATTACAGGTTTAAGTTGGGGCGGAATCGAGCGTGCCGCGGTCGACGCGTCAACGTTTGCAACGAGCGGTGGCAAGCCATTCCTGCCTGGCGATAACTACGACCCTGGTGCGTTGCAAGTGACAATGCAGTTTGATACCGATGCAGCGGTGCCTATCACCGGGGCTGAGGAGACGCTGACCCTCACATTCCCTGACCTTGAGACTTGGGCAGCTGCGGCCTTCTTGCAAAGCTTCGAGATAAGCTTGGAGAATGAGGAAATCATGGAGGCCGTTGCAACGTTTAAGCTGACTGGCAGCATCACATTCTAATCACCAACTTACTTTTAGGAGGCTATCATGAGGGCGAGACAAGACGCGGGTGGGCTTTTGGAAGGCCTGATTATCCTGGAACTTGCGGCTATCGACTACGTTGAGATGGCTGAGAAGTTCCAGGAAGTACCAAAGGAACTAAGGGAACGCACTGCTTTACTAGGTGACCTGGTCAACCGATGTGCTTACAGGGATAGTGGCGAAGGCGTAATGGTTCCTTACTTCGAGGGCCTTGATGCGGTTGTAAAACAGCTTACGTTTAAGGAGCTGAATGAGCTGGCGGAGATTGCCTTGGAAGTGAATGGGTTCAAGGCGACCGCTGAGGGCGAGGAGGACGAAACAAAAAAATGAGGTTGCGGCCGCATTTACTTTTCGCTCATAGGCTCGCACTCGCCCTCGGGCATGTGGACGTTGAGAAGATGCTGGCCGCAATCTCAGCTACACAATTCCGTCAATGGATGCTCTATGCGAACGTTGAGCCATTCGGTTATGACATCGAGAACTGGCGCCATGCGATGGTTGCATCAACGGTCGCCAACTTCTCGGGCCGTTTGCGTAAGGGTGCATGGACTAAACCCAAGGACTTTTTCCCTAAAATCCAACCGAAGCAATCCTGGCGTCAAATGAAAGCACTATTCAAGCAGGCCTTCATGGCCGCTAAGGCGGTACTGCCCTAATGGCTGTCGCTAATCTTAGCTTTGGTCTGACTGCCCGACTTAGTAATTTCCTGTCGGGCATGGACCAAGCTCGGTCCAGCGTTGGTGGCTTCATCGCAACTGCACGCACGGGCTTTGCTACACTCGCTACAGGATTTGTTGGCCAGCAGATTGTCGGTAGCGTAATCAACATAGCCGGGGCCGTAGAGCAAACCGCAAAGCAGGCACAGAAATTAGGCCTGACTGTCCCAGAATTCCAGGCACTGTCTTTTGCCGCTGAGCAGTCAGAGGTAACGACAGAAGCATTAGCAATCGGCATGCGCAGGATGGCGCGCGTCGCCTTTGATGCGGTAAGTGGCATGCGTGAGGCTCGTGCAACATTTGCTGATGTAGGCGTATCTATCACCGACACGCAAGGCCGCACGAAGACACAGACCCAACTACTGCGTGACCTTGCCGAACGCTTCAAGGCGATGCCTCCTGGTGTGCGAGAAACCGCGTTAGCGGTAAAATTCTTTGGGCGGTCGGGCACCGACTTACTGCCCCTGCTGAATGAAGGCGCGGCAGGAATCGCTAAACTAGAGGCACGCTTTACTTCATTGGGCATATCACTCAGCGATAATGCAGGCCGCGCGGCCGATGAGTTTGGCGACCGCATGGCCGAATTGCAATTGGTGACCAGGGGATTGCTGACCAAGGCCGTCCTGCCGTTGCTGACCCCACTGTCAGAGATGGTTAAAGGACTTGCTGAGGGTGCAGCGCAAAGTGACGCGGTTCGCCTGGCCTTCGACGGCATTACACAAGCGCTTAAGGCCATGGTGATTGGCGTCGTCGCGATAAAGAATAGCTTTGAGATTGTGGGCGATATATTGCGCTCGCCAATAGAAGGGTTGATGGCGATATTCCAGGGCAAGGGTTTTGGTGACATTGCAAACGCCTTCTTAGACCCACTACGCGACATAAAATCCGACGTTGCTGACGTTGGAACAGCATTCGATAAATTGTGGGGGCAGGCTGCGGGTGGTGGCACAACTGCGGGCGGTGGGATGCTCGCGGCGAATGACGTCCTTGCTGAGGGGATTAGTGAGTCTGCGAGCATGGCTGGGGCGCAGATAGATGAACTCATCAAAGGATTGGAACTCGAAGCCCTCACTTTTGGCAAGGCCCGTACCCAAGTTGAACTGTATAAATTGAGTCTGAAGGGTGCGACAGGCAGTCAATTGGAACAGGCGGCCGCCGCACTACAGAATATCAGTGCAATGGAGATGCAGAAAAAACAACTGGAGGAGGGTAAGCGCCTATTTGAACAGACACGGACGCCGGTTGAGGCCTTCACTGCTGAGCTGATTAAATTAAAGGCATTGCGCCTCTCGGGTGTTATAGACCCAACGACATTTGAACGCGCAGTGGTCGACGCATTCAGGCAAGCACGAGAAGCCGGCCTTGCTGAGATTGAGCAAATCAGGCTTGAGGGCCAAGCCCGCCAGGTAAGTTTTAAGGACATCGTGGTGGCCTCACAACGGGCTAAGCAAGAAGTCACTGACCCTCAATTGAAAGTAACCAACGCGTTGCTTGCTCAGCTCGTCGTGCTTGGTCGTAAAACTTCAAGTACGGTTGCTGTTGCAGCGTAAAAGGAAAATAGGAATGCTAATTTCAGAACGTGTTGAGGGTTCATCTGCCAAGCAAGGGGCCAATGGCGTAGAGGTAACCCGTGTTTTTTATCTGACGGAAATTACTGGCAGCGCTTCAGGCCGGCTACTGACTGCGCTGAAGGACACTCGGTTGCCGAGGTACGGCGACCCGCATCCAGACGATACCGCATTACGGGTGCAGGAGATAAATGTTGCTCCGCAGGGCCCTACTAGCGCGGAGATTTCTTGCACTTATCGCCCACCTTCCATCACTGAATCTTCGCCTGATAGCACGACAGGTGGCACGGGCGAACAGAGCGGCTCTATCACTGTGGGTGCAACATTGCAGTCAGTGTCCAGGCAGCGAGACAAAGACAATAATCCGCTTGAGGTGTCGATTGACATACGCAGTACAGATTCAGCGGGCCAGCAAGCGATAACGGTTAAAAAGCAGTTGGCAACGGTTGATGTGCAAGTGCCGCTGCCCGTTATTAGGATTTCACGCAGAGAGAAGTACAGCCCCTTCCAGAAGGCCCTGAATTTTGTTGGTAAGGTAAATTCTGGCTATCTCTATAGCCAACCTCCCAGGGCGTGGTTGATGACACGAATCGAGGGGAACTTCCGCGACTTAGAGACGGGCTGGGATGTCGAGTATGAACTACAGTTAGCGCGTGAGCTGTGGGATGCCCAGTTGGTTTACATCGATGAGGGCACAGGCCAGCCCCACGAACAGGTGGTGCTGCCGGGCAGCGGCCGCACAGCTAATGGTATATTGGTTGCGCGGGTGTATCCTGAAATAGATTTTTCTACCCTGAACTTGCCGTAATGCCTTCACCGCCCACCAACTCACGGCAGAACGTAACGCGGCGTGTCGAGAAGTGGCGGCGCGGCGACCCACTCACCGCGACCAAACTAAACCAGATGGCCAAGACGCTCGACGCTTTGACGAGCGGCACTGCTGGGCCCCGTCAGGTGGCCTCCCGCGGTCAAGCACAGAACACTATCGCACAGTTTGCTGTGCAGAGCGTTGCATCAGATTACCTAATTTGCCGCCAGCTTATCGATGGGGTGGAATCGGCAGAGGACATTGCCGTTGCAAAACCCTACCAACTGCGTGAGATAGATGAACGCGGCAGTACCACCTACACGTACACATCAGCAAGCGAGCGGGTTGCAACTCTTGGGGCGGATACCGAAACCCAGGTGATTGTTCCTAGTTACCTTGAGGGCGACATTATCTATGCAGCCAGCAACATCGTAGGCGGCACGAGTGTTACTCGCACTGTGGATAATGTTGATGTTGCGGTTGGTTGGCTTGACTTGAACGTCGATGGCCGCGCATGGGCGAAAAAGGCGCAGTGATGGTAAGCACCTTCGATAGCTTCGATCAATCACCACTAGGCGCATTTATAGAGTCCGCATTGCATGCCCGCGGCAGCGCTGATTTGGCAGGTGACATCGTGGTTGGCGGTGATTTTGCTACGTTTAACGGTATCTCGGTTAATCGTGTTGCTATTTTCCGTAAGGCAACTGGCGTATGGTCAGCACTCGGTAATCCAGGAACAAGTTTTGTCCCAGTGGATTTTGCAATCTTCAATGATGAGCTTTACGCTTGTGGTGGTACTGCCTCCTTGCAATGTGTGAGAAAGTGGAATGGCAGTGCTTGGGTAGATACCGGGGCACCTGTTGGATTCGCGAATAAGCTGGCCGTGTTGGGCGACTACCTCTATGTGGCACGCTCAACTGAATTGCGCCGCTTCGATGGCGCAACCTGGAGTGCTGTGACGATGCCCTCTGGGTGGGCTGGCGTCCTCGAGGTTTGCTCTGACGGCGTTGGCATTGCGATATCACGTAGCGGCAGCCGCTTCGATTTTTTAGCCTACGGGTCCGGCGATGGCTCCTGGACGGTAACAACGAAAGACTGGTCAGGCGGAGCGGGGGTGCTGTGGTTGCACCCCAATGGTGTTGGCTCGTTTTATGGCATCAAGGATTTAAACGTATCAATGGACGGGGTGGATTTTTCTAGTGCTTATACCTGGACACCTGCCGATTCATTTACTGGCTTAGGCGGCTCAGTTGATGGCTCGCCCGCGGACCCCGACCCAGCGGTCATGAATCAAAACGGACGCGCAATTATTTTTCATGGAGGAAAAATCTACTTTGGCGGGAATTATGGTCTCGCGTATCGCGATGGGTTTGGTAGCTACGGCGACCGGCTTAACAGCATCGCTGTGGTGACTACCGGAACTGCAACTGCGCTTGGCACACCGCCGCGTGTTGGCCTTTACGATACAGCTGCGCTCGATGAGGGCACCGTCACATCATTTGAGTCCTGGGGTACGAGCCTACTTATTGGCGGGTCATTCAACCGTGCTGGCTACGATATCGATACTGATACCGCGGATGTAACTGGGTTTAAGAACTTCGTTGAATGGACAGGTGCCCAGTGGCAACAATTTAATGGGTCTTGTTCAGGCGTTGATTCCGGCCTACAAGTTGATGCAATATTGAACTTAGGCGGATTGCAAGTTTAGAGGAGAAAATTAATGGCTACCAAATACTACACCGGCAATGCAACGAAAGTGGCGCAGATTTCAAATGCCACCATCAATTCGGTTGACGCAACGCCCGCAAACAATACCTTTATCTTAACGGTGGGTATCAGTCCTTTTACCAAGGCGGTGTCGGTGCCTGGCAATACAAGCGCCAACCAAACGGCAATCGACTTGGTTGCCGCGGCAAATGCTTCAACCCATCCATACTTCGCTGCCGTTACTTGGTCGGCTCCCGGCTCAGGGGTGGTTCGTGGGACTGCTGATATTTCAGGATGTCCATTCACCGCGGCGCTTACTAAGACGGGTGCTGGCACAGGTACGGTAACTGACTTCACGACCGCAACCACCTCAGCAGGACCAAATCACTGGGGTTCTGCGGATAACTGGTCTGATGGAGCTGTGCCCGCTGATGGTGACACGGTACTCCTCAAGGACCTTGCTACCGATATCTGCTGGGACCTCGACCAAAGCACGCTTGACCTCGTTGAACTTGTTGGCTATCAATCATTCACGGGTAGGTTTGGTCTTGACCGCAACCAATTTGCCATTAGTGCTGACGGTAGGACGTATTCGACAACGCAAGTTAGTGAGTACCGTCCGCACTACTTCAAGGCCCCGATTGACTTGATTGAATGGGGTGTAAACTTCTCACCCGCCCTTGCGGCCGGTGCTGCTCGCGTTAAAATCAACAACACGGATGCAGGGGCGCCCAAGCTGCTCGTACACAATACGGCGGCAGCGAGCATCGATGCTAACCAACCGGTCTTTAGGTATCTATGTAACGATACGGCATCTGATGTTTATATCCGCAGCGCCCCTGGCGGCTTCGGTATCGGAGTTGACGCCCCTGGCGAGACTTCGATCCTTAACAAGTTGAGCGTCAGTGACCCATCAACAAGCACGCGGGTGTTTGTCGGCGATGGCGTCACGCTAACGAACTACGACCAGAACGGAGGCAACAATCTCTTGCAAGCAGCTGCCACGGTTACTGGCATCGAAGTGAACGGCGGCAATTTGTTAATAGAGGGCGACTTTACTACGACGGCATTGCAGGTGAATGGCGGCGAGGTGCTTGATAATCACATCAAGTCAGGAGGCAATGCGAATACTGGGGTTACGTTGAACGGCGGCCGTCTCGATGGAACCCGCTCGACTGAGCCGCGTACGTGGGCCGCAGTAACTCAGAACGGAGGCACCCTAGTCCTTGATAAGGATATTGTTACCGTTACGGCCTACAACCAGCCGACTGGACTCAAGACAGTGACAGTGCAATAGTCAATCATGGCCAGAGCGTTCACATTCGGGCGCTGTTTGTGCGCCACCCCATTCAAGTGAGACGCCAAGAGCCTCTTTGATGGTACGGTGAGCTATCGAGCGCATTAGTTCCATAAACATATCCTTTATTACAGGGTCTTCCACATATTGCAATTGAACACTTCCTAAATGCAGGGCGTTCTTCATGGTGTTGGGTAAGGCGTAATAACAATTCCAGTATTTTCCCTCCTTTCTGAATGCAAGCCTGCCTACTTGGGTATTTTTCATTTCATCCTCCTTTTCAAGCTAGTGGTCGTACAGTAAGTTGGGTATGTTCGTTTTTGGTTAGCGATATTGTGCCTGTGAAGCCGCCAAAATCAAGGGCGCGGTGGTCAGCAACAATGATAATGCGTTGCTCATCACGCGCCCGTTCTGCTAAGCACGATAACAAGCGCTCTCTGCCTTCTATTGATAACCATGTAGTTGGCTCATCCCACAACTCGACATTACACGAGTAGCCCAAGCATGCGCTGACGAGCTCAGCGAACCCGAGGGCTAAAGCAATGCGTAGGCGTTGGGCTTCGCCGCCGCTCCACACGCCCCAGGGTACCGCTCGTTGCACGTGGGGTGCATTGACAGTGACGTAGAAATTCCTAGCGATGTTTTTTGTTGTTGTCTCCCGCTCGACTTCAAAGGTAACAGTCCAGTCGAGCAAGCCCAAATCGTATAGGTAGCGATTGGTAGCCGACTGTAGCTGGGCAAGGCTCGCTTCAATCAACGACAGGCGCAACAGCTTGAAGTTCTTTGCCCAGAATAGGGCGGCCTCTTGTGCGCGAGCACATTCAGCGACCGCGGCCTTAAGCGGCGTTATCGTTTCATGCTTGAGCGTCAATATGGTTTTGTGCAACGCGGCAAGTTGGCTTTTGTAGGGGTTCGTCTGGGGCTGATTTAAATCGCTTCTGAGCTGTTCGACGTGTGCTTGATGGCGCACTACGTCTTGAGCGTGTTGGTGCAGTGCTGTGATTGCTGATTGCGCCCTGTCTATGTCCTTTTTAGCTCTGCTTACCTCTGCGTTTATTTCAGCCAGCTTTTGTCTTGCTACACCAAGTTCCGCCTTATTATTAAGGGCCCACGGGCGCCCGCATGTCGGGCACTTTCGCGGGTGGTTGTCATAGTGTGCAGCCTTTTCTGCTAGCACTGCCCGCAACTCACAGCGCTTGGTGTATTCTTGCCGCAGGGCAATAAGTGCCCGCTCTGCTTGGTTCAGTTCTTTGTCTCGATTGGCTGGGGCGTCCTTTAATAGTTGCTTTAGTTGTGTGGCAAGTTCAGTGTGCTGGCGCTTTGCGTTGTTGTCATGCTGTTGCATGCGCCGCTCACATCCGCCCATTTCAACTTCTAATTGCTCAAGCTTGCCTATTGCTTGGGCTAACACGAGCTGCTTGCTTGTTTGTTCGCTCTCATGGATTGAGGCCTGACGTCCTGCGTTGTAGCTTGCATGTTCCCAGGTTTGTAGGTTCAGGGCCGCAGAGAAGGCCTCCATTTGCTGGGCTGGCTTCAGGTCAGCGAATGTGGGCGCGAATTGTGCGTGGTAAGTGATTGCGGTGAACGCATCGCTTGGGAAGTTCAGAAGCCTGTCGACCGATTCTTGGTCGACAATTTCACCATCAAGGGTGATTTCACTTGCTACGCGTTCGATGCGGTGCTCTGCGCCGTCAAGAGTGAATTTGAGGACCACCCGCGGCGGCTTTGCCGCAGACCAATTTTTTAGTTGTGGATTTCTAATCCCGCTGACGGTGCTTTCGCCAAATAGCGCCCAATGGATTGCTTCTAATAGGGATGACTTGCCGATACCATTAGCACCTAATTCTGGCTCTGCGTGATTGACGCCCGTCAAGTGGTATAAGCCATAGGAAAGATGCTCAAAGTCGATAGATTGTTGCCGCCCGAAAGACTTGAAGTAAGAGACTGTTAGTTCCTTTAGCTGTAGCTTTGCCATTGCGCTCACGCTCTGTTTTGCTGCTGGTGGTCGTGCAACTGCGCTCGCAAGCACTAAAAATGCTCTGAAGCGATTTAAAACGTTTAGGATTTCTCTATCTGGCGTAGGAAATCGAGACCCAATGAGCTGAGTGCATCAGGAATTGAATGCCGTTTGCAATACTCAACCAGTTGCGACTCATGGGTAACGTGTTTGCCTGCGGCTGTGCGTAATCGTAGTCGCTTGTTGGATTCGACGCGCAGCACTTCGACGCTACATAACATCCACTGCTTGGCGGTACAGCGCTCGATGATGTCCTTTTTGTAGCGCTGCCAATCGCAAAATTCGGCGGGCGGTAACTTCAAGCGTACCTTGATTTGGTCGTTCTTTTTCAGGTCAAGCTTTTCCAACTCGTCAACCTTTGTTATATCTACGATGCGGCGCTGGGGAAATTCGGGCAGTTCAATGTACTCAGCCTTGTTCTTTCTTAGGACTAATACACGTCCACACTGTTTGTTATGGCTAAACTTCACTTGATAGGGGGTGCCTATATAGGTGATTCTTCCCAGTGTTTGCGCTATGTGCACATCACCCGAGAATATCTGGGCCTTTGTTCTTGATTCCAACCACGAGCGTGTTAATGCTGCGTCGAGCTGGTAGCCGTTTTCTGCGGTTGCGCCACGTATCGTCGCATGCATAAAAATATAATCAGCGGCCTTTAGGGTGACTGCATCCCAATCCTGTGTTGGGTCCTTTGTGTGGGGTAATAACAGCACTGAGCCGATTGATTCCTGCATGAGGCGTGGGCGGGTACAAAAATCAATGTTCGGTAGGTGCTGCATGAAACTGAAATAGGGGCACTCAGGGTTAATGCTGTCATGGTTACCAGGCACAATGACGATGGGACATTGGCGGCTTAGCAACACCATAGCATCGACGAGCCGATTAACAAGTTCGCTGCTGTGGTAGTCTTTGGCGTCGGTGAGGTCACCTAGGAAGTAAATGCGCTCAGCTTGCACAGCACGCGCCAATACCTCAAGGTGGAAGAATACCAGCCAATGGGAGCCATCAATTGCACGGCTAGTCAGATGTAAATCTGTTGCCACCAATAAGGTCATTTTGGTATGACTGCCCAATCAAAAAAATAATCCGATGGAAAAATGTACATATTGAGGAAATCGGAATGGACATGGTGGCCCGCAAACCGCATCAGTTTATCCTTGCCTTTAGGACAGAGGCATACGAGGGTTTTAATCCGGTTCTGCTTAATGATTAACATGGGCATCCGGCCAACCGAATCACACAGGGCGGTCAGTTTTTGCCAATGCGTCGCTAACGGCGCTGTCGTGCTTAGATTGATGAGCGAATTAAGCAAGCCAGCGTTATTGATATGCTTGCATTCGATAATGAAAAGGTCGGTAAGTGAGGGGCCATCTTCAGGAGTATGGGCAAGTGCGGTAACATCGCCCCATTGATTTTGGGTCTTCTGGCCCCTGCGGTTGCGCACTGTTGCCCGGCCGCCGCTCATCGCAGAACGCCAGAAGATGTCCTCCCGCGCACCCTGCGATATCCACAATGATAGCTGTTTGCATACGTGCCGCTCAAAGGCGCCGCCCTTGAGTTTGCCGCCACCGGGCCTCATAAGACGCGTCTCCAATCCATCCAAGTATATTTGCCACTGGCACCATATACCTTGATTAGATGCCAAAGTCCCCGGTTGTTTAGCATCCAGGTGCCTATCCTGAGCATGAATGCGACGTGCATTAATATTTCCTCTCAGTTGGAATAAAGGCGGCCTCGATTTCATTCCAAGCAGCTGTTACCGCTGCGCGTAATACTGCTTTGTCCTTTGCTGCGGCGGGTACTGGCACACCCACGTTCTTAAGAAAGTCTATCGATGCTGCGGCATCGTTGATTCCGTAGCCAAAGAGGATTAGGAATTCACACTCCCGGAAGGGCAATCCTATTTTGTTCTTTTTGCACTTCGCTTTGATTCGGATGCTTACAGGCCTCGATACCTTGTTAATCGTCCTCATAATTGTCTGAGTGTGTGATAACCACAAAACCTGCGAGGCGTAGAAATCGAGGGCACGGCCACCGCTGCGCCGGTTGCGCTCGCCAAATGTAATACCGATAGCGTCACGTACTTGCGAGACAATCATCACACAGCAATTACTTGCGCGGATGTGCTTTGTTTGGCGCCTGAAAAATTCGCTGAGCATCGCCGCCTTGTCTGCATGGTAGCTGGGTGCGCCGATTTTTTGCTCAAGTTCTTTTCGTGTAGTGATGGCATCCAAGCAATCGAGGATTACCAGCTTGGGGGTATCGGTCTCCTTCAGTTCTTCTATGTAGGTACAAAACTCTTCCACCGTTGCACAGTCAGCCATATTAACGGCATCGATGGGTATTCCTAACGCGCGGGCGTATTCTGGATCGAAGGCGGATTCCGCTTCGATATAGTGCGCTTCGATGCTGGGATATGTGATGAACGCGTTAGCAATCGCCTCCATCGCAAGCAGAGTTTTGCCAGTCGATTTGTCGCCAACAACGTTGACGATGCGCCCTAGGGGCCAACCGCCACCTAGGACGCAATCAAGTACTGCGCAGCCGCTTGAAATGAAATCGATGTTGGTTTTGGTTGACGAGAAGTAAAGCCCGCCAGTGTTGGCGGGCCTTCTCTTTAGCAACAGTTGACGGCGTGCCATGATGGCCTACTTGGTGCGTAGTGCGCGCAGCCGTTGCCGGTAGTCAGTTGCTCCGCTTGGCTTCTTCTCTGCGCTGAGGCCTAACTTTTTGGCCAACCATTCAACGAAATCCGGCAGGGCATCAAATTCCACGTCGTCGGGGATTTCTATCCCCTTGGACTCGGCAAGGTCAACCAAATCATCTTCCTTCATTTCTTGCAGTTCTTCGAGTGTGATGGCGTCTTGAAGCTTGGCCTTTTTTGGTCGATGCTTACCTAGCCGGTCTACGTCCCTCTTTTCCTCCTCCTGTTCCTCCTCCTGTTCCTCCTCCTGTTCCTCCTCCTGTTCCTCCTCCTGTTCCTCCTCCTGTTCCTCCTCCTGTTGTCGTACGGCGGGCTTTTTCCCTCGTGGCTCAAGCTTCACCTTTTTCGGTGGCACTTCTTCCTCTTCTTTGACGTCCTCGGTTAAGCCGCCGCTGAAGGCCTCAGCAAGGTGGTCATAATCATAGAAGATAAGCACGGACTCTATGGGATTGTCCTCAAGCCATTGCAACCAGCGGGCTTGGGTCTCCTCATCATCAGAAAGCGGCGACGATTCGCGTAGGATTTGCACGCCCACGTACTTGGTGCGTTTTTTCTCGCCTTCCTTGGTGAATGACACGTCGTAACCCTCCTCTGGGTGGTCGATTTGGTAGACCCTCTTCGTCTTTTTGTCCTGGCTGATGTTGATGAGGTCCTTATCAAGGCCCCAGGGCATCGACCAGAACATAGGGCCCTTGCCCTCTTTGCCTCGGTCAACGAGGTACACGCCTACACGGTCCCTCGGTGCCAGCGCCGCCGCGTATTCAGTTTCACCGGCAGCCGCGGCACGCTTGCGTTCTTCGCACATGGGACAAGGCTCATCCTTCATTACCTTGGGGCAGAGGTACGCGTTATTGTCGGGCCCGATGCCGTAGTGGATGGCCAAGTCGAGTCCGTAATACCTGGACTCGCTTGTGCTGGCCGGTGGTAGAAACCGGATAGTATTGTCGCCCTTGTCCGGTGAGAAAAACGGAACATGCGAAAGGACAAAGCTTTCTTGCGATAGGCCGCGGCGTTGTTGCCGCTCCCTGATATCCTCAGCCGTGCGGCCTCGATAAACGAACTTGCGCGAAGCAATAGATTCAGTCTTTGTCTTGCGTAGTTTTAGTGCCATTGCTGGATCTCCTAAATGTGGGGAAGAAATAATCACGTTTCACGTGAAACCATGCCAAGAATATAGCTCGGGCGTAGAGGTAAATTACAACGGGCGCGGCAATCATTACGCCCACGATGATAGCCGTCTTAGTGAAGCTTTCCATTTTTAACGTCGGGCCTTTTTCACAGCATCGCGTTGCCGCAAATAGCCTTGCCGTGCGAGGCCGCTGGTTGATGCGGTGTCGGCCCCACGGTCACTCCAATACCCTGATTGGAACATGTCAGCAAGCTTCACCAGCATCCGGCTACGTTGCTCAAATGCGGTCTGCAACGCGAACCATTGCGCGGCCTTGAGGGCTAATGTGTTAACCAAATCGGCGGCAGTGCGGTGTCGTAGGTCTCCCAATACTGCATCGTTAACCCTGCTGTCTGTAGGGCGGGTGCCGCTGTGCTCCATTTCTTTGCGGTACTTGCTGGATAGTTCGGCGTCGATGCGGATTAGTTGTTCCTTCGCCGAGTCCTTCAGGCTGAATGCCAGCGCGGCCTCCCGTGCTACGTGGTAATAGAGCTCAGCCTGCCGGCAGGCGGCCTCGTCTAGTGCGTTTTTATCTAGCACTAATTGGCGCTCGAAGGCCACCAGCTGGCTAACGTCCGGGAGGTCCTGGTGGGAATCTTGGGGCTTTTTTAATTTCAGGGTCATGGGGATTTTGGTACGTAGTAATTAAAGCGTAAGTGATAAGCAACGCGCCTCCGACAATGAAGGCGGCTGCCGGGTGTACTAGCCAAAGCCCATATAGCAGCAAACAGAAGCCGCCAATAGCCAAGCAATCGAGTAAGGCTTGCTTCTTCATAGTAATAGTTGCCCGAGGGCAAGCAGTAGTGAAGCCTTTTTATTTTGGAATGGCACATCGAACTGGGCAAGCACTGCAAGCAAGCGTTCTGCTTGCTTCTCACTGCCCTGGTTAAGGACGCAACTCGTGACATAGTTTAGGACTACAAGTCTGACGCCTTCGACGTTTTCATCTAATGCCTGCACGTAGGAAACTGCCTTCGCCCATGTGAGCCTGCCTGCAACCAAGTCACGCACCAATGCAATCGTTGTGTCCTCTGCTGTCTGTGCGTGTGCGAATAGCTCTTTTGCTTCACTCACTGAAATTATACTGCTGACCATAGACAAGTAGACGAGGGCTTGCCTGACGCTGCCATCTGCTTGGCGTGCCGCGAGTTTCAGCACATCATCAGAGACACTGGGTTTATATGTGGCCGCGACCGATTTAAGGTGTGCGTAAAGCACATCCCATTTAACTGGACGCAACTGGTACGCATGACAGCGCGTCTTAATAGTCGCAGGTATCTTATCTGGATCCGTCGTGCAGAATGCCCAATATATGTGCGGTGGCGGCTCCTCGGTACTTAAGAGTAGGGAGTTCCATGCCTGGCGGCTGAGGGCGTGGCACTCATCGATGATAATGAACCGGATTGGGTTACTGCCTAATGCCTGATATTGAGCCTGTTCAATTAGGGAACGTGTTGCATCGACACCGCCCAACAATCCAGCGTCGAGCTCAAGCAGGTTTGCCCGCTCACACTTGAGATATAAAGCAATCATCCTGGCAAGCGTGGTCTTGCCAACACCGCTGGGTCCATGGAACAAAAACGTATGCGGGAGCTTATCCCTATCTTTGAATAATGCCCGCAGTGATTTGACCGCGGCATCTTGGCCGATGACTTCATCGAGAGTGCTTGGGCGTAACCTGACGTGTAGTGGTTCGGTCATGTAAATTCCGTTTGGATGAAATCAGTGGTATAGAATTTGGCGATTTGCTCGACAGGATGCCAGGCTTTGCCCGCACTCAGTTCGACACACAAGGGCACGTTGACCCAAGGAAAAGTAGAGCAACACATAATGCGGGCAATCAAGCCTACTGCGTCGTCCATCTTATCATCTGGCAGATAAAAGGTCAGGTCGTCATGGACATTCATCACGGGGCGCAACCAAGGCTCGTCTGCTTGCGCTGCCATCATGCTTAGCTTGTTCTGCGCCTCGAACGTTAAGTGGGCGCCAGTACCCTGGATTGGTGTGTTGATTATCTCGTTGCGGCTCAGTGGTCCGTAACGACGAAAGCCCAAGAGCGTTTCGCAATAATTGTGGGCCTGATAGAAGGAACAGACAGCTTCTTGCCATTGTTTAACGCCGCCATATTTGTCGAGGAACTGATTATAGAATGGTGCTAGTCTGTGCTCGTCAACCTCTAGGTATGAAGCTACGGCGCCAACACTCGCACCGTAGAATATGGGAAACGTCCAGCTGTTTTTGACTGCATTCCTATACTCCTTTAGTGCCTTCTCGTTGCTGATAATCTTTGGATGAAATTCTCCTGCTAGCACGAGGGTCCAGTCCTGATGAATGTCTTGGTTAGCGACGCACTCAGCAACCAGTGTTTTGTCCTTACTCGCCATTGCGATACAGCGGGCCTCAAGCTGGCCGTAGTCACATTTCACCAACCAGCAATCCTTTGGCGCCCTGATGATTGAACGGATTTCAGGGTGGTTCCTGGCAGGGAAGTTTTGTAGGTTGGGATTGCTCGATGAGCCGCGGCTTGTGGCGGTTGTCGTTGCGCTATACTCGGTATGGATTTTCCCATCATCGAATACTTGCGCACCACCTGCAGCGAAGGGCGTTAAGTAGGTGCTCCTCAACTTCGCGAGTGTGCGCAATTTAAGTACCAACTTAGCAACAGGGTGCTTGATTGTTTTTAACAGGCCCTCACTCGTTGAGCGTGCTTGTGTCCTGATGCCTAATTTATCGAACAGGAACACAGCTAATTGGGCCGGGGACAGCGGATTGAAATTTGGCTTACAGTGGCGCTGGACGTCAGGGTCAGTGGCAATCTGCTTGACTATAGCGGCCTTCTTGTCTTTGTATTGCTGCGACAGCAGGTCTACCGTTTCAATGTCACGCTCGATTCCTTTTGCCTGCATCAACGCAAAGGACACGCTGGTGTCCTTTATCAGTGAGTAAATGGCCTCCAACTTCTCACGGCGGATATACTGCCCTTGGATACCGGCAAGCGGCTCTATGACCTGGGCATCAAGGGCGTTGTACATTAACACGTCTTGCAGTGGTGCATACTCTAAATTATGGACATCTAGGCGGCTGTACGCTTTGACATTAAATCCTAAATAGCGTTGGGTCAATGCTCCTAGCGAATTCCCCGGCCTGCTGTCGATGACGTACGCTTGGGCAAGCGTGCACTGCCAGTTAATCGCTGTCGTTAGTGTTTGTTCGTTTAGGTAGGGCAATAACCATTCAATCTCAAATTGTACTTTATGGGCCCACACCTTTCGGGCTTTGTGGGCCAAGAGTCTGCACAAGCAAGCGCCGACCGCTGCTTGTGCGTCCGCGTCCAATGGTCGTTCTGGGTGCTCAAAGGGAAATGCTATCGTGCGTTCTGCTGTGCTGACTGCGATTGTCAGCAGTTTGCGGTTAATGCTGTAGGGTCTTAGGCTGTTCGTCTCAAGGTCAATCGATATGTCCTTGTTGGATTTCAATTCTTGCAGCGCCCCAATTATTTTGGACTTCTCGAAGACGAACAGATACCGGCCACGACCAAGCTCTGGAAGTTGTGCTACGGCGGGCTTTGGTTCACGCTCATAATCAATCGAGTCCTTGGGTGTTGCTTCCCGTTCGTAATCAAGAAATGCCCGCTGTAGGTGGACTTGGAATGTGCGCAGATACGCGGGGCCTTTCTTCGCCTCATGCTGGATGTACAGGATTGCCGCGGGGTGCGTGACAACATAAACCCAACACGTGTGCTTGCCTATCGTGGCGATGAAGCGCTTGCCGCTCCAATCGCTAATCTTCAATTCCTTTTCGCTGAACGTGTCACCTAGAAACCACTGCAACGCGAGCCGACCAACAGCCAGCACCGCCCACGGCTTTGATTGCTCGATGTCGCGCACTTGCAGCGAGCGACAACAGGCGAGCTCTTTGGCGCTTGGGTCTCGATTGCCCGGCGGTCTACAGCGGATAGTGTTATTCCATCTTATGGACTTCAGCCAACGGCTTTTGATTCGGTCGCGGATTAACGTGCCGGACTTGCCGATGAATTGCTCGCCATGCTTATCCTCGACTTCGCCAGGCGCCTCACCCAAAATATACCAGATGGGTGTTGGGCTGCCGGTTGGCAACATCTTGGGATGATGTAATTGCGCCTTGTCTAAAGGACAATTAGTACACGGATTGCTTGGCTGCTTTAGCTTAATCATTTAGTCCTAGACTTCTTTTGGAACACAAAACCTCCCACACTCTACGCATCTTGTGTTCATGCAAAGGTTGCCGCGATGTAAAGCAAGCCGGTGTCCTTGTTCGTCAGAACGACGTAGCGCTCACTAAACGCAATCTCATTGGCATGCTCCAGCATATCAAGGACCAAGTCAGGGTTTATCCGTACGCTCATTGTTGCCTCTACTTCAGAGGCTACTGCGGCGATTTTGTGCTTGTCGTTTAGTGTGCCAAGGCTTCCGTTACTGTTGACTTCGAGCGACGCGTGGTCGAGCGTTAGCGTTGTTGCGCTGTTCGTCTCGTCAAGCAGTTTGGCCTTTTTCAGACTGGCTCTAAGGCCTTCTGGCAGGTGATAGGCCCGTGGGGCTTTCTCTAGGCTATCGATGACCTGCTGATAATTGGGCGGTGCAACCGTCACCAACTTACTGACCAGCTTTATCCCGCCCTCGAATCTCACGACCAGGTGCTTTTCGCTGAAGTTTAATAGGAGAGTCTCAGTGTTGGTTGTAGACTTCACGGCCGCCAACTGGTCAATCACGCTGACGGGGATTAGGTAGTTCAGTGTCTTCTTGCTCTTGGTGGCCCCGACTGCGGCACGAATTAAAGCACTGCCGCTCGTGGCCCAAAGCAAGCCATTGCCGGGCTGATAAGTGACGACGCCACGGTTCTCAATCAATGTCTGAGTAGGAACAATAGACCGGCACAAGATGAGCTTATCCAAAAAGGTGGCATCACAATCAATAGATAAGTCAGGCTTCATTTGCAGCGGTAGGTCAAGGATGAAATCGTCGGGTGGGATAAGTGCAAGTGTTTGCTTCGTGCCTTTGCCTGTGAATGTTACGGTTCCCGTTGGTGCCACTGTTGTAGTGCTGATGTGCTCAGGCAGATACGGCAGCAAATCCAATAGCAGCTGCCCTGGCACGCCGCCGTCAAAGCCAAAGTTAGAGTCCGCACTGATGATGAAAGTCACCCCGTCATAGCTGAACACGCCAGCGTCGCCGCAAAAGCAGAAATGCGTTAACGCAGGCTGCAAAACTGTTTTGTCAGTCAGCAGTGCGGGCGCAAGGATTGAGAGGGTCTTGGCAAGGTCAGGTTTAGAGATTGTAGTCATAAGCAAGTGCTCGTTGTGTGTGTCAGCTATCAAGTTATACACAACGAGCACTTCCTAAGCAAAAAGCAAGCGCACCCCTTACAGTTCCAGCGCCTCGCCTCCTTATGCACACTACGTGTGCTATAAGAGGCGCTGTCCCTGAGGCGCGCTAGAAGTTGAAATCGAATTACTTCTTCTCTTGTGATTCAGAGAGTAGGGTTTCGCAGATATTCCTAATGATGCGGATTAGGGCGTGGTTGCTTGTCTCTTGCTCGACGACGGGCAGCGCTGCAAGAATCTCTAGGATGCTGTAGAGTTCTTCCTTTGTCATGGTTTGTCCTTCAAAAAGAAACCAGGGGAGGGGCCCCTGGTTGAGTTGTTGTGCATTATGACCGGTTGTTAGCTGATAGCCATCGCAACTGCTTTATTCAGCGCTGCGGTCTTTAGGGCGTCGCCGCGACCAAACCATGCAGAGTTGAGCCGGTTCTCCGCGTTGTGTGCTCGTGCGTGGTGGTCAACATACTCAGTAACCGCGTTGACGGCACCCCAGGCGGTGTTGTGTCTGCCCGCCAGGTTGATGCCCATCATCTGCGAGTTGAATAAGCTCATCATCAGCTTGTGCGCGCTGGTTTCTAGAACATCAACGCCCCTATCTTTTTGCGTGTTAAGCAGCTCAGCAAAGAACAGAGACGCTGCCGGCGCGTCCATTTCCGTGTGGGCAAGTTCGCGTGAGGCATTGATGAACTGGCCAAACTGGTCATGAACAACGCCCAGGCTGAATTTGACCTTGCGCTCATTGAACCGTGAGCGATGGCTGACAACAACCTCTTTGGTCTTCTCACCAATCGCGGCGGCTAGTGTGTTGTTGCAGACGACGCAGGTTGCAACGAACTTGGCGACGGTTGCTGAACTTCCGTCCGCTGCGGTAGTGAGTAACAGGTTGCCTACTACTTTGTCCTTTTTGTCGGCGATGTAACTCTCATCGCCGACTTTGGCCAGCGCCCAATATTTTGCGCCGCCAAAGAGTGTCCCTGCGGTCGATAGCTCGAAGTGATTCGATTCACACAGGTCACGGAAAAACTCCAACACCTCCCTGGGTTGCACTACCTTGTACTTCGCTGATACGACGCCCAGCGGCTCGTGGGTGTCGCCACGGAATAGCACATGCTTCTCCGGCCATTCGAGCTGGTTAACGCCTATGCGGTCCGTGAAGTAGCGGACTTTCGAGCGCTGGATGCGGAAGTCCATGCCCGCGGCTATTGTCCATTGCTCGATGCTCAGGCCCCGCTCAAGGGGGTTTCCAAGTCCATGCCAAGGTGCCTCATTCGTGTTGAGATACGCCATTTCTGCTTTGCCGTTGCTGCGGATTGTAAGTTCATGTGACATCTTCAATCTCCTACTAAGTAGTGTGTGTATGTGGGTCTGTGATTTGCTCATCAGTCGGTGGGTAATCAGCCGCACCGAGACACGGACGTGTGTGTCCGTGTTTCGCAGGTTATTTTTACTTATCGATAGTTGTCTCCTCAAACGTGGGTGTGTGGTGGCTGCGCCGCCAAGCGGCTAGTTCGCGCTTGCATTGCTCTATGACTGCGGCGGCGCGTACTGGTTTTACATAAAACGACCCTGCCCATTCTTTGAGCCGTTCATCACTGGCTAAGGCATAACGAGGGTCGTCGTGGTATCGGATGTAGCCTGCATCATCCGCGAGCCCCTTCGGGGCGAAGGCTCCCAGGTTAGTTTGGTGATACTTTTTAATCTTCATCGTAAGTCTCCTGTGTGTTAATCGTCTTGCTGCGCAATTAGCGCGCGAATTGAAATTGATGCTCCGCCGACACTGAGTTGTGTTTCCTCAATGTTGAATAACGATTGGCCGGGAATCGACACGTAGTCACTTGCTTGATTGCACCAATACAATTTAACAACTGGTCCTAATTGCGCGGCGCATATATCTTTGACGACTTCAAAGCGCTGCGTGCGTGTGTTGTATTGTTGTAGCTGTGTCTTGTTCATGATGTCTGTCTCCTGTGTGTGTTGTACTTACTTACTATGATAGTAGTATAGTTATTTTATCTGCTAGTATCAAGTTTTATTTAGTTCTTTGTGCATTCCTTTTTAATAGAGGAAACAAGCACTTAGAGGAAAAGTATAATTTCTATGTAGACTTTGTGATTTCTGTCACACATTTTAGGAGTTAAATCTCTATGCGCAAACGAGCAAAGAGAGGTGCAAGTGCGGGCGGCCGGCCCAGCGGTGCTGTCGATAGTTCTTTTGTTTGGCGTGCATCGCGTCGTGTCAATCGTATCTATGACGCCCTACTACGGCAAGCAGAGTTAGGGGACGCGCCAGCGGCTAGACTCGTGCTTGAAGTCCTATCCCATCCAGAACAATTCTTTGGAGCGACACAATCGCATCGAGCACCGCGGGGTAGTTGATGCGCCAGTTTCAGGGCGTTGTTGCTCCAAAGAAGGTTGTGGAATTGCTTACTAACTGCACTGCTGATGAGTTGGTGGCGGTCAACCAACACGTGCTGATGCTGCTCGCGCTGCGCGGTGTTGCATCTTCACCTGTGGGGCCTATTGGCAGCGATGTAGTGTCCCATGATTTGGAGGAACATCTGTATTATGTCTTGGGTGAGGTATTGCGTGAGACTACCGGCGCACGGCCTTTTCCATTTGCTCGGTTCAAATTGCAGCGCTGCTATCGGCAATTTGGTGATGGGGTTAGGGTGATTGCTGCGTTATGTGAGCGGGCATTGCCCGCGCAGCATTCGCGAGCAACTAAGCACGCCTTATTGCGGCTCATCATAAAGCTGGTGATTGCCTACATGTCTCAGATAAATAGGATGGTTTCTATTCAAACCGTCACGGCGATGCTGGCTAACGCCCCCATGATTTTGCACCAAGCATTTCCTGGGTATCTGGAATCAGGGTTGCTTTACCTCACACTGACCAGCAGGCCTACCCATGGATGACAGGTTGAAAACCACACTGCAACAAAATTTATTAGCGTTGCTTTGTTTTGATGACGCGGCATACTTGCTGGTGCGCAACTCAGTAACGCCCTCGATGTTCATGTCTGAAGTGTACCGTGAGATAGTCGCAACCGTTTTTTCATTCGTCGACCAGTACAAGCGCCCGCCTAAAGAACATACCCTGGACCTATTTGAGGAGCAGCTGCGTGCTAAGAGTAAGACCTCCGAACTGTTTGAGACCGCCCTGGATACAATCCACCAACTGGCTAGCACTATCGACCGCGCTTATGTGCTACAACAGCTTGAGTCCTTTACGCGCCGCCAGCGCTTGAAACTCAGTATTATCGAAGCCTCAGAGGCCTTGCAGCAGGATGACTTAACGACTGCTGAGCGTGTTTGGAGACAATCGCTAAAGGAATTGCCAGTGAATTTTTCCCCTGGCATTACGCTAGAGCAAGCGTGGCCCACCGTAGCTGCAGGCGATGCTCGCAAGTGTTACAACATAGGGATTAGGGAACTCGATGAAGAACGGCTTGGTCCCGCTGTGGGTGAGTTTTTGCTTTTCATCGCACCACCAAAACGTGGAAAATCCTGGTGGCTCGTGCATCTTGCAAAGCAGTTGTTGTTGCAGCGGGCTCGTGTTCTTTATGTCACTTTAGAAATCTCCGACGTACAGATTGCCACCCGGTTGATGCAAGCCCTATTTTCTCTGAGCCGCCACACAGCAAAAACAGAATTGACCAACTTTACTTTGGATGATTTAGGCCGTTTGGTTGGCCTTACACGTGAATCTATCAAGGTTGATAGCCTGGATGACCCGACAAAGCACAAGCAACTTTTCCGCAAGCTTAAGGGGTTCCACGGCCATTCAAATCTAATCATCAAGTCTTTTCCTGCGGGTAGGCTCACTGTTGCCGCCCTCGAGGCGTATCTTGAATCGCTTGAACAATCCGCCGGCTTCATTCCTAATGTTGTGCTAATCGATTACGCGGACTTGATGACTATCGATTCCAAGAATTACCGGATTGATTTGGGTGTGCTGTACAAGGACCTGCGTGGCTTGGCTGACGTGCGGCGCTTCGCGTTGGTGAGCGCATCGCAGGCCAATAGGCAGGCGGCCAAAGCATTGCTCGTCACGGACATCCACACCGCCGAGGACTATTCCAAGATAGGTACAGTTGACACGGCGATTACCTACACCCAAACACTGCCCGAAAAAGAACTTGGCCTGGCCCGGTTGTTTGTGAGCAATACTCGCGTGGGTGACAATGACCGTTTTGTTGTGCTTATCAATCAGAGTTACAAGATGGGCCAATTTTGTTTGGAATCCGTGCGCATGTCTGACCAGTATTTCAATATGGTTGCACAGCTAAAGCCTGATGTTCCTATTGATGATGGGGATTCAGATGACTAGGTGGCGGCAAGGACTGATTTCAAAAACTGCGGTGGCTAAATACCTCAATCGTGTGCTTGAGGATTCTGATGAATTGAAACACGCGCCCTCAAAAGGGTTGCTCGAAGGCCTGCGCGAGCTCGGGTACAAATACCTGCGCGAGCCTAGACCGTCTCAAATAGCGTGCATCACAGCCGGCTTGGTGTACCCTGGCTATCTATTCTTTGTCGACATGGGCGGAGGCAAGAGCAAGTCAATACTGGATTTGATTCGCGTCGAGAAGGCCCAAAAGGCCTTGCCTAAAAGTGTATTGATTCTCGTGCCTGAACAGCTGCACATCGTCTCGTGGGTCGAACAGATACGCGTAGACGCCCCTGACCTCGATTACGCTGTGCTGGATGGTGCTAGGGAGCGCCGCTTGTCCTTGTTAGCGCGTAAGTGTTCTGTGTATGTGATGCTCTACAAAGGCCTTGAGGTGTTGATGTCGCGGTTGGATTCAGATAGGCATAAGCGTGTGGTTGAATGGGATGCCGCGAAAAGCTTCGCGTCGAAGTTCTCCATGGTTGTCTATGATGAGGGTCACCGTGTCGGCAACTATCGTTCATTAGGCTACTCTCTATGCTCTATCCTCAGCTCTACTATTGACCGCCGTTACGCTCTGACGGGTACACCATTTGGGCGGGACCCAACGCCATTGTGGGCATTGTTTAAGTTAGTCGACCGTGGGCTGACATTCGGTCCTTATCTTGGGTTGTTTCGTGCGGCGTTTTTCACGGCACGGGACCATTACTGGAAAGGCATTGAATACGTCTATAACGATAAGATGGAACCCCAGCTGCGCCGCTTGATGCGCAATCGCAGTCTGCGTTACAACGAGGCGGAATTAGATTTGGAGTTGCCACCGCTGCAAGTCATTCCAATCCATTTGGACCTGTCACAGGAAGGCCTTACATACTATAACCGCATTGTGCAGCGCTTGCGGGAAGTGCGCGGTGATTACAAGAGCCTTGATGCTGTTTTCCTGCGTATGCGGCAATGTGCGAGTGGGTTCCTTAGCTTGGCTGCCGATGACGATTCTAGGATTGAGGTACGCTTTGGTGAGAACCCCAAAATCGAGGCTGTGCGGCAGCTGCTATTGGATAGTCCCATTAACTCTAAATGGTTGGTTTTTTACGAGTACAACGCCAGTGGACTTTTCCTAAGTCAGTTACTTGATGAAATGAAAATTAGCTACGGCCGCATTTGGGGCGGTGCTAAGGATGTCCCTGGCACGTTTGAATACTTCCTCAGTAACCGATTTTGCCGCGTACTGTTGTTGAACAATCGTTTGGGTACTGAAGGCATTAATCCGCAACATGCGTGCTCGCGTGCAATCGTCTATGAGTGCCCGATTGAATCCATTCGCCGTCAACAGCTGATTAAGCGTTTAGTACGCCCTGGGCAAAAGCATCCGGTCTTTATCTATGACCTATTAATGCGGGGTACTGTCGAGGAAAAGATTTTGCAGTACGTTACCGAGGGGCGCGACCTCCTCAAATCAATCCTTGATGGTAGTGAAGCGCTGGGGGAGGTTGCTGATGGTTCGGTTTGATTGGCAGCGGTTTTGTATCGACCACAAAATTCCGTTTGTGGACCATGGGCCGAATACAGCAAAGGGTAATATCTCGGTATCATGCCCGATGTGTGGTGATGACCCTAGCGAGCACATGGGCCTATCCCTGGACGCGCGTAATCCTGTTTGGGGGTGCTTTAGGAATGCTAACCATAGCGGCCGATTGCCTTGGTACTTGGTCAAGCGCTTACTCAACATTTCATTGTCCCAGGCGCGCTTACTGTGTGAGGCGCAACAACAAGAAGGGGCCCCTATCGACGCCTTTGAAGTCCTCGTGCAGCAACTAAAAGATGAAGAAGAAGCGCCTATAACGCAGGACGCCACGCCTGAATTGTACGCACAAGATGCTAAGCCCCTTGGGGAGTACCCCGTAAACAAATACAAGGCGCGTTTCCTTAATTATTTGATGTTCCGTGGTTTTGATAAGCCATTCCAAGTTGCGCAACACTACCAACTTGAGTACTGCCTATCGGGGCGCTTTGCGCATCGTTTGATTGTTCCCTTTGTTGTTGGCGGATGCCGTGTTGGTTTTACTGCACGTTCGATTATTGGCCACGAGGTCCGGTATTTGACCTCAGCAAATTTATCCAAGTCCTATTTGTTTAACTGCGATAGCTGCACCGATGCTGAGGTGGTACTTATCACTGAGGGTCCATTAGACGCAATGAAATTGGATTTTTACTCATCACGTTTTATCGGTATTGTTGCGGTGATGGGGCTGGCATGGACGCAGGAACAGTTTGCGGCGCTCGTGGCGATTACAAAGAACAAGCGGGTAGTGGTTTTGTTTGATGATGACGACGTGGGCCTTACTGGCGCGTGCAATTTGGCCTCGCAACTCGCAGAACACAGACAGGGCGTGATAGCCGCAACGGGTGTTTTGCGGAAATTCGGTGTGAAGGACCCAGGACAACTAACTCCGCCTCAAGTGACTGATTTTTTGCGTGTTTGTTATTTCCTAAAAACTACGGTATAATGGTTCGCGCAGTTTTAACTTAACTCAATAATATGGAGATAACTTATGTCAACGCAGGCATTTGTAAATTTTGGGCGGCATGGGAAGTGCCTGGGCACGATTCCCTATCCGTTTTACGGGCCAAATCAGGTCATAGAGGTTTATGATATCGGCGAGGAAAAAACCTATGGGTGCTATTACCCTGATGGTGCCCGCATGGCAAACCCGAAACAGTGGTTTGACAAACTTACTCCTCCTAAGCAAGAGCAAGGAGACAAGCCCAAGCTCAAGCTCAGACTGAGACGGGCAACTGAGGCGCCCAAGCCCAAACTCAAGTTGCGGAGGCGGCCATGAAACACGAACCCAAATTTGAAGGTGTCCTATTTGGGCACGCGGTGAATCTCTGCCGCAGTTTTGCTCCATCGCTTGTGCCTCTCTACGACATCGACGACCTACTACAAGAGGCCTATCTGGTGTTCGCTCGCTGCAAAGAGCGAAGCCGTGCGACTTCAGCGCGATGGTTCATGGGGTATTACTCCCATTGTCTACGTAATAGGTTCTTAACGCTAGTGACATCCGTCAAGAAGTATAACTTGGTGATGGCGCACGAATGCGAAATGCTGGAACAACCGCCCGATGAGGGCGCCGACGTTGCCGGGTTCAGACTCGTGCAGTTGTGCGAACTGGCTCCTAATGTACGTGACTTGCTGGAAATCTACACGTCGCCGAATACTGGAAAGCGGTTGCGTTGCTCTAAGGACTCCAGCAAATCGTCCGCATTACGTCGTGACGCGTTCTTTAAACTTCAACTGATACTAGGAGACTGCAATGGCTAAGGCAAAGAAAGTGGTGAAAGGCAAGACCCCGATTACGAGCAAAGCCCCGGCGTCCGCAGAGACATCGGTGTTTGAGCGCATCAGCAAGGCGCTCAAGATGCGGGTGGGTAAGTTGACCCCTACGGAATGGATTACTATGGCGTGTGAAGGACTCAATCGCTTGCCCACCGAGGAGTTTGATGAGTTGGGCGATGACGTCTCGGTTTGGTATGATGCGGCTGCGGCATTCATCAATGATGATAACCTTGACATGTTGGAACTGCCGGACGGCGCCCCTGCATTTGCAAAGAATGGCGGCGACGACGAGAAGCCCAAGAAGAAGGGCGGCAAGGCAGTGAAGGAGGCCAAACATGAGCGCAAGGAGCGCTCGCGCAAGGCTGATGGAATCCTGTCTGTCGTCGCCGGCATCATCCGCAAGAAGCCTTCAATCAGCAAAGAGGACTTGATTGAACGCGTCACCGAGGCCGGCCACGATGTAGCGGCCTCTGGATACGCGAAGCTGGTTTGTGACGTTGCGGTGGTTATCGCCGGCGCGGCACTCGAAAAGTAAGGGACGTCGCTCCACCTTGGAGCCCATTGCCGGGGTGTCAGTCCGTCCACTGCCACCCCGGCTTTTTTAGGAGCTGAAAAAATGGTACTGCCTCCACCCTTCATTATGAAATACAAACTTCCGGATGGTCGCGTTATTAGGGTTGTTCGGGATGACCTGATAAGAGAAGGAACGAAACTACGTTACTTGCCCGTGTGGGTCCGCAAGCAGAAAAAGTTGGGCGTCACTGCGCTGGTATATGCCTCAGCAACGTATGGGCACGCACAATGCGTGATTGCCGCAGCCTGTAAACAAGAGGGTCTAACAGCGGTTATCCTCGTGCCGAAGCGCAAGGAGTATTCTGAGTATACGAGGCTTGCCCGCGAGCACGGCGCGGAAATTATGCCCATCGCTAATGGCATGCTGAGCAACTGCACAGCGAAAGCACGCGCAATCGTGGCGCGTAGCAAGCATGCAGCCTTGGTGCCCTTTGGGGCCCGCTGCCCTGAAGTCCTCGACAAGATAGCGCAGGTTGCCCGCTCATTGGAGTTGCGACCCAAGCAAGTATGGACTGCGATTTCTTCCGGGACCCTCTCGTGTGGTCTCCAGCAAGCATGGCCATGGGCTGAGTTCCGCGGTGTCTGCGTAGGCCACGAACCCTCTTCCCTGCAAAGGGGCCGCTTGCACAAACTCTACCGCGCACCTGAAGCGTTTAACGAACGTGCCAAGCGCCCACCGCCCTTTCCTTCTTGTCCTTGGTATGACGCTAAAGTGTGGCAATTTGTCGAACAGGATGCTATTAATGGGGCTTTATTCTGGAATGTTGCGTCATGAAAATAGACTACCCAAATCTGGCTGTATACGTCTTTAAGCACAAGGCAACGGGCTTGCCTGATTTGTATATCTCTGCGGATGAATGGCGCCGCCTGACGACGGCCTATCGCGTGCCGCAATTAACTCGGGCGCTGTGGCGCGTCGTGACTGAACACAACATCAGGCCGCCAATGACCACAATCACCCCTAGCCAGGCGGCGCAACAACTGGGTCCTAGATTACGTGCTGATAGGCAGGCATTGCGGGCCCTCAACATCGATAGCTTGTTGCAGCGGGCTGACGGCCGCGCTGTGTGGCGCACGAACGATAAGGGCAAGGACTTGGTGCCTACGTGGTGCATCAAGCCCAGTTCAGTGGGTATGGGTTGCTCTGCACCCTTTCACAACGCACAACGGGCGCAAGTCTCGACGCACAGATTCAAGAGCCTTGTGGAGCATTGGAATGATAGGCGCTTATTCAAGATGTCCGCCCGGATGCTAGTTACATCAAGCTTGATGGCGTCGAAAGCGATAACCGCAAAGACTATCGAGACGGCGATTAACTTGCGTGGAGGTTATATCGCTTCGCAGTTTCGCCCTGCAACCGCTAAGGCGGTTTATGAATTGTTCGGTGGCGGTGATGTGCTTGACACGTCAGCCGGCTGGGGTGACCGGTTAGCCGCGGCCGCCTGTTCGCCCTCTGTCAAGTCATATCGTGGGTTAGACCCAAATCCTAATTTGGCTGAAGGCTACGCTGCACAGATAAAAGCCTATAGAGGATTTGGAGTAACGAAACCATTGTGGGTTCAATGCGTGCGTGCTGAGAAGTGGAAGACCCATCAGTGGTTTAATCTGCTGTTTACGTCGCCGCCTTACTTCGATACAGAGCGTTATAGCGACCACCCAGACCAATCCTGGCGGCGTTACCAAACGTTGCATTCATGGTTGTATGATTTCTTATTTGTTACCCTGCGCACCGCTTGGAATGCGTTATACCACGAGGGCTATATGCTGGTTAACCTTAGTGACTTAGGAAAAATCCTAGCTCCTGGTTCTCCTTCGCTTTGTCGTGAGGTTGTTAATCACGTCAATGGTACTTTTCCCGAGGCTCACTTTATGGGCGTGCTCGGTATGCGGTTGGGAACACGGCCCGGCACTTCGATAGTTAAGAGCCAGGATAAACGGCGCACACTCTTTTGCGAGCCTATCTTTGTGTGGCGCAAGGGTGGCAAACCGATTACTCTTGACCAACACATCCTTGCTTATTTGGATCGACATAGTGTATTCAACGCACTACTCTAAAGGCAGACGCGACCCATACTCACTGCGGGCGTGGCGCAGGCTCTCTAAGCTTGTGCTGGCTAGGGACCCTATCTGCAGGATGTGCTCGCGCAGGCCTTCGAGGCAGTGCGATCACATCGATGGCAATAAGTGGAATTGGAAGCTATCCAACTTGCAAGGCCTTTGCGCCATCTGTCATGGGCGCAAAACGAATAGGGACCAATTTGGCACTGGCCGCAACATCCCTGGCTGCGACGTGCGCGGCATTCCGATTGACAAGGCGCATCACTGGCACAAATGAGCCGCAAGTATATATCGCTACTCGATAGAATCCTTGCTAGGACTTATGTCACTCGTGGGTGTTGGTACTGGCTTGGACGCGATGACGGACACGGACGTTATGGCCGCATCAACATCCGCAAAGATGGCAAGCACCTGGGCCTTGCGGTGCATCGTGTAGTGTATGAATTATTCTACGGTCCAATACCTAATGGGCTTCAGGTGTGCCACAACTGTTTCAATCACCAGTGCGTGAATCCTGAGCACCTGCGAGTTGACACCTTGAGTGCTAATCTTGCAGAGAGGCGCAAGTACAAGAACAATGGCGACGATGGTGAGGATCCTTATGTAGGCCGGTTGCTCAATTCCCCTGTTAAGCAGAGGGCGCTGATTGACCCACCGTTTTAGTGAGCGTTTAATTAGAGGGCGAAGCTATGACAGCACAGACAGCAGCATTAGTAAGGCAGCCCCGGCATGATGTGTATGACCGGCGCTTTGTGGTTCTCAAATCCCTAATCATCCAATGCGATGTATCGGTCGACCGCATGCGCTCGCATTTGCATCGCGAGTTGGAACTACTGCGCGAGCGTTACGTCGATGCGCCAAGCGCAGAGACAATCGCTGCGATTAGGGATATCGTGCAATTCAGGCGGTTCCTTCATGCTATCCAATATGAAATGCGAAAGGAGGTTTTATGACAACTGAGAATGACGTACAGGTTACTGTACAGATTGACCGCCTTATACCCACTGAGGACGCAGCTATTGCGTTTATGAAGGCGGCTTTTTTCCGCCTGTTTGCTCTTGGGTGGATAGAACAAACGATGCCCGATAACGAGGGCGACTTGGTGATGGTGCTCACTAAGGACATGAAGAGGGTGCGCTGCGTTTTCCAATTTAACGAGTTCTTGCCAATCAGTGAGGCTGAACGTATGCGTGGCGTGCTTGCATGGCGTTACATAGAGCATGATGAGGCAAGAAGTACCGCAGATAGCGCCGAGATGGATAAGTGGAATAGACGCTACCGGTGTGGATTGCCTCCCAAGCGTCGAGATGAAGAGGGCTCATAAGGCGGTATGAAATGAGGATTTATATGCACCCGCGGTGCCCGTTCTCGGTGTGGGAAACACTCGCCCGCCAACTGGGATTAGGGCTGACAGCCGATAGCAGCGGAAGGATATACCTGTCGAATGAGCCGCTGGCTTATCATCCGCTTAAGCTTCGTGAGGAGCCTAAGCGCCCTGTCGTTACGATGCTTGCATCGTGGCTATCCACCCCGCCGGAACAAGAGTAGGAGGCAAATATGGATTCGCAGAAAAGAAATCGGCAGTGGATTCATATCTCGAAGTCAAACAAGGATTATATTAGGTGTGAGGCGTTGGTCAACGATTCATACAATCGGCCAACGAATGAGCGTTGCTGCCACATCGCGCGGGTATGGATTGATGGTCATAACTTGTGCCACAAGCACGCGGGGCCATACGCCCTTGAGTTAGCCTTAAAGGAATGTACAGCGCTGCCGATTGTTGCACACCCAGCTATAAAATCCACAATACGTTTTTCACGCCATGATTAGACTGTAAGGAGGTAACCCATGCTAACCAATCCATTCCTATTCGTGCGGGCTGTTGTTGTCTCATGCACTATCGGCCTGCTGTTCTGGGCCTCGTTGCTCATGCAGCTAACTAGCAGCTAATTAGATGTGGACCTGTATCATATGTGCGCAGCCAATGCCCGATTACAAACCGGAATACTGTTGTGGTGGTACTGACTGCGCTTGTCTTGGTCTTCCAATCTATCCAGCCCTATGCTCGCAGGGATGCCACGACGCTTGTATGCAGGGGATTGGTAAGCCTTACGATGAACGTAGGAAGGATGCCGGTATTGAGTTATGGGTCCCCTGTATTGAGTTGTGAAGTTGTTGTAAGTGGTAGGGGAGGGTAAATCCTTGGTAAGTAAATCCTCGGCGACA
>Ga0209641_10000427_pt1 | contig 38302 bp, 45 predicted proteins | sample RifCSP16_1_FD_184022 | JGI IMG/M metagenome (GOLD analysis project Ga0209641, IMG submission 184022) | Soil microbial communities from Rifle, Colorado - Rifle CSP2_sed 16_1 (SPAdes) (version 2) | ecosystem: Environmental > Terrestrial > Deep subsurface > Rock core/Sediment | place: Rifle... | reverse complement strand
CGCCACGTGATCCTGCCCCAGGCTATCCGGAACATGATCCCGTCCCTGGTCACGCAATTCATCGTCCTGTTCAAGGATACCTCGCTCGCCTCGATCATCGGGATGATGGATCTCACCAAGGCGGCCCAGATCATCAGCCAACGCGAGATCCGCCCCTTCGAGCTGTACCTCTTCATTGCCGTCGTGTACTGGATCTGCACCTACAGCATGTCCCACATCAGCCGCCGGCTGGAGCTCCGCCTGGCGGTCCCCCACGGGACTGACCTCTAGGGGTCCATGATGAAGACTCGAACCATCCTCCTCGGATTTTTCCTCTCTCTCCTTGTCGCGGGCTGGCTCGCGGTTCCCCCGGCCCACTCCAGATCCCGCAGGGTCATTGTCGTCAGCATCGACGGCGCACGCCCGGACGCGCTCCTTGTGGCCAAGACCCCGACCATCACCCGCCTGTGGAAGCAGGGAGCGTACTCCTTCCGCGCCCAGACGGTCTCCCCCAGCACCACGCTCCCCGCCCACACCTCGATGCTGACCGGAATCTCTCCTGACCGCCACGGCGAGCGAGACAATAGCTGGTGGCCCGGAGAAGCGATAGTAGCCGTCGAGACGGTCTTCAGCCTGGCCAAATCCCGCGGGCTAAAGACCGCGATGGTGGTGGCGAAGGAGAAGTTCGGCTTCCTCGCCCGCCCCGGCAGCCTGGATCATTTTGAGGTCGTCACCCATCCCGCGCCTGAAGTGGTCCGTCGGGCGGTCGCGTATCTGAGGTCGGAGAGGCCCCACCTCCTGTTCATTCACTTCACCGATGCCGACCTGATCGGCCACCTGCACGGCTGGATGAGCTCGGAATATCTGATCGCGCTACAGACCGTCGATGACGCGGTAGAGACCTTGCTCCTGGCGCTCGAGGAGACGAGGCTTATCCGCGAGACCCTGCTCATTATCACCTCGGATCACGGAGGCCATGACTTCACCCATGGCACGACGCTTCCCGAAGATATGACCATCCCCTGGATCGCCGTTGCGCCCGGCGTTCGCGAGGGCTACCAGATTCCCGATCAGGTCGTGATCTACGATACCGCCGCCACCGTCCTCTATTTCCTGGGGGTCCCCATTCCGGCCCATTGGGACGGCGGCCCCCTCCGATCCATCTTCCGTCCATGAAACCATTTCAACCTTCACCTCCATGAGGCCGCACATGGCCCTACCCACGACCCGGCAACAGCGCCTGTAGGTCCCGAGCGACATTGGCGAAAGCGGCGGGGTCCCTCGGCGCGCGACGGCCTGGGAAACCGAGGCGCGATCCGTGCCCAAGTTCGTTGCACGGATCGTGAACACGGAGGGACCCGGGCCGTAAGCCGCCGTTCAGGGTCGCCGCGAAAGCCCCGGAGCGAGGGGCCGAGGGTGCTGTTACTTTCCGTGCCTGTGGGGCTGCCGACGCAAGCTCCGTACGGATTTGACGGCAGGAGGCGGGTGTGCTATAACAGGCAAGCCTTTATGGAGGGGCCGATGGCGCACAAGATCATTATCAAGACGGGCGATGTCACGGTTGAGGCGGTCCTCAATAACAGCCCCACCGCCAAGGCGGTCTGGGGGGCCCTTCCGATCACCGGCAAGGCCAACACCTGGGGCGACGAGATCTACTTCGCCACTCCGGTCAAGCATGAACTAGAGCCGGCCGCCAGAGAGATCGTGGAAATGGGCGACCTGGGCTATTGGCCCCCCGGCAGGGCCCTCTGCATCTTTTTCGGACCCACCCCGGTCAGCACCGGCAGCGAGATCCGTTGCGCGAGTGCCGTCAATATCATCGGGCGCGTCCGGGGAGACCCGACGATCTTTAAGAAGGTCAAGGACGGTGCCCGCATCCAGATCGGCCCCCGCGTAACCGGCAAACTCTCAGAATTACCACGAAAATAGAAAGCCTTGACCTCAAGGGACATGTGCCCGCGTGACACATCGCACACGGCGAGCTCACGCGATGATCCACACCTAATGCGGAAGTTCCCCGGGGAACGGATAACAGGGGAGGGGCCGTGAACATCGGTCCGAGAGAGCAGCGAAAGCGGCTTATCATGGGAGTAGCCACGCTGGCCATGTCCGTAGGGATCGCCATCGGACTCATCTATTTTGGCATCGATTGGTGGTGGAGGCTCGGTCTCTTCTTCCCGTTCTGGATGGCAGCCCTTGGCCTCTTCCAGGCGCTCGAGGAGACCTGAGTGGCTCTGGCGGCGCGAGGCTCGCGAAATCTGGACACCGGAGAGGAGAAAATCCAAGACACCGCAGTGGTCGGGGAGCTTCGCCGCCAAGCGCGTCGCGTGTACATCGAATCCATCCTGGCGGCGACCTGGCTCACCGTGCTTTTTCTGATTCCCTAAAAGGCGCCCAACTCCTTTGGAGGACAAGGTACCGTGAACATGCTGCGTCTCTCCGAAGTGAATGCCTCGCAAGCTCTCCGCGCGCGAGGAACTGTTGGGCAACTGACCCTAGCACGCCTGCGTACCGGTGATACTTCCCTGGGTGTGCCCAACAAGATCGGCGGCCATGAGAAAATCGTTCCTTTTCGTTGAGGGATCGGCTAGAATATCGTCCTCTATATCCAAGGGGAACGGGCCACATCATGGATTCGCGATGGCAGCTCTCGCATAAGTCCGTCAAGCGGGCCTACGCCGCCGTTTCCCCCTTCTATGATCTCATCTTCGATCGCGTTTTCTATCCCGGGCGGGTCGAGGCCATCAAGCTCCTGGGCGTCGGCCCATACGATCAGATCCTGGAGGTTGGGATCGGCACCGGCCTGAACCTGCCCCTCTACCCGCGCCACCGCCGACTGGTGGGGATCGATCTCTCGGGGCAAATGCTTCGCAGGGCGAAGGAACGCGTCCACGAGCTCGGCGCCCAACACGTGCGTCTCGTCGTGATGGACGCCACGCGGATGGGCTTCCAGGACAACAGCTTTGACCATGTCCTCGCGACGTACGTCATCAGCGCGGTGCCGGATCCCATCCAGGTCCTGCGCGAGATCAAGCGGGTGTGCCGGCCAAAGGGCCATATCATCATCCTGAATCACTTCAAGAGCGACCATCCCGTCATGGGCCGGCTCGAGAGGATGATGGCCCCTCTCATCACGCGCACGGGCCTCTTCAAGCCGGACCTCCAACTGATCCCCCTCCTGGAGAAGGTGGGCCTCGTCCCAGACCAGATCCACCGCGTCAATCTCCTCAGCGGCTGGCGCCTGGTCCGGTGTATCAATGTCAAGGAGACCCGGCCACAGATCTGGCCGATCGACGGAGGTAAACATGGCTCGTAGCTCTCTCTCCCGGCAGTGGGTCCTCCTGTTCACTCTCCTGTTCTGTGGCATCACACCCGGTCTCGCCCACGCCCAGGAGACGGGAACGCTCCAGGAGATGGAGGTCCTCGGCGTTGTCGCCGATCCGGGCGGACAGGCGCGCGTCCTGCTCCGCAGCAAGAGAGACAAGCGGGCCCTCTCCATGGCCATCGGGCAGTTTGAGGCTGTGGGGATCGCACTCCCACTCGAAGGCGTGACCCCTCCACGGCCGTACACCCATGATCTGTTGCTGGACGTGCTCCGCCGTTTCCAGGCCAGCGTGGCCAGGGCGGTGATAACCGAGCTGAAGGAGAACACCTACTACGCCACCCTCGTCCTCCAGGTGGACGGGCGAGAGGTACAGGTCGACTCTCGACCGAGCGACGCCGTCGCGTTAGCTCTTCGCGTCGGCGCGCCGATCCTGGCGGCGGAACAGGTGCTCGAGGCCCAACCCCAAGGGGCCCAGCCGTGACGCGGGACCGGGAGTACCCGCGGGCCTCCCTGCGAGTACGGGTAAGCCACGCCGACATCCATTATGGGGGAACGTTGGTTGCCGGGTCTCACATCCTTCGCCTCTTCGGCGACCTGGCCACGGAACTGACGATCCATTACGATGGGGACGAGGGGCTCCTCCGGGCCTACGAATCGGTCGAGTTCCTGGCCCCCGTCCGAGGTGGGGACTACATCGAGGCGTCCGGAACGATCGTTGCGGTCGGGAGCACCTCGCGCCGCATGGTCTTTGAGGCCCAAAAGGTCATCACCTGCGAGGGCCCCTTCCCCTCCTCGGCTCGAATCCTCGATCCCCCCGTGCTGGTAGCCCGGGCCGTGGCGACCAGCGTCGTGCCCAAGGAGCGCCAGCGACCGGCCTGAACTGCCGATGGCCCGCGCACAACTCATCACAGGTCCTCCCGGCGTGGGGAAGACATCCCTGCTCCTCTCCCTTCTGAAGATGCTCCCGGGGAGGAAAGGCGGGTTCACTACCCGGGAGATTCGCGAAGGGGGAGAGCGGGTCGGCTTTCAGATCACCGATCTCAGCGGTCGCGAAGGGGTCCTGGCCCATCTGAGACGTCCGGGGCCGCCGCGGGTCGGGCGGTACGGCGTTGACCTCAAGACTTTTGAAGCGATCGGGGTTGAGGCCGTCACGCGCGCCCTGCACGAAGCTGATCTCATCGTGATCGACGAGATCGGCAAGATGGAGCTTTGCTCCCGCGCCTTCCAGGCGGTCCTCTTCGAAGTCCTCGACGGGCCGCGCCCACTCGTGGGCACGATAATGGCCAAGGCGCATCCGGTCGCGGACCGGATCAAGGCCCGCCCCGAGGTACAGGTGCAGCGCCTCACGCCCACGAACAGCAAGGAGGTGGTCCGGGCCGTCACGGCAGATCTCGGCTGGTGGCTCGGTTCAGCCGGGATTTCGTGTTGACGGGCCCGGTCCGCTTGGGTACGCTCAGATGCACGCTCCTTGAGGGGCATCGATGGCGAGGCGGTACTTCACGGTCGAGGAGGCCAACGCCCTCCTTCCCGAGCTGCGGGTGATCCTGGAGCATCTCCAGGCGAGGCGACGGGAACTGGAAGAGCGGCAGCAGGCCTTGGAGAGGATCCGGCAACAGGCGGGGGAAAACGGCTACCGACTGGGAGGGGAGGGATTCCTTCGCCTCAAGCGCGAGGCTGAATCGATCCTGGAGCAATGCAGCGCCGCCGTCACACAGATCGAAACCCTGGGATGCCTCCTCAAGGATTTCCACCTGGGTCTCGTGGATTTTCCCTTCCTCCACGAAGGCCGGGAGGTCCTGCTCTGCTGGAAGCCGGATGAGGCCGAGGTGGCGTATTGGCACGGCCTCACTGAAGGCTTTGCGGGTCGAAAGCCGATCCGGCCCCAGACGGTCTCCTGATTGTCGTCCAACCGCCGATTACGTCTTGACAACACGGGACGGGCGATGGTAACAGAAAAACACCTTCCATCATCACGAGGCACTCACAAGGGCCTTGAGTAGGGACACACGCCGTGTCCAGGCGATCGACTTCAGCGGGTGGAACGGATGTCCCTCCCCTTTCCCAGGCTCCTCTCCAGGGCGGTGGGCCTGACGGGGAGCTGCGCATTCCGCCGGAATTTTCCGTTCGTCTCGAATGCGGAAAGGGGGCGGATTCCCCTCTGGCGTATCCCCTCGGCCTGTCCCCTCTTCCGGAGGTACTGAGGCACTACGCCCAAAGGCTCGAGGTGCCCTTCTCGTTTCTCGGCAATCAGCGCCGATACGCGCGTCCGAGCCGCGGAGAAGCCATCACCGTCCATCATTTCGCCCTTCCGACACCGCCGATCCTTTTGGGGTTATTCCCGCGCGTGCCGGAAATCCGCATCCCCTTCGCCTTCGGCTATCCCCTCGCACCGTCAGCCCAGCACGGCTTTCCCCCCGGCTCTCACATCGGTCGGGGAAGGACTCTGCGGGACGAGGAAGGGCGAGCCGTGGCAGAGATCGCCAAAGGAAACATCTACGTCCTCTTCAACCTCCTCGGTCAGGACGGAGAACTCCGGCCACTTCTCCTGCGACGCCTGCTCGACCTGAGTCTCCCCCGGGTCCTCACAGAGCGCAGAGGTCTGTCCCCGCTGGGATGGGATCCTCTCGAGGCCACCCTGGAGACGCTCCGGCAGGAGACCGAGGAGACAGCAGCCGGATGGGACCGACGACGGCAGGCCAAGGTCCGGCAGGCCTATGTTCAGGAATGCCGGAGTCGCGTGCACGAGGAGATGGCCTTTCTGGAACAGGAGATGCGTCTCCTCGAGGAGAACCTGGAAGAGTATGCCCGTCGGATCACGGCCGAGACCCGGCGGCTCTCGACATACCGGGAGCGTCTCAACACCCTGCGGGGCACCGCGCCCTCGCAGGCGCAACATCTCAAGGAGCTGGACGATCTCAAGGAGCTCCCCGAGGTCCGAGAGGTGCAGGTCCAGGATGGCCGGATCACGGTCTTCACCGCCCCGATCCATGCGGAGTACGAGGGCCGGGAATTCTGCCTGGGGAGTTATCGGATAGAGATCTCCCTCGCCGGCGATATTCGGATCTGGAACCTCACCAGCGCCGTCGGGGCCTATGACCACCCGCACATCTATCAGGGCCGGCCCTGTCTCGGCAACGCCCGGGAGGGCATCGCCAAGTTGATCGGGGAGTACCAGTTTGTGGCCCTCGTCTACGTCATCCTCGACTTTTTGAAGACGGTCAATTCGAAGGACTGGCGCGTTCCCATCGTCTACTGGCAGGAGTCGAGATCGTGAGACCCGGGCGGTCCATGGAGTTTTTGCGGCAGCTGGATCTGGTGAATCCGGAGACGTTGGACCTCCCCATCCACCTCATCGGCTGCGGCGGGATCGGTTCCTTCGCCGCCCTGGCCCTTTCCAAGATGGGGGCCCAGCAGCTGCACCTCTATGACCCTGATGGGATCGAGGAGCATAACCTACCGAACCAACTCTTCCGCCTGAGGGACGTGGGGCGGTTGAAGGTCGAGGCGCTCCGAGAAATCCTGCAGGAGTTCACCGGGGCTCCCGTGCAGGGGGTCCCGATCGAGGTGGAGGCCCAGCGCATGACGGGGATCGTGATTGCGGCGGTGGACACCATGCGGGCCCGGAAGGCGATTTGGCAGCGATCCATCCGCTATCGTGCCGGCGTGCTGAGGTACCTGGACGCGCGAATGGGCGCGGAGGTGGCACGGATCTACGCCGTGAATCCGACTGATCCGGACGACGTCCGGCTGTACGAAAAGACCCTGTATGGCGACGAGGAGGCCGAGGTTTTCCCTTGCACGGCAGCGGCGATTAGCTATAGTGGATTTGCGATCGCCAGCCTGATCGGCAATCTGGTCAAGCGGCTGGCGACCGGCGAGGATCTCCCCCGCGAGATCCTCCTAGACCTCAAGACCCTCACCCTGCTCACCAGCTCGGGCGACCGATGCTGAGGAAAGGAGGCAGATCATGACGACGGACCTCTTGGAAAAGGAGCGAACCATTGCCGTCAAGGTGGTGATGATGGGAAAAAGCATCACCACGTACGTCGGGAAGGATCCGCTCTCCCTCGATGAGCTGCTGACCGAGATGGGCACCAACGGGAAGACGGAGGTGCGGGTCAACGGCCTGACGGTGGACAAGACGCACCGGCTGGCCTCGGGGGACATGGTCCTGGTCGTCCCTAAGATCCGGGGTGGCTAGCCCGTCTGGGACCGAAAGGGGAGCCACCGGGCGAGGACTTGCGCAGGGGCTCGATGGAGTCCCGCGGCTGCTCCCTGCCGTGCCGGGGGCCTCGAGATGGGCGCTCGGGGGCCGTCCCGGCTCGCTTTCGCGCGCGACCTCATAGGCGATCACTGGGGGGTGCCTGCCCCTCGTCGCTCCCGGCGACATCCCCATCCCTCCCGGCTTTCAGCAGATCGAAAAAGACTCGGTCCTGATCAGACCGCTCACCGATGACGACTCGACTGAGGCCTCGGCGCTGAGCTCGGCCGAACCGCTCGTCGAAGGCTCGTCGAAGTCCGTGATCCGCTGACCGTACCGAGGTCGCCAGTACGCACCCGGGGATTGCCCGGGACGAGATCTTCTTTCCCGGATGGACCGGGACCCGGTTCCCCCTTATGAAAGCGTAAGGCAAGCGCGAAGCAGATGGCGGACACCAGCCGGTCCTCAAATGGGTGGAAATCGTGCGGAGACGCATGACTGGCTGACGTTGGCGAGAAACTGCGCGGAGAATCAGGGGGAGTTTGTCGGGCAGAGGGCCGGCTCCACCTCCGGCCCTCTGCGCCGAATTCACTGACAGAGTTTTTTAGCTACAAAGACCTGGGGCGAATCCGGCTTTCCTGAGGGAGTCGGGAACGCTCTTGCAGTAATCGCTGACTGTTTTATCCATCATCTTGGTCATGCCCCCGACTCGGTTGCTGAGCTTCTGGAGCTCGGCCTGGATGGCAGCCAGATCGTTCTTGAGGGCCTTGAGGTCCTCCCCCGTCGCCTTCATCATCGCCTTGTCGGATTCCATCATCTCCGCGGCACCAGCGGGAGCGATGGACAAAGCGGGGCCTCCGAGGGTTACCAAGAGCATGGCAAGGAGCCCAACGATCATCACTGTGCGTGTCATGTTGTCACCTCCTTTCATGCGCAAATCCCCATCGGTCGAGGCGGTGCTCACGAAACCTACCCTTGTTTCCAGACGACGACGTCGCCGGTTTTGTTCCCGGCCATCGCCTATGCCTACCTCCATCGATTAGACACAGGAAGGGAGGGAAAGGATGCGCTCCTGCCGTCCACGGCTCGCTTCAAACCTCTCCGCATTGAACCGTCCGGCGAAACTCCGGCCCAGGGACTGAAGCACCACAAGGGAATCGCACGCTATCACGATCCGCACATTTGTCAAGCAAAAGTAAAGACTTTCTGAGGGCGCCTCTTGTTCCCGGACCGGTCGAGGCCGGACGGGAAACGGACGATCACCGTTTGCCACCGGCAAGCTGCCGACCCTCCGGGAGAGACCGAAGCCAGATCATGGCGCACACCCCCAGGACCCCCCCGATCCCCAAGACGCTGAACGCCAACCCCCACGCCCCTCGGGTCGGGTCCGATGCGCCCGCCGTCACATCCAGCACCGCGCCAAAGGCGAGCGGTGCCACAGCGCCCGCCCCAAAGCCCAGCAGCGAACGCACCGCCAGCACCGAACCCAGCTGTGCAGGCGCCACGACCTCCGTGATCCCTGCAGAGTATACCGGCGAATCGCCCAAGGCCGAGAAGCCGTATACGATGCCAACCAGCAACAGGAGCCCCAGCGGCGCAGTCAGGAGCCAGCCAAAGGTAAACGAGCACACGGTGCTGGTGGCCATCATGGCGATGATGACCGCCGTCCGGCCCCAGCGGTCGGAGAGCCAGCCGCCGACGCTGGCCGCGACAATCCCCATGACATGGAAGAGGGCCGAGAGGTTCGCGCCAATGCCGGCCGAGCGGCTGAGATCCAGGCCGGTGGCGGCAAACACCACGGTCAGGTAGGCGGGCGTCCACGCCCACATGCCAAGAAGCTCCCAGCAATGAAAGGTGTACCCGGCCACCATCAGCTGGGCAGCGCGGTTCCGGCGCATGATCTCCGAAAACCTCGAGAGGCGGGGCGCTGCGGAGTGCTGCGGCGGCGCGCCCCGCAGGACCGCGGCGGTGAGAGCCGCGCCGACGACCGGCCCCAGCGCGAGGGCGAACAGGGCCGCACGCCAGCCAACGATCACCATCATCAGCCCCGCCAACCCGAGAGCGACCGCATACCCTAATGAGGAGGATCCCAGGAACCATCCGATAGCCCACCCCCGCCGTTCAGGAATAAACCGCCCGGCGAGAAGAACCAGCCCCGGAGTGTAGGTCCCGGCCAGCGCGGCGGCGAGGACGGAGAATAGGATCAGGGCCGAAACATACCCATCGATGAAGAAAGGGAGGGACAAAGAAACAGCGGCCGAAGCGACGCTCGACCAGAGGAGGATGGGTCGGGCCCCCACCCGGTCGATCAAGGCCGAGAGGATTGCCAAAGAGACGGCACCGACGAGCTGAAAAGCTGATGAGATGGACCCTGCTGCGGTCCCTGACAGTTGCCACTCGCGCTGGACAATGGGGAGGATGGCCGGGTAGGCCATGAACATCATTGCCGCGCTCGCGCGTGCCCCGCAGAGGCCCGCGAGCCACAGCGTATCGTGGGACTCACGAGACATCGCCCCGGCCTCCAGGCCCACCTGATCATAGAGCGAATCACCCTACCCCCTTTGACCCGAAAACGCAACGGTTTTGCCCTCGATGCGTTTGACTGTCCTCTGTGCCGACTCCCTCCGGCACAAAAGATGCATTGACACTCTCCCCTGAAGGGCTCTATACTCGTTCCGACTTTAGCTTCTCACGGTTTTGCCGTGTATTCGTGACGAGGCCGCGAGGACTGCAGTCTGGCGGCCTCTTGTGTTAGGGGAAAGGAGACAGAGGCATGGCAGCCCGAGTATACGTGGGCAATCTTCCCTTCACCGTCGATGCGGAGCAGTTGCGCGCCCTTGTTGAGCAAGGTGGCCATAAGGCGCTGGACATCAAGGTCGTCACCGATCGCGACACCGGCCGACCCCGCGGGTTCGCCTTCGTGGAGATGGGGAGCGCCGAGGAGGCGCAGGCGGTCATCTCGGCCTTGAACGGGCGCGACATCGGGGGACGCACGCTCACAGTCAGCCTGGCCCGCGAGCGTGAGCCACGGGGCGGCGGCCCGGGTCGGGGCGGTTTCGGCAGGGACCGCACCGGCGGCGGCGGCCGGCGGCAACGGTACTAAGGACTCGGCAGCCCGGGCCTCCCCGGGGGCCGAGCGCCAGCAGGAGAGAGGCAATCGCCCAGAGGAGAGAAGCATGACACGTCGGTTTGTGGTTCTCACGCTCGCCCTGGCATTGGCGCTGGTGGGCTCGTCCTGGAGCTTTGTAGCGGCTGCGCCGCCTTCAGCGCAGGACGCAGTGGCTCAGGTGAATGGCAAGAAGATTACCTACCAAGAACTGAACACCGAATTTCTTGCTCGCACACGAGTTTCCTTTGACAAGGTGCAGGAAGACCCACAGGCGCAGCAGGCTCGAAAGGAGCTATTACAACAGCTCATCGACAGCGAACTCGTCCTGGAGCAGGCAGAGCGCCAGAAACTGACCGTGACACCCCAGGCGGTCGATGAGCAGGTCAAGAGCATCCGGGGTCGCTTTCCCTCCGAAGAGGCCTTCAAGCAGGCCCTGAGCACCAACGGATTGACCGCGGAGCGCCTGAAGGCCAATATCAAGAAGGACATGTTGCGCCAACAGATCCTCAAGAAGGAGGTCCTGGAAAAGGTCTTGGTCTCCCCGAAGGAGGTCGAGACCTTCTTCAACGAGCGCAAGGATACGTATGTCCAGGAGGAAGCGGTGCAGGCCAGGCACGTCTTGATCAAGGTGGCGCCTGATGCTTCTCCGGAAGTCGAACAGAAGACCAAGGAACGGGCCAATGCGGTGCTGGCCAAGGCGAAGAAGGGGGAGGATTTCTCGAAGCTGGCCGCGCAACATTCTGAGGATTCCACGAAGGACAACGGAGGCGATCTCGGCTATTTCGGACGAGGGAGAATGGTGAAGCCTTTCGAAGAGGCTGCCTTCGCCCTCAAGGCTGGCCAGATCAGCGATCTGGTGCGGTCCCAGTTTGGTTACCACATCATCAAGGTGGAAGCCCGCAAAGAGGCCAAGCGCCTCTCCTTTACCGAGGCAAAGGAGTGGGCGGAAAAGGATCTCACGAGGGAAAAGGCGAGGGCCCGTTACGGGGAATATGTCGGAGGGTTGCGCGAGAAGGCCAAGATCACCGTCAATCTGAAGTAGCACCACCCGACGAAAGAGAAGCACCAGCGATGCGGCGGCGGTGGGCGGGTGTCGCCCTGGCGATCCTCCTGACGGCGTGCACCGGCAAGACCCAGACGATGGGGGGCAGCTGGGCGGGCCGCCCGACGGCCCCAGAGAATTTCCGGCGCGAGTTTCAGCTCCCGTACGCCGTCTCCGATGGCTGACCCACCTCAGAGTTCGACCCGCGCTTCGTCGCCCTCCTCATCCCATTGATCCCCCACCCTCAGGAAGCACCTCTTCAACGGAGTCCGCGCGCGAACTGTGGTGCCGGGAGGGGGAGTCGAACCCCCACGGGCGCGAAGGCCCAAGAGATTTTGAGTCTCTCGCGTCTTCCTGTTTCGCCATCCCGGCCCCTGGCGATCAAAAACGAAAGAAGGGAAGCCTCGCGACTCCCCTTCCGGATGCAGAATCCTGAGAGCCTGCTGATAGTGGGGATTATCTTACGGCCTTCTTCAGTCCCGCTCCCGGCCGGAAGCGGACGACCCTCGCCGCGGGGATCCTGATCGTCTTCCCGGTCTGGGGATTCCGCCCCGCGCGGGCCTTGCGCCGTCCCGTGCCAAAAGTCCCAAACCCCACCAGCGTGACCTTCTGCCCCTTCTTCAGGGTATCCTTCACCGCCTTCAGCGCGGTCTCCAGTGCGGTCTCGGCGGCCCGTTTGGTTACCTTGGCATCCTTGGCCATCCGGTCAACCAGCTGCGCTTTCGTCATCGCCTCTCCTCCCCTTCCCCGATCGTTTCCACCCAGAGGCGGGCTCGTGCACGCCCCCCATTTCCTTACTTCAAGACGCGGGCCTTCTGGAGCAACTCCTCAAGACCCTTCCGAGCCGCCTGCTCTTCCTTGAGCCGGCCCTCTGCCTCTGCGAGCGCGGATGTGAGCTTCTTCACCTCATTCCGCAGATTCTGCATTTCCACACCCGTCTTCGATTTCAGATCGCTCAGCTCCGCTTGCAAGGCAGACACCTGAGTGGACGCCTGTCGGGACTGCCAGAAGTATGCGATCCCGAACCCGATGAGGATCGCCACGGCAATGAGAACGATAACCGCCGGTGGCCTCATGACACACCATCCTCGATACCTTCACGTGCGAGGCAGTCTAGCACGGCCCCCGAACGGACCCAAGCACAATCTCCCCGCTATCCCCGAGGGTGCCGCGGCCTTCCCCGGTACGGTTCTGACAGATGCCGCTCGGCCGTCTCCTGGGCCAACCCTCGTCCCTCGATCTCGAGCGCCCGGTGATACGACTGGACCGCCCTATCCCGCTGCCCCTGCAGATCATAGATCATGCCGGTCCGCGTGTGGGCCCAGGCGGTGATCCAGGCGAACTTGGCATTCCGCTGCTCGATCGCCTGGCGGAAGAAGGCCAGCGCCTCTTCATGGGCGCCCGCATCCATGGCAATCTTGCCTCGGAGCTGTAGATACCTGGGGGTGAGCTCTGAAGGAAAGTGAGGGTGCCTCTGCTCCAAGGCGATCCGGATCGCCTCGGCCACGGAGAGCGCCTGTGTGGTCTGATGCGCCTCGGAGTACAGAAAGGCCAGGAGAAACAGGAATTCAGGATTTCCCGGGTATCGGGCCGAAAGCAGCTCCGCGTAGGGGAGGGCCTCGGCGTACTGTTCTTCCCACCCGCTGAGGATGCGGGTCAGCGCGACCACCGCCGGGACGGCGGCGAAGGTCCCCTCCCGTGCCGCCCGCCTGAGTCTGTTGAGCCCGCGCTCGCGGTCCCCGGTGGGGAGCACCAGCGAGACGAACGGCTTGAGCAGTGCCGGAACCCGGGAGACGGCGTAGTCGTATAGCCCCAGAGGCCAGAGGGCATCAACGCGCTGCGGGTCCATCTCGAGGACGCGCGTAAAGAGTTGGTGGCTCGCCCGGATCCCGCGGTAGGCCTCGAGATAGTTCTTCCGCGTCCGGTCCACCGCTCCCTTCACCCCACGGATCATCCCCAGAGCCAGCATCAGATCCGCATTGTCCGGCGTGGCCTGGAGGAGCGCCTCCCCGCGCACCACCACCGGCTCCATGCGCGCGAGAAAACGATCGAGAACCTCTGTGATTTCCTCCTCGCCGCGCTCCTCTTGAACGGCCTGGTCCATATCGACGAGCCCCTCCAGTAAGGGAGAGAGCAGGTCACCCCCCGGGAGGTCCTTGAGCTGCCGGAACACCTCCCGGGCCTCGGCATAGTTCAGGTTCGCCATGTGGTCAATCCCGCGCACGATCTGCCGGGTCACATCCGCCGTGAGCTGGAAGGCTCCCCCGCCCTCCGCAGGGCGGACCAGGAAGAGGACGAGGACAAGCCCGGTGATCACCCGCCTCATGGTGTGGCCTTTCTGTCCGCTGTTGGCGGCGTTGACGATGGCCTCGCAGGCGGCCTCGAGGATGCTCCCCTGCTGAACCTTGATCTGCACCATCCATTGACCCGGGATGACGTCGGTGGTAATGATATTATGATACGGTATGTCCAGCCCACCCCCAAAAGGAAATCCGGTATGGAGGTGACGGTCCTCGGATCGGGGACTGCCATTCCATCGGCCGAGCGGGCCTCGCCTGGTTACTTCGTTCAGGTGGCGAATGAGTCACTCCTGCTCGACGGCGGCACCGGCACGCTGCACCAACTGGTTCGGGCCGGTTCCTGCCTCGGAGCGTTAGATCGAGTGCTCTATACTCACTACCACCCCGATCACGTGGGGGATTTTCCCCACCTCCTCTTTGCCCTTCGGAGCCGCGAGATCGGACGGCACCGTCCCCTCTGGGTGGGCGGGCCTCCAGGGCTCAAGCGCCACTACCACCTCCTGGGCGAATTGTACGGCTCATGGGTGGCCAATCTGCCCTTCGTCCTCGAGCTCAACGAACTCAAGGCGGGGACGATCGACTTGGGCGCGTGGCGCCTGACAGCGCGGCCCGTCCCCCACACCGATGTCAGTCTGGCGTATCGAATCGACGCCGCTCAAGGCTCCGTCGTCTACTCCGGTGACACCGACTACTCCGAAGATCTGATCCGGCTGGCGAAGGGCGCCGATCTTCTCATTCTCGAATGCGCCTTTCCGGACGGCCAGAAGGTCACGGGGCACCTGACGCCGAGCCTGGCCGGCGAGATCGCCGCGCACGCCGGTGTGAAGCGGCTGCTGCTCACCCACTTTTCTCCGGCCTGCGTGGGGCATGACCTGCTCTCCCCCTGTCAGAAGCAGTTCCCAGGGGAGGTCCTGTTGGCCCGGGACCTGATGCGGCTCACGGTGGGCAACCGAGGGGGGCGATGACTGCCCGAGATCGGTTAATCCTCGCCCTGGACCTCCCCTCGCTCGAATTGGCCGAGGGAATGGTCAAACGACTGCACGGAACGATCCATCTCTTCAAGGTTGGCCTCGCCCTGTTCACCGCCGCGGGTCCCCGGGTGATCAGCCGGATTCATGAGCAGGGAGGACGGGTCTTCCTCGATCTCAAGTTCCACGACATTCCCCAGACGGTGGCCGCCGCCGTGGCGAAGGCTGTCGAGTGGGGGGTCTTCATGCTGGACCTCCATGTGGCAGGGGGGCGGGAGATGATGCGGGCGGCGGCGGAGGCCGTCGTCGAAAGGGCGGAGGCCGTCGGCATCGAGCGCCCCCGCCTGATTGGGGTCACCGTCCTCACGAGCCTGACCCAGGGCGATCTCCAGGCGCTGGGCATCGGGTGGGGAGTCGAAGAGCAGACCCTCGCCCTCGCCCGCCTGGCGAAGGAGTCGGGACTCGACGGGGTGGTGACCTCGCCTCACGAGGTTCGAGCCATCCGGCGGCGGTTCGGCCCCGACCTCCTCGTGGTCACGCCGGGCATCCGACCGAAGGCGGCCGAGCCCGACGACCAGCGCCGGATCGCGACGGCCCGCGAGGCAGTCAGAGCGGGTGCGGATTACGTGGTGGTGGGGCGTCCAATCCTTACGGCGGCGGATCCGGTAGAGGCGGCGGAACAGCTCGTGGCAGAAATGGAGACGCCGTGAAAGGCCCCCCGCAGACCTTCGATGTCCACTGAACTTCGAGGGAGGAGATCATGGCCTATCAGCATCTGCACGTCGCGACCGCCGATGGCGTGACCACAATCACCATCAACCGCCCCCAGGCCCTCAACGTCCTGACCGCAGTCACCATGCAGGAGCTCGAACAGGCTTTCCTCGCAGCCCACCACGACCCCGCCGTGCGGGTGGTGATCACCCAGCGCCTCCCCCGACAGGTGGGGCGCAAGCACGCCATGGCGCTCATCCTGACCGGAGAAATGATCGACGCCCAGGAGGCCTACCGGATCGGCCTCGTGAATAAGGTGGTCCCATTGAAAGATCTGATGGCCGAGGCGGTGAAGCTCGCGCGGCTCCTGGCGAGCAAGTCCCCGACCGCGCTGCAGCTCTGTCTCGAGGCCGTGAACCGCGGATGCGAGATGGCGCTCGATGAAGGCCTCGAATATGAGGCGACCCTTTTCGCTATGGCGGTCGCATCCGGGGATGCCCAGGAGGGAACGCAGGCCTTCCTGGAGAAGCGCACCCCCGTCTGGGCGCGTGCGCGCCAACTCGGCTAGGAAGCTGGAAGGCTGGGACGCTAGAAGGCGAATCCAAGCGTCTTGTGATCCCCTAAGCGTTCCAGCATTCTAGCCTCCCAGCGTGCTAGCAGGTGTTTCGTGATGGAGCTGTTCGAGCAACCCAAGAGTCGAGAGCACAAGGATCGGGCGCCCCTCGCCGATCGCATGCGGCCCAGGACCCTCCAGGAGTTTGTGGGGCAGACGCACCTGTTGGGCGAGGGCAGGGTCCTTGCCCTCGCGCTGGACCGGGGCGAGGTCCCATCGATGATACTCTGGGGGCCCCCGGGGTCGGGCAAGACCACGCTCGCGTATCTGATCGCCGAGCGCATGCGTGCGGCATTCGTCCCCTTCTCCGCGGTCACCGCCGGCATCAAGGAGATCAGAGAGGTCATGAAGCAGGCCCAGTGGCATGCAGAGCGGGAAGGACGGCGGACCATCCTCTTTGTCGACGAGATTCACCGCTTCAACAAGGCCCAGCAGGATGCCTTTCTCCCCCATGTGGAAAAGGGGACGATCATCCTGATCGGGGCCACGACGGAGAATCCCTCCTTCGAGGTGGTGGCCCCGCTCCTCTCACGGGTGAAGGTTTTTCGCCTTAACCCGCTCACGGAGGCAGAGCTTGACCGCATTGTCCAGCGCGCCCTGGAGGATCAGGAACGGGGCCTTGGCGTCTTGAGACCACAGCTCCCCCCGGAGGGCCTGCAGCATCTGCTCCGCCTGGCCTCGGGCGATGCTCGCACGGTCCTCAATACGCTCGAGCTCGCCGCCCAGATCGCCTCCCGAAGCCAGGACGGCATGCTCGAGGTCACCCTCACCGCCGTCGAGGAGGCGGCCCAGCGCCGAACCCTCCTGTACGACAAGGCGGGTGATGAGCACTACGCCCTCATCTCCGCCCTCCACAAGAGCGTCCGGGACAGTGACCCCGACGCGGCGCTCTACTGGCTGGCCCGCATGCTCGCTGCCGGGGAAGATCCCCTCTACATCGCACGGCGGCTCATCCGCATCGCCTCAGAGGACATCGGTAACGCCGATCCGTCCGCCCTCTCGGTGGCAGTGACGGCGAAAGAGGCGTACCACTTTCTCGGAAGTCCGGAAGGGGAGTTGGCCCTGGCTCAGTGCACCTGTTATCTTGCGACCGCCCCGAAATCGAACGCAGTCTACCGCGCCTACGAAGAGGCCCGGCGTGATGTAGAGCAGGGGCCCATCGCGCCGGTGCCGCTCCATCTGCAGAACGCGCCGACCCCACTGATGAGAGGCCTGGGCTACGGAGCGGGCTACCGATACGCCCATGACGCCCCCGATGCCCTCGTAGACCAAGAGCACCTGCCGCCGGAGTTGCAAGGCCGCACCTACTACCAGCCCACAGACCGGGGCTACGAAGCCGAGATCCGGCGCCGGCTCGCGGAGTGGCGCACCCGGCTCAAGGCGGAATCTCCCGACCCGCATGCCGAACCTCGCGGCTGAGCCTCCGAAGCCTCCCCAGGGGGCCGGCGGCCTCGATTCTCGGGCGACTTTCTCCTTGACACTGATACACCTCTCTGGTATATCCAAACCATTCCCATCTCCCCCCGTTGTCATTCCGTCTTGATCATTGCGCCAGGCGAAAGGAGGTGACTCGATATGACCAAGGCGGGGCTGGTCGCCGCAATGGCAAAGGCCTCAGGGATCACCAAGAAGGCCGCCGAAACCGCCCTTGAGAGCACCCTGAAGTCGATACGCGACTCCCTCAAGAGAGGGAAGAAGGTGACGTTGGTAGGCTTCGGCACGTTCTCCGTCGCCCGGCGGGCGGCCCGGAATGGTCGGAACCCCCAGACCGGAAGAGCCATTCGCATCCCAGCAGCCAGGGTTCCACGGTTCAGGGCGGGTAAGGATCTCAAGAACGCCGTAAAATAGTCATCCTCCACGATAACGCGAAAAGCCGGAAGGTGATCCCTTCCGGCTTTTTCTCTTCTTCGGCATGGCCCGTGGCCTCTAGGCACGCAAGGCCCTGACCGCCGCCGAAACATCGGGGGCCGCCATGACCGCAGAGATGACGGCGACCCCGTCTGCCCCGGCGGTGCGCACCTCCGACCGATTCGCCGCGGTGATCCCCCCGATGGCGACGATGGGCAATCCGATCCTCGGCCGGACCTCACGGATAAGCTCGAGGCCCACGGGAGGCCCGTACAAGGCCTTGGACGGCGTATAGAAGATGGGCCCCAGCACGATGAAGTCGGCTCCGCCCTGCTGGGCCTCTTCCGCCTCGGCGAGCGAGTGACAGGAAACGCCCAGCAGCCGTGTGGGGCCTAACAGACGACGGGCGACGACGGGCGGAAGACCTCGTTGGCTCAGATGGACCCCGTTGGCCCCCACGGCCAGCGCCACATCGATTCGGTCATTGATGAGCAGCAGCCCCCCGACGGGCGTGATGAGCTGAAGGAGGCGTTCGGCCAGCGCCGTCATCTCCCGGGCTTCCAGATCCTTCTCGCGCAACTGAAAGACCCTGGCGCCCCCTTGTATACAGGCCCCCACGACCTCTTCAAGCGATCTGCCGGAGGTCTGTGTGCGATCGGTGATTACATACAACCCCCACGTCCGGGGATCTTCGATGGGCGCTTTCATCGCTTCACCGTTGACCGGTCTGCGTGTCGGGCTCCACGCTCCGCACTATAGCCTATTCGCGAGATCCGTTGCCATCCGTTTCATGTCGCAGATCTCATTGAACCGTGTTATAGATCACATCAGGTCGTGCGCTGAGACTCGCGCATGTCCCGTCTTCTTAGACCCAAGAGGACAAGGAGGTCCGGTGCCGTGTGGGAAGGGACGGTGGTTTCCATTCACATCGCTCCGACCGGGGCGGCATCCACGGTGCCAGTCGTGCAGGTCCGCGCCATCGCCGGCAAAGGGCTGGAGGGTGACCTCGAGCGCCTGAGCCACCCAGGGGTCAGGGAGGCGTTGATTCACCGGGGCGGCCTGCGGGCGCAGATCCTTACAGAGGGTATGATCCGCGTGGGAGATACTGCAGGGGAGGTCTAAAGGCGTTCGGCCAAGACCGGCGCAGCGCGAGTGCTCGCGGATGGTGATAACGGGTTCGTGTGCCGCGCCCCGCATGTTGGAAAACACCCGGGGTCATAGGAGCATAATTCCGGAATGGACCATGAACCGCAGCATGGGTGCATCGACGTCGTAACCATTGGCACGCTGCGGCCGGACATCCTGGAATTCACCCTCTTATCCTTTCACCGCAAGTTCCTTCGCCAGTTCCAACGGGCCCGCCTCATCATCAACATCGACCCCATCGGCGACGAGCGGCGCTCCACCGACGACGTGCTCAGGATCTGCGCGAAATACTTCTCCGAGATCACCCACCGCTGCCCGGACCAACCCCACTTTGCCACGGCGGTGAAATGGGCCTGGGAGCAGGTGGAAACCGAGATCTTCCTCCATCTGGAAGACGACTGGCTGCTCAAGCGAAACGTGGACGCGACGCGGATCGTGCGCGGGTTCGAAGCCGACCCCGACCTCGCCTCGTTGCGGTTCAACCTGACCCGCAACCCTTCCCGCGGGCCGCTCTATTTTCAGGGGCCGTCACTCAACCCGAGCGTGATTCGCAGGCGCTTCCTGGAGGAAGTCCTCCCCTTCTTCTCGCCGCACCTGGACCCCGAAAAGCAATATACGTACCCGAATGACGCGCGGAGGGAGGTGCTTGCCCACTGGCGACACATACTGTACGGCGAGCCGGGTGAGGCGTCGTATGTCCTCGACATCGGCAAGAAATGGCGCCGCTTCCACGGATTCGCGAAATGGCAGCCCGGCAGTGGGGAATTGAGCTGGCGCAAGACGCCCGTCCCCCCGCTCAGGAAGACGTGGTATGCGCTCAAGCACGCCGCGTTCTCCCGTTACCTGCAGTATCTGGCGGGGCGCGGTTGACTGGGCTTTCCACCTGCAGATCACCATCCTGGAAGCGAAGGACGGAGCGCGGTCCTCCCCCCTGCGCCGGGAGGAACGGAGAGGGGAGCGGGGAAGGACGGCTATAGCAGTTCGGGCATGCCTTCGAGGGGCGTGGAGGCGGAGGCGTACAGCTTTTTCGGGATGCGCCCGGCGCGATAGGCCAACCGTCCCGCCTCGACCGCATGGCGCATCGCGGTTGCCATGGCCACCGGATCCTTCGCCATCGCGATCCCCGTGTTCATCAGCACGCCATCGCAACCGAGCTCCATGGCCACCGCCGCATCGGAGGCGGTCCCCACCCCCGCATCGACGATGACCGGCACCCGCACCGTCTCCTGGATGATCCTGATGTTGTAGGGGTTCCGGATGCCGGCGCCCGAGCCGATCGGGGCCCCGAGCGGCATCACGGCGGCCGCCCCCGCGTCCTCGAGTTTCTTGGCCACGATCGGGTCATCGTTGGTATACGGCAGGACGATGAAGCCCTCCTTGACCAGGATCTTCGTCGCCTCCACCAACGCCGCCGTGTCGGGGAAGAGGGTCTTCTCGTCCCCGATGACCTCCAGCTTGATCATATCGGACAGTCCCATCTCGCGGGCGATGAACGAGGTTTTGACCGCCTCCTCGCCCGTGTAGCATCCCGCCGTGTTGGGCAGCAGAGTGTAGCGGCTGAGGTCGATGTAATCCAACAGCGAGCCTCCGGTGGCCAGGTTCATGCGCCGGATGGCCACGGTGATAATCTCGGCCCCTGAGGCTTCCCACGCCTTCTGCATCGTGGCAGGGTCCGGGTACTTGCTGCTGCCGATGATGAGGCGCGACGTGAATTCCTTCCCACCGAACTTGAGCGGCGTGTCCCTGCGTTCCGTCATCGGATCTCCTCCATCCCCCCCGCCATGACGGTGAGGACCTCCACCGCGTCCCCTTCCCGGAGCGTCGTGGACCCGTAGGAGGGCTTCTTGATGATCCCCTGGTTGATCAGGACCGCCACCCGCTCAGGGCGAACCCTGAGCTCGTGGAGCAGCCCGGCGATGGTGATCCCGTCACTTACATCTCGGGCATGGCCGTTCAGGCGGATCTGCATAGGATGGACCTGCACAGTGTTCCAGGGAAGCTCCGTGTGCGGCTACCGTTACTCTAGCACGGGAGAAAGGGAGGGGTCAATTCCCTCCCACCCGCCGGCGCCTAAGGCGCAGGGCCTTTGTGATCACCGGGACCAACCCCGCAGTCAGGGGCAGGTCTCCGATTCTGGCGGGGTCCACCCACGACGCCCCAGAGATATCCGAGGCGGCCTGCAATCTTCCTTTACGCCAGGAAGCGAGGAAGTCGATGATCACATAGTGGTACCGGACCCGGCCACCGCGGTCGGCATAAATCCGGTCCATCACCTCCACGACCTCTTCCACCCTCACATCGATCCCGCACTCCTCCCTGACCTCGCGTGCCACCGCCTCCCTCAATCCCTCGCCACGCCTCACCGCCCCTCCCGGCAGGCTCCAGAGACCCCGACTCGGTTCCCTCCGGCGACGCACCAGCAACACCTTGCCAGCCTTCACCACGATGGCACCGACAGCCACGACGGGGCGGGAGGGATACGCGCGACTCATCGCTCCGGAAGGGGGGAACGCGGTTGACACGTAAGGTCCAAGAGCCTACAATATACTTTTGGGCTTTCTACACCCAGGACGCAAGGAGGACGGTCCCAGTGCCGATCTACGAGTACCAGTGCGAGGTCTGCGGCCATCACTTTGAGGTCATCCAGAAGTTCTCTGAGGAGCCGGTCACGTCGTGCGTGGCGTGCACTGGGCCCGTCCGACGGGTTCTGTCGGCGCCCGCCCTGGTCTTCAAAGGGACCGGCTGGTACGTGAACGACTACGCCAGTCCGGAGCGAAAAAAGGCCCTCGAGGGAGAGAAAAAGGGGGCTGACGGCCCCCCGGACACCAGCAGCAACGAACGAAAAGCCGAGGCCGAGAAGGGCACCTCCGACCAGCAGCCGCCCCGGCCCTCCTCGTCCGACCAGGACTGACCCCAACTACCCCCCTTCCGTCTGGAGTAAGAGGGCCTCGATGCGGGGCGCGATCTCGGCGGCCGGGATAAACATATCCTCTCTCGTCCGGCGATTGCGAATTTCCACCTGCCCTTCCTGGATGGCTCGGCTCCCCACCGTCACGCGATAGGGAATCCCCACGAGATCCGCATCCTTGAATTTCACCCCGGGTCGCTCATCCCGGTCATCGTACAGGACCTCCACCCCCGCTCCGTTGAGGGCGCGGTACAGCTGCTCGCCCAGCTCTCGCATCGCCGGATCCTTGACATTGACCGTGAGGAGGTGGATCTGAAAGGGGGCGATATTCACGGGCCAGATGGCGCCATCGCGGTCGTGATGCTGTTCGATGGCGGCCGCCGCGATCCGGGCCGGGCCCATCCCGTAGCTCCCCATGACGATGGGCCGCTCCCCTCCTTTCTCGTCGAGATAGAGCGCCTTGAGCGGCGTGGAATACCGGGTGCCCAGCTTGAAGATGTTTCCGACCTCGATCACCCGCTCGACCATGATCGGGCTCCCGCACTTCGCGCAGCCGTCGCCCGGTTGCACGCGGTGAATATCCGCGTGCCGCGCCCTGAAGTGCGTGCCCGGGACCACCCCGCGGACGTGGGCGTCCTCGCGATTGGCCCCGGCCACATAGACCCCCTCGGCGAGCGCCTCATCAGCCAACAGAGGGATCTCAAGACCCAGCGGACCGAGGAAGCCGGCCTCGACCCCCGCTATCGTCTTGACCTCGTCCCGATGCGCCGGCCGGAACGGGCCGACGAGACGCTCGACCTTTCGCTCGTGCAGCTGCTGATCGCCCCGCAACAGGCAGAGGAGCGGTCCCGCCGTGGTCATGACCATGAGGGTCTTCAGGGTGAGGCGGGGATCAATCTGAAGAAAGGTCGACACCTCGTCGATGCTCCTGGCCCCTGGGGTCGCGATCTCCTCCAGCGCAGGCCACGAGGGAAAGGGTGGAGGCGCGGGCCGTGACTCCGCCAGCTCGACATTGGCCGCGTAGCCGCACGATCCGCACAGCGCCACCTCATCCTCCCCCGAAGGAGACGGGGCCATAAATTCGTGGGAACCGGCGCCGCCCATCATCCCGGGATCAGACTCGACCACGGTGAAGGTGAGGCCGCACCGTCGAAGGATCCGGCCGTAGGCCTCTTTGTGCAGCTCGTAGCTCTGCGCGAGCCCCTCCTCGTCCGCGTCCAGACTGTAGGAATCCTTCATGAGGAATTCCCGGGTCCGGAGCACGCCACTCTTGGGCCGGGCCTCGTCCCGGAACTTGACCTGGATCTGGTACCAGATCTGGGGGAGATTTCGGTACGAGCGGATCTCTTTCGCGGCCAGCCAGGTGATGATCTCCTCGTGGGTCATCCCGAGGCACATGTCCCGCTTTCCCCGGTCCTTCAGGCGGAACATCTCCTCGCCGATCTCGGTCCACCGACCGGTCTGCTGCCAGAGCTCGGCGGGGTGGAGCGCGGGCAGGGTGAACTCCTGCCCCCCGATCCGGTTCATCTCTTCCCGGATGATGGTGTTGATCTTATCCAGGACCCGCTGGCCCAGGGGGAGGTAGCAATAGATCCCGGCGGCGAGGGCGCGAACCAGCCCACCGCGGATCATGAGCCGGTGACTCACCGCCTCGGCCTCGGCGGGATCCTCTCTCAGCGTGGGGATGAGCAGGCGACTCCACCGCACGGTATGGTGAGACAAAAGGCGAGACTCACTCCTTGGGAAGGATGGTGAGGAGATTCCCGGCCCCGGGGGAGGCGTCTTCCGCTTCGCCGGACTCCGCCATCTTCAGGATCTCCTCCACAAGGGCGTCGGCCATCTCCGCCTCCTTCACCTTGCGGATGATCTGCCCCTTCTTGATGAGGATGCCGACCCCGTTGCCGCCGGCGATCCCGATATCTGCCCCCCGCGCCTCGCCCGGGCCGTTGACGGCGCACCCCATCACCGCCACATTCATCGCCTTCTTCAGGCCGAGCGCCGCCAGCCGCCGCTCCACTTCCTTGGTGAGCCCCATGAGATCGATCTCGACCCGGCCGCAGGAGGGGCAGGCGATGATGTTGAGCCCCCGCTCCCGGAGCTCCAGCGCCTTCAGGATCTCGAAGCCGACCTTGATCTCTTCGACGCAGTCCTCGGTCAGGGAGACCCGGATGGTATCGCCGATGCCATCAGCGAGCAGCGCCCCCATCCCCACCGCCGACTTCACCGTTCCCGGGAAGGCGGTCCCGGCCTCGGTCACCCCCAGGTGAAAGGGGTAGTCGACCTGCTCGGCCAGGAGACGGTAGGCGGCAATCATCATGGCGGGGTGCGACGCCTTCAGGGAGACCTTGATCTCCGGATAGTCGAGATCCTCCAGGATGCGGATATGCTTCAACGCGCTCTCCACCATCGCCTCGGGCGTGGGCTTGCCGTGCTTCGCCAGCAGCTCCTTCTCCAGCGAGCCGGCGTTGACGCCGATGCGGATCGGGATCTGGCGCTCTCGCGCCGCCCGTACCACCTCTTCTACCTTCCAGCGCGCCCCGATATTGCCCGGATTGAGGCGCAGGCCGTCCACCCCTTGCTCGAGCGCCTGGAGCGCCAGCCGGTAGTTGAAGTGGATGTCAGCAATGAGGGGGATGCGGATCTGGGCGCGGATCGTGCTCAGGACTGCCGCGGCCTCCTCATCCGGGACAGCGAGCCGCACCACCTCACAGCCCGCCGCCTCCAGGGCCCAGATCTGATCGACGGTGGCCTCGACGTTGCGGGTATCGGTCTTGGTCATGGACTGGACCGAGACCGGCGCGTCCCCGCCGATCTTGAGCGTGCCCACCTGGATCTGCCGCGTCTTCCGCCGTGCTTTCATGGATCAGCCTCCGCGTTGTCCGCGCAGCGAGTTCACAGTTCTCACTTCACGGTTCACGGGAAAAGCGGAATTGCCAGTCTGTGAACTGTGAACCATGGGCGGTGAAGATTACCACATCAGGGCCGCCCGAGCAATCGAAAGATATCATTATAGAAGGCAAAGATCATCAAGCCCACCAAGAGGACCAGTCCCACCCGCTGCGCCACCTCTCGCTTCTTCACACTGATCGGCCTGCCGCGGAGCAATTCGATGCCAAAGAAGGCGAGATGGCCGCCGTCCAGGATAGGGATGGGGAGGAGATTCAGGATCCCCAGGTTGATGGAGAGGAGCGCGGTAAAGAAGATCAGGTTAAGCAGCCCCTGCTGGGCCTGCTCGCCGGTCATCTGGGCCATGAGGATCGGGCCGCCGATCGTCCGAGGGGACACGGCCCCCTCCACCATCTTCACGAGCACATAGAGGATCTTGACGCTCGTGACCATTGTTCGGGCCCCGGCATCGACCAGCGCGGTCACCGGGTCTATCCGCTCGTACACGAAACCCTCTACAGGGCTGATGCCGATGAGCCCCACCGTCACCGTTTGACCACCCGCATCCTGCTGTACGGAGGCCTTCGGTATCAGAGCGACCGGGAAGCGTGTCCCGCCCCGCTCCACCGTCAGTGCGATCTCCTGCCCAGGCCGGGTGTGAATCCGTCGGGCCAAATCTTCCCAGGTCTCCACCCGCTCCCCGTCGACGGCGACGATGCGGTCGCCGACCTTCAGCCCCACCTGCGCGGCGGGAAATCCCTCCATCACCCGGCCCACGGCAGTCGAGATGAAGGGTCCGACCCCGATACTCCAGACCTCACGCTCGTCGCCCAGAAGATCGGTGAAGATCTTGCGGCGGGGCGTCACCGTGAGGTCCCGGTGGACCCCGTCCCGCCCGACACGAAGCGTCACGGGGTTGCCTCTCGAGGCCTGGAACGCCGCCTCGATCTCCTCCCATGTCCCCACCCGACCGCCCATCACCGCCTCGATGCGATCGCCCGGGCGGAGGCCGGCGACGGCGGCCGGGGAATCCGGTTCGGGCTTTCCGGCCACGGGCGGGAAGACCGGGCGACCCACCAGCGCGAAGACCCCCCAGAAGAGGAGCACGGCCAAGAGGAAATTGGCGCCGGGCCCGGCCAGGACGATGGCCATCCGCACCCACACCGACTTGTGGGCGAAGGATTTCTGACGATCCAGGGGTTGGCCCGCGGTATCGAAGGCTTGACCGGTGGCGTCCACCACGACCTCGCGTGGGTCCTCGCCGACCATCTTGACATAGCCGCCGAGCGGGATGGCGGAAATCAGGTACTCGGTCTCTCCCCACCGGAAACCGAAGAGGCGGCGACCGAACCCGAGGGAAAACTTGAGGACCCCGACGCCGGCCCGCTTGGCGACCAGGAAGTGTCCCAGTTCGTGGACGAAGATCAGGAGCCCCAGGATGATGATGAAAGAGACGATGGTTTCGACCGTCATGATACCGGCCTCACCCTGGCCCGGTATGTGCGAGCGATCTGCGCGCGGACCTCTCGATCCGCCGCCAGGATCTCGTCGAGACTGTCCCCGTCCCCCGGCCGGTGCCCGCCGAGGCTCGCCTCGATCACCTCGGGGATTTCGCCAAAGCTGATCTGCCGACCGAGAAACAGCTCGACCGCCACCTCATTGGCGGCGTTCAAGACGGCCGGTGCCGTCCCTCCCATCGCGACCGCCTCGTACGCGTATCCGAGACACCGAAACCGTTCCCGATCGACCGGCTCGAACGTGAGCGGGGCCACCCGCACCAGATCGAGCGTGGGGAAGGCGTTCTTGAGGCGGGCCGGGTAGCTCAAGGCATAGAGGATGGGAAGGCGCATATCGGGCGGGGCGAGCTGGGCCAGGACCGACCCGTCCACATACTCGATGAGGGAGTGCACGATCGACTGGGGATGCAGGATCACGTCCACCTGCTTTGCGTCGATGTCAAACAGCCATCGCGCCTCGATCACCTCGAGTCCTTTGTTCATCAGCGTCGCCGAGTCGATCGTGATCTTCTTCCCCATGCTCCAGACCGGATGGTTCAGGGCTTCCTCGGGGGTGACGGAGGCCAGCCGTTCCTTCGGGACCTGCCGCAGCGCTCCCCCCGAGGCGGTCAGGATAATCCGCTTCAGCGCCCCCCACCCGCCCCCCTCGAGACACTGGAAGATCGCGGAGTGCTCGCTGTCCACCGGCAAGAGCTTCACCCCTCGGGCCGCGGCCTCAGCCGTCAGCAGTGCCCCGGCCATTACGAGGGCCTCCTTGGTGGCGATCGCCACGTCCTTGCCGGCCCGGATCGCCGCCAGCGCCGGCTTGAGTCCCGTCGCCCCCACGACCGCCAGCAGGGTCAGCTCTGCATCGGAGTAGGCCGCAACCTCGCTCAACCCCTCCTCCCCGAAGCAGATCTTCACCGGAAGGCCGCGTAGTCTTTCCTGCAGCTCCTGCGCCCCGTCCCGGCCCGCCACCGAGACCAGATGCGGTCGAAACTCCCGGACCTGCTGGGCAAAGAGGTCGAGCCGCCGCCCGGCCGCCATCGCCACCACCTCAAAGGCCTCGGGGTGGGCGCGGACCACTTCCAGGGTCTGCATGCCGATGGAGCCGGTAGAGCCCAGGACGCTCAGGCGCTTCATTGCTTTTCCTTGATCCCGACCCCGTCCCTGGTCCCCGTCTTGACGAGATACATCGCCTCGTCGGCGTGGCGCAAGAGATCTTCTCCGCTCTGCCCGTCTTCAGGATAGGTGGCGACCCCGAAGCTGGCGGTGAGCGACACCTCGGCCCCTTCCACCGGGTGGAACCGATGGGCCCGGATCGCCTGGCGCAGGCGGTGGGCTGTCTCCACCGCCCCTCGCTGATCAGTCTCGGGCAGCGTCACCGAAAACTCATCCCCGCCAAACCGGAATATCTTATCGGTCCGTCTGAGCTGCTTCATGATGACCTTCACCACCTCGACCAGCACCCTGCTCCCCGACAGGTGCCCATATTGGTCGTTGATGTGCTTGAGATGATCGAGGTCGAAAAAGAGGAGAGAGAAGGGGTGTTTGTACCGGCGGGACCGCTCGATCTCCTCGCCCAGATATCGATCCAGATATCGACGGTTGAGGACCCCCGTCAGGTCATCCTGCAGGGTCTCGTGGCGGAGACGGGTGTTGGTGCGGAACAGGTCATATCGCTCGAGGGCATTTCTGAGGCCGATCTCGAGGTCAACCGGTTGCACAGGCGTCGCGAGGGCCGTGTACGCCCCCTTCGCCGTAGCAGCGCTGGCACCCGCGCTCGCGGGAGGCGCCAGCACAATGATGGACAGCTCCGGTTTCTGCTCGATCATGCGCCCCACCACGTCGGGTCCTACCCCCGCCAGGTCAAGGAAGACAACCGCGTACTCTTCCTTGGCGAGCTCCTTCAGGGCTTCCTCGCCGCCGGAGGCCTCCACCGGCTGAAGACCTCGTTGGCGCAGCACCTTTGCGAGCCGCCGACGCGCGGCCTGGTCAGGATCGACGATCAGGATTTTTTCGTCGGCCACACCCGGCTCCCTGCGGTTCCACCGCTCCGCGGATGTGGTAAGTATATTGAACTCCAGGGCTTCTCGCAAGTCATTTCACCTTGACAGTGTCGAGGAACCGTCCCTATACTGCCGACAATCTTCGCACGTGTGCGTGAGGAGGCCATGACGCGGATTCAGTTTGGGACGTCCGGCTGGCGCGGCGTCATCGCCGACGACTTTACCTTGCCCCGAGCGCTGGCCGTCGTCCAGGGCATCGCCGACCACCTCAGGGCCGCGGGGCTCGAGGGGCGAGGGATCGTGGTCGGGTACGATACCCGCTTCCTGTCGGAACGCTTCGCGGGTGAGGCGGCCAAGCTCTTGGCCACCAACGGGATCCGGGTCTTCCTCTGCGAGCGGGATACTCCCACCCCCGTCGTCGCCTGCGAGATCCGGCGCCGGCGGGCGGGCGGAGGGATCACCATCACTGCCAGTCACAACCCGCCGGAGTGGAACGGTATCAAGTTTTCCACGGCTGCCGGAGGTCCGGCCCCGCCCGAAGTGACCCGCTACATCGAAGCCCAGGCGAATGCACGGTTGCCGAATGCCCAGGCGGAGACCATAGAGATCGCGGCGGCAGAAAAGGCGGGACTCCTCACGATGATCGATCCGTTCCCGCCCTATCTCACGCACCTCCAGAGTCTCGTGGACTACGAGGCGATCCGCCGGGCTCACCTCAGGGTGGTGGTGGACCCCCTCTTCGGGACCGGACGGGGGGTCCTGGACACCGCCTGCCGGGAGGCAGGGTGCGAGGTCGAGATGCTCCACGACTGGCGGGATCCCCTCTTCGGGGGCGGCCCGCCGGACCCGGCCCCGACACGGCTCCAGGACCTCGCGCAACGGGTGGTGAAGCGGCGCGCCCACCTCGGCCTCGCCACGGACGGAGACGCCGATCGCTTCGGCATCGTGGACAACGACGGCACGGTCCCGAGCGCCAACCAGATTTTGGCCTTGCTGTTCAAGCACCTGCTCAGCACGCGTCCGCCGGGGGGCGTCGCGCGCACAGTGGCGACCACGCATCTCCTCGACGCGGTCGCCCGTCATTACCACGTCCCCGTATATGAAACCCCGGTCGGGTTCAAGTACCTCGGTGAGCTGCTCCTGCAGGAGAAGGTCATCCTGGCCGGCGAAGAGAGTGCCGGGCTCTCCATTCGGGGGCACATCCCGGAGAAGGATGGGGTGCTGGCCTGTCTGCTCGTGGCCGAGATGGTCGCGCACCGGGGGCGCGCATCCCTGAGGGAGCTGCTCGACGAGCTGTACGCCCAGGTCGGGACCATCCTCTCCCGACGGATCGATTTCACCCTGAGGCCTGAGGAGCGCGCACGCCTCCTCACGAAGCTCGAGGAGCCCCCACGTGAGCTGATCGGCCGGAGGGTCGCAGCGGTCGAGCGGAAGGACGGCACCAAGCTCCTGCTCGAGGATGGGAGCTGGCTCCTGATCCGGCCGTCGGGGACCGAGCCAGTCGTCCGGCTCTATGTGGAAGCCCAGAACGCCAAAGATCTCGAGGGGCTCATCGAGGCGAGCCGGAAACTCGTGTACAGTGCGTAGCCCCGATGATGAGGCCCAGGAGATCGTCCCTATGAGTCAGATTGTTCACATCCATGCGCGCGAGATCCTGGATTCCCGGGGCAACCCGGCCGTCGAGGTCGACGTCCGCCTGGAAAGCGGAGCCTGTGGCCGGGCCGCAGTCCCCTCCGGGGCGTCCACGGGCGAGCGCGAAGCGGTGGAGCTCAGGGATGGCGATCCACGGCGCTACGCGGGGAAGGGGGTCCAGAAGGCGGTGGAACATGTGAACACCCTGATCGCCCCGGCGCTCATCGGCGCGGAGGCGTTCGACCAGTCCCGCGTGGACGAGACCTTGTGCCGGCTGGATGGGACACCCACCAAGGGAAGGCTCGGGGCCAACGCCCTCCTCGGGGTGTCGCTCGCCGTGGCCAAGGCGGCGGCCGATGAGGCTGGCCTGCCTTTGTACCGTTATCTCGGGGGGGCGGATGCCCGCGACCTTCCGGTCCCCTTGATGAACATCCTCAACGGGGGAAGGCACGCCGACAACACCGTGGACTTTCAGGAATTCATGATCGTCCCGGTCGCCGGTGGGCGCTTTGCCGAGGCGCTCCGGATCGGCGTGGAGGTGTTTCAGAGCCTGCGGGGTGTGTTGAAGAGGCGCGACTACAGCACCGCCGTCGGGGACGAGGGGGGCTTTGCGCCTGATCTCCGCTCGAACGAAGAGGCGGTCGAGCTGATCCTCGAGGCCGTCACCCGGGCCGGCTATCGCCCGGGACGGGACGTCTTCGTCGCGCTCGACCCGGCGGCCAGCGAGTTCTACGAGGGAGAGCGGTATCATCTCGTGGCCGAGACCACCAAGGAGCTCAGTCGTGAAGGGATGGTGGAGTTCTACACGGGATGGGTCAAGCAGTATCCCATCGTCTCCATCGAGGACGGGATGGCCGAGGGGGATCTCGAGGGATGGGCGCTCCTCACGGCTGCCCTCGGGGACCGGGTGCAGCTCGTCGGGGACGACCTCTTTGTGACCAACGCCGCCCTCCTCCGCGAGGGCATCGCCAGCGGACTCGCCAACGCCATCCTGATCAAGGTGAACCAGATCGGGACGGTGACCGAGACCCTCGAGACGATCGCCGTGGCCAAGCGGGCCGGGTACGCTGCGATCATCTCTCATCGTTCCGGCGAGACCGAGGATGTCACTATCGCGGACCTGGCCGTCGCGGTGAACGCCGGCCAGATCAAGGCCGGCTCCGCATCCCGCACGGACCGCACGGCCAAGTACAACCAGCTCCTCCGCATCGAAGAGGCGTTAGGGGCGGCGGCCCGCTTTCCCGGGGTGGACGCCTTTCGCCCGTTGAGGGGGCGGTGATGCCTAAGCGGTTTAACCGGGGCCACCGCCCTGAGCCTGCCGAAGGGGCAGATCCCCTGGAGTCGCACGGGAGACGGCCGCGGCCCGGCCTGTTCCTCCTCCTCTGTTTCCTGGGGCTCCTGCTCTTCCTGTCGCTGTTCGGGGATCGCAGCCTGTTCCAGCTCTACCAGATGTGGAGTGCCAGGGCGCACCTGGAGCAGCAGATCGAAGCCCTCAAGCAGGAGAACGCCCTGCTCCGGCAGGAGGTCGAGGCACTGCGCCGGCACCCGTCCCGCACCGAGGAGATCGCCCGGCGGGACCTGGGGCTGGTTCGGCCCGGGGAGACCGTCTACCAGTTCCGGAAACGGTGACACACCCGCCATCTCTTTCTCTCACCCCCCCTATTATCTTGGAACCTCAAGCGCCTGGGTCGGTCCCCGAACCCCTCGAGTGGCGCGTGCACCTTCACGATTGGAATCCTGCGTAGAATCCCCAAGCTTGCATGAAACGCTGATCAAGACGCTTCCAGCCCCTATTCAGGCAAGGAAGTTTTGTCTGGAATTCCGGACACATGTCTGGTAATTTAGACAGCGAATAGGGAGAGCATATCCGATGATCATTCATCGTCCCCTTGATCACATCCTGTCGGCACGAAGTCAGATTGCCGTCCTCCGGGTGCTTCTCGACTCCGCCCACGGCCTCACTGGTCGGGAAATTGCGCGGCAGGCCGGCATGAACCACCAAGCCTGTATCGAGGCCCTCTCCCGCTTGGAGGCCCTCGGCCTTCTTCGGCGACAGCGGGGGGGGCGTTCCCACCTGTTTACTCTGAATCGAGAGCACGAGCTGATCGCCAAGGGAATTGTGCCGTTGCTGCGATTCGAGCGACGGTTCGATGACCGATTGAAGGACGTGCTTCGACGCCACTTCCAGGGCGTAGCTCTCTCGGGCGCCATCTTCGGCAGCGTCGCCCGCCGCAAAGAGGTGCCGGAAAGCGATCTCGACATCTGCCTGGTGGTGTCATCTCCCCAGGCGAAGGAGAAGGCCCACGCGCGGGTACAGGAGGTGGCGGCCATCCTCTGGAAACGGTTCGGGGCCCGTCTGTCCCCGATCATCCTCACGCGGGACGAGTTTCGACGCCGTCATGCCAAGAGGGATCCGCTGGTCCGAACGTTGTTGCGCGAGGCCCAGCCATTCCTCGGCGGGCAACTGGCGCGGCACCTAGATGGCCAGAAGGCGTAAACGGGACCGTGTAGATCGCCACCGAAGCCGGGACTATCTCCGGGTCGCGGACAACTTTTACCAGGGGGCGGAGGTCGCGCGGGAGTTCGAGTACTGGAACGCGGCCGGCGTGTTGATCATCCACGCGGCTATCGCGTATGCTGATGCCATTACCATCAAAGTCGCGGGAATGAAATCACGGGGAGAGGATCACCGCGATCTCGTAGACCTCATCGAAGAGGTCGTCGCTTTGGACGCTCAGGGGAGGGCCGCGGTCAACCAGTTGCGCCGATTGATCGACGAGAAGAACCTGGTCTCGTACAGTGGTGAAGTCTATACTCGGGCAGCCATCGCGCGCCTGGGGAAGCTCGTGGAGCGGTTCCGAAGCTGGGCCCTCATCCTCCTGCGCAGCTGAGGAGGGACGAGGCCATGTCTTACCGTGTCTTCATTAGCTGTGGCCAACGGACAGAGGACGAGATGAGGGTCGGTCGGGAACTGCATAGAGTTCTGACGGAAGGCGGCCACGCCCCGTTTTTCGCTGGACGAGTCCACAGCTTCGACGAATTGGCCACGCACATTTTTGCCGGCCTTGCCAGATGCGAGGCCTACCTCGCAGTCATGCACCCCCGAGGCGAGGTTCATTACCCTGGCGGCCATCAGTTTGAAGTCCGCGGCTCCGTATGGATCCACCAGGAGCTCGCGATCCTCGCCTATCGGCGGTTTCTTGAAGGCCGGTCTCTCCCCCTTCGTGTCCTCATGCACACAAGCATCAGGCGAGAAGGCGTTCTTGATAACCTAATCGTCAATCCCGTGACATTTCAGACTGAGGCCGACATCTATGATAGCGTGCGAGAGTGGATGGAAAATGAACTCGTTCCGGATCCTATTCAAACATCCCGTGAACGGTTGTTCCGGCAGCATACGCAGAATCTCGACGACCACCACTGGCGATTGCTACTCTTATGCGTCCTGCACAGGTCAACTGATGGTCGCGCTGACCGAGACCAGGTGATCCGGGATTTCGAGGCCCTTGGGGGGAACAGGCCTGCCTACGGGGGGATAGAGAATGCTCTCGTAGTCCGTGGCATCCTTGAAGGTCCGTTCCCTGATGAGGACAGGCGCAGTACCCGCCAGTTCATTGCCATCCGACCTGCCTGGTTAGACCTCGTCATCGCTCGGCTACGGGAGCGGGGCGAACTGCTACCTCCCGGAGCCTGATCCCGGACAGTGTCGCCGTCGATGACGCGAAGGACTTGGACTACAGCTCAGTCAAGATATCAAGGCCAGACCCCCATCCCAGTTTTTATTAGTTATAGAGGGGGGCGACCAATGAAGAGGCTAATGGTCGGTCTAGCAATGCTCGGCTTGGCGGCGTGCGGCACGGCCGCAGAGCCTACTTGGCAGTTATGGGTACGTGTCAGAGTCGATGGCCCTGCGATTGAGGCCCTCAAGAAGGACGCCAAGAAAGCAGGCGAAGAGCGCGACGTACAGCAGTTTGTGAACAAATGGGTGTATCGCGCCGCCTTTCAGACCTATCAGGCGTGCTTTGAGCTTAAGGAGCGGGAACTCCAAGACTTTCAAAAGAACCCGCCTAGCGGCGGCCGGCTCACACGCAAGACCAGCAATAGCGCGACCGCAACGGGGCCTGAAGGCTCATTCACTTTAGATATGGCCTGTGTGCCTAGCGACTCGTGGTGGGTTTGGTGGCAGGAAGTCCAAGACCAATGGGCCCGGCGGTGAGCACATGGCCCGGCTGATAAGTTGGCTGGTGGTAGGACTGACCTTCGTCGGTGCCGGTTGGACTGCGAGAACCTGACACGGGAACTTTGCCCACGACGGCCCAATACGACCCTCTCTAACCCCACCAAACCCAAGATGCTCTAGATCCGTGGGAAAAAGAAAACCGCCGGAAGTGCTTAGCACCCCCGCGGTTTATGCGTTAGCTGATATGGTGGAGAGGGAAAAAAGGCATCAGGCATCAGACATCAGACACCTTTTTCTCTCTCAAGCCAGCGCAATAGTTCCGGCTTGTATCTCCTCACCTATCTTGCGGAATATCGTTGCTTAAACCGTGGGCATAGAGGCGTAACTACAATTAGCCGAGGCCCTTGATTTTGGAAACCCCACGCTGGCCTTTGATGCCAATGGACCTCTCCTTCAAAGGCTTGGATATTCCCAAAGTCCGCGCGATTGGCTCAAAACCTGCTTCGCCAGCGTATGGCTCAATCTCTCTTTCCAAGTTCTTGAGTCGCACCTTCTGCCACTTCGAAGTAGCATCGTAGTGTTGCCGAGCAAACTCATTGGGCAAAGTGTAAAACTCCGGTTCGCGTGCGCCTTCCGAGCCATCGTGATTGCCATAGAACTTGCCGATGTTGAGAAAGACCCCGATAAGAAAATCAAAAGCCCCGAACGTGGCTTCTTTGACCGGAAAGGCCCGATCGCAATCTGTCGCGTATCGGCTTTTGACTTGGACTCTGACTTGGGCAACTTCGCCGTTCTTGGGAACATGGTGCGGGTCGGGATGAATGCAAATCAAGTCATAGCCTTCGTTATTCGGCGGCGCTTTGTACGCCAGAATGTTCCGGCGCATGAGATGACCCATGACCAAATATTCAGCACCGGCTGAAACAACTGGGAGTCGAAGCCAGTCACGTTCTGCCATCTTCATCACCTGAACTCCTCCGCTTGCTTGCTCTTGAACTAGACGTTGTCGCTCACGACCCTCACACGACGCCGAACTACAAATAGACGAAACTGTCTAATACCAAAAACGTTGTAGAGCCCTGCAGGGTATATCGTTAGCAATTCCGATGCCAGCAATTCCGATGCCAAACTGTTGGTCTGAAAGGGTTAGCCAGGCCAAGAATTCTTCGGCGGCAAGCATATCGCTGAAGCAGTTCCCGATGGCGAAATCGAGCGCAAGGTGTTAACCTTTTTCAACTCACGCCGCTGAAAGGGCTGAGCCTAAAACAAGTGAGGCGACTCCGGTGAAGGAATATGTCCTGAAGACGGCCAAGGCCCCTGTGGACCTCTCGCTCTACGAGGCCCAGCTCAATCCCGCCCAGCTTCAGGCGGTGACCGCCGGTCCCGGTCCGCATCTCGTCATTGCGGGCGCGGGGAGCGGCAAGACGCGGGTCATCACCTACCGCGTCGCCTACCTCATCGACCAGGGGATCGATCCGTCCCGCATCCTCCTGGTCACCTTCACCAACAAGGCGGCCCGCGAGATGCTCCGCCGGGTCGCCCTGGTGAGCAAGGGGGACAGTCGCGAGGTCTGGGGGGGCACCTTTCACCACATCGGCAACCTGATCCTCCGCCGCCATGCATCCGCCGTGGGCCTCACGGGCGGCTACACCATTCTCGACCGCGAGGACGCCAAGGAGCTTCTCCAGGCCTGTGTCGCCGATCTCGGGATCGCCGTGACGAGGCACCGCTTCCCGCGAGGGGACGTCCTCCAGGACATCCTGTCGAGCGTCATTAATACCGGGCGGTCGCTGATGAAGGTCCTGGAAGAGCGGTATCCCTTCTTCACCCTCTTCGAGGCGGAGATCCTCGAGATCGCCCGCCGGTACCGAGAGCGGAAGCTCAAGGACAACCTGGTCGATTACGATGACCTCCTCTCGCTCTGGCTCCGCCTCCTCCGCGAGCGCCCCGAGGCGCTCGACACCTACCGCCAGCGGTTCCTCCACGTGCTGTGCGATGAGTATCAGGACACGAACGCGATCCAGGGGGAGATCCTGGATCTCCTCGCCTCCGGGCACCGCAACTTCATGGTGGTGGGGGATGATGCCCAGTCGATCTTCGCCTTCCGCGGCGCGAATTACGCCAACATCCTCCGCTTCACCGAACGCTACCCGGACGCGGCCGTCCACACGCTGGAGACCAACTACCGGAGCACCCCCGAGGTGCTCGAGCTGGCCAACGCCAGCATCGCCCACAACGTCCACCAGCACCACAAGACGTTACGGGCCGTTCGGTCCTCCGGGCCGAGGCCGGCTCTGACGGCCCTCGCCGACGAGGAGGAGCAGGCCGCGTTCGTCGCCCAACGGATCCTGGAGCTTCGCGATGAAGGGATCCCGCTTCACGAAATGGCGGTGCTCTACCGGGCCCACTACCAGAGCATCCAGCTGCAGCTGGAGCTCACGAGGCGCGGCATCCCCTTCGAGATCCGCTCGGGCCTCCGCTTTTACGAGCAGGCCCACGTCAAGGACATCCTCGCGTATCTCAGGATTGTGGCCAACGCGCGGGATGAGCTGGCCTGGAAGCGGGCGGTCAAGCTCCATCCGGGGATCGGCAACGCCACTGCCGACGAGATCTGGCGCGCCGTGGCGGAGCAGAGCCAGCCCATCGATCTCGAGGCCCTCGGGGCCATTGCCCCCCGGCTTCAACCGAGGGCCCGCAGGGGCTTTCAGGAGTTCTCGACTCTCCTGGCCACGCTCCTCGCCCTCCCTCGCGCCCCGGCCCAGATGATTGCCGCGGCGCTCGAGGGCGGTTATCGCGAGGTCCTGAAGACGCGGTATCCCAACTGGGCCTCCCGGGTGGAGGACCTCGAGCAACTGGCCATCTTCGCCCTCCGCTACGAGTCCGTCGAGGCCTTCCTCACGGAACTATCGCTCCTCGGGGCGATCACCGGCGAGGACGTCTACTGGGATGAACCGCGGGATGAGCTGTTGATCCTCTCCAGCATCCACCAGGCCAAGGGCCTGGAGTGGAGTGTGGTCTTCCTCATCTGGCTGGTCGATGGGTGGTTCCCCTCCTCTGCCGCCCTTCGCGAGGAGGGGGGGCTCGAAGAGGAACGGCGTCTCTTCTATGTGGCGAGCACCAGGGCCAAGGATCAGCTTACCCTCTGCCACCCCCAGCGCACGACGGATCTGAGGCGGCGAGAGCTCATCCTGAAGCCCTCCCGGTTCCTCCTCGAAATCCCCGAGCCCCTCTATGAGCGCTGGCACGTCCGGGTGGAGTGAGGGCAGAGCCTGACTGAGAAGAGCATCAAGGTTGGGACGTCGGGATTCAAGTATGCGGACTGGAAGGGGGCCTTCTACCCAGAGAGGCTCCGCGACCAGGAGATGCTCGCCTTTTACGCCCAGTGCTTCGATACTCTGGAGATCAATTACACCTACTACCAGGTGCCGAGCCCGAAGACGCTCGAGGCAATGGCCAGAAATGCGGGCGGCCAGATGATGTTCACCGTCAAGGCCCATGGCGACATGACCCACCGGCGCGAGAATCTCGATGCCGCGGCCCCGGCCTTTCGCGAGGCGCTGCGCCCGCTCGAGGATCGACAGGCCCTCGGCTGCGTCCTGGCCCAGTTTCCGTATAGCTTCTGGAACAAGCAGGAGAACCGCGATCATCTCCTCCGCCTACGCGAGGCCCTGGAAGGCGTCCCGCTGGTCGTGGAGTTCCGCAACGCCTCCTGGTACGCCCCCGCGACCCTCGACCTGCTGCGCAAGCACCGGATGGGCCTGTGCGCGGTCGACGAGCCGGAACTCCCCAGGCTCCCGCCCAAGGTAGTTGAAGCCACGAGTGAGGTGGGCTACGTGCGGTTCCACGGCCGCGCCGCGGAGAAGTGGTGGAAGCATCAAGAGGCCGCGGAGCGGTACGATTACCTGTACGCGGAGGGCGAACTCCAGGAATGGGTCCCGAAGATCCAGGC
>Ga0209641_10000420_pt1 | contig 38783 bp, 54 predicted proteins | sample RifCSP16_1_FD_184022 | JGI IMG/M metagenome (GOLD analysis project Ga0209641, IMG submission 184022) | Soil microbial communities from Rifle, Colorado - Rifle CSP2_sed 16_1 (SPAdes) (version 2) | ecosystem: Environmental > Terrestrial > Deep subsurface > Rock core/Sediment | place: Rifle... | reverse complement strand
TGATTGATCTGCTTATCTATCCTGTCAAGATAGTAAGTTTTCATTAACGCTTCCAGCGTCGTGAAATCACTACCTGCCATTTTTCTTTCCTCCTATAAATTTAACTTGGCGAGGGGATAGCGCTCATATCCGTTGCTTTTGCAAGAATGCCTTCGTCTATATCGTCAGGGTCTTTGTAGTCATACCCCATGGGCCTGGCAATTTGCTTGCCCTGGCTATTGGTAGTAGGAGCAGGACGACCACTACTATTGTCGGGAGAAGACGCTCCGCCACTACCACCTTCGGCTCTACCCGAGATTGGGGGGGGAGGCGCCGCATCCGGTTTACCACTACCGCCGGGGGCAGAAACAACTATACCCCTGTTGCTATCCGCCACGAATTTTTCAATAACCTTCTTATCGACACCATTGTCAGTAAGAAGCTTCTCCGTATAGGAAACACTGTCCGTATGCGAAGATTTAACAACATCCTTCATGTCCAGGGATTCGTCCATAGCCAGACGAGCCAGAACTATATCCCTGTTGGCACGCGGAAATTCTTTGAGTAAGGTGCTAAACTGGGTTTCGAACTCTTCCATTGCCTGACGCGCCTCGATTGCTTCTACCCTTCGCTTCCACTCATCACCAGAAGAATCTTTGCCTTTATCCTTGTTGGGTAGCGGAAGCGGGTCCTCATCGCCACCGCCGGCGGCGTCACCAACGTACTCCTGAGTAACTGCATCGATTTTCGCTCTTAGCTTAGGATGGGCTTCCAGCTGGTCCCGAAACGACTTGAGGTCATTAAGGTTAGCTAACTCCTGCTGACCCTTTGTATATGCCCCGTGAAGCTTGTCATAAGCGCCAAGCTGATTGGCTACTTCCTGTTCGTCATACTCTTTACCCAGTATCTTTACCTTATTAGCCATAAAACAATCTCCTGCTATCAATTCCACTTGTTCTCGTAGACACAGCCCCCAGGTTGTTCGCCAAACTTGTTCGGAAAGCATAAATCGCCCGCCGAGTGCTCGCCGAGTCCCAAAACCCGCTACCAGAGTGAGGAATCGCTATACTTGCCATTACTACTACACACATCCCCCCAAATCCTCAGTTCGTAAGTATCCACTAAATAGATATTTAACTTCCCTAATAATGTAAGAAAAATAGGCATATCCAATAATAAGATACCTATATCCAGTTTATTATCCATTATTAGAAAACATCAACTATTTGTTATATAGCACCTTACGTCGCCTTGCAACCAATAATAAGATATTAAGATGATTTCCCTGTGTATATTTATCCATTATTAAAATTTTGCCCCCATATTACTATATACTGCACATCGTTTTACGTATATATATATTATACTCCAATATACTATATATTATATATTGTTTTGATGATGCACCACTACCTTGCTATATCTCATCTTATTATTTATTATTATATATATTATATACATATCTATCTATATAGTAGATACTTAACCTTTTCCTAATAATAAGATATAAAATGGATATCGCTATCTTACTATCCATTATATCGTAATTCCTTACCCTCCGTAGGAGTAGTAAATCTATTTCTTTTCAAGAAATTTAATACAGGCCCAATAGCCATTACTGAAATATACACGCTGGTATGCACCCCTTGCTCTAATATACTCTCTCAAAAGGGGGTTCGGTTTCTTCCGTCTGGGATTCCTCTGATATATTTTGCTTCGAAAGTAGAGATTGAGTTTCAGTTAGTTGCAGGTAGAGTTTCATTTTCAGGACATACGAAGCATCTCGTTCCCGTCATCTGGGGCATTTGACGCAGTGGTGAGTAATTTTACGCAGGCATATTTTCTTATGTCCAAAAAAAGTGAGTGAATTTACGCAGGAAGTATGTATTGGGGGGAATTACGCAGTGTTTGGGGAAATTGACACAGTGGGGCGGGGCAAAACGCTGAAATTAGCGAAATTGAGCGGTTTTGGTATGGCATATGATTTGCTTATATATTTGGTAGTGTATGGAGGTGATATATGGCTAATGGATTACATAATCGATATCGACCTGCAAGGTTAGACAAGTGCTATGGCAATTTGGAAGCGGTGGAGTTTGTTAAAGCAAGTTTGGGGACCGGGGAGATATATAGTAGTTATCTATTTAGTGGAGCTACGGGGACCGGCAAGACGACTTTGGCAAGGTTGTTTGCGTCTGCTCTTAACTGCGTAAACTCGCCTGCTATTTGCGGTGTGTGTCCGTCTTGTGAAATAGACGGGGCAAGTTATTCTGGCAAGGACAATATAGTAGAAATCAAAAATGAGTGCGGGCTTTCGAATCTTTTTGGCAAGTATCGTATATTTATAATTGATGAGTGCCACGCAGACGAATTGGCGAGGATGGGTGAATGGTTATCTATGGTAGCGGACAGAATTTAATGAGGTGATAAAATGAGTAAAAAAAATTCAGCGGAAAACAAATTATATGTGGTCTATTGGGATTACATTAAAAGTTTAGAGGTGAAATAATGGGAATAGTATATGAACAGGATGGCAAGTTAGTTAAATGCGATTGTAAGAATTGTATACATAAAAATTCAGAGTTAAAGGCCACACCCGTGAATAGCCCCCCAAGAGTAAAAACCTCACGGGGGCTAAAACCCTGCGTAGTTTGTAGCAAGGAATTCTACGCTCTTAATGATAAAGAGAATTATTGCGGCGGGGTTTGTGTTAGAAAAGAGAGAGAAAATTCTTTGGGAGTCGCTTCTGAAAATGTGAACGGGACGGAGGCGGGGCAGATGGTCGCTAAACCTGCTCCGTCCTCTGTCGATAATGGTGATTTATTTTAGTGGTGTTTTAGAATTGGAGGTTTTTATGTGGAATACAAATAGAGGCAAGGCAAGGGAACTGGGTCCGGATACTTTAACGGATGAGCAATTACTTTCGGGTATTATGTGCCTAAATGATGAGATTTCGCAAAAAGTATTTGACAAGTTTGGCTCATTCAAAGGTATGTGCGACCAACCATTTGAAAAGTTTTATGCAATCAAAGGAATAGGCAAAGATAAAGTTATGAATTTGGCTTTAGCTTTCGAGCTTGCTCTTCGAGTAGTTAACGCCGTTAAGGAAGATGAGGGGTATAAGAGGTAATTTTGCAATAACTAATTTTTGGAGGGTTTTTTTATGGGTTAGCGAGCAAGCAATCTACTATTACATATAAAGGGGTAAAAAGTTTATTTTATGGTTGCAGAAATGCAGAAAGGGGTAGGTATGAAGGTAAATTTATATGCAAAATTGCAAGGCAGGGTAGTGCGGAATTTGTGCGGCGCCCATTTAACCCACTTATCTAATTTTTTTGTTGCAATAGAAAAAATACAGACCTTATCAATTATTAACTCCATAGATTTTTGTATGGCTCAAATGAAATTTTCAAAGGGCAAAAGATGGCACGGAGCGATCGAACGAATTGCGAGAATTTTGAAAAACAAAGTTTATTCAAGATAATTTAACGGCTAATATTTTTGGAGGTAGGGTATGAAAAAAGAAATTGGAGAAATAGAAATTGAAAGACAACGAGCTATTAAACGGCTTCGTATAAACCGGCAATTAAGACGACTCCAACAGCAAACAGGGTTAAATTGCAGCGTGCCGGAGAATATAAAATACGATTTGCACGAATTACGACAATATAGAGCTTATCTCTTCAGGGTTATAGAATTAAACACAATGACCAGTGAGCGACCACTTTACAATAGAATAAAACAAGCAATAAAAACTCAAGAGGTGCTTTAATAGACGAAGTGGAAAGTAAATACGAAAGGAGGTGAGATATAGTATGGTATATAACGGGACTGAATGGCATAGTGCCGATTGTAATTGTCAGGGTTGCACGGAACACTTTCAGCTTGACTTACCAGAGGACGAAAAGTGGTGTAATGTATGTCAAGGCGAGTGTATAGATGAGCAGGCATACCAAGCAACACAGGACAAGGACTGGCATTTCAGCAAGAAATTAGAGCAATGGGCAGAAAATTTACTGGCGAAGGGCAGAGAGGAATTAGCACAGAAGCGGAAGCGGGGTAGTAGTTTTCTAAACGGATTTTTTGAATGGCTACATAACAACGAGGAAAAATGTTATGCTCCAGACCACGAGTGTTTTTGCTCAAAGTGTGACGAGAAACGCAACGAGAAAGCAGAAGCGAGGCGAGATGAAATTAAAGAAGGCAGTTTATTTTAGGAGAATATATATGAGAGAAATAGTTGAGAGTATTTTTATGGTGGACGCAAACGCAAGGCAATTGACGAGACAATACTATTTCGAGAAAGCGAAAAGAGTATTGCCGGATTTGCTTTTAGAACTCTATCACGGAGCAGGGAGGTTTGATAACGCCAGTGATATTCCTAAACTAACAGATACTTTTATTCGGGAGATTTTCGGAAATGATTAGAATTAGTAATAAGGACTATCTTTATCCACAGAAGCCCCTCTATGCCTCGCCCGCCAGTCGTATAGCTGAAAGATTAAACAACGATGCTGACTGGTGGGCGGAAGCCAAGCGAGACGGCTGGAGGTGTATGGTGCATACGGATAAAAATGGCAAGGTAGAATTATGGACACGCCACCATAGCATCATAACACACGCCTTACCTAACTTGCGAAAAGAACTTGAAATGTATCTTCCCTGCGATACAATAATTGACGGAGAACTTTTGAAGTGGCGAAAGTATGAGGTGAAGGAAGTGTTTTACGCATTCAGTATAATCAAAAAGACAGGCAAGCTACTTTTGGATAATACCGAAACCGAAAGGCGAGGCATATTGGAAGCAACCCTGCCTATTACAAAACATATCACTATGCCCGAAAGAGTTTGGTCCAACAAGCTGGACTATTATAAGATGATTATCGCTAACGGCGGCGAAGGCATAGTGATAAAGAAAGCCAATGCTCCTTACAGAATAGGATATTTTGACTGCCCGGAAGTTAGTCACTGGATTAAAGTTAAGCCTGCAAACCTACGGGGAGAGTAATTATTAGAAAGGAGAGTGTAATGAGCGTTCCAGACAATAAACTCGAACACCCCGATATTTATAAAAAGCAAATTCCAGAAATCGAGAATGCCATAAAGTTATTAAGGCAGGCGGAAAAGGGACAAGTGGGTATAATTTACGATATTAAGAAAAAGAAAGGAGAGAATATGGAAAATGTAGTTAAGTTTTTAGAATCGGTCGGTGCTTGCAATGAAGCTGTTGTTTGGATTAAGACGCAAAAGAATTGGAAAACAGCTCTTAAAAATTGCGAGAGAGCCGATTGGCTTTTATGGCTTGCGGGTAAAATGGTTGATAAAAAAAAGTGGAATACGAAAAAACAGATTGTGTGGACTGCTTGCCAATGTGCGAGATTATCTTTGAAATATATTCCTAAAAATGAACTTCGACCTTTAAAAGCGATTGAAGCCGCCGAAATGTGGACGAGAAACGATGCGACTATCGAAGTAGTAAGGGAAGCGGCGTATGCGGCGGCGTATGCGGTGAATGCGGTGAATGCGGCGGCGTATGCGGTGAATGCGGCGGCGTATGCGGCGACGTATGCGGCGAATGCGGCGGCGTATGCGGTGAATGCGGCGGCGTATGCGGCGTATACGGCGAATGCGGCGAATGCGGTAAAATTAAAAACCCATAAAACTATGTGTAAGATAATCCGTAAGAACTTGAGATTTCCAGAACCCAAAATTTGAAAGGAGAGTGTATATATGGTTGAGCAATGTAAGCACGGAAGTTTGGGTAGATGTATATTGTGCGTGAGAGAAAGTGGTGTGCTTGGTGAAATTACAGATGTAAAAGAGAATGGTAGTTATAGACAATTTGATACCGAACGATTAGGCAGGCACGACTTAGAGGACTTGCCAGAGCAAGATGGACAATTAGGAAAATTTTAGTAAGGAGAGTATATGAAATATGACTATGTGATTGAGGTGTTACAAAATGAATTAAAGGGAGAATGCCCTGCTTGCAAAGGTAAATGGTATTGTTGTCTTGTATGTGAATCGCAAATTTTTCAAATCGAGTCCGCCATAAAGTTATTAAAGGAAACGAGAACTCGTTTAGAGCCGATAGAGCAGGAGAAAAGTTTGGAGGAATTAAAAAAGGGGTTATGTTGCCAAACTAATTGGTATGATTTTACAATGGTGGGCAATAAAATGGTTTGCAGAGTTTGCCTAAAAAGATATGTTGAAGTTTCTGAACTTACCAATGCGGTTAAGGAAGTGTTAAAGGAAATTTGGAATACCGATAAAAAGGGTTGCACTTTAGAATTAAAGATTATCGAATTAAAAACTAAATATGGTATTAAAGAAAGTGAGGAGTTATGAAAAATCTTATGCGAACTAAAAAGCAAATAGAAAAAATGACTGACGAAATTAGAAAAGAAAGAAAAATCGTTAGGCAATACGATATGCTTACTGGAGCTAATAATTGGCGTATAATGGATAGTCAAATTAGATGGCTCAAGTGGTGTTTGAATCAGTCCGAAACTGCAACTATAACTGCCGAATTCAATAGATATGATGAACCTGCAATGGATGACGAAGGCAAGGGACACGACACAGCATTAGCTTGGGTCTTAAAACAAAAAGATGATTTAATTAGTGAAGAAGAGGAGGAGTTATGATAACTTTTTATGACATAGCAGATTTTTGGTGGGATAGATTTTCCAGAAATCATAAAAAAGACATATCAAAAGTATCAGAGCCATTACCATTTATGATGATATTAGATTCCATTTGTGATGTAGAACGCCATTGTCGCAGGTTTATATGTGTCTTGGTTGGTTGTAAAATCAAAACTTATTGTGGTGATTATTATGAACCTGAAGAGGAATGGTGTATAAGATGTAATGCTTACTGGTGTGAAACCTTTGTGAAAGGCAGATGGGGCGGAGATTTGATTTATAAAGATGAATGTTTATTGAGGAGGAAGGAGTTATGAATAAGAAAAGTTTAGAACAGGCGATAGAAGATTACGCTGAATATATGGTTAATGCCCCGCCCGATGAATTAAAGCAAACAATTAAAAATGGTATGAGGCAATTTATAAAAGCAGACCGAAATGAATTGAGAGAGAAGCTGATGAATGAACTTGCTCCGCTAACAGCAACGATAAGATACGAGAAAAAATATCTTTTTGATTTAGAACCCATATTAGAAATTATCAGTCGGCTTTTTAAGTGTGAGTGATATAAATATGACATTTGACCACCACGATAAACCCTTAACTGATTTTGCAGAACCGAGTTATTGGGTTAAACAGCAAATTGTAATTGCTTGTTTATGGGGTGTTTCGAATGTTGTAAGTATTGCAGGCGATTGGTGGGTGATTTTAGAAAAGAATGGTAAGAAGGGAATATTTTGGACAGGATGTCTAAAGCATTATGAATATACCGCCGCTATAAGGACTAAAAAGCTATGAGCATAACTATATACATTCAACACGCCAAAGGTAGCGAGCATAAAGGACACGCTTGCACACTTATAAAAACATTTCGAGGTAAGAGTTTAATATGGTGTGATAATTGCCAAAGGCGAATAATTGTATCTACAAGAACTTTAAGGAAAAAGCTATGAGCAATATAAATATACTTGCTAACGCAAAGTGCATAAATGTCGCTGATAGTATTAGCTTACATATATGCTCTTGGATGCTCTGTCAAAAACCAATTATTAAAAAGCGGGCAAGGTTTTATTGCTCTGACAAATGCAGAGATAATTTTTATGATAATCACTTATGGGATTTTGCCCGTATAAAAGCTATGAAGAGAGCGAATAATAAATGTATGAAATGTGGAGCGAAAGCGGAGGAGGTAAATCATATTGAGCGATTAAATGGTGGTAAGCGGACTTTCACCTGCCTAAATCATCAAGATAATCTCGAAGCATTATGCCGAGCTTGCCATAGAATTATAACAAATCAACAGCTTAAAAAGAAAAAGTTATACGAAAAGCCAAGTTTTACAATCGAAGAGTTTATGCCTTTATTCGCTAAAAAGAATGACCTATGAGGGGAATTTATTTTATTGTATAATGCCGTATGGCAGAAAGGAAGTGTAAGATGGTAAAGGGAAAGTATGTAATAGTGCGGACTTATTCCGCAGGAGTATTCGCAGGAAACTTTGTTGGCAAAAAAGGGCAAGAGGTTATTTTGGAAAATGCCCGAAGATTATGGCGTTGGGCTGGAGCGAGTTCACTTTCGCAATTAGCTATGGAAGGCACGTCAAAACCGAATGATTGTAAATTCCCTTGCGAAGTTAGTAGAGTTGAATTATTACAAGCTATTGAGATTTTAGATTGCACGAAACCAGCTATGGCGATGGCTATGGCGATGGCTAATAATTAAATGAATGATGGGAATTTATTTGCAAGATTTTATGAAAGGAGGAAAAAGTATGATTGATATTGAGAAATTATTGACTATACTATTCTATATAGGAGTGATATTCTCAGGGAATATCCTTATATACGCTCTTATATATCTTCTGGGATGTATTATGAGTATTCTTGAGAGGTTATTCAGTGGAAGAAAAGAAAAGCGTTAAAGAAATCGTTAGCGAGCTTTACCAGAAGCGTGAATTTCGCAAATGGCAGTGGGAGCTTTCTAAGATGTTAAGGAAGGAAAAGCGGAAACTGATGATGTCGCAAAAAGAGCAAAAGCAAAAGAAACCCCTACTGTATACTGTCAAGCAAGCGTCTGCCTTATTAAGTATCAATAGGGAATCACTAAGAATACTATGCCGTAACGGAGAAATTGTAGCCGCGAGGACAAAAGGTGGACATTGGCGTATTCCCCGATCTGCGCTTACCGCGTATATAAGAAAACTTCGAGGGACGACCAAAGTGGCGAAGAAGAAACCACTTGACAGTAATATAGCGAGAGTTAATTTTTAATTTATTTCTTTCTTTTACGAGGAGGTTTTATGGAAAGTGGCAAAGCAATAGCGACGACAGGGGAGCCAGGGAAAACTCAGACGCAAAACGTGGAGACAAAAAAGACGCAAAACGTAGAGTTTGCTATACAGGTTTCAGCAAGCGATATTGGAATGAATCTCGCACCAGAGCAAATAGCTATTATTGCGGCACCTGTAAATGAAGCGGATGTAGAAATACGCCCGGACGGGTTGATATACTTGCCGTGGCCTTTCTACGTCGATAGGTTAAATAAGGCGTTTGGCAATGGCTCCTGGGCTACTCCGACAAATATGCAGCCACAACTTAAAGATAACCTAATGCTCCGAGAGTATCATTTATTTGTAAAAGGTAAGTATATGGGCACTGCGGTCGGTGAAAATAATTATTCTCCTGCAAACAAAATGATGACGTATGGAGATACGATAGAAGGTTGCCGGTCAAATGCTCTTATGCGATTATGTAAGGGGTTAGGTATGGGGCTTGAGCTTTGGAAACCAGAGTTTATTAGAAACTGGAAAGCTAAATATGCCGAGACATACACAGACAAAGAAGGGAAAACTAAATGGAGAAAGAAAGCGATTTCTCATTCTGCTGAGCCAAAGCCAAAGGTAATTGAGGCGGAAGTAGTCGAAAGTCGTCCTGTACCCAAAGATATCCCTATGATAAACCAGAAGCAGATAAATCAAATCTGGGCGGTAGCAAAGGAGATTGGATGGGAAGCGCCGGAAGTTCACAAGCACTTTGGTGCGGAGCATCTAAAGGAATTGACGGAAAGGGATACTGCCGTAAAAATAGCAAGTATGATTGAGATTAGAAACGATAGGGAGCCCGCGGCGGAAGCTCCTGCAAATGAGGAGCCGAAGTTTTAATGGAAGAAAATCGCCCATTAGCTAAGCAAGGGGAGGCAGAGACACCTCATACACTCCCTCCGAGTTCTCTGCCTACCCCTTCGCTCCCCAAAGATTTCTGGTCAGCAATCGGCGAATGGGAAAGTGATGTCCGCTGGTATATCCAAAATGTTTTGCACAAAAGGTATTGCGATTTAAGTGAATCCGAGAAAACAGATTTACTTGAAAAAGTCAAGATGTGGAAACGTAATGACGAAATTTACATAAAAAGAATCGCTTGGCTGAGAAACAGGGATTTCGAATATCAGCAAATTCAACGACGTATAGATATGCTCAAATCTTTGTACCCGAGTAATAGTAGTTAGAGAAATCTGCACTATTTTCAAAGTTTTTTACCTCGAAATGTGGATTTATATATTACAAAATGTAAAGTTCCAATTTATGGTGATACAGGCAGTCAAGAAGATAATAAATTCCCTTCCCCCTTTTTGTTTAGAGGCAGGTAGTTTTGGGCGGACAGCATCCATCCAAAAGCTTGTATCGCCACCTGCCTCTTTTATTTACCTCTCTCCGAAGCGGGCAGGCAGCTTGCTTGCCCTATCTTCTTTTTAATATGAAATGTAAAAAGTGTGGTCGAAAGACAAAGAGAAAAAGACCTTTTAAGCTATGCCAAAGTTGTCAAGGCGGATGGTTTGAAGTAATGGGTGTTGCAAAAAGATTTATTACTCATTGGGAGGAAAGTAAAGATGAGAGAAAAGCAAGATAGTTTCTATACCATTGACGGATTGCAGTATCCAAGAGTTACTAAAATCCTGAAGGTTATAGACAAGCCGATGCTAAACTACTGGCGAAAGAAAACTGTAATGGAGTATCTATATAACAATATTGAAGAATTGAGCGTGGCGATGAAGCTTGACAAAGCAGAATTCTTTACCAGTCCATTTGTTAAGAGTGCTATGAGTGCTGACAATGTTATCAGAGACAAAGCGGCAGGCGAAGGCACGGATGCTCACGGACTTGTGCAGGCACACCTTGAAGGACACCCAATAGAGGCACCTGTATATGACGAGGGAACTCGGAACGCTTTCGAGGCGTATCTTAAATGGAGAGAGCTGGAGGGTAAGCATTATAAACTTATTATAAATGAGCTTCTCGTTTGGAATAAAGAATATTGCTATGCAGGGAAAATAGATAGCGTAGGTATGTTGAATGGCAAATTGGTTATAGTGGACTTCAAAACAAATAAAGGTGGGATATATCCCGAGCATAATATGCAAGTTGCAGCATACCATGCGTGTCCTTTGAATAATGGTCAATTAGGTGGCGATTTTAGCGAGGCAGAAAAACACGGCGCCGAAGAATGCTGGATACTTCACCTATCCAAAGAAACTGGTGATTATACTTTCGGGAAAGTAGAAAATCTCGATAAGCACTTTGAAACTTTCAAGGCGTGCTTGACTGTATACAATTGGCTGGAGTGGTTAAAGAAAAATGGCAAATAGAAAAAGTGCTAAAAGATTTTTAGGAAGGAGGTAATAGTGATTATGCCAAACTATGTATGTAGTGTATGCCACGAGGCAATAACAAGACCACCGTTCGTAGTAACTCACAATTCAGGCAAGCAATATCATAGTGATTGCATAGACAGAATGGCGGTGGCTATTCCCTTAATTCAACAAGGATTTGCGGGGTTGGCGAGTTATATAAAGGAGAACTTTCCCGAAGAAGTTGCAGGCGAAGGAGGAGTTCCCGATATGGCAGTTAGATTATTGGTTAAGTATAAGGAGGTAAGAGATGAAGGAAAGCGAAAAGATACTAATGGAAATTGAGGATGTTATGAGGATTTGCAGAAACAGTTAAATAAGGTATTTCAAGAGGAACTTAGGCAGGTGCTTTTGCGCCTCGAAAATTTTGAATCCGCACAGATGCGATTGCATAGAGAAAATGGCTAAATATACAAACGTAAAGCGCGGCTTCCGCAAGATAGGAGGTCGAGAGATATTCTTCCGAAGCCGATGGGAAGCTAACATAGCCCGCTATTTGCAATTTCTGAAGGAATGCAAGGAGTTAGAGGACTGGAGATACGAAGAAAAGGAGTTTACCTTCGAGGCGATTAAGCGAGGAACTCGAACTTATAAGCCCGACTTCACGGTTATCTGGAAGGACGGATTCACAGAGTATTGGGAAGTCAAGGGTTGGATGGATAGCAAGAGTGCTACGAAGCTAAAGAGAATGGCTAAATATTTTCCAGATGTTCATATTAGGGTTGTAGACGACGACGCATATCGAGGCATAAAAGACACCGCAAAAGGTTTAGTAAACTGGGAGTAACTTTCGTGATACGAGAGCAAGTAGTATGCTATATTTGTCATTACTGCGGGAAGGTCAGGGGTAAAGGAATTGGAAAGTGTAATCGCTGTAAATACAATTACTGCAAGCAAGGTTGCTATAAGCGACACATTTGTGTCAAACAAAATGGATAATTTTGTAACTTTATATACAAAGTATGCTACTGAGAGTTGCGATGCTCCTAAAGAATTCCAAACAGCTATGGCTTATTTTACTATCGGCGCGGTTCTTGGTAGGCAGTTATGGTTTCCGTTGGGACATAGGCCCGTATATCCAAACTTCTGGATTTGCCTGATAGCCCGCTCTTCGCTGTCAAGAAAATCCACATCTCTATATATATCCAGAAATATGATACATCACGTAAAACCACTGATACTGGCACCCGGGGATTTCACAAGGGAAGCAATGTTTGATTGGATGGAGACGCAACCTAATGCGATATTTTACCACTCGGAGTTTATGGCATTTCTCGGTATGCTTAACAGTAGCTACAACGAAGGGTTAAAGGCATTTCTGACTGACCTTTATGATTGCGATGATAGCTATACCCGAACTACAAAACAGCGAACGCAGACAATCAAGCAACCTTTCCCCTGTATTGGCACCGCCACTACTCTCGATTGGTTTCTGAAGGAGAATAAGGAAGATGATTTTAGGGCGGGATTTTTGGCGAGATTTTTATTTATCCCTGGCGAGTTTAGTAGGTTGGAAGCTATACCTAAAATGCCCAATGATACATTATTTAGGCAATGTTTATTGGCGCTCAAAAGCTTGACAAATGTAAGGGGGCCTGTTTCAATAGATAAGCAGGGCGAGACAATGTATAGAGATTGGTTTGCCGATATATCGAATAAGATAGAAAAAGCGCCGCCGATAACTCAACCTGTCTTAGCAAGATTACATACTATAGCTTGGAAAGTAGCCCTTTGCAATTGCGCTATGCGGGGATCAAATGTTATGTCATCTGGGGATATAGCCGATGCTACGCAATTCTGTAATTATATCATACGAAACTTCCTGGGATTATACGAAAGAGAGTTTGCATTCACACCTTTCGAGAAAGCTACCAAACGAGTAGTGGAATTGATAACAAGGAGAGGCAGTATCGGCAGGTCGGAACTATTTAACCATACAGGCTACCCTAAAAATTTTGTAGACAAGATATTGGAATCGCTGGCAGAAGGTAACAGAATAAAAGTTGAGAGAGAACGTATCGGAGAAAGTAAAAAACCTTCGGTAATTTACAAATTAGTAAAATGAGCGATTGGGTGCGTGATTTCACGCACTTAGCTTTATAGCTTATTTGAAAGGGAATAGGCACGGGTGAGCAGTAAAAGGACGATAAGGTATTCAAAACGCAAGGGCGCCCCCTCTAAATCGCTAAAAACGCCATCGAAATTGATACCTTATAGGTCGCACAGGATAAATAGCCAAAGATGTGTAGATTGCGGTATGACTATTCGCAATATTATTGAGCAAGAAACTGGATTGCAGTTTCCGCTTGAGATAGAAAAATGACTATACTGCCTTTGGTGGGCTTTTTGGCTGAGGTAATACAACCAGAAGATGTTGCTCTTGCCAAACAAATAGTATCTAAGCACTATTATATGACCAAAGAGGAGAAGCGACATTTTGAGTATATAGTCGAGAAACTGAAGAACTGGCGATGTCCTGATGAGTTAAAGGCTAAAGGCCCCGGACGACCTCCGCAACATATACATATCGGCGCTCGTGGGGACTGGGATAACCTGAAAATTACGGAAAAGTTTTAGCTAACTTCTATATCGTTATCATGGTTAGTGCTTCCGTCTGGGTTCTGATAATCGCCGCTATGGTTTATCATAAACTTGCCATTATACTATCGAGGGTAGTTTTCTCGTTGGCGGTAAGTTCCGGGCATTCAATATGGATATGACGATTACCCACAACGATACTATCTACTTTTACAAAACCTACTACTCCCGTATCCCCCTCGACCTCTGCCTCTAATTTATATCCCAATTCTGTCTTTATCTCGTTGGCTATATACCCAGCGTGTTTGACAAGCCAATCCACTTCGCTATCAATTTTTTCATAACTATATAACATTTATGTCTCTCCTAAAATATCGAATAACATTTTTCTACGCATAGCCAAAAATGTAACGGAACCGGAATTCACGAATCCCTTAACCACAATCTTATATGCTCCAGCTGCCAACCTAATCTGCGATGACATATATATGAAAGTTTTGGAATTTGCCGTCGCCCTTCCCACTATGGAGTTATCCTCTGACAAATTCGTAGCACCAGCAATCTGCGACCCATTTACGAAAAATCCAACCTCCAGTTCAGTATTGGCATTATTTATCTGCAAATTTGAACTAAATTGTAATCTTATTACACTATCTCTTTTCAGATAAACCGCAACTTCCATTTCAGAAATACCCGTAAACGTAGTAGCATTGAAGGACGGATTGCTTGTCGTTGCCTTCACCCTTATAGTAGGGAGAAATCTTTGAAAATTGAAGCCATACAAAAAACTATTGACACCGTCGTCGTTCCGTAGAATCACATTATTGTTAGCACGTCTTTTAATATATCGAAGTATCTCAAAGCCAGTATCTGGAGCGGGAGGAACTGGATTACTATCATCCGAGACCGCAGGTGTGCCATCCTTGATATTTATAATGTTACTCGCCGCATCCCCCTGGACTATATCTATCCTCTCGTTCGTAGCGTCAGCGGCAGTAGCAGGAATATTGGCAATCGGAGCTATAATATCACGAGCGTTATTCCCGCGGAACACTCCGCTTGTAGTTATCCGAACTGCCTGCCCCGGCGTAGCAAGCTCGGTTATAAACATTCCTTGCTCTATGCCATTTGCAAAGTCGGTAGTATTGTAGTTTATACTACCGTCAGGTAAATATATTGCTCTTGATACTGTCATTGTAGTAAGATAGGTATTTGAGGACTAAATATAACATGGCTGAAATCAAACCCAGGAAACGGTAGAAGGGTAAATGGTGTCCGTGTAAATTTCCCCAGCACAACTACGGCTCCCGATGTAGGCACAATTGGCGTTGCCTTGCCTGCCAATCCCAAATAGCAAGGCGTCCCTTTATCAATTCCCGCGGTGGCTTCAAGTTTAACAGAAACACCATGCCCGGTATGAACATAAAGCAAAGCACCTATAGAATGTGGGCCAGAAAAAGAAACCCCGAGAGGATTCATTTTGCTGATGGTATCTCGTGAAGCCTTATATACTCTACCATCCGAAGGGTTTCCGTATAAAATATCACCAAAGCTAATAGCTTCGCCAGCCAGCGCGCTTGTCTGATTTACTCGGATTGTATAGTTATGGGTATCCGTAAAGGGCGAAGTGTTGCTATATTCTGTGGTGATACTCCCGGGAAACGATATGTTTAAATTTCTTTTGGTAGCTTGCAAAACAGATTGAAAGTAAAACCCAAAGCCCCTCCAGCTTATCTCTATTACCCCCGGGCTAACTTCAGTAATAGTTAAACCCGAAGCTATTCTTGCCCACGTAGGTATTTTCCTTAAGATAGATAGCAACGAGAAATTGCTTCCGATTGACAATTTACGCCATTGCCCATCTTGGGGTGCCATTATCATATCGCCCTGTATGGGATCCATAACCGCAGGATTTATTATTTGTTGGAATGCTTTTCCCACTTCCTTATCGTCTCTATCTCTTATTGAGCTGATAGACGGTTTCTTTTGTGTAGGCGAAGTGGTTTCCTCCCGTTGTCCGGTTGCGACATTTACATTTACGTGTGTTCTTCTGATAGGTCTTGGATTTTCCTCTAACCATTTCTGCTGTTCCTTGAGATTATCGGTTTGCCATTTTTCCTGAAGGTTACCAGTAACTTGAGGATTCTTTGTTCTCCATTCCCGAAATCCCCCGAGCTCTTTTACCTTTCGATTGAAAGCATCTTGCCATTGAGATTCTGTCATCTCTGGCATAGCTACCTTCCCTTCTTGATTGGCTTAGTAGGAACTTCTCTTATGGTTCGTAGCGCAGGTAATCTTGGAATTATACCCACTCGCCCTGTTCTTTCTAAAGGTTGTCCGCCTCTTATTATAGGCACACCAGCCACTCCACCCTGAATATTCCGAATCGGGGGAAATCCTAATCCCCTGCCTACCATATTGCCACCGCCTCTTACGTTTGCTTGGGGCCATCTTAATTGTTGTTGTCTGCCTTGTCCGCCTTGTCCCCTGTCAGCTCTTTCGATGGGGTCATCATTCCTCTTTACTTCAAGTATCTTATCTAAAAACTTTTTCTTGCCTTCTTTTTTAGCCAGCAACGCAGGATTAGGGTCATTGAGAATATCGTTTATGTCGTTAAGTGCAGCTTTAACCGACTTAAGGAATTTCTCTAACGTATTCGGAGTAATACCAGATTTAGCAAATCTCTCGGGTGATATATTCCAGTCATTCATATCTGCTGAGTGGTCTTTGCCTAACGTGTCTATTGATTTCTTGATTGCCTTATTGGCTTCGTCCTGTTGCTCAAGTGCTAACCTGTCAAGTTTGTCCTTATATGTCTCGTTCTTGAAAAATATTTGCCCCAGGATATTAGCTATATCATTATTGATATTTATAATAGCTTCAAGTTCTGGTTTCTGTCCTTTATTGATAAGGTTGCCTATGCTACCATATTCATCAACCATTTGCTTTTCCATCTTTTCAAGCGAAAGGAAAGCGTTCATAAGGTCTTTGAATTCCTTCTTTTCATCCTCATTGGGGCCACCTCGCTTGGTTACTTCTTCAATTACTTTTGCCAATTCCACATCTTCGCCAGGTAGTATAGGCCCCTGATATTTATTAAGTTCCTCCGCCATACTCTCCCGATAGTCATCCCAGTTATCAGCTTTCTCCTTGCCGATTTTCTCTTGGGTGGCACTTCTTGCTACATTCATTTCGGTAGTCAGTTTATTTTGTGCTTCCTCTATATTGGTTGCAAACTTTTGTTCTGCTATCTCTATTTCCGTCGTTTTCTTATGACCCGGATGGTATTTAGTTATTACCCCCGCTTTCCCCTCAGCATAATAGTACAACTCACCTTCCTGTTCTGTCAATTTGCCAAAGTAGTTATTTGTCCACTTTTTTAGTTCATCTAACATAGATTCAACTTGGTATGGTGTATAACCACCATTGTTCATTATTCCCACATTTGCTTTAATCTCACCTATCGTTCTGTTTACTCTGTCGTCCTTATCGGCGGCAAGGGCATTCAATCTATTTACATAATCCTTTTGGCTGTCCGTATATGCTTTACTCCTAAGTTTATTTATGTCGTCCTGTAATTTCGGTAACGCTTCCTCGTATTCTTTTATATCCCTTGCGTTTTTCTGTTCTCCCCACGTTTCAGGGTTCATCCACGACTGCCCTGGCTCCGCTATGCTGTCGCCCCAGTTCCTTAATAACTGGTCGGCAGTTTCGGCATTTTCCAATGCGGTTTTGGGGTTATCGTTGGCAGGGTCAGTTAAGTATCCTTCTATTTTTTTCTCTCTCCCCGCGGCAGATGTATCTGCTATGCTGTCTCTTATTTTATCTTCAGCGTCCAATAGCTTGCTTATTGCCTCAGTCAATCCTCGAATATCAGGAGGAGTTAGATTTGGATTATTATTTATAGCTTTTTCAATATCAGTTTTCTTTGCCTGTAAGTCCTCAAGTATAGCCAATTTCTCCTCATCGGTAAGATAAGGCAGTCTTCTCGTAATTCCTTTGGTTAAAATGTCAACTCCCGTTTCTGCGTTTTTAACTTCCTCGGTTGTGCCCTTACTAATAATATCGGATTGGGTTCTATAGGCATCCCTCGCAATGTCTCTTGCTTCGGAATCCGACCTGCCTGCCTCGCGTTCAATAGCTGTAGCTTCCTCCATTATCTTGTCTAATGCTTCCGTATCGCCCGCTACACCCTTTTCTTTCTCGATGGTTATTCTATCCTTTAAGTCCTCTAATCCAGTTTGGCGAGTTTGTTCGGCCGTCTTTTCAGGTTGTTTTTTCGCCTCATCAAAAGCTTTCCTATAAACTCCGCCGTATGTCTTAATATCATCAGTTATCGAAGCCCTTGCTGCCTTATCGGCAATATCGGGAGGTTGTTCGGCATCTCTTTGCGACTCCAGCATCTTTTCTGTCTGTCTCCATGCATAGCCACTATCGTCATAGATTTTGGCATCTTCTGTCGCCCTTGCCCTTATCTGCTCTTCGGTATCCTCGTATGACGGCTTGGTAGGTTTTTTTGCTGTCGCTTTCTTTTGAGAAACTTGGGTAGTAGGTTGCGTAACCATTTGCCTTAATTTTACAAGCTCAGCTTCTTTTGCTTTCCCCATTTCCGTATATTCCCTATACTTCTTATCGTCATAAGGAACAGTGCCATTTCTCATTGATTGCTTTAATCGGGATAATTCCTCCAGCTGCGATTGGCGTTCCGTTATATATTCCTGTAGTTTAGATAAATCTATCGTTTCGTCTTTTGGCTTCTCGCTTTCGGTAGGTTTTGGCGGTTCTTCTTCCTTTACCTCGATGTGTTCATAAGGAGTAATCGGTGACGGAATAGCTTCTTCTTTTGTTTCGAATTGCTTGAAATACTTATTTGTGGCGACAATATTTGTTGTCCGTTGCTTTTCTTGCCAGTCCGCTAATTGTGCGACATATCCCTGCGTGGGGCCACCTAACATTCCGCCTATCCCTCCACCGACGCCAGCTCCTGTCTTTACTAACCCTTTTGTTAATTCGGGGCTTACGGGCAAATGTTCGGGTTGCACCTGCCCCACCAGTGATTCATATCGAAGTGGCAAGCCAAGCCGACCAGTTTCACCAGTTCCCCTTATAGATACAGGAGCAATCATTCCTGCCCCTCGCGGCTCCCTAATACCTGTAATAGGTTCCGCTGCTGTCGCACCTTCCTGATACCTGCCAGATGGATATCCTACTTCCGTTGGCAGTGCTCCTTGTGGTCTAGCCCCCCTTGCTTCCGCTCCACCACCACCCACCATAGATGCCCTTAACATTTCAGCAGCCCTATCTGCTTGAGTAATAGGTGTCGGAGTGGGTGTCGGTGCTGGAGGAGTTGCTGGAACAGGAGTAGGTGGTGGTGTAGCCGCTCCTGCATAAGTTCCTGATGGAGCTTGCCCCATAATAGTAGTAGTAGAAAATCCGCCACCCAAAGGAAACGAAACTGACGCAGCTCTCGACGGAGCAATTCCCGTAGTTTGTGGTGGTGGTTGCACCAATCTCTGTGCTTCGTCTAATAACCCCCCTCGTCTTTCCTCATAGGCGGATACATTAGCAGTGCTGGGAATACTTTTCCCTATGCCTTGCAAATATGCCTGATATGCGTCATTCTTTGCACCAGTCCATAAGGGGGCAGTTTTGTCCGAAAAATCATAGGTTACGCCTTTATAGGTAAATACTTCTGGAGTAGTTCCTGGAGTAGTTCTTCCTCCTGGTTGTCCTCCTGTGGTTCCCAATCCCTGTGATAAATAATCCCAGGGATTGATATTTGTTGTAGGAGGAGTAATCGGCTGCGTACCGCCACCGGCGAGCCCCATATTCCTCTCAATAGGATTACCCCATGCATCTGTCCTTACGCTCGACCCTGCTGTGGCGGGGGGTGTTTGCCGGGATTTACTATATTGCTCCCATCGGGCTTTAGCCGCATTGTAACTTGTCGCGCCGTAATAGGTGACGCCACCAAGCCGATACTTGTCATTACCTACGTATCCTTCGTCGTTCTTTCCGTAAAAATCAGCCATGATGTTACTCCTTTGGTATAATGCCCATTTCCGCTAATCTATCAAGTTCCTGTGAAAAAGCTAAAGGTAGAATAGGTTTAGGCATTGGTTCTAACGTTGCCTCTTCCTGCTGCGCCACCCTTTTGGGTAGCCAAACCCTCTTTCTCCCTAACTTTTCGGGATGTTCTCCTAAAAGTTTTAGCCACCAGGGCGTTATCTTTCCTCTTTCCGCAGGCGTTCTAAATGTAGCCATAAATTATTCTTCTCCTTCTTCAAGTTTAGCTTTTACCCGTCGTAATGCCTTATCTGCCGATACTTTCAATTCTTTTCTCTCGCCAAGTTCCCGTAGCTTCCGTGTAATCTCTCTTAATCTGATTCTCCACGCTTCCCTATCTGTCTGTAATGCGGTAGCGTCCCCCACCAAAGATATCGCCTTGTCTTTATTCCCCGTATTCAACGCTTCCTCGCTTCGCTTTGCCAGTTTCTTTATCTGGCCGCTTAATTCCCTTATCATATTGTTAGCTCTGTATGAGCCGCCCTCTAATAACTGGACTTCCTTTAATCCTACGGTTCGTATTCCCGTAACGAATTCAGGAATCGATAACTTGCCTGATACTAATCTATCTGCCAAATATAGAGCAGGAAATAAACTTTTTGTAGCTTGAGCTACACGCCTTGACATCTCTATACCTAAAAATTCCGTTTGTTCGGTAGGTATGGGTGCAATATTTCTATCGCTCCAAATCGGAGCGAGTTCGTATCCTGCAACATTCAGTCCCCCTTTTATGGCAGGTGTTAAACTATTAAGCAAAAATTTCGTTGTCTTGTCTGTATCACCCGAAAGCGTCGAGAATATTCCCTTGCTCCATAAATCCGAGACAGAGAAATATCTGCCTGCCAAAAACATCTGTTGCTCGCCCCCTACTCTCCGTATCGGAACTCCCCAGTTATCGTGGACATAGGCAGGGTATAGCTCTTTTATGAGTTCGTCTTCGTCCTGACTATTCATTCTGATTGAGTTTATAACTCGATACGGGAATAATGCCTCGAACGGATGCAATACAAGGTTCTCTATCATAGCAGGGATATTGTTCCTCATCCAGCCGTAGAACATTATAATCCGTCTTGCATACTTTTTCTCAAATTCCGTATACATCCTGCTGGTATACATAATCTTATCTACCACTTCGAGTGCCTTCGGAACAGATTTCCCCTGATATCTTTGAGCAAAATAAAGAGCCAGTCGTCTTTGGTTCTCGGCATATGCCCCAAGATTTGCTCCGATATCCGATAGTTTTTCAAATTGTGAGTACTTAAAAATAGCATCCATAAGCCCCCGAGGCGGAACATCTACGCCATAAATTACTTTCATCAATTCCCTTTGATATTCCCTGTTAGGCAATGCTCCTGCCCGCAACATCATAGTATCATCAAACGAACCGAGAGTAAATACGTTATAGTAAATTGCCTCATCAAGCCATTCATTTGCCAATGCCATTTCTTTCTCGGTAAGCTTCTTTGTAGCTTCGAGGGGAACAGGAACCTTATACTTATCAATTATTCCGCCTATCTTTTCCCCGAATATCTTTTTGTTCATATCGTTAAAGTATCCTCTATCTTTCATTACGCTCAAGGATAGGTTATTGGAATATCTAAAGTTATGAGTTATTTCGGGTATAGTATCGCCTAATGCTTTCCACGAAAACCACCTATAATAATCAGATATAGCGTTGGCTAAATGATAGTCAGGTCTTATAATTGTTGCCTGCTTCTGCCAGTTAGTTATAAAATCATCATAATTTTTAGAAAAGGATTTCCACCACAACACCGCCTCATCTTCCTGATTGACAAGGAATCGACATGTTTGTTTCAAATTCTCCGCTATCTCCCTATTGACTATATAGACATATTCGCCAGTAGCCATCGCCCTGCCTGCCATTGCTTCCTCAAGCCCTACAGTCGCACCACTCAATTCCCTATATGAGGTTGCATCGGGAAATTCTCTCAACGCCCTGTCTATCTCTAAATTGTAAGTAGCTTTAATCTTCTTGTAGGCAAATGTATCGAGTGCGTCTCTTACCATTACTGCATTTTCACCTGTCTTGACACTATTCAAGGCACGCCTCAACATACCCTCAAGCATATCATCTACATAGAAATCACCCCTGAAATCTCGCCATTGCGATTGCTCGCCGAAAATTCTCGATAAATTCCCTTCTCGTGCTAACTCCTGAATATAATTATGTCTATAGTTCCCAAGCTTTCTTCCCTCTTGACTGGACATCCACGTTGTAAATTCTTTGTAACCGCCACCACTCGTAAGGAAATTATGTTTTATAGCAAATTGCCTTGCCTCGTCAGATAATTCCCTGTAAGCATAACTCGATATAACCTGGGATTGATCAAGTATTTTATAAAGCTCAACGTCCATTTTGGCTATCTTTGCAAACCAAATTTTTACATCGGCAACCATTTCGTCTAATGGAATAATAATCTCCCCTGCCTTATCCTTAATAACCTCTGGGGCTTTTTTTACGGTTAAAGCTACGGGTTCGTGTTGGATAGCATATCCAATAGCCGCTTCTTTTCTTGCTGCCAAATTAAATTCAGATTTTACAATATCCTCCTCGACCCTATCCCAAATCTCCCGATTGACACTCTTTCGTAGTTCTGGATTTCGCAGGATGCTCTTATACTCATCTGCGATAGCCACAAACTCATCCACTATCGCACGAGATTTACCCATCTTTACTCTGTTTCGTAACTTTGACAATTCCTGTAGATGAGGCAATCTTGAGGGGCCAACGAATAACCTGCTCAATGCCTCTACTGTCTTATCTACGCCCGTATATAATCTTTTTGCGTAAGAATAGAATACAGGGTCTTTTGCTATAAGTTTTTCGGCGGATTTATTTACAAGCATTTCGCCTCGCAATCTCAGCATATCCGCAAATTGCTTTAGGTATCTGCCTGTAGGTAATCTGCCTGTTTCCCATCGGGTAAACGGTATACCCAATCCTATACCCCGTCTTTTCGATAAGGACAATACTTCGCTCGCAGTAACAGTTCTACCAATTTTTGACGTGAGCATTTCTGCTCCTACCCTCGCACTATACTTATTCGCCACGCTTAAAGAGCTTGCAAGTATAGAGATAGCTTCATCTTTACCCACGAACGCCTTGAGCTCGTAAAGTAATTTTACTCCCTGTTCTGTCAGACGTATATCTCCTTGTCTAAAAGCAACAGGTCTTGCAAGGGCAGGAATGAGCGTAGATTTTGCTATCGCCGCACTTACCTGTTTTGCGGGTATCATAGTCACCACCTTACCAACGCCGAAAGTTAAGTAGGTAGTAGGGTCGAACAATAGCTCAGTCACAAAACCAACTACCGCAGATAAACTACCGATACTCAATTCTCCGCCGAGCCACCACGGAGTATCTTTACCTATCACCCAAGCAAGCGGATTAAGCTTTATATCTGTTTTGCCAATCTCGCCTATTCCTAATTGTTGCTCTAATAATTTCTGTATTCGTATTTTGCCCGTGCCTGCACCTATACCAGTTTCAAATCCTGCTACATTTACACCAAGGGCAGTTGCCTCATCAAAGCGACTTTGCAATATCTTTGCACTTTGGCTTCGTCTATGCAAGGCATAAAGACGACCCATCACACTGATAGCTTTCTCGGAAAGTTTCTTGCGACCATACACCCAGTCGCTATATACCTTTTGAAATTTAGATTCGTCAACCGGAGCGTTGAATATATTAAAATGCTGGTCGTTATCAATCTCGCCACTTTGCACCAATGAGTATAATTCCTTATTCAACCTAACCATTTCCTCGCCTTGCTTGTCCGCAGACATACCAGTTTCGTAATCTTCGGCGGGAAGAATAGTCGCTTGCCCCTGTGCATCCCTGCCATCTCTATCAGGACTGCCGTATTCTTTATACCCCTCGTTTATTGCCCTGCCAAATAATCTTGATACATTCCCTGCCATATCAACGGGATAATCACCACGTTCGGTATTGTCGGGAGCAGCGGAAGGAGTAGCTTGATTTAGATAAGGATTTATTTTTTCATCAAGCTTGCGTATTCTCTCAAGAATATCTTCTTGAACCTCTATGTTTTCTGGCGGTGGCTCAACAGGCGTAGGAAATGCAGCTCCGGCCGGCGATTCCACTTCTCCTATCTGTGGCGTATTAGGATAATTCATAAATATTTATATAGGTTGATTGGCTTCCTGTCTTTCAGGAACAATATCGTAATAAAGCGACCTGCTCATAATCCTGAAATCTGCTATTGCCGTATTCCACTCCAGTCGCAAGGAGCCGTAATTCCCCTTTATAGTTCCGAAGGAATAATCTCGCCTTGCTATATTCTTAACCGCATAATCATTAGTCAGAATCTTTGTTTTCTCAGCAGTAACGGTATCGTAATCAGTAAATAGCTTCAGGGTTACATCTACCTCTTTATTGTCCGTTACGATATGGCTTCTTCTCCACGTTTTGATATTATCAACCACCCCAAAATCAAAATATTTGGTCTGGAAATAGGCAGGTATGGTAGTTGCCCCTAAATCTAACTCCGATGTATCGTATTGATGTATTCCCGCAAATTGACCACCCATCAATATTTCACCAAAATCTCCGGGCTTGGTTTGCGTAAGAAAACTATAGATATAAGGTATATCCCACGTTGCCCAATGATTGTCTGGCTCGCTTCTCGGATTCGACCTTTGGTAGTCATACACAAGTATCTTGTTATTCTTGCCACCTCCGTCAACAAACGGGACCGAGAAAAATATCATATTGCGATAAACGCCCGCCGCAGCGTTATGTAAGTTAGCAATATCTATGTTTGCTCGTAAATATGGCTCAAGTATACTCGAAATCGGATATATACCTTCTCCGTCGTACATCCAGATACCAACATTCTTGCCACCTGCAATAAAGTAAATCTTATCCTCTACTGCTATCACCGAACGGGGAGCTATGCAACCTACATCTCCGTTTTCCTGTAATACCCTAAAATCAAGAGACGAGGAGCCATAGAGTTTATAGATAGAATTTTCCTTGAAAATAACCAGTCGTCCCATATGAACCGCAAGGGCTGTTATAAGTTCTCCATTACCCGGGTTTACCTCTCTAAAGAAATTGGGGTGAAATACCTCTTGTCCCGCACCATGATTAACAAATGGAGTTTTCTGAACCACCGTGGGACCAGAACCATATCGCATAAACATCCTGAATCTTGCGGAACTTTCAAAATCTTTTAGGTCCCTCTCGTCTGGCGAAGCGCAACTATAGAGTATTTGTTGGTTGCTTGCCACAAATATCCTCCTGTCTATACTTGCCAATCCCTTTATTGCATTGGCGCTCGGGAATATCTGCGATAATCTATTTTCTATTACCTGTCCAGTTCCCTGTGAAAATATAGCCGTATCGGACAGGGTATCTAAAAAAGTAGTTGTCCCTACCGCCACAGAACCTACAAAGTAATAAGGAAACGAGCCGCTCTCGGATGGTGTCGTGGTAGCCGAACCAAGCGTCCTGTAGATAAGGATATATGTTACTCCCGAACCCACAGCAGGCTGAACTATGCCAGTTATATTTACAGATGATACTGCTGTAGTGGTTGTTGCGGTTTGCGTTGCTATAACCATTGGGCTTTCGTAATTATGCTCTGGATCTGGAGGAGCTACGCTGCCGTAATACCAAGCAAACGCATATATGTATGTGCCACTCAAAAACCCGCCGCTTGCAATCGGTGACAATCCTCCTATGGGATTAACAGTAGGCGGTGCATATTCAGCTTGCTCCACTTTGTCAGTAAGGTGATTAAATCTTTTTAAGCCACTTCCCTTGCCTGCAAAGTAGGCAAATCCCCCTGCCTGCGTAAAGAATACATCTTCACCCTTAAACGTAAGTGCCGGGGTAGGAATTGTTACCGCCCCGCTATCCTCTATACGAAACAATATGTCTGACGCTTGTATTGGAGCTTCCATCATGGCAAGATTAAACTTCGTAGTTCCCCCCGACGACAAAAATCTAAACATACTGACTATCTTGCCTCCCCCGTTCGGACTGGCAGGAGTATTGACAAAATTCAGAAATATTGAATCCCCGCCAGTAAATACCTTCTGTGTATAGCCCCTTCGCCTTTTCAATACCCCGAGTTCTGTAAATATATCTACATTCTTTTCGTCTACTGCCTGGGCGTCAAATATCATATGCTTGGCGTATTTGGCATTACGCCCCCCCGCTATACTTGGTATATAATATGGTATTGACATATATTAGTAGATAGCTTTCAACCTCTTTATTTCTTTTCTAACTTCGTCCTCAGTCCATCTGGTCTTTCCGAACATAGCTTCCTCGTCCGCCTGTCTTTGTCGTTCTGCTTCCGCCTGAACCTTTCCTGCCACATAAAGAGGAAGTGCTTCCGTTGCCGCTCCCTTGACCACGCCCCTAATTCCTGCTTTGGCAAAACTTTTCAATTTTCTGCCGATAGGGACTTTTCCAACCCCTTTGGCTCTTGCAAGTTCCTTTCTCGCTAAGAATTCTTCTTGCAATTTTGCTTTCGCTACAGCCGATTTGCTTGCCTTCCCTCTTATCACCAATGCTTTAGGCGGCAGGTTAATTTCGGGTATTTTAACTGGTCTGTATTCGCCTGCGGAAGTTTGCCATTTTGATGGCTGACTTTGTGCCAATTTCTGTTTTCTGTAGAATTCCGCTTCGGGTGAATCGGCTGGTATCGAAATATACTTTGCTTTCCCTGCCGACTGCTCCGACACTCTCTTCAGCATCTCCACTCCGGTTTTAAACTTTCTGCTCATACCGCCCATTGCCGTTGCGCCCATAATTTTTTTATCTAAATCCGACGCCTCTTTATCTAAATCGATTTCTCGTTGCGAGGGAGGGTTATTGCCTCGGATATCTCGCATTTTCTTTACTTCATTCCTCATTGCCTTGAGCTTATCCTCGTCCATCATTGCCGAAACTGCCTGCTGTTCAGTAAAACCTTTTTGTTTTAATTCTGCTTCACGTTCCCTTGCCTTTTCCTGGCGGGTTAGTGGTGGTAGTCCTAAATATTTTTCGGAATATTCTCTGCTGTAGGGAACAACTATTTTGGGCCTACTTCTTTCTTTTTCTGCCAGTTTCATTTGTGCCAATTCTGCAAGAGAAGGCGTTGCGGGCCCCTGTGGTTGTCCGCCACCACCAGTTATAGGCAAGGTTGGCTCTAACCCCGCCGCATATGTTTGTTTTGCCCTCGCCTGTTCTATTGGAGCATAGTATTGTTTAAATGCAAGCGTTCCTTCTTTCTCTTTCGCTATCACCTGTCTTTGTTTCTCGAGTTGAGCTTTCAATTCGGTTGACCTATCAAGTTGTGCTTGTATGTCAGGAAGTGGCTCGCCCACCCTTTTAGACACAGGAGGAATTAACGATGAAGGACGATAAGGAGTTGCTGGCGTTTGTAGAATTGGAATCTGTTGCTGCTGTTGTTGTTGCAATAAATATTGAGCTATCATCTGTTGCTGTTGTCTTTGCCTCAACAATGCCATTTGTTGCTGAGTTTGTAAGGGTGTTTGGAAATATTCATATCGAGGAGTCGTATCCCAGTTGGCGGGTGTTGTTGTTGCAGTTCCTCCCCAAGCTCCTGTTTCGTATGCCATAATTTTAACCTCCTACGCTTCTGTTATTCTGTAATTGTAAAGGTGCAAAATGTCGTCTTATATCATCAACCTTTGCAACATAGGTATCTCGAATTTGAGGAATAGGATTATTTAAGCTTTCGCCTAACTTGACCGCGGCGCCATAAGCAATCGCTTCCCTAAAATCTTCAGGAACATCTGGAACATCTTCCACGGCCTCCAGAAGTGGTGGTATATAGTAATAGAATAACTGCAAGGTATAGGCAGTAGTCGGGATAGGGGTTATGCCTATCTGCATTTGAGCGCCTTCGGATATTAAAAAGTAAGATATCTCATCCACATCAAACTTATGCAGTATATCCACCGCAGGAACTTTATCTGGCTCTTGCGAACCTGTCTTTTTGTATTGTATCAGGATTATCTTTATAAAGTCATCAGGCAAATCGTAAAATTCAGTTCCCGATACCAAGACAATATCTCCTTTCGTAGCGTATGCCCTTTCATCGTAACTGCGTATTATCCTTGCAATATCCCTAATTGCCAAATTTATACATCTGTCCACATCGTCAGTGTCATCAAGGGCAGATTTGCCTACCGGCTCATTTATGAGCAATCTCGTATGGGCCCTTAATTCCTCTAACGTGTTACAGCTAATTAACGCCATCCAATATACTCCTTGCTACCTTTTCAGGTGTAATAACGCCGCCGGCACCCGATTGAATTCTGTTGGTGTCCATCGCTTCCGTGAATATTTCTTCGCCAATGTTGAAATATCCCTTTCGCCTTTGCGATTCCTTTTGCTTATCCAACTCGGTAAGATACTCGCAATATGCCTTAAAATCAGGAAAATTTTTATGAGTATCATTCATGCTGAGCCACCCAACCAATCTGTTGTCAGGCTTACCCTTTATCGTAGTAATATATACATACTGCTTAATTATTTTCGGCAAGACAAATCTGTCGTTTAATTTTATAATATGCGTCGATACTCCCTGCTTCAGTCGCCATAACTCATAATGCTTGTGCTTTGTGTTAAATAATAAGACAAGGTGAGAATCGTAGCTTTGCAATCTTTTCAGAATATCGCTCTTCTCATACCAATAAATGTCGTCTTTATGTTTAGCAAGATTAAAAAACATTACTGGATACCTCCTTGAATTATGGGCGGAGTTGTTGCTGGTGCTGGCGATTTCTCGGGTTTCGCTATACCTTCGTAACCGGCTATCACCGGACGAGTCCCTGAACGTATAAGTTCCTCGAGGTCAGGATTCTGTTTCAGTAATTTATTGGCTTCGTGAGCCCTTATGTGCAATGTTCTCCTGTCAAGAGATGCCTTATCCTGTATAGCGCCGCTTCTTATATCCTTAGAGTGTTCTACTATATGCACATCATCATCTTCGTATCTATTTACAAGGATATTCCCGCCGGCATCCATAATTTTGTTTTCCTCGTAAGCCCAAACTCTGTCTATCTGTGATTCATCCCACGCTTTCTCGTTATTCTCGAAATTCAGCATACGGGCTACCCTTTGTCTCACTATCGCGTCGGTAGGAAGCCCAAATAACCCCTGAGTAAATGCTTCCATTACCTTCTGTTCCTTTGCCATTTGTGTCATAGGAATACCGCCCTGCGAAATCAATTTTACGTATTTCGGGTCAGGTAAATCGCCACCCTTGAATGTTATCTGTCTTGGCAACACCCCGTCATAAAGTTCGATTATCTGCTCTTCGGTATACATTTGCTTGGCTATTGTCAATAAATGCCTTGCAATCTCCTCGTCTGCTCTATCTATTGACTTTTTCAGTTCCGTCAAAGAAAGATTGTCGCCTTCCTGTAACTGCCTGATAGCTTTCCCGCTTTCTATGTTCGGAGGAACCGTACCTCTCGATACTTCGTGCAAACTCATAAGGTCGTATAAACTCGACACCACTAATTGAGGATGCATAACTATATGCTGAGGCAACGGATTGGGCGATATTTGAACCGGCGGTGCTCCGCCAGTTTGTATTTGATAGACAGTAAGGTCTTTATCGTTTTCATCTGTTGTCGATTTTGGCATATTGCCTTGAACTGCCACCTTTGTCTTGCCAAGCTTAAGTATCATCTGAAGCAAGCTACTCCGGGTTAAATTAAATTCTACTTGCAATGGCAAGGCATTTTTAAGCTGTGAAGGCCCCCAGAACATTAGAGTATTAGAGTTATCCTTTGCGTGAGCAAGACGAAGCGGTTTTACTTTGGCAAGATACGTTTCGTCGCTATCCTCATACTCAAGTATACCATCATCGTTGATCACGACAAAATACCTGCCCTTTTTATATTTCCTTGACGGGCGTTCCCAGTATCTCTCTATCCTGACTATATCTTCTTTGGTTAGGTAATTCGTCCACGTATCTCTACCACCCACTGCATCGCCAAGCAAAAGCGAAAAATTACTTGTATCGGACGTATATTTATAAGGATAGAATAACTTTTCGTCTGCGTCGGAGAATCTTAATTTTGCTTCCTCTATTGGCAAGAATTCCTGTATCTTTACCCAAAAGGCATTTTTTATATCGGTCGCTCTTGAATGCACCATAACATCAAAGGGGCTTCTTACTGCTATTTCAGGAAATCCGTGTATGTCTATTGCCTCCTGAAAGCCATTGCCTAACATTACTCCATCGTTTAAGAAATTTTTACGATAACCGCTATTGCTATTTTGTCTGTAAATCCACTGCATTACGTCGTTACCTAACCGCGCCTGCATTATCTTGTCAGGTCTTGTTCCCGCGGGAAGCACCATTACCTCTACTTCTTCCTGTAAAAACTTATTTACGATTTTCTTTGCAGTCGGCTGTATCTTGTTATCCGTTACTCGCGTATCGGTTTTCTTTCTGGGCAAGTTAAATATAACGTTATTCTTGCGAGTTAAGGAGTTCGATTCATCGAGCCATTGATGCCCGAGCCAGAACAGATATATCCTGAACCATTCGCTTTCCTGCAAATCCCGAACTTCCTGATAATTTTTATTTAGCTTGTTAACTTCTGCAACCGCCTCGTTTATTATTCGTTGCTTTGCAGACGGACTATACCCACCTGTCCAAGATTTTTGACCGGCTATTGTTGTCATAACATACTGCTTGCTACTTCAAGCAAACCCTCGTCCCTGACTATCCTTCTTTTCTCAATAATATCCCAAGCCCTACGAGACGTTGCGTCGACGGTGGTATCATCTTTAATCTCAGGAATAGTGGATATGCCATCTAAATTGAGAAGTATATACCTCAGACACGACACAAGGTGCTCATTTTTAAGCTTTAACCTGCCGCTTAACCATTTCAACTGGTCTATTTCCTGTGCTAATTTTTGGCAATTTCTGAAAACGAAAAGCTTCGGAGAACCCGGCTTGTCTGTATGCGGATTAAGTATATCATTACTTATAAGCAAATTTTCTCTTATTTTGTTGATACCCATAGCAATCGAGTTGTTGGCAGGTATGCAAGGTATTCCGTTGTCAGCCCACTCCTGCAAGTAAGATACACCTGTAGAGTAGCCGCGCCGGCGAGCAGTGGGGCCATCAATAGCTGTGAATTCGTAATTCTCATTGAAAGACATAGCTATAATATTTGGAGCATTTTGTTTTATAGATAAATCTTTTTCGTAGTATTCGTCATATGCGTATCTATGCCCAGTAGGTGCAAGTGCTATCCATAGACATCCAGTAGGCGCACCTATCCCCATATCGATACCCCGAACTCTTTTCCAGTTAGACGGAATATCAAATGGCTCTATGAAATGCACTTCGGGAGTCCATTCGGGCAACGTTTTCTTTGTTATGATATCATAATTCCCATCCAGATATTTTTGCTTATCTTCTTCCGTCATATCCGAAAGATTGGAAATATATTCAGGCGTAAGATTCCTTATGTTATCGTTTGTCGTGCCCTCAAGAAAAGTATAGTTATCCTTAGGGTGATTGGCAAAGTCATCCCATATCCAATTATGCCCATCGGGATTTGCAAGTAGCAACCCGGTCAGCGAAAAGTTTTTATATTTATCTTCCGAATACGGAAGCGGTATATGCCTCGTCCTGCCTTTTAGTGTATCAAATACTTCTTTGTCAAGTTCTTCCGCCTGGTCTATCATCCAGCCGCCAAGCTGCATATTCTTGTAACCTTCCCACTTATCAAGTGCCCTGAATATAACCTTTGAGCCCAGGCCATCAAATTCCAGTTCTCTTTTGCCCCGTCTCCATTTCGTAACTATTCGCCTGCCGAATACCTCTTTGGGTATCAATGCCATAAACCTATCTATAATAGAATCGTCCAGTTCTCTATAAATTGCCTGTCCTACGAGAATATAGTTATACGGATAGCGGATACAATTTAATATCTGATATCGCATTCCTGGGTCTGTTTTACCACATCCCCAGGCGCCAACAAAAGCTTTGAAATAAGATGGTGGCCCCAAAACAGGAAGTCCATTTTCGTCGTATACCGTTACTCCTTGTCTGTTTTTTACAGGAACTCTATCGACAGGAGAATCTTTTATCTCGACTAAAGGATTTTGCGTAGATAATGGCTTCCATCTTGGCCATAAATCCTTAAAGGTGACATTGTTTAACTGCTCCTCGAATGTCTTTTCTTCAGCCATCTATATTTCCACAAATCCAACATTACGCATTAACCTAATTCAATAGCCGATCGCGGTCTCCAGATAATATCTACTGTTGCCGTTCCGCTGCCCGAAGCCGCTTTGGCATAACCAAGAACCTTTCTCAATTGAGGAGGAGTGCTTGGCGATGTTTTGGTTACCGTTCCCGCAACCGACGCACTCAAGTAAAGGGGGTCATTGGATACTATAATTTCAGTATCAGCTTCCTTTAGGCACTTCGTTATGGGCCCCATATCCACAACGCCTTGAGCATCCGTAAGTATAGCAGCGGTAACTGCGCCGATAGCCCTTACGGTAGCTGCCGCAGTCGCTATTGCTTTTATCATCTTATCGGAAGCATTCATACAAACTACATTATTGGCAAGTAAATCTACGCCCGCAGTAAACATTACTTGAGAATCTTCCGAAGCGTCAAAAGCTGGCTCGGGAGCAAGGAATATAAATCCAGTAGAGCCATTACTGATTGCGTCTTTTGCTGTGCCAAGTTTTTTTACTATTCCCGTTGCAGGTTTTGTGCCTGTAACTTTTCCTGCGGTAGTTTGGGATACATATACCGAACCGCCAGCAGCAACCGCGCCGCTTGCGTCGGTAGATACTTTAGCAATGCCACTAAAAACTGTGTCAATGGCGGTAGTGCCTGCAATGTTAGTAACACCTATCGCTTCAGCCGTAGCCGTTGCGTCTGCTTTTGATAATGCCAGTCCGTCTATAGTTCCGTCAGCCCAATAGACAACCATATTGGCTGCCACGCTTGCATTCTCTAAACCATTCAGAGATTCGCCAACAGCGTCTATAGCTACATCCGTCCCTCCGTCAAGGATTCTCTTTAACTGTTTTAAGTAATCATCTACGCTAAAAAGTAGTTTCTGTCTTGCCATATATTACCTCCTATGTAGTTTCAGGTATAAGTTTATCCTCTATCTTTTCGCCCAAATCCCTTAATCTTTTAACGATATGTCCTCTGCCCTTAAAATTAACTTGTCTTTGCTTTGCTATAGCTTCTACTTTATCCTTATCGCCGATATGAACGAACATGGCTTGCTGCTCTTCGAGCCATATATCTTCATTCTTAATACCGTCATACATTTGAAAAAGTATCAGTTTTCTTTGCTCGTCATTAGCCATTATGCTATACCCTCTGCGGTCTTTACCGCATTTTCTAAGTCAGTAACAAAATCGTCCCAAGTTTTAGTTCCTGTCGGTTTTGCTGTTTCAAGAGACCTGCCAGCAGAAATTTCGGTTACATCATCTTTGACGCCATAATTGACTACCGCATTTGCTTCGCCTTTAGTAAAACAAATCTGTATGTTGCCATTCAAAACTTTCGCCATATATAAACTCCTTTCTTTATCCTGTCGTTGTCATAAGTTTTAACGCTGTTCCGTTTATAACCACATCCACATAACCATCGTTTGTGTAGGGTGCTCCGGCCGTTGTCTTCGTTTCGCTTGCCGCTTGCATTACAAAACGTCTTGTAACATCACTCTCTGTTAAAGTAAATCTGCCATTGTATTCCACCGCTCCCGCTTCTGGAGTAGCAAGATTTACGCCACTCGTAAATAATAATGGGGAATCACCCGCAGACGCTGTTCCTGCCGCAAGCGTTATGTAATTTGGCAATAATCTCGCCCCGTTAAAAGTAAATGTAGATAAATCGGTCAACCTTCCATTGGTTGTAGTAAATGGAACTCTACCAGAAGTTAAAGTTATATCTTCTAATACAAATCTTTTTCTTGATGCTCCAGTAGTTATTGTAAAGAATAAGTTGTCGGTGGTAAATTCTACTGCTCCAGCTTCGGCGGTTGTCATAGATGTTCCAGATGTAAATTTTAATGGTGCTGTATCTGCTGAAGCTGTGCCTGCCTTAATATGCAATACTGCTGTCGGAGATATTAAGCCTATTCCTACATTGCCACTTGCAGTTATCCTTATTCTTTCGGTCAATGTAATAGAACCAGAAGGAGTGGTGTAAAACGACAAATATGCTGGAGCTGATGTGCCTGACCAATTTGCCTCAGCTACAGTTTCAATAGATGCTCCACTTGCAGTGGCAGCTGTGGTGCTATATCCTAGAAAAAGTAATCTACCTAATTTATCTCCTAACATTACTGCTAATGGTGCAGCTATTGTTCCTTTGCCCCTTACTAAAACAAAATTTGGTTGATGAGCCGCCGTATTACTATGCACTGTAGTCCATAAATATTCATCATTACCCTCTCTACTTAACTGCAAAGTTATCCCCGTCAATGATGATGATAATACAGTTGTAGTTCCTATAACTATTCTGCCTGATGTCGGATTTACGAATAGATTACCACCAGTAGTTGTTATAGTGTTAGCGGCGCTACCAATTATAACTGAATTGACTGTTATAGAAAATGCACCAGCTGCCCAATTTCCAGTTAAAGCCCTTGTGCCGCCTGCAAGTAAATAATTAGTCAATGATTGTGTCTCATCAACCGTTATCGTATGTGGAGTAGTTCCGCCAGCTATCGTAAATCCAACTGCCTGTGAAGTTAATGTTAATCCATTATAAGTTTTCCCGGTTAAGGCAGAAGCTATTTTCCCATCGGCTATTGTCGTTCCCTGCCAAGTTCCTGTTGTAATAATTCCTAATGTAGTTATTGAAGTTTGACCTACGTAAGTTGCGGCTACATCTATTACACCTGCGGTTGAAGTTATCCTGTCAGCTGTTCCAGTTATTGCCGCTTGTGCCCTTGCATTTGTAAAATATAAATTGGTTGCACCTTCAGTTAAGTTATCTGTAGTTTTAGTTCCAAATCTTGCGTCAAAGCGACCATCGGTATAATATAAATTGGTTTGCTCTGTTATTAATGTTGTAGTGTAATCGCCGATTGCCGCTACAACTGCCCCCGTTCTGCCAAACACAGAAACAACTCCACCTGAACTCAATAATTCCTGCCAATTAGCCAATACCGACGACGGCTCCGATGCGAGTATAAATGATTTGCTCAAGTCGGTTCTAATCGCTACATCGCCTTTTTCGGCAGAGGATAAGGCAAGCATAGCTGCCTGCGAAGCAACTACAAAAGTGTCGCCTATTGCCAAGCTCGCCGATACAGTATTTCCGCCACTCATATATATTATTCCCCGTGATACCTAAACCACGCCTCGCCCGCCTGGGTAGTAACAATCTTTGCGGGAGCATTTCTTGGAAATTCCAATCCGTCATTGCCGATATACTGAGCATTAGAAAAATCCAAAAAGAGGTCTTTGAAGCCGAAAAATTTCGGCAGATTAGTATCATCCGTGCCGTTGTTAAATGTAATATCTCCGGCTGCATTACTCGACCAGACAAACTTATCTATCTTGATTATCTTGCCTTTCGTATCAGGGTCAGAAGTAATGTCCGCGAGGGTGGTACTCCCTGGTGCCGCAACAACTACCTTCTTCTGTTTCGATGAGTATGGATTCATAATTTTCTCCTTATCCTTTTGGTTTTCTAAACACAGCAAATACCCTGTCTACTAAATTGCCTAAAAAGCCATTAGCTCCATTGTCTTTACCTGCCTTAAATATATTTGCCAAAACTGCGCCTGCTAATCCGCCTTCTACTCCGCCAGTTGCTAATCCGATTGCGGGGGCAAATAAGGAATTATTTTTCATAATCACATCGAGTATAGTTCCGGTTAATCCACCAAGAGGCAAAAACCTAACCGCCAGCGGTATCAATTTAGGCAATAGAAATTTCAATGCCTGTGTGCCAAAAAAGATAACACTTGCAAGTATTCCGTATTTGCCAAGCGGTGAATGTTCCTTTTTGCTTTCATCTCTTGATTGCTTTGATACATTAGGTGAGTATTCCTTTTTCTCTTTCGGTTCTCCGATTACTTTGCCAAGCTGTTCGGAGTTTAGTTTTATATCATTGCCTACCTGCTTAAATTCCCCTGGTGCTTTCTCCTCAATAAGTTTCCCTGCATTTAGATTCTGGTAGTTAAGCTGTTTGTCATTCTCGCTTATCTGACTGCCTGCACACCCGCCAATTCCCAATAGCAATACCAAAAAGAATATCGCTATTATCGGTGCGGGGCTTCCTTCAAATAACCAATCCATTGCTTTCTTCATCTTACACTCCTCTCGTGAAATAGATATTTAATAAAAAAACTATCACTTGAACAGTAAGCAAGCCCAAGAACCATTTTTTATATGCCTTGCCTTCTTTGTTTTCCTCCATAACACCCTGCAACCGCATCTCAATCGTATTCATCTTTACTCTCATCTCGCTTACCTCGCTACACATTTTTTCCATCTTCCCGTATAACCTGTCAAAATCCTGATTGGTTATGTATTTAGTTCTGTTCACACATCATCCCTTCCAACCGCCATTTCCATTATCTACTTTATTGGCTAATCGCATAAGCTCAAGCTCATCTCTTGCCAAAATACTTGTGAGGCGATTTATGTAGTCGTGTCTATCCTTCGACTTTTGGATTTCAGTGAGTATTAAATCCGCCCGCAACCTATTCACAGTAAACCCGATACCGAGAACACCGAAAAAAATAAATATTAACGTTACGAAAATTGCAGTAGTTAGAACATTGTGATTGTCCAGATAATAGACGACATCCTCGAGGGTTCGCTGATATACACTAATTGTATCGCCGTCCATTTTAATAATTTTTCCTCGCCAAGCCAAGCTGCTTTTTACGTTTCAGCAGTCGCCTTGCAATCCTGTCGCTACTATACCGCTTCATCATATTCTTGATAAGCTTTTGAGGCACAGGCATTTTTGGCGTCGCCATCTTATCGTCTGCCATACTATTTCTTTTTCCTCAATTTTGATAACGTAACCGCCAATCTACCCATCTGTCCGAGTTTACCCGGAGCGCTTGCCGCAGATTCAAGTTTAGACGCAGGTATCTTTTTACCCGCCTTTATCTTTAATGCTTTGCGTAACGCCCCCGGTCTTTTGATAGCCGACTGAATCCAAAACTTTTTATCTGCCATTCTTACCTCGGAATCCTCGTCATCGTGGGAGTTCCCGTATAGGTAACCTTTACATAATCCTTGCCGTTGAGTAAGACGTTCCCGCTGGTAAACCCGCAAGCAATATATGCTGAGCCGTCACGGGAAAACGCTATTGCGCTAACCGTGCCACCTTCGATTATAACCTCCTCCATCCGTCTATCCGATGGATTCTGGTATATAAAGGGTGAACCGGTGGGTGTTATAGCTCCTGTTGCCGATTCGCTCGACTGAGCCAATCTGTCTGCTGCTCTCCTTGTCATACTTTCAATCCTTTCAGTTTAGGGAGGCGGCATTTTAGCCGCCCCCCGGTTATTTAGTTACCGCTCGTGATTGTCGCGTTTAGGTCGCTTGCCAGTGAGTTAGCACGAGGTTTGCGGCAGACGAATTCGCCTTCCCAGTTGTAAATTGCTTCCCAGTCCGCTGCGCCGCTTGCGCTAAGCCTGATAGTCCTGCCATCTTCGGCAAGCCAACCCTTATATTTCTCGGCGACTTCGAACCATCTCGAATCGATAAGAAATAACGAGTTGAATGTAGCGTCCACATCCCAGTCAATTTTGACATTGTTATATGTCAGGTCGCCCGAGATGCCGCCCCTGAGGTCGTTGCCATACCTTCTGTCGCCGAGCATAGTCATAGCAAGCTTCTGGCGTATTGAGGTATGACCTACTACGTAATCTATCTCGCCTCCGACTTCTTCTCTCGGTCTATCGTAAGCCATCAGCAAGAGATTATCGTCTATGTCCCTGAGGACGCCGCCGTTCCTGAAGACATTGCCCCTGATTTTACGGTAAGTCAGGCGTGAGAGGCCCTGATACGTTCCCGTATCGTCAGAGATATGCTTGAGTAGTCCTGTAATTTCAGCGTTATATGAATGGTTGTCCAGCGCCTTTGCCCTAACTATCAAGTCGCCGTCAACGAGAGTTACGGCAGCCGTGGTTGTGAACGTATCCTGATCGTTGACCGTATTGATTGTAGCGAGAACTGCTGCGCCCGCAGCTAATTCCGCGGCAGTCCCGATAGCTACAACCATACCTTCGTTGAGGTAGCGGGTGCCCGGTGCGGCTACGATTGGATTGCCCGCAGCCGGTGTATCTGCTGTGCCTGCATACTCCACATTGACGGTGGTTGAGTCCGCGACTGCGCCCTGAACCGTTGCAAGAACGCCAGAACCGTCGCCTATGAACTGCCTATTCATATCCTTGACGAAGGCGTCCATAGTATCGGCAAAACTAAATGCCTTGCCTCTGGCAAACGAACCCTGCTCACTCTTGGTAGCATTGATGAGTTTCTGGGATATGCTGAATACAGCAAAGAGTGTCTTTGAAGTAATCACAAACTGCTTAACCTTTGGACTTCCTGGGGTAGGCAACGCCTTATGCTCGGCGGTTGCACCGATTCCCTGATTGGAACCAAGCTTTGCCGGCCATTTTAGCTCGTTACCGTCCCACGTGAGTGTGGATTTGCGAAAATTCTGATAAATAGTCGCATCCTGATTGATCTGCTTATCTATCCTGTCAAGATAGTAAGTTTTCATTAACGCTTCCAGCGTCGTGAAATCACTACCTGCCATTTTTCTTTCCTCCTATAAATTTAACTTGGCGAGGGGATAGCGCTCACATCCGTTGCTTTTGCA
>Ga0209641_10000418_pt1 | contig 38932 bp, 33 predicted proteins | sample RifCSP16_1_FD_184022 | JGI IMG/M metagenome (GOLD analysis project Ga0209641, IMG submission 184022) | Soil microbial communities from Rifle, Colorado - Rifle CSP2_sed 16_1 (SPAdes) (version 2) | ecosystem: Environmental > Terrestrial > Deep subsurface > Rock core/Sediment | place: Rifle... | reverse complement strand
ACAGTGGAACTTCAATGGACCTGCCTGGACCATTCAGGTTTTTCAAGAACATTCAGCATCCCTTCATACCAGGAACTTCCTGTACAAGCAGGAGGCGAATCTGAATCTAACAAAACTACAGATAATACAGGTGGCAGTGAATCTCAAGGTGAGCCCAGGAAAATCACCCCCCTGGGGCTAGTACTAATTCTCGGGGCGGTTTTGGGAGCTTTGGGCGTTTTGGGAGCCGTGGGGATTGGAATCTGGTCACTACTGAAACCCAAACCTGCGATGCCGTCTGCCCCGCCTCCCTCGTTGCCCAGATCTCCTGGCACACCGGTGAATTACACTCCAGCGAGTCCTCCGGTTCAATATATTCCGCCAACTCAACCCGAGCCACCATTACCCCGCCCACCAGCTCAACCGGCAGGGTTGACAAATGCCCAACGCTCAGAACTCACCAATATACGCGGGCAAATGGAAAATGAAGTTGCGGATCTGAAGTCAAAATGGCGAGCTAATAGAGATGCTGTTAAAAAATTAAAGGAAATATTACAAAAGAATCTGCTCAAATTTACCTTCAAAAAAGGATTTGATGTTTCAGAATGGGTCGTGAATAGTCCGGCGGAAGTTATCACCAAATTGACCTTGGATCCTTTGATGGAAAAGGTGTTTGATAAACACGATACAGCACAGGACAGCAATATAGTTCTCAAGATCAATAATCGCATCCAGCAACTACAAAATGAAATGCAGGACATGGTCAATCAGGAGAAATATCTTCAGACAGAAATTTCCAAGATAAATCAGAAACTGGGATAAACCTTAAGTAATGAAAAGGGTGATCATTGCTATGCAGACAAGCAATAAAACCGCTTATTTAAAGCTCCCACATAAAGTGATTGGAGGGTAATAGATGACAGATACTCATTTAAAAGAATAGTTGCTTATTAAAATGGGTCTACCAGCAATTCTCATCCAGGTTCCGGATGAAGGAGAGGTGTTCGAATGAACAAATCTGATTTAGTCTCACCTTTCTTCCTCTCACCTTTTTTCTCGACCAGATGATCCCATTTTGATTAATCTCATTCAGCGGTTATTTCAAACCGCAAATAAAAAGCTCTTTCAATCAGATCTATGAATTCTTTTCGAATGGAGATAACCATGGAGCAGATCGTACCAGTAATCCTGATTTTAGTAGGTTTTTTGTTTGTGGTCATCGGCCTTGTCCTGACTCTGCGTGCAAAAGGTGCTTCCAAATGGCCGACAACAGATGGAGTCATAGTGAAATCCGACCTGGCTGAACATATCATAAAAAATAGGACTAAAAGCCACCAGATCCATACTTACACATCTTATGAGCCCAAGTTTGAGTATCAATACACTATCAACGGAAAGGCACTATCAGGCGATCGGCTTTCGTTTGGTTTAACGCGCCTTCCGTTGGAGAAAGCACAGGAATTATTGAAAAAATATCCAGTGAATGCGCAGGTACCGGTATATTACAATCCCAGGAAGATTAAAGATTCCCGCCTGGAAGTATCTGCTGCATCCGCTGCACCCCAGCTCGTCATCGGGTTAGTCATTGGTGCCATCGGGGTAGTCTGGCTGGTAGTGACGCTTCTCTGATCAAGAATCGAGATTTCCAGAATTCTGCCATTGCGTATCTTGCACAGTAGATATTTTTTTGATATTTCCAAAACAACCAGTGAATCCAGTTCACAGTAGCGCTTCGGCGAACTGTTCATTTTCCAACTGATAAACTTGTCCAAAAACCATATATCTGCAGGCTGTGCTGATCAGTAAAGGTGTCCTGCTGAAGGATGGGTTGGAGTTTCTGTAAATAGGTTGAGAGATTCGGGCAGGATGTCTGGACGCATCGATGGCTGTCAGTGCTTCGATCAGCGAGATTCCGTCTGCGCTTGGATTGGTGACGAGTGATACAGGACAGGATACATCTCCGTTGATTTCTTCGCTGGTATTGGTGACCGTGAGAACCAGATCCAATGTGCCGGCATCCTGGACGATAACAATTCCGCCAGTCCCCAGGATTGAAACCAAAAGCAGCAAGGAGATGGATCCTTTAAGCGGGTTGAGAACTCTTCTCAAGTATTGCTTCCCTGTCAATTTTTCTCCTTCACAAACCAAACAGCGGGGAAGGTTGAATATATGTAATCTGAATCATTTGGAAAATTTCTTTAGCCATTTCAAAGAAGAAGCGCTCTGCCAGTATAAGAACCAAACTTTTCAGGAGGCTCAACAGATCATTGATGATTACTTTTACTTCAACAATTATGAGAGGATACAATTGAAAACAAGACAGACACCCTTCCAGATAAGGTGTCTGTCCAATTAGCTCGTTTGAGGTCTCTCTTTTCTTGTCTATTAGAATGGGTGTAGTTCAGGTTTTAAAAACAAACCTTTAGAGTCTTGATCGTTTGCTGTGACGGGTATCTATCCCGAGGAGAAGGTCAGGCTGTCTACGTCCCGCTCCATCTGGACGATAAGGGATACAGCCACCCCGACCACATCCTGAATTAACAAGGCTATAACAATCGCTCGCCGGACTGGACGGGGATCCGTATGTTGTCCGAACCACATCAACAAGGCATAACCGAGGATTGAACCTCCCACCAATCGGGTGGTCGAGATGACACCTTGTTCAGCTGGCAGATCATACAGGGACAGAACCCAACCGGCAAAGAAGACACAGGTAAGGCTGAAGAAAAGCGCAATAAAAAGATTGACATCGAAGAAATGTTTGAGTTTCATTCTTATTCATTTTTGAGAAAGTGGTTTTCTTCTTTTATTCAGAATAAATAGATATCCTCAATTATGACATAGGGAAGATCTCCAAAGGGGAGTTTTAAAAGCTGGCAGCCTTAGGTTTGAGACCATTAGTCATAAGTGGAGAATTAATCAGCCTGACCAGTTGTGTGCCTGGTCCAGATGCACCTGGCGGGGTATTTGCGACTCTTACTCTTGAACCAGATGGGTCCCCTATTTAACGATCGTGTTGGTGTAGTAGCAACAGGGTGTTTCGGATGAGCCTTGATAAGATTCCATTCGATAGCCGGTGCTGCTGAAGATCAACACTGTGTGCTGTTCCTCTTCCACTTTGGTTTCGGTCGCCTGGGCACCGGAACCATTCTGCAAGATATAGTAACCCATCCAGGTTCTTTTGTAGGTGTTATCACCAATCTTGTCATAAACCAGGCTTGTTCCATCCGCATTCGGAAATTCAACCTGGGTACCGGTGAAATTGATAATTGGTGTGATATTGCCACTCGCCTGGCAGGTGCAATCGAAGTTGGTTGCCTCGACCGAGTATTCATGCGAACCGGCATTGGCTGTTTGAGGATCCACATTGCTGGAGCCTTGTGAATCTACGGGTTGATATTCTGGTTCTGAAGTGGTTTCGGCAGCTGCTGAGCCATCTTGAGTTAACATTGCATCAAACGTTTGGTTTGCCTTTAATTCCTGCCAGGGATCCAAAGTCTCTTGTTCATCCCCTATACTAATTCCTTCCAAAGCAACCGAGCAAGCCAGCATGAACATTAATGTCAAAACCAGGATCGAGATCAGCAGGGTTTTCTTTTTCATTTTTCTCCAATTTACAATGACCGAAATTTCACGTCTGATATATTTTGCCAGCATTTTCACCCTGGAAGGGTGATGGTTGTGGCTGAACTCATTTGATTTTAGCATAAGAATCCATTTCGGGTCATTTTTCGTGATCTATTTCTTAAAAACGGGCGTTGGGATTGGCTTTTCCAAGCCCGACTTAAATATAAATAACGGGGTGAGTCTCGATTTTGGGTGTTCTTTCAGGGAAAGCTTTGTTCATACATCTCTCGATACGGATATTTTTCAGAAAGCTTCATGATCACGCTTCTGGTTGTCCGGATGATCCTCCCTGCCAGGAAAATATACTTCAATCTAAACGTCTTTATTTGCTGCCGATATTCTGTTCCGTTTGTGAAATCCATCTTGAAAAGTAAAAACAAGTTGTAAGTGAGCATCATCAGCTGAAAGATCGCTTCGTTAGCCCAAAAGGATTGGAGCAGCAGGTGACCAACCGCCATACCCCTTATCACTTCGTGATGGGGCGTACCAGTCATACTTGGCTTCCTTGATGTAATTTTCAGCATTGCCGCGTTTTTCATAAGCAAAGACCACTTTTTCTGAAGGCAGTTCGGTATTGGTCACAAAGTAGAAGTATTTGAATTCATCACCTTCCAAGAAAGATAATTGTGCCCTGTTTTTTTCCGGTTTCAATACGCGAGATACAACAAATTGCCTCAATGACCCAATTGGTTGGTCTGATCGTCAGTCTCAGTGTGAAACTTATGCTCGTAGCCGGTACGAATCTGATGAGCAACAGTCTGCTCAGTGCCCAGGAAAGGGTGGCAGATTTTGGTATTCTTAAGACATTGGGCTTTACACCTTCCCAGATCGTTTGGAGTGTCATCCTCGGGGCGGTTGCCATCGTACTCATTGCATTGATAGCAGGTTACACCCTGGGGATGGTTCTCCTGGTCTGGTTTATTAGCCAGGTGGGGATCCAGATCGGGGCTGGCCCGGATTTCTATATCATCGATTGGAGCGCCATGGCAGCATTGCTGCCGTTGCTGGTTCTGCTGGCTGTGGTCAGCAGCCTGGTCCCTGCCATAAGATCATCGAAAATGAATGTGGTTGAAGCCCTCCGTTACGAATAAGGAGGGCAACATTCCCATAACTCTATTCCTCGATTGCTTCCCCTTCAGCTACCTTCATTCCGGCTGAGAAGGTCAGGCCGTCCACTCCTGCGTCGACCTTGATGGTGTCGCCTTCATGAAACTCGCCAGCCAGGATCTTGAGTGCCAGCGGGTCCTGCAGCTCACGCTGGATGGTGCGCTTGAGCGGGCGGGCACCGAAATTGGGATCGTAGCCCACCTCGGCCAGGTGATCGCGGGCAGCCTGGGTGACCTCGAGCTGGTAGCCCTTGTCAGCCAGCAGTTTTTCAACACGGCGCAGCTGGATGGTGACGATACCGACCAGGTGTTTCTTCTCGAGCGGATGGAATATGACGATCTCGTCCACACGGTTGAGGAATTCAGGACGGAAATGTCCCTGCAGGACTTTGGTGATCTCTTCACGGGTGACATTGCGTCCGCCCTCCCAGAGGGTGTTGCCGAGGTTGGAGGTCATGATGACCACCGTGTTGCGGAAATCGACCGTGCGGCCCTGTCCATCGGTCAGGCGTCCGTCATCCAGCAGCTGCAGGAGAACGTTGAAGACCTCGCTGTGGGCTTTTTCGATCTCATCGAACAGCACCACGCTGTATGGTCGGCGGCGGACGGATTCGGTCAGCTGACCGCCTTCGTCATAGCCGACATAACCGGGAGGAGCGCCGAGCAGGCGGCTGACGGTGTGCTTCTCCTGGTATTCGCTCATGTCGATGCGGATCATGGCGTGTTCATCGTCGAACATGAACTCGGCCAGGGCACGTGCCAGCTCGGTCTTGCCGACACCGGTCGGACCGAGGAAGATGAACGAGCCGATCGGGCGGTCCGGGTCCTGCAGTCCAGCACGGGCACGACGGACGGCGTTGGAAACAACCCTCACAGCCTCATCCTGTCCGACCACACGCTGGTGGAGACCTTCCTCCATGCGGATGAGCTTCTGGGTCTCGCCTTCGAGCAGGCGCGAGACCGGAATGCCTGTCCAGCGGGCGACGATGGCAGCGATCTCTTCCGGATCGACTTCTTCCTTAAGTAAGGCGCCTTCGCCCTGCATGGATTTAAGCTTGTCTTCAGCTGCCTTGATCTGCTCTTCCAGCTGGCGCAAGTCTCCGTAACGCAGGCGGGCAGCCTTCTCCAGGTCGGAATTGCGTTCGGCACGTTCAATATCGATGTTGGTCTGTTCCAATTTTTCCTTCAGGCTGCGGAGTTCACTGATGGCTTCTTTTTCGGTCTGCCAGCGGGTGGTCAGCCCTTTGGATTTCTCTTTCCAGTCCGAAAGTTCCTGTACCAGCTTTTCAAGACGCTCTTTCGAGGCTTTATCCTTCTCTTTCTTAAGGGCTTCGCGCTCGATTTCGAGCTGCATGATGGCGCGGTCGACTTCGTCCAACTCCTGCGGCTTGGAGTCGATCTCGGTACGCAGGCGGGCGGCGGCTTCATCGATCAGGTCGATGGCTTTGTCAGGCAGGCGCCGGTCGGCGATGTAGCGCTGGCTTAGGGTGGCGGCGGCAATAACCGCCGGATCGGTGATGCGCACGCCGTGATGGACTTCGTAACGTCCCTTCAGGCCGCGCAGGATCGAAATGGTATCCTCCACATCCGGCTCCTCCACCAGCACAGGCTGGAAGCGGCGCTCGAGAGCGGGATCCTTTTCGACGTACTTTCGGTATTCATCCAACGTGGTGGCGCCGATCATGTGCAGTTCACCACGCGCCAGCATCGGTTTGAGCATGTTGCCGGCATCCATGGAGCCTTCAGCCTTGCCAGCACCAACGACGGTGTGCATCTCGTCCACGAAGAGGATGATCTCGCCGTCCGAATCGGTGATCTCCTTCAAGACAGCCTTGAGACGTTCCTCAAACTCGCCGCGGAACTTGGCACCAGCCACCAGGGAACTCATATCCAGCTGGACGATACGTTTCTTCTTCAATCCTTCGGGTACATCGCCGTTGACGATGCGCTGTGCCAGCCCTTCCGCCACGGCAGTCTTGCCAACACCCGGTTCGCCGATCAGGGCGGGGTTGTTCTTGGTGCGGCGGGAGAGGATCTGCACAATTCGGCGGATCTCCTCGTCACGTCCGATAACGGGATCGAGCTTGCCCTGGCGGGCCATGTCGGTCAGGTCACGGCCGTACTTGGCTAGCGCCTGGTAGGTGGATTCGGGGTCCTGGGTGGTGACGCGCTGCGAACCGCGCACGGCTTTGAGCGCGGTCAGGATGGCATCCTTGGTTAAACCGAAGGAGGAGAGACGCTTGCCTTCGCTGGAATCGGTCAACCCGAGCAGGATATGCTCGGTGGAGACATAGTCGTCCTGCATACCCTTGGCATAGCGTTCGGCAGCGGTGAGGACATCGGCAGCCGATTGCGACAGGCTGATATCCATGTTTGCGCCGCTGATCCGGGGGCGCTTGTCAAGATCGTTCTGCACTTCGGTCTGGATAGCCTGCACGCTGCCGGCGATCTTGGTGACGATGGCGGGGACGATGCCTTCCTCCTGGCGCATCAACGCCAGCAGGACATGAACAGGTTCAATGACCTGGTGTTGGTGATCCTGTGCGATCTGTTGTGCCTGGAAGACAGCCTCCTGCGATTTTTGGGTGAACTTGTCGAGATTCATGGTTGGACTCCTTCCTGTTTAAATTAATCAAGTGCTGGCGGTGGGTTGCTGCCAACAACTTAAGTATAGGCATTGATTGTCTGATGGATGTTAACTTTTGGTATGAGGAAGGTTAGCGGTTCATCAAGGTAGCCAGATGTGGTGTTACAGGGTGATAGCAGCCCTGGCGGGAAGCCGGGGGTGTAAGCGGGCAGTCCCTGTAAAAATTGAAGTACAATCAGTCGTGGATCCCAAAGAGAAGCATAATCATGACTTGGAACCTGACCCCAGACCCGAAGCACCTTTCCCGAATTGACACCATCCTTGCCGGGACACAGCGCTTTGGCAAGTTACCGCGCAATGTCCTGGAACGTATCGCTGCCATCGCCTCCCCGAGACACTTCACTGCTGGACAGGTCATTTACATTGAAGGTGAGCCTGCAGATGCGTTCTACCTGCTGGAACGCGGCTGGGTCAAAGCCACGCGCATGTCCCGAGTTGGACGAGAGCAGGCGATGTTGTTCCTGGAAACGGGTGAGGTCTTTGGTGATGTGGCTGTGTTCAGTGGAACCACCTACCCGGGAACGGTCTCTGCACTGGAGGATCTGGATGTATGGGTGATCCCGGCAAAGGAATTCCTGGCGTTAATCGAACAATATCCGGAACTGGCAATGGCAGTCATCCACCATCTGAGTGATCGCATCCTGCATTACATAGGGATGGTGGAGGATCTATCCCTGCGCAATGTTGAATCACGCCTGGCAAGCACATTGTTGCAGCACGCTGAGGTGATCGATGGGCAAACCCTTGTCCCACGCCGGCAATGGACAACATTCGATGAGATGGCAGTCCGGTTGGGGACCGTGCGGGACGTGTTAAGCAGGGCGCTGAAAACACTTGAAGGGGAGGGATTACTGCGGGTGGAGAAGCAGGCTATCATCCTGCTGGACACGAAAGGTCTGGCGGAACGCTACAATTTGTGAAAACCGGCACGACATAAGTCGTATACAAGAAACGGGTTGTTCTGTATATTTGCTCAGAACAACCCGTTTTCTTTATGCCGACATGATATGGAACCAAACTTTAAATCCGACGAAAACCTGCGTAAAACTGTTCTGGCGTTCCTGACCAGTGATCCCCGCACTGCCTTTGCCGACCTGCATGTGGGTGTGCTGAACGGTATCGTCCACCTGTCAGGCATTGTGAATTCCATCGAGGTGCGTGTGGCTGCAGCTGAACATGCAGTCAGGATTCACGGCGTACGCGGGGTGGTCAACCGAATCGAAGCACCAGGCGCACCCAGCCCTGCCCGAACGATCAATATTAATCTTCAAAAAAACGAAAAGGAATCTTAACTATGACAAAATTATTTAACAAGTGGCTGCGCAGGATCCACCGCTGGATTGCCATCCCAACCGCGCTTCTCATTTTCTTCAGGTTGATCCTCGAAGCAGTTGGCAACCCGGCTGTTCTCGAATTATGGGAAAAATGGGACAAACTACCTTCCATTCTCATGCTGTTCATGGCAATCACAGGCTCTTATTTATACCTGCTGCCTTACATTGTTAAAGGACAGCGGAAAAAGAGATTGCAGGAATCCAGCAACTGATCCTCTTATTTATTAATAAAAAGGTGACCCATGCAAAACAAAGGAAAATTCGGACTGAATAAAATTGCTTCCATACTGGCAGTGATCATCGGGGCGATGGCGGTATTTGCAGGGGGTAAGGTATTGCTGGGGACGCTCCCCGATTACTACCTGATCGACTGGCTTCCTATCTACAATTTCATAATAGGCGCTGTCTCGATCTTTTTCTCTGCCCTCATGATCTGGAAGAACAATGCATATGCCATGCCGGCGATCCTCGGGACATTTGGTTTACATGCCATCGTCATGGTGATCCTGCAGACTGCCTATCGTGAGGTTGTGGCTCCAGACAGCATCATGGCGATGACCGTGCGCCTGGTGGTATGGGCGATCATCCTGATCCTCATGCTCATTCAACGGCGAAAAAAGAGTTGAACCCTTCCATGGAGGTCATGAATGAAAGTCATTAACACATTTGATACAGCTGAGATCCCCAACCCGCATTTCATCAGTGTGCGCGCCCTGCTGGTGAATGAAGGCGCACAATTCGAACACCTGATGCTCGAACCCGGGCAGGAACAAAAAAAGCACGTAGCCTACACCACTGTCCACCTGTATGTTTTGGAGGGAATGGGTCTCCTGGAAGCAGGGAGTGAAACGATCCCGCTCTCCGCCGACATGCTGGTGGAGATGCCGCCAGAGACAGTACACCGCCTGGTGAACTACAGTGATTCACGTCTGCGCCTGCTGAATATCAAGTCACCCCTCCCGGACAAATCCACACATCTTGTTAAGGAACTGAAGGAGAATTAAAATGAAAAACAACACCAAGTTTGGAGCAATTCTTGCCATTTTCGGCATCCTGGCGGGGGCTTTGTGCCTGTATTTCCTGGCAGAAACGTATAATACAGTCATCCACACCCACTTTGCAGCTGGGCAATGGGAAGAGAGCAATACCGTGAGATTTGTGTACGCGGTTCTTGGCTGGCTGGGGACAGCCGCCGGCGCTCTTTCGGTTTCTGTTCTTTGGGGTTTTCTAAAGAAGCAGGATTGGGCCTGGTTCTGGGGAGCTGTGGCAGCAACCATTCTGCTGCTGGCTGGATTCTTCCCGATGATTCCAGCGATGGACAGTGGATTGCCAGTCCCCACCATGTGGGTGTTCCTGCTGGCAGCCATCATGTGGTTTGGAATGCTTTTCATCGGAGGAGTGAACTGGAAGATCATCGGGCTGACATTTACAGCCGGACTGGCTTACGTGCTCACCTTTATTGATGGCGTGGCTCCACTCTCCAAATTCCAGACAACCTTCCAACAAGCAGAGACTTTTATTCAGAATACAAGTGCCTTTTGGAATGGCATGTATGTCATTTTGCAGCAGGTCAACTGGTGGGGTGCAGCAGCTTGGGCGATCTTTATTCTTGCAGCTTTCAAGCGGAAATCGTGGGCGATTCCAGTGGGTATTTTTGCAGCTGTCATGTCGATGATCGGTGGATACCCAATGGGCATCCATAACGTGGCAGAGGTGCAGCGTTTCTCGATGTTCCTACCGGCACCAATCTTGAGCACGGTATTATTTATCGTTTTGATGCTACCCGGAACGCAAAAACTCTTATCCGCCAAAGTCAGCATAGATTGATCAGCACCCCTTAAGCCCGGATCGAAAAATGTAAAGGGGTGCTCAGGCAGGAGATTCCTTCTCCTTTCGGAGGAAGCTCCTGCCAACCATAATTAACAGGGATGTCATGATCTCCCGTGTGGCAAATACCGGGTGGTGGAATCGTGATCCGTTCGATCATAAAGGCAGGAAATTGATCACACTGGCTTGCGTACCCTGATGATGAGGAAGTAGGGCACCACCTGGGCGTCCTGCAGGTTGGGGTGCTCCGCCACCACCTGGTCGGATGGGCGCGGTTCCGCGATCCGTTCGATCTGGAAGCCGGAATCCATCAGCAGGTTGATCCAATGGCTCAAGGTGCGGGTGAAACGTGGGATTTGAAAGGGTTCAAATCCTTTCATATCATCCGCAATGGCAGCACTGAATTGCCAGGTTTGAACTTCGCCCTGCATTTCATGGAAGTAATCACCCACTTCGTAGGCATAGGCGATGCCGTTCTCATGCTCAAGTTTAACCCGGTGAGGGGTGTCGTAACTGGGGTGCATAATGGAGAACTGCAGGAATCCGCCGGGCTTGAGCACCCGGAAAGCTTCGGAAATGACCTGTTCGGTCTCGGCGATATCCATCAGGCTCATGAAGGCGGCTGCAAAGTCGAAACTGAGTGAAGCGAAGGGCAGTTCGACTGCGCTGGCGTTCAGGCTGCGGATGTCCAGCCCTCGGGATGCATTCTCACGGTGGGCATGGTGGACGAAGACGTCGGAGATATCGAGGGCGGTCATGTGAGCGCCTTTCTCAGCCAGAAGGCGGGTGTTGTAGCCCTCTCCGCAGCCGATATCCACCCCGTTGAGACCGCGGACGTCAGGCAGCATATCGAGGAAAGCCGGGGTGTTGAGATGGTTCCTATAGGTGTCGTAGCCTGCCCGTGCGAGGTGCGTCCAGGCGTCGGCGTTTTTATTCCAGTATTCTCGGACCCGGTTGTGGTCCATGGCTCCTTTGTTCAGGAAATAATAGTGCCGGTCATTCTCCACACGTTCGAGTTGGAAACCGAGTTTTTCCAGAAGGTTCCGGGCTCGTATGTTATGTGAGAGGATATCCGCTTCCACTCGTGTTAACCCCATCTTTCCGAATCCATAAACCAGGATGGTGGACAGGCATTCCCGCATCAATCCGCTGCCCCACTGATCCCTGGACAGGTCAAAACCCAGTTCACCGACTCCATCGCGGCGAACGGCATCAAATCCGCAGGTGCCGATGGATTTCTCCTGTCCTTTGAAGGTAATCGCCCAGGTGATGCCATTACCCTGCCGGAAATCCTTCTGGAACTTGTCAATGAATTCGAGTGCCTGCTTTGGGTCCTCCAGCGGCCGGTCCAGGAACCAGCCGGATACCTCAGCGTCTGAAAAGTTGGCAAAGATGGACATCTGGTCGTCGTGGGTTACCTGCCGCAGGGTCATTCGGGCAGTGTTCAGGATAGGGAAGCTTTCGGGGAAGTTGATATGAGGCATTTATCTATTCTCCTGTTCAGCACTGGGTCGTCACCTTAATGAGTGCAGCTGGTTTCGAAGTGCAGCGCTTGGTTTTTTGGCATGCAAATATAACAATACCACTTTATTTAAAAAATCGCATGGATCAATATTAGATGGTAAAGCTGGAATATCTACGATGAAGCTCTTTCCATGATCTGGTCCACGATCAAATCTGCTGCCTGCTGGTAGGGGCAGAAGAAATGGATCTGGGGTTTGCGAGCCAGGTCCAATAAACTGGAAAGACCGCTGCGGTGCAGACGCACCCATAAAGGTACGGAAGAATTCAGCTGGATGACCTTATAGGCGGTTTCAAGGTTGAGGGTGTCTTCACCGGCGGTGAGAATGACCAGCCTGGCAGCCTGGACATTGGCCTGGTTGAGTATCTCCATGTCAGCCATGTCACCCCGCAGGTGGATGGCACGATCACTGTTCATTCCTGTCTCGGCAATGACACTGGGGTGCGGATCGATAAGGACCAGGTCCAACTCCGGCTGTTCCACGATCAACCTTTGCAGGAGATGGCGCCCCATCTCACCAACACCGCAAACCACGGCATGATCTTTGAATTTTTTGACCACCATAAGGTCCCATTCCTTTCTATTAACACGACGCTGAAGATAGATGGACAGCACACGCAGGATCCCCTCGCCCAGGATGAGGGTCATGCCAATCGGCATGATGAATGCCAGCAGGATCGGCACCATTTTTCCACCCGTATCGATCCGTTCGATGGTTGCCAGGTGCAGGGAATCCAGCAGCAGCTGCAGCCAGCCTGCCTTGGGATCGGCACCAAAGAATTTTAACAGAATGGTACACGAGACCATCAATAAAAAGAACAACATAAGGTTGATCCAGATGGAAGCAAAGATGATCCCCAGGTCACGCCCGATCTTTCTCAGCAAACCCTCTCCCTTGTAATCAACCTCTCAACCCTCACCTTTTCTGCAGCCTGACCATCTTGTAACCAACAGTCTCGAGAATCCAGGGGATGGCCATCGTGATGACACGATCCAGGTTGCGGTAATGCTCACTGAGGAACTCGCCATTCGACAGCCCCATGTTGACGGAATAGCCTTTCCCATAGATCGTTTCCGCCTGCTCCCTGTCGATCTCGTCCCAGGCGATGAGGGCATCGTGCTGTTTGTTGGTTTTGTTCTTTTCTGGAGCATAACTCCAACCGGCGTCTATGTGATGATGCACCCAGCGGATGTGTTCCAGCCGGCTGACCTTCTCAAATTCTTCGTCACTCAGATCGTCAGCAGGGATATTTGAATCAAGGGGTACGATGGCAAAGCCCACAGCAGCCAGTTTCTCGGGAATTTTACGGGCATTGTGATAATTCTGAGAGACTTCATCGTGCGGCATGCCTGCCGGCAGGTTTTTCATTTTTTCGCTCTGAGCCAGGAATTCTTCTTTGGTGATGGTTAATGGCTCTTTCTCCTTGCCAGTTGAAAACACGAGTGTATAGATATTGTGAATCCCGACCGCCATCTTCTCAACCACTTTCTCATCGAAGGTGATCTCGTTCACCAGGTAATAGAAGGCTTCACCGCCTTCGTAGTATTTTGGTTTCTGAGACAACAGTTCAAAGAACTGCTGCCCATTGACATGCAGGTCCATCTGCGATTCAGGCGGCAGGTCCGAGCGGTGGTACTTGTCCTTGCCAAACAACTGGGATGTCTTGAAGATGGTTTCCATCGAGCGGGTGCCGTGTTTGAACCTGGGAACAAGGAGCAAAGCGTTAAGAACACCTTCGTCGATCTGGAGCACATCATGTTCGAACAGGTGTTTATAACCAAGCTGCAGCAGGCTGTTGATCAGGATCGCCCGGCGGATGACATATTCCGGATCGGCATTCTTAGCCAGGTTGATCATGTGGGTATCATCATCCTTGTCCGGTAGATTCTTCATTTGATCGTCATAACAGAGGGTTGGGTTTGGACCCATGACATTGATAAAACCTTTGATCCTGCTGAGGAAATCAGGTCCTTTTTCAGACCTGGCATGCTGGGCTTTTTCTTCGAACTCCTCCATACAGGAACAGGTTCCACCTGCAAACACGAAGATCGATTTGCCAATATTATGGATAAGCTGACCTTCCTGGAATTCACCATCCTGCATGGGTGCCAGGAAATAACGCAGCCAGGCGAGGTTCTTGCTGTCGAACTCATCCCAGAATACCAGCGGGATCTTCCCGGACAGGGAAATGTCACGGACAGCATGGAAGGCCTGGTAAAGGTCTCCCGGGTTGTCTTCGTTGAACTGGGAAAGGTTGAAGGTGATATCCTTGATCTCCTGCTCGGGAAGATCCAGGGATTTGGCCAGCTGCTTGATACTGAATGATTTGCCCGACCCCGGCGCGCCAAAGACAGCAATGGACAGCGGCTGGTTGTTCTTGTTCTGCAGATACTCGCTGATCAGTGTTTTCAGGTGGTGCAGGAACTCGATCTCCTTGCGATCAACCGTCAGCAGGAAGTTGAACCTGGCGATGGGGATATTCCACCCCTGCAGCGCCTTCATGGGACCATTTAACGCGATCTGGCGTGCCAGCGAGTAAAGGTCCCATTTGGTCATACCCAGCAGGGACCATTCTTTGGAAACAGTCGGTGCATGGTTATTCTGATCGACCTTGAAAATGGTTTGAAAATGGGAATAATCCAGGGGTACCGGAATAAACTCCTGTGTTGGTTCAGTTCCATATACTTTGCTGAGTTCTGCCGGGATAAGCTCGAAAGCCAGGCTGCCTTTCGGGACATCAGCCCCATGCAAGAGCAGGGCTCGTTTTGTCAATAAATGAGCACGGATGGCGCGGCTCAGCTGCACATCACTCCCAATGAGGGGGTAGAGGATCTCCTTTGCCAGCAAAGCCGATAACAGTTCCAGGTCGCCCGGCAGGTAGCCCGGATGCGCTTTTTCCCAGTATCCCTCCATGCCCATCGGATCGAAGAAGAATTTGATGCTTGGGTTTTCGCCCGGGCTGTCGATTGGATTATGGATCAAAACTGTGCCGGAGCAGCCAAAAGAGATGAGCACATATTCCATCATCCTCAATGGGTAAAGGGATATATTGCGTTTGAAATAGATCTCGTTGATGATATCCTGGATGGTTTGCTCCCAGGAAAGACCCTTGCTGATCGAGGTGTTGAGTTCCCTGAGATCGTCTGCCCGGACCAGGAAGACACCTTTTGAACTGACACCTTTTTGAATATCCTGCCATAGGTTCCCCTCAAATATGGGGGGGAAAGCCCTGATGATGACCCACTTATCCCGCAGGACATCACCCAAACCGGGAGCTTCGTAATTGCGGATGGTCATGCCCCAGTCCTGCATGATGACGAGATCAGCCTCTTTTGCGTTTTGAAGAACAGCTTCATCAAAAGGCGGCTGCACAGCCTGACCAACATGGATGATCTCCTGGATCCTCCAGGGTTTGCTTATTTCCTGGTTGTACTGCTTCCAGGTGGCAAAAACATGGTTGAAGGAATGATCGGTTGGGCTGATGGATGCAAGTACCCCCGAGTCAGGGACATCATTCATCAGCGACCAATCCAGGGGCGCCTCATGCCGGGTGAAATAGGCGCTGATGGCATCCAGGATTCTTTTTGTGCTGGCAGTCCCCCACGGTTCACAATAGATGTTCTTTCTACCAGCCGCCGGGACAATATTCCAGTGGATGACCTGGTCGCCAAACAAGAAGATTCTTTTCTGCATCAGCCCTCCCACCCAATTGGAGAAAAAAGGAACCAGTATTACCTTGTGAATTTTATTATATAGGATTTTGACAATTAAGGATATAAAGCAGGCATTATTGAAGCAGGTGTATGGACGATCCAGTCCGGACATGTCATTCCGTTGATGGTGATGATAAAAGAGCAGATCCATTGTGGAAAACATGTGTATTCCAGATATGCAGGCAAAGACAATTAATGTAAAATTAATCATGGATGAGCCAGGTATTCATATCTTATTCACGTTTGGATATCGAATTTGTAGAACAGCTGGTCGCTGATCTCAGGGCATCCGGTTTTAACGTCTGGTACGACCTATCGGGGCTGGAAGGGGGTACGCAGTGGGGTTCCGAGATCCAGAAAGCCATAGAAAACAGCCAGTTCTTTATATTGGTTCTATCTCCCAACTCCCTCAAATCCAAGTGGGTGCAGCGCGAGTTCCTTTTTGCTGAGAATTGCAACATCAAGGTGATCCCGCTCCAATACCAGCCCTGCCCGCTGCCCATGTGGCTGATGGACCTGCAGCTGATCGACATGCAGGGCAGGAATTACAAATCTGGATTAGCGCGGCTGCTCAAGGCTCTTGGGGTTATGCCTGGGCAGGTGGGAGCGCGGGTGGATCCCAAAGCCACAGCAGGACCCGTGCAAGAGGAACTGGAACAGGCGCAGGCAAAGCGGCAGAAAGAAGAAGAGCAGAAACGCAGGCAGGCAGAAAGGGACACGCTCAAAGCCAGGCCGGCTGCTGAAGAAAAAGAACTCCGCCAGGCAGCCTGGCTGATATGGAAACCCAGGCTGCCGCGGATAATTGCGGTGGCTGCGGTTGGGATGCTCCTGATCGCGGCGGGTTTCCAGGTTCCGGGCATCCTGCACAGCATACAAACCAGGATGAAGTCTGAACCAACTATTGCCCTTACGAACACTTCAGTCTCGATAAGCACGGAAAAGCCTGCCACCATAATACCAACCGCCACAACCGCGCCCACCGCCACTGTGCGTCCTTCCCCAACCGTTACCCCCCTCCCATCCTGGGTGGCGGATTTTGCCGATCCCATCCTGGATGCCATTGCAGATCGAACACCTGATATAGTTGATGACTTCTCCACCATCCAGCCATACTGGTATTTGAAATTGATTAACCAGGGTAATAAAACCTGCTCCAATTCTTTTGCGACCATTATTGATGGCCTTTTGGTATTGAAAGCAGATCCCTACTGTTATGCAGCGGCAGAGATACTTGGCATTTATCTTTCCGATTATGTCATAGAGGTGGATATGGATATGAACCAGATGCACCAGCAATACTGGGCAAATATCGTTGTTGGAGATCAAGACATATTCGAAATCCATGGAGATGGGAGCTGGCGAGTTCTTGCATGCAATGCAGACCCATGTGAAGTTTTTGATGGAGGAAATGCCAGGATCTTTTATCACTCAGAACCGAACAAGGTCCAGTTCATTTCCTTCGGGACAAGGAACGCGATCTTCCTGAATGGAATTCCGCTCACCTTTTATGAACATGGTGCAGTCATTTCCAAAAATTTATTCACGCTGCAAATATCCGGCAGTTGGAGCACTACTGATAATAGGGGGTATTTTGATAATTTAAAGATCTGGCGGCTGGAAGGGATCCCGGGATTGGAAGCCCTGGTAAAGTAATATAAGACGGGAACAGAAACCTGGTTGTCATGGCTCTTATCAGTTTCCGCTGTATAAGTAATCTTTCGGATCAGCGCCGGCGCGTTGGAACAGGTCCCTGATCTCGCTGTAATAGTAATCATTGATCTCGATCAACCGGGCCGGGTATTCTGCATCTGCATCATATTGACCAAGCACCCTGGCAAGGTCATCTGATCCGGAAGATATTTTCATGAAATATTCAACCAGCTTACCAGAAAGCTCCGGCTTAACCGTTTTCCCGATACTCATATTCTGACCAGGAGAAAGGAGTGTTGTAAAGACTATTTTCAAGTGTTCATTAACCCCGGGCAGATCGAGAAATTCAAGGGCGCCATCAAACGTTGCCCCGACGTCGCATTCCCCGTCATAAACAGCCTGAAGAACCGCAGCATGAGCCCCTTTGTCTATGATCTGTCCAAGATACGTATTGTAGTCACCGAAAAGGGCCTGGATCTCCAATGAGGGTAAGATCCATCCGGAAAAACTGGAACTGGTTGGGATGCAAATTGATTTCCCCTGCAGATCAGAAATAGTGGAGATAGCGCTTGTGTCCTTCGTTATCACCATCCCGGCAAAATTGATGTTTCCGTAACCGAAACTGGACCAAATTAATTTCGCTTCAGCACATTCACGCTGCGAGGCGATCAGGTATGAAATGGTTGATAGGGAACCAAGATGAGCATTTCCATCGCATAATGCTTCTATAATTGACGACTTATCTGCCGCAGGGATGGCTTTTATTTGCAGACCCGGGTTTTCTACGCTAAATTGATCGACAATCCCAGCGACCAGCGCATTGACATCCTGAAAACCAAGATCAATGGGTGGTACATACATCCAAATGATGGGATTGGCAGCAGTACCAAGTTCAGGATCCTGCGGGGTGGTTTGTTCAGTTACAGTTGGCGTTATGGAAGGCGGAGAAACAGTGTGAGTAGCCGCCAGACTGGAGGGGGAATTCCCTGATTGGTTTGATAACCAGGGCAGCCCGAAAACTACAAAAGCGACCAAAGCAATGACAGCCAAAGCAATTCCAAAGATCCACGGCGTCCGTTTTTTCGGTAAAAAAGGATGGCTGGAGGTTTTTGCAAGGTTTGATCCAGCGGGGGACGTGGTCTTTTCAAGGTTTGAAGAAACACTTTTAACAAGATCATCTATGTGTTTTTCCCAGGAGGGGACAAAAGCATCCAGCCAGTGCCTGGAGGAAAGATGCAGCAGCATGGCGCCACTGGGATCCATTTTTTCGATACGAAAGGGGATGATGACGAGTTCATTGGTGATGGCCACGTTGAGCTCATCCAGTACCCGTTGGGAGCTGTTTGAATACTTGGAGAAAATGAGCAGGAAGACCCTGCTTTTACTGACTGCTTTAACGATCTCCTCCCCCCAGTCCATGCCGGGTTTGATATCCCTGGGTGCATACCAGCAGCGGATATTCTTTTGCTCCAGGGCAGCCACAACCCCATCGGCGACAGATTTGTCCTTATGCGAGTAAGAGATGAAAACGTCGTGTGCCATTAGGTTTGCCTCTAAGCAAAAGTGTAGGATTAAGGAACCGTAAAACGGCTGCTTGCGCAGGACCATCCGTTACCTGAAAGACCTTGCGTTTTCACAAACCAGAGATAATTTCCTGCCTCCAGGGTTCTCGAATATGTTGTTTCACTAATCCAGTGCTTTTCTGCCTCTCCCCCATCATTCCAATAAATATTCCCTACATAAAGGGAGGATAATCCTCCAGGATTTTTATTCCAAGACAGGGTGACCTTTCCGTTTTGGTACAGGAAGGAAACCTTAAGATCATATTTACATTCTTTTTCGATGTTATAAGTTATTGTTTCACCAGCAGCAACTATTAACGAATCACTTGCATCATCTGGAATGATAAGACCATATTGCTCAGCGACCGTATGGATCACCTGATATTTGCCGGGTTCAACTCCGCTGATCGTATATTCTCCCTGAGAGTTTGTAATTGAATTATAAGCAAGACCCTTGCACACACCGGTCCAATTAGAGCACAACATCATATTCACACCTTCATATGGTTGATCCCCCCATTTGACCATGCCTGTCACCGTCCCGGTGGTGGGCGTAGGGGATGGGATCAGGGTCTGGGTGGCAGTGGCTGTGAGTGTATTGGTCAGGGTTGGCTGGATGGTGGCGGTTGCTGCCGATGTTGGTGTTGCTTTCGCAGGGGCGATCATCCCCTGGATTTTTGGCCAAAAAATAACAGCCATCAGGATCAGCACCAGCACACCCGCCAGCCAGATCCATATCCATGGAAAAGGTCTTCTTTCCCCGGCGGGAAAACGTGGAACGGATCTGACCACTGCTGCAGGTTTTTCCGGGGGCTGGTCAACAATGATGCCCGGTTGGCGGGATGGAAGGATGCTTTTGACCCTTTCCACCAGGGTTTTGATCTGCTGCCTGGTGGGTGGGTTCATGGCTTCCAGCCAATGCGTGCGCGCCAGGTAGTACTGCTTGCCAGGTTCTGGTTCAATATTCTCGATCTTGAAGGGGATGATGACCAGGTTCCTGTTGGCTGCCAGAATGATCTCACGACCCACATCCGCAGAAGAATTGGAGCTGGCTGAAAAGACCAGCACCATGACAGCGCTTTCTGAAATAGCCTTGGTGATGGCAGTAGGCCAGTCCTCTCCGGGGGCAATATCACGCGGGGCGATCCAACAGCGGATGCCGTCTGCCTCCAGGCTGGCACAGATACCGTCAGCGATGGGCTTGTCCTTGCTCGAGTAGGAGATGAAAACGTCATGTGCCATGTGATATCCCTTTATTTTTCAGCTGGCTTTCTTGCCAATTGCATCACGGGTTGAGGTCCACCCCGCTCAGGTCCCATAGTTTGAGGTTGTCAAATTCGCAGGTTATATAATATTCAGATAGAAATCCCAGGTATGTATAAAAAGTAGGTCCAGCTGGATCTAGCGTGCTGTAAGCATATTCACCGTTAATGAACAGTACGATTTGATCTCCAAGGATGATCAAGTTGACTGTATTAACACTCGAAACATCAAGAATATTTTCTGCATATCCAATTAATGGATAGTCATTTATGATATTCGAATAATTCCACACTTTGATTTGCTGATCCAGGTTATAGCCAGTACTAATCAACCTTAGAAGTGATTCTCCCCTGCCATTGTCAACATTAAAAAAGCAGTGATTGTTTCCATAATTACCATCCACTATCCGAAAATCAAACTCGACTGCCATCTGATCGGTCCCTGAAATCTGATGTTTAATTTCAATACTGCCGTCTTGGCTGGTGAGGATCAGTTTGCCGTTGTCCAGGATACCACCTTGTGACCAGCTACTTAAAGTATCAAAACCTGTCTGGTATATCGGCTGATTAATCTGGATCCAATCCAACGCGTTCTGGATATCAGAGGAAGCAGATGTCGCTTCTGAAAACTCACTCGTACCGCTGCTCGATGAGCGGGTCGTGGCGGTCAGGAAAGGCTCGGAAAAAGCGCTGCCCTTGTTGAAGGTGAAAATCCCGTATTCATCGGCGAGGACCATTCCCTCGAAAGTCTTTCCATCCTGGCTGTCTGTGCTGAAGATCTCCACCACGCAGCCTGCGCAGGTCTGCCCGCTGACAAGGCCGGCATCAAGGTTAAAATAAAGAATTCTGGGTGGTTCAAGGATGGTGGAGGGATCTCCATCCGGATTGTCACCATAGGCAATACCCGCGCCTGCATTTCCATGAATGGAATTGGCGGTGATGAAGGCAGCTACCTGGACGCTATCAAGCAAGATCCCTCCATCGTCATTTCCCCCACTTATTCCGTTGTAGGCGATCACATTGTCAGGACCAACAATATTGGGACTGGGATGGCTGCTTTGTGGACCACCTTGTCCCAATCCCTCAAAAAGTATACCCATTTCCATATTTCCAACAGTCTCTGAACCGTCAAGGCTCGTACCGATCAGGTTGCCTGTGATCACATTGCCTTCGCAGGATGGCAATATGCTGATTCCAACATATAAGTTATTGACCAGCATATTGCCCTGGCCTGTTGGTCCTGCTCCGATGGACCGGTCTCCGCCGATGCGGTTGAAGGAACCACCTTCCAGGTAGAGCCCGGTTGTTGGAAAATTGATGATCTGCAGTCCCATGACCGTATTCCAATCTGAGTCGATCCTAAGGCCATAAACCTCGCCGCTCTTTTCTCTTCCATCCAGGATCACACCGGCGTTGCTGGCGTCGATCGTTAGGTAATCCTGTCTTATTCCAGGAAGCCCTTCTCCTAACACAAATATTGTTGTTGGATCATCCGGTGGAAAAACAGCAGGATCAAAGGTGATGGTATCGCCAGCCTGTGCATCAAGTATGGCCTGCCGCAGGGTTCCGGTGCCGCTGTCATTGGCGCTGGTCACCACGATGGTCTCCCCTGACCGGATCTGCGCCAGGTTATAGTCCCATTCGCAGGTGAAGGGCAGCCGCTTTTCAATTGGAAAAGTAACCCACTTCATTTCTGGATCCCCTTCTAGAGCCAGGTACCAATTACTGTTTTGCTTATCACCGGTTAATTGATCTTGACTCCAATTTGGATACAGCCAGGGTTCACCGCTGACCCATGCCCAGGTCCCACTGTTAAGCATGTCACTCCCTCCCAACCATGTGGTTCCTTCGGAGATATCAAAAACGAAATCGTTCTCATCCGCATCCTGGATGGTGACCAGGTAGCCGCCTTCTTTGGCACAATAATCCACGGCACCATTCCAACTAATGGGGTCATCAAAATAGGTGTACTGATGCACGTTGTCCGGATTCGTGGTCTTCTGGTAAGGCAGGCTGGCTGCCTGGTTGTTATTCGCTGATGCCGTTGAAGTGCTGCCTGCCACCGAAGCGGGTGTGCCGGTCTGAAACATAGCAGGGATGGCCGGCACCAACTGCCAGAGTGCAACCCCACCAATTCCCAGTACCAGGATAGCCAGCAACCCGACGGTCAGCCATGTCCTCTTTTTTCCCGCACCGGCAGTTTTTTGTGCCGGGCGCCATCGTTTCTCCGCTTTTTGGCGAAGTTTGCTGGTGTCCTTGTAATCCCCGGCTTCCGCCTCGATCTCCTTGAACAGGTTGAGGGCTTTCTGGTATTCCTTGTCCGTGAAAGCCTGCAGGGCTTCGGCGTATTCCCGTTCCAGTTTTTGAGCCTTCATGACCGCTTCGATCTCGTCCATGACAGCCTGGCGGTTGACGGTTTCGATCGAGAGGGTTTCTTTCCACAGCGCCAGGGCTTCATCCAGCTTGTTGGCTTTCATCAGGTCCTGCGCTTTTTTCTTGAGGTCTTTCAGCTTGCTGTCGATCTCCATGCGCAGGATCTGGTCATATTTTTCAAGGAACTGCCTGTTGTCCGGTTCTTCTGCCAGCACTTCGTTGATTGATTTAAGGGCTTCCTCCCACTTCCCGGCACGTGCATTCAGGTCTGCCATACGCAGGGCTGCCTCCTGCGCCCCCTTCCGCCTGGCTTGCAGGGTATCCTTCAATTTATTTTTCAAGTTCTTGTCTTCAGGAAATTCTGTGATGCCATTATTCAGGATCTCGACGGCATCATCCCAGCGTCCGGCACTGGCAGCCTGCTCAGCTCTGAGAAGGATGGAATCCAGTTTCGCTTTGAGCTGGTCTGCTTCAACTAGGGCTGCGCGGGCTTTCAGTTCCCTGTTGTCGGGTTCGACCCCCAGGGCTTCGTTAAGAGCACTGCGGGCTTCGTCCCAGTTGCGGTTGGCAACTGCCTTATCAACTCGCAGGCTGATACCGCTCAGCCAGGCTGCCCGTTTGGATGCCATCAGCTCAGTCATTCGTTTCTGGATGGCGCTATCTTCCGGTTTCAACTGCAGGTATTCATTCAGACCAGCCAGGGCGGTGTCCCAGCGTTCTTCCTTTTCCGCTTGGTCCACCTTGCCCAGAATGGCGTCCAGCTTCTCCTGGTTCTTCTGCCTCCGGATCTGCTCGATCTTTTTCAGGATCGATCCTTGCCCGGGTGCAATTTCCAGGGCTTCATTCAATGTCTGGATGGCTTTTTCCCAATCCCCGCCAGCCAGTTCCTGCTCTGAGCGGATCATCTTTTCATGGATGACCCGGGTTCTTTTCTCGTCCTGCAGTTTTTTCAACATGGATCCCAGGGCAGCTTCATCAGGGATGACAGCCAGGATCTCGTTCAACATCTTTTCGGCTTCATCTTCCTGCCCGGATTCCAACAAGCTGTCGACCCGCGTCCCGGTCAGGTTGACCAGGTTCAGACGGGCAGTCGCCTCGTCGGGAACGACTTTCAGGATCGCCAGGTAAAAGCGGGCGGCTTCTTCAGGATCGCCATCGGCACGCGCCTGGTTGCCGAGTGCCATGTTGGCATCGCTCCAACCTGAGCGCGCCACCAGGTCTCCGTCCGAGACCTGCAAAGCCAGGTCAAAGGAGGCGGCTGCCTCCGCATAGGACTGACTGCCGAGGTAAACCGCACCAACACTGCACAGTGCTTTCAGGTTGCCGGGGTCAACTTTAAGCGCCTGCTGGTAGCTTTCAATGGCATTGCTGTCCTGACCCATTTTACGGTATTCATCGCCGATCTCGATATAACGGGTGGCGATCGGGTTCTCCCCCTTGCCTTCCGGGCTGACCCCCATGATCTTGAGCAGTTCCGGGTAATTACGGGTGTAATTTTTCTCCTGCACGTCAATGAACTGCAGGTGAAGCGACCACATGGGCAATTTGCAGGGTTCGTACAGCAGCGGGATGATCTTCAAGCCCTGGTCGCTGGCGTAGAGGAACTCCCGTTCCACCCAGTCGGATTTGACTGAATTTGGAGACAGCACCACCAGGAAGTACTGGCTTTCGTGGATGGCTTTCTGGATCTCGTTCCCCCAGCGTGTGCCTGCTTCCAGGCCTGAGAGGTCATACCAAACTTCGAACCCGGCGGCTTTAAGGTCGTTGGCCAGCCGCTGGATGAATTCAATGTCCTTGCGTGAATACGAAATGAAAACCTGGGTCATATACTCTTTCCCATTAAGTGCCCCGGACCATCAGGATATGACTTCAATAATTATACAAGGATAAAGGAAAACAGGCACACCATGCTGTAGATCATGGTTTTATTGCCGTTGGCGTCGAAATGGGTGTTTGGGACCCCACCGGCGTAAGCGTCAACATGGGTGTTGTTGTCGGACCGAGTGGGTATAACAATGTTCCAAATTGGGGGCAGGTTGGGTCCTGACCGCTGACCCCATACAGAGTTCGTTCAGCCTGGGTAAGATCCCTTCCGACCCGGCTGCAGGCAAAATCAACCAGGTCTCTGTAATCGGTCAGCCAGACCCGGATGGTTTTATCCAGGCTGGCAGTCACGATGTGTTTCCCATCCGGCATAAAAGCCACGCTGATAACACCTGCAGTATGACCGCTGAATGTGCGCATCAGCTGCCCGCTGGCAATATCCCATAAACGGGCGGTTTTATCGGCACTTCCGCTTAAAAGCAGCCTGTCATCCGGTGAAAATACAATGAGATTTACATGGTCCTTATGTTCACCAACAGTACTGATAATTTCTTTCTTTGCCAGGTCCCAAATATCTGGGTAGACCGCAAAGAGACTGCTGTCATTTGAAAATGCAACGTTTGGACCCCACATGTTATCGGGATAATTGACCTTCTCGCCCGTGGAAATATTCCACCAGGTTTGTGCAGAATCCCATGAAATCGAAGCCACCATTTTGCCATCCGGCGAGAACCTGAAATAAGGATCATAAGGGGCTGAATCATCCCCCTTGAATTCCCGCAGCAATTGACCACTGTTGACATCCCATAATCGTGCAGTGCCGCTTTTGTAATCAGCGAGGATCATGCTGCCATTTGCTGAAAAGGCAAGGTAAAAAATATTGTTTTCATCAGCGTTGGGGTTTGTTATTCTTCTTACCAGTTCCCCGCTGACGGGGTTATATAAATAAATATCGCCACCCCCCGGAATTGCCACCAGTTTTCCGTCTGGTGAAAAGGGAATGCTTCTTATAGCGGAATTTGTTTGGAGGAGGGTAGTTAATAATTTTCCTGATGACAGTTCCCATAAGGAGGCATTCCCTTCCACATCACCGGTCGCAGCAACCCTGCCGTCCGGCGAGAGAGCCATGGACTGGGTCTCTGCCTGCGTTGTGATGATGGTTTGGTAACTGTCCCCGCCAATATTCCACAAACGAACCTCGTCGCCGGCTGCAGTCAGGATCCTTGAATCATCCGCTGAAATAGCAATCTGATTTATTGGCGATGAATGCCCTGATAAGATCATCAACTGCTCCCCGCTGACGATATCCCAAACCCGGGCTGTGTTGTCAGTACTGCCAGTCACCACGAAACCACTGTTATTTGAAAAGGCTGCGCTCTCTACTTCATCGGAATGACCAACAAGGTTGATTGATTGGCCGGAACCAAAGCTCTCCAAGCTTGCTGTCGGTGACCAACCTTTGAGGTAGGTTTTCCAATCAGGGGATATGGTATAGACATCCCCATGCGTAAAGTCCCTTTGAAGCAATGCTCCATCAGCACTGCGATAGCGATTACCGCTGGCAAAAAAGGTCTGCCCATCCGGAAAATATCGGAGATACCACCCGCTGACTGGAATCGAGAAGATCTGTTCTCCGGTCAGCACATCAAATGAACGCAAAGATGGATTATTAGGGCCGTTTGTCATGGTCAGGATGTTCTTGCTGTCAGGTGAAATAACCACATGCTGTATCTCATCGTTTTCACAGTCAAACACGCGCATGGTTTCTCCTGTGGCAGCATCCCAAAGCCGGACAGTGTGGTCTTCCATGGCGGCTGCGATCAGATTCCCATCCGCTGAAAAAGCAACGCTGTCAACCCTCGGCTCCTTAATTTCCTGCTGCCAGATGACTTTCCCGCTTTCTGTTTCATACAGCGATGCACCACCTATATGCATCCACCCAGTGCCAACCACGAATGTTTTTCCATCAGGTGAAAAGGCAACACTTGTATTTCCGTTGAACTCAAAAACGGTGGGAACCACCTGCAGACGGCTGACTGCTTCCACCAGGGCTTCGTCTGCGCTTTCCAGGTAGACATTCTTCAGAACGCGAATAGCCAGCAAGGCAGCGATTTCAGCGTTGCCGCCTTCTGTGCGCAGCAAATTGATGGCAGCTGCGGAGAGATTCACGGATTCGATCATATTGTTGCCAGCAGCAAGCGTTTTCCCGACTGAAGTTAATGCAGGCGGGATGGGTGTCAGTGTTTTTCCTGCTATGGCTATCTGGGTGTTCCCGGATGCGACCTCTGTATTACCAACCGCCACCTGGGTATTGCCAGCATCCACCAGCGCGCTTGTGCGTGCTTCCTTTTGAACGGATAGATAGATCGCTACGATGGCAGCCACAAAGAACAATCCCAGCACGATCGAGGCGTTCCTCAGCCGGCGGACGAGTCTCTCCCGTTTGAGCCTCCTGGCTTCGTCTTCGTCTTCAAAACGGCGGCTTTCCTGGATGTAATATTCCTGCTCCGGGGTTGGATGAGGCGGGGCTTCTACCTGGCTTGATTCAGCCAACCAGGCTTCATACTGGAGCAGCTCATCCCCGCGCAGGATGCTGCTCGGGTTGCGCCCGCCAATCTCCCAGCCGCGCATGCGCAGCAGAAGGCGGGTGTGCATGCGGGTCCGTTCGGGGTCCGTATCAACCGTTTCAAGGAGGGCATCGACCGCCTTGTCCATCTGACCGATCTTGGTGTAGTCGATCCATTGGATGGCTTGAATGTTCTCCCAGTTATCCTGTGCCATTTGCGGGAAGTTCTTAAAATCTGGATTGGTCTGCCAGGTTTTGAACAATTCCTTTTGATCCACAGGTTTCATCAAGAATGGGATGATCCTTTTCTTGTGTTCAAAGGCATAGTGGATCTCACGGTGGCAGAACAGGGATGTCATCGAATTGGGGCTGATGATAATGATGAAGCTGTTGGCACCATCGATTCCGGTGCAGATCTCATCCCACCATTTAACAGAATATTCGATATCAGTCAGATCGATCCAGGCTTCGTGTTCCTGCGCTTCGATCAATTCATACATGTCATGAACGAATTCTGTATCTTTCCGAGAATAGGAGATGAAGACATCACTCATTATTAACCTCCCCGAAATGGTGCAGTAATGGAAAATATCAATAATGATCGTTCTTGTATCCTCTTGACACATGAAGTGTCCTGGGGAATAAATACATTGTAGTATTTTTCACATGTAAACGACAAATTAGACCATAAGTTGTATTTGTCATTTACATAGGCTAGTTCCCACAGTCTGCAGCTGCTTTTCAAAGGTGATCAATTCGGACTTGCGCACAAATCCTAACTTCTCATTCATTTTCAGCATGGGGATGTTTTTGGCATCATTCTCCGACCTGATGGTTTTATAGCCATTCCGTTGGGCATAGTCTATGGCCTTCAACTTAAATGCCAACCCAAGTCCACGGTGCTGGAATCCAGGTCGGACCCCGGTCAGTCCCTGGTAGAAGGAAACATCCTTCTCCGAGATGAGGAGATGGCTCATGCCGACGTATTCGTCACCCCTGACCGCGACGAAAAAGGCATCCGGCGGGACATTGTCGCCTGTGATGGCATACTCAATATACTGGTCCAATCCCCTCCGTCCCATGCCGGCTGCCAGGTCACCGGGGACTGCCATGCTCAAGTCCCAATCCAGGTCATACAGCTTCCTGTTGCGGTCGAGGTCGGATGCCAGGTCGGGTACGGACTTGATGGTAATGCCGTCGTCCAGGTAGGCATGCTGGTGGTCCGCAAAGCGGGAGAAGTCGAATGCCTGCACATCCAGTTCTGATTGTATGTCGCGGATGATTTCCCTGAAACCAAGATGGGTGAGGAAGGCGATGCTGTTGGGGCGATCGTCGGGAGAATAGGCGCGCAATTTTTGGGGATTATAGGGCTGGAGTCCATCCAGGATGGTTTGATAGAGGGCAGCGCCTATCCCCTGTCGGCGGTGATCAGGAACAACACCGACCCAGATGGTGAAGTTTTGCGCTCCTGCAAACCAGTTGGATTGGTTGTGATAACCCAGGCCAATGACCTTCCCGTCCTCGACTGAAACCCATCGATTGAAGTGGTAATCAGGGTTGCGTGCTTCGTCTTCATGCCTGAGGTTATCAGCCGTTATGCCTGCCTGTGGTGCAATGATCCCATAATAGGCTTCCATTCGTTCGTAATCAGCAGGGGTGGATGGGTTGATTTCAACCATTCTTCTGACCTTTTCAATGCCTGATTTTCCTGGTAACTTAAACTCATAATGATTATATATTCAATATAGATCCACGGTTCAGAAGTTCGACAGCGGCTATCATTAATGCAAAGCCTCGGATCATGTCAGAACCAACAAACCTTTCTGTACTTCAGCTATAATCTTCTTATATGAACAGGATAGTCCAATGAAGGAAATGCAGTTAACCGTCATCATCCCGGTCTACAACGAAGAGGGCACCGTCCTCGAAATATACAGGCGGGTGCAAGCCACCGGGTTGGCGGACGAGGTCATCTTCGTGGATGACGGCTCGCAGGATGGCACGCCGGATCTGCTGGCAGGCCTGGAAGGTAAGCCGGGGGTCAGGGTGATCCTGCACGGAAAGAACCGCGGCAAAGGCGCTGCCATCCGCACCGGCATCACGGCGGCTGCAGGCGACCTGATCCTGATCCAGGACGCCGACCTGGAGTACGACCCGCGTGACTACCCGGCTCTGCTGAAACCGATCCTGGAGGGTGTGGCGGATGTGGTCTTTGGTTCGCGGTTCCTGGGCGGGCCGCGGCGGGTTGCGATGTACTGGCACATGGTCGCCAACCGCCTGCTGACCTTCACCACCAACCTGCTGTACAACACCATCCTGACCGACATGGAGACCGGCTACAAGCTCTTCAAAAGGGAAGCGCTGGAGGGCATCACCCTGCGTTCCGACCGCTTCAATTTTGAACCCGAGATCACCGCCAAGCTATTGAAAAGCAACCTGCGCATTTTTGAGGTTCCGATCTCGTTCAACCCGCGCAGTTATGGCGAGGGCAAGAAGATCGGGTTCAGGGATGCGGTCGAGGCGCTGTGGACGCTGGTGAAGTATCGCTTTGTGGATTGAAGGATACCGTCCGGGACGATGGGCAGGGTGGGCTTGCTGGAGAGGAAGGACGGGGTGGAATTTTGGGAAATGGGGTGAGGGGATTTTGAGCAACACGATCTCCACCTGCAGCGAGGTCCTGCAGCAGTAAAATCCTTCCGCCGGTTACCATTTGAATTTTTTTGAGACACAAATCTATTCGGTGAAAAACACGGTAAGGTTGTTTCCCATACATGTTACAATAAAAAATACTACCCAATAAACCCTCACCAACTGCAGTCAATTAAGAAATTTTCAACAAGCTTTTTGAAAACCAGGCACCGCTTAAAACAAGGAGTGGATATGTCCATAAATGCTATGTTGACCCCCGAAGAACTGGCTTTGCGCGTCAAAACGCAGGATTTCGTCAAATCTGTACCGCGTCAACTCCTGTTGGATATGGACGCTGACAAAATACGCTACCCAAAGGAATTTCTGGTGGAAGCCGGGCAAGCCGGCCTGTTGGGTCTTCGCTTCCCTGCTGAGTACGGAGGTGCGGAACTGAAGTGGATGTCTGAGCTGGTCGCCCTCGAGGAAATCGGTGTGCTGGGTACTTCGCTGGGCTGCCTGTACTCGCTGGTCTCGATCGTCGGGGAGGCGATCAATATATTTGGCAGCGACGAACAAAAGAACAAATATCTCAAGCCGATGATTGCCGGAGAAATTGGGGTCGCGGAGGGATTGACAGAACCGCGCGGCGGCTCGGATTTCTTTGCAGCGAGTACCACCGCCCGTCGGGAAGGAGATGTCTTTTACCTATCCGGGCAAAAACGCTTTGTGGTCGGTGCAGAAGGGGCTGACCTGTTCCTGATCTACGGAAAGATCGATGGAATGGTTGACCCGAAAAAAGCGATGACCGCCTTCCTGGTCGAGCGGGGACCCGGGTTGGAGGTTTCCCATGTTTACGGATTATTGGGGACACGCGGTGGGGGGACAGGCCGCATCACTTTTAAAAATGTGCCGGTGCACGTTGACAACGTTCTGGGAGGTGAAGGCGGTATCGGCAACGGGACAGCAGTATTCAACCAGATGATGATCCCGGAGCGGATGACCTCAGCCGGAGGAGCGATCGGGATGGGACGTGCTGCGATCGAGATTGCTGCGCGCTATACTGACCGGCGTCGTGCCTTTGGGCAGAAGATCCGGCAATTCGAAGCCGTCAGTTTTAAGATTGCAGACAGCATTACCCTTTTGGATGCGGCGCGTGCATTGAATTTTGCGACCGCACATGCCATCGAAAACAATGCCGACCCCGGAAAAATTCGGCGCCTGGTCTCGGAATCCAAAAAATTCTCAACCGATGCCGCCTGGGATGTGGTCAATCATGCCATGCAGGTATTGGGTGGTATTGGGTACACTGATATCTTCCCGGTTGAAAAGCTGTTACGCGATATTCGCCTGATCACGATTTGGACTGGAACGAACGAGATAATGAAACTGGTGATCCAGCACGAGTATTACAAGGAATTCAAACAGCTTCGGAATGCGGGTCGAATTGTGGAAGAAGATGCTGCAGGAGCAGAATTCACTGAGGAAAAAGAATACAACGAGTAAAAACTGATTAAAGAAAGATCCCGGGTGTGTCTTGATCTTTCCAGCGATCTATTTAAAAGAACGAGATTGCTTCACCCCGGATCAATTCTGCCGGGGTTCGCAATGACATTTGCACAGGCAAGCAGATGGATGGAGCTGTCATTGCGAGCCCCAGGAGTTTTTCCTGGGGCGTGGCGATCACCCTCAAGAGGTGAAAACCGGAGATATTCACTAGAAGCTCACTCACCTGATGCGTCTCCCCTACAATTTAATTTTCATGTCATAATTAATATCAACCCCTATCCCTAAATTTTAAGGAGCAGCCATGATCCTCTTGAACCCCAAGCACCTGTCCCGTCCATACCCGGACGAAGCCTCGCGGCGCATCATGCAGAGGACGGTCGATTTCTTCGAGCAGAAGGGGCTCAGGCAGATTAAGGCGGACGACCATGCCCGTACCTGGTATGCGGACTTCCTTGATTTCATTAAAAAGGAGCACATCTTTGCCGACCTTCTGACCCCGCAGCCCTATGGCGACAGCCCGGATGCGCGCTGGGACACCTGGCGCAACTGCGAGTTCAACGAGATCCTCGCTTTCTACGGGCTGGCATACTGGTACACCTGGCAGGTCAGCATCCTCGGGCTGGGTCCGATCTGGATGACCAGGAACGAGGAGCTCAAGAAGCGGGCGGCGCAGCTTTTAAAGGAAGGCAGTGTCTTCGCCTTCGGACTGTCCGAGCGCCAGCACGGGGCGGATATCTACTCCACCGAAATGACCCTGACCCGCAAGCCGGATGGCAGTTTCCTCGCCAGCGGTGAGAAGTACTACATCGGCAACGCCAACCAGGCCGGCATGGTCTCCACCTTCGGTAAAATGGCTGACAGCGGGGAATATGTCTTTTTCATTGCCGACTATCGAAAAAAGCAATATGAATTAATTAAGAATGTCACCAACAGCCAGAACTATGTCGGGCAGTATGCCCTGCACGATTACCCAGTGGCGGAGGACGAAGTCCTGGCGGTCGGGCAGGAAGCCTGGGACATGGGTCTCAACACGGTTAATATCGGCAAGTACAACCTGGGCTGGGCTTCGATCGGCATCTGCACGCATGCCTTCTACGAAGCCATCCAGCATGCCGCCAACCGGCACCTGTACGGCATGGCGGTGACCGACTTCCCGCACGTGCGCCAGATGTTCGTGGATGCCTACACCCGCCTGACGGCGATGAAGCTGTTCACCCTGCGGGCGGCTGACTACCTGCGCTGCGCCTCGCCGGATGACCGGCGCTACCTGCTCTACAACCCGATCGTCAAGATGAAGGTCACCACGCAGGGGGAGGATGTCATCAACCTGCTGTGGGACGTGATCGCCGCCAAAGGTTTCGAAGCCGAGCCGTACTTCGAGATGGCGGCGCGCGATATCCGCGCCCTGCCCAAGCTGGAAGGGACGGTGCATGTCAATATCGCCCTGATCGTCAAGTTCATGGCAAACTACTTCTTCTTTCCGCAGGAGTACCCGGCTGTACCGCGCATGGATGTGGCGCAGAACGACGACTTCCTCTTCAACCAGGGTCCCGCCCGCGGGTTGGGCAAGATCCGCTTCCATGACTACAACCCGATCTTCAAGGAGAGCAGCCTGCCCAACGTGGTCATTTTCCGAATGCAGGCGGCTTACTTCAAACAGCTGCTGGCGTCAGCCACCCCCACAGAAGAACAGCAGAAGGATGTCGATTTCCTGCTGGCGCTGGGGGAGATCTTTACACTGGTGGTCTATGCCCAGCTGGTGCTGGAGAACGCCTTTATCTACGCTGTGGAGGATGCGCTGCTCGACCAGGTCTTCGATTTCATGGTGCGGGACCTCTCCCGGCATGCCCTGACCCTCTACAGCAAGCCGTCCAGCACACCCGGGCAGATGGAGCTGTGCATGAAGATGGTACGCAAGCCAGCGGTGAACCCCGGTCGCTTTGAGAGGGTGTGGGGCGAAGTGTATGCCCTCAAGGATGTGTACGAGATGAATCCGTGAGAAAGTTACCAGGTCCCGCAAAAAGGGGGTGGGATAATATCCGCTTAGCTCCTCACAAAGACTGCATGGTTGTCATTGCGAGCGAAACGAATTTGAGCGAAGCAATCCCTGGTTTATTGAGTATTATTGATATCGAGATTGCCACGACCTGCTGCGCAGAGATCCCTGACCATCAACTTATGATTCTAAATTACTATTACACCTGATAAATTCTTCAGCAAAATCCTTATTTAAGAAATCAAGATAAACAGTAAATCCGTTGTACCAAAAACCTCGTACAGATCTATACATCTTCTTTCCAACTAATTTTGTAGCTGCGCAACGAGAACAATAAGGTATGCGGAAACGCAATGGGGGCATTGGCGTTATATGTCGTGCGCCATCCGGTACTTCTATTAATAACTCATCATAACTTGCTGCTTCACTTAAAACAGGAACGCAACAAGAAGCACAAAATTCCGGCCAGGCAAGATCATCCTTTGGATAGAACCCGATCAGAACCCCTTCAGGTTTTTTACCATACCCTTCATATTCCTCTTTTTTTGGCACTGAAAAGGGGATGCCGGCGCCGCGGCATATACTTCGAGGGATACTTTCAACTTCCTTCCGCCATGAAAACGAAGGATCTAACTCGTAAGCTTGCTGCCCGAAATTTGGAAGAACTAACCAATCAACCAAGATTCCAAACTTTGGTTTATTGCATAATCCGATGTCAACTTGCCATTGTGGAGGAGCAAACCTAATATCGCCCCCAGGATTAAACACCATATCGACTGATACTATATCTGTAAGCAGTTCCCATTTTAAAGGTCTTAAGTAGTACAGGAATCTAAGGTTTGTAACAACGGCCTCACCGAAACCAGACTCTATATAATTCTCAACTTTCTCGCCTGGTTCAAGTTGATCTTGCAAAATAGACTCGAAAGGAGGAAATGCATCCTCCGGTAGGACCATTTTAGAGAATTTCAACTCATCCATGCAGTTGGCGCAAAGAAAGTGTTTCCCTTTCCAGAAACTCTTCTTTGGATACTTATTCTCCTCTGCGCTGCACAACCATGATTCACATTTTGCACATTGAAAACCAGTCTTTTTAGATATGGCTCCGTCAATCATGGCTCGGGTTCGAGGTCCTGCCCGGCTTTGTCTCCTTTTCAACTCTACCCAATCATAGCCGCTATAGTGTGGAAGTATGGGGGTCGCAGTGTATCTTTTTTCTCTTTCCAAATCTTGCCAATTATAAGCAACACCTTCAAATTGGGTCTTGCAGACAATACAATTGTACATAGCCATTGGGTACCCCTCCATAAAGGCAATTTGAGAATTTATTATCCCCCGAAATCCAAGTTGAGTGATTGCGACCTTCACTAATTGGGCGTTTCATATATTCTAACACGTTCTCATTCATCAAATTCCGGCGATTCGTTCGAATTTCGTCACCGAAAGATTGTTTCGGGTGTCCGTAGAAATCCCTTATAACATAAAAATGAGCCGGGGATGGAAAGAGACCGGCTCAAAAAGGAGGAGAAGAGAACTACAACAAGACGTAGAGCAGAGCGACGACCAGACCGAAGACCATGTGACCCATCAAGCCGCCGATGATGATGGCATCGTAAGATTGCAGACTGGCTTTTGTCTGCAAGCCCAGCTTCTCAGCCAGCTGCGGGTTGGAGGGTTCAGCCAGGATGGTGCCATCCGGAAAGACAATGGTCGGAATGATGCTCTTGCCGTGGTTGACCTTGCGAACATACGCCATCCCTTGCGGGTTCTTCTCGATATCGATGGTGTTGTACTGGATGCGGTGGCTCTGGAAAAAGTCCTTGGCCCGCTTGCAGTCCGGGCACCAGGAGGTGCTGTATACATTGATCTGGTTGTCCATGGTAAGTCTCCTTCTTCTTTATTCTCTACCAAATTGGACGAGTTCAGAAACGGAAATCTTACCTGGTGGTTGTGATCACTGCGATAGTCTGGAAGATCCTCACACCCGGATGATGGAGTTTTCAGCGAACAGGGATGGAACCTGCAGCCCGAAGGCTTTTTGATAGAGTTCCGGTGGGACGCTGATATCCGCCAGGTAGAGTTCTCCCACGAACGGATTGGCGCCAGGGGCATGCAGACCTGTTTTGGGGATCGCCAGTGTCATGGTGGTGGCAGCGCGCACGCAGGGGGAATAGACCGTGCCGCTGGTCGTATCCAGTCCGGAGGGGGCGTCCAGCGATAGAACCCTGGCCAGCTGCTCATTTGCCCAATTGACCAGGTCTGAGACAGGCGGACGCGGGCTGCTGGTCAAACCGTAGCCGAGCAGGGCGTCTATGACCAGGTCGGCTGGTTCCAAAAGAGACTCGTCCTGTGTCAATCCCATGGCCTTGAGAATGTTCCACTGCCGGGAGGGGACCGATTTAAGGCGGGCGGGTTCAGCAGCCAGCTTAAGGTGGACATGCGCCCCCCGGTTATGAAGGTGGCGGGCAGCCACCATACCCCCGCCGCCGTTATTGCCCCCTCCGCATAGAACCTGGATTCGTTTACCTGCCAGGTTTCCGCCCAGCATACGGTTGGAGAGTTCAGCCAGCCCCCTGCCGGCGTTCTCCATCATCTGGAGCAGGCTGATGCCATATTCATCGACCATCAAGCGGTCCACTTCACGCATCTGTTCAGTCGTTATGGATGGAATATTCATAGGTTGATTATGACATAAAAATGAGCCGGGGATGGAAAGACCCCGGCTCAAAAAGGAGGAGAAGAGAATTACAACAAGACGTAGAGCAGAGCGACGACCAGACCGAAGACCATGTGACCCATCAAGCCGCCGATAAAAGCCATCATCCCGCCGCCGTTGGCGCTCATATACATACCGGGGGCTTTGACCTCTCCGGAGCGGATGCCGGTATGCAACATGGGGATCATCAGCATGATCACCCCGACCACCAGCCAGTGAACAGCGCCGAACAGCAGGCCGTTGACCCATGTGGCGGATCCGATACCCTGGGACCAGAGGAAGGCATACACGAGGGCAAATATCACGCCCATCATCAGGTGCATCATCCAGCCCAGCAGCAAGTTGCTTTTTTTGCTGAACATTGTCGAAAGCAACCCGACGATATCCATCTTTGGGAATCCCATTTTGGGGGCGAGAGCCATCATCATGGTCATGACCAGGGTGGCGGCGATACCAGAAATAATTGCAGAAATTGCGTTCATGAGTAAACTCCTTTGATTTTGTTTGCGGGCGGAAGCCCTTTCAAAAGATAAGACGCGCCCAGGCAGCCATTCCTTACCTGGCAATTAAAAAGTGGCTCCTTCGGCTATAATGTGGAACAATGAAGGAGAGGGACAACCAGGACTGGGTGCAGGATCTTATGACTGCCGGTGCGGAGCGTGAAAGCGCCCTGGCAGATCTGCACGAGATCCTGCTGCGGTTGCTGCCGAGAGCCCTGATCCGCTGGCTTTCTGCGGGCGACCCGGCACTTGCGCCGCTGGTGGAAGATGTCGCCCAGGAAACCCTGCTGAGGGTACTGGACAAGCTGAACAGCTTTGAAGGACGCAGCCAATTCACCACCTGGGTTTATAAGATCGCAGTGCGCATTGCCCTGACCGAGCTGCGCCGGGAACGCTGGAAGGAAACCTCGCTGGATGAAATGAGCGACGAAGGCATGCCTGATAACGAACCCTGGCTGGCAGCTACCGATGAGCCCGGACCTGAATCCATTTCAGAACAGAGGGACGCACTCCAGCACCTCCAGCGCATCCTGTCTGAAGAACTGACCGGGAAACAACGCCAGGCGTTGACCGCTGTCGGCATCCAGGGGATGCCGCTGGAAGAAGCCGCACGCAGGCTGGGCACCAACCGCAACGCTCTCTATAAAATGATGCATGATGCCCGATTACGCCTGAAAAACCGCCTGGAAAAGGAAGGGCTGCCGGTCGAAAGCCTGCTGGAGATGTTCAGCGGGTAAGAAAAGCCGGCTGCAGGTTGTCCAAGAGATGATGATGAAAAAATTCTTTGATCTATTCAGAAAAAACAATAACGAGGCAAAAAAGCCGGATGCAGGGATGCAGAAATTAATGCAGATGGTATCCATGACCGAGGAGCAGGAACTGACCTGTGACGAGGTCTTTGCGCTGGTGGATCAATTTGCCGAGTTGGTCCAGCAGGGTCAGGATGCATCAGGCCTGATGCCGATGGTTCAAAAGCACCTGGACCTGTGCCCCGATTGCCGGGAGGAGTATGAATCCCTGCTGGCAATGATGAAGGCTGCTGACAAATAATAGTTCCCTGTTTTGAACAACCACACACTGAAGTTTTTTTGATACCTTCAGGGTTTATAAGATGGTTGACAATATGCGATAAAATAGGTGGGAGAAGTCGAGTTTATATTTATAAGATCAATTTTCCGGGACAGCCTCTCGTTCAAATAAGAAGGAATACCTGATGAGCTATGCGGATATAACACCTGATTCTTTCTTCAGCCAGGCAAAAAAGTGGCGGGAAGAGTTCGAGCAATTAAGAGCGATCATCCAGGACTGCGGGCTTAACGAAGAAATAAAATGGGGAAAGCCCACCTACACATTTGAGGGGGGCAACATTGTCCTGGTGCACGGATTCAAGGAATACTGCGCCATCCTGTTCCCCAAGGGAGTCCTGCTTAAGGACGAGATGGGCATCCTGGTTCAGCAGACGGAGAATGTGCAGGCAGCCCGCCAGGTGCGCTTCACCAGCGCGGATGAGATCGTCGAAATGGCGCCTGTTTTGAAGGCTTATATAAAGGAAGCCATTGAAGTGGAGAAATCCGGCCTGGAAGTGCCATATAAAAAGACCTCGGAATTCAACATGCCGGTGGAATTTCAAATAAAGCTGGACGAAAACCCTGCCTTGAGAACTGCCTTCGAGGGATTGACACCGGGAAGACAGCGGGGATACCTGCTCTTTTTTTCCGCTCCCAAGCAATCCAAAACGCGGGAGGCACGGATTGAAAAGTACATAGCGAAGATATTCGACGGCAAGGGAGTGAACGACTGATGAGATCGTTCTCACAGGGAGGGATTTGGGTATGAACAATAAGGAAGCTTTGACACAAGCGCAACGGGAAGAACTGCTGGGGATTCTGCAAACCCGCTTTGAGGAGAACATGCAGCGCCACGAAGGTCTTGATTGGGTGGATGTGTATGCTAGGGTGGAGGCAAATCCCGGGAAGCTGTGGTCGCTGCATGAAATGGAAAGGACTGGCGGCGAGCCGGACGTGGTCGGGCAGGATGACAAGACAGGTGAGATCATCTTTTTTGACTGTTCCCCCGAAACCCCCTCCGGGCGCAGGAATGTGTGTTATGACCATGCAGCGCTGGAGGCACGCAAGAAATTCAAACCCGAAAACAGCGCCATGAACATGGCGGCTGAGATGGGTATTGTGCTTTTATCGGAGGAACAGTACCGCCACCTGCAGAAGCTCGGGAAGTTCGATCTGAAAACATCCAGCTGGGTGGTGACTCCACCTGCGATCAGGAAGCTGGGCGGCGCCATCTTCTGCGACCGGCGTTACGAGCATGTCTTTGTCTATCACAACGGGGCCGACTCGTATTACGGAGTGCGGGGCTTCCGCGGCTGTCTGCGGGTGTAGCAACTTCAAAGGCAGGATGGAACGGGGAGATTGCTGGTTGGAACAGATGGGCTGCAATCGTGATCGTTGAGTTTATCAGAATAAGCTAATAAAGTGGTTCACAAGACCCTAAAGGTTTCAAATAAACCTTTAGGGTCTGCCTTGTCTTTCAGGTTGTATGATCATATTTTTATTTTGCGCGATAATTAACCGAAGAT